>Ga0068707_1003812_pt1 | contig 10489 bp, 8 predicted proteins | sample YNPNPMetaG_FD_66600 | JGI IMG/M metagenome (GOLD analysis project Ga0068707, IMG submission 66600) | Anoxygenic and chlorotrophic microbial mat microbial communities from Yellowstone National Park, USA - YNP NP MetaG | ecosystem: Environmental > Aquatic > Thermal springs > Hot (42-90C) >... | reverse complement strand
GAGGGGTATGCAGCAGTGCTTGAACTTGCCCTGGATGATATGCAGTCCAGCCATGGGATAAAGAGATTTTTGAGGAAATTTCGGGGGGTGGTGTACTCAAACATTAAGCAGTTGTTGTGCGGATGCGGAAATCGGATTGGATTTTAAGAAAAAGGGCTGCCTCCGGGGAAAAAATAACATTTGCGGGTTCGCATGAAACTATGAGCAGACATTTTGTACTGCTTTTTTTAAACTGAATGAAAAATCGCTCAGTTGAGGTTTAACATAATCACCGTCTTCTGATTCTGAGCGGTAGAGGTTCAAGCCAGCGTTGTTAAGATCGGAGTTGGTTGATTAGGTGAGAATCACGCTCCCCCGATACCCCTCTGCTTTTAGTTTGGGCTTTATTCTGACTCCTGACTTCCGAATTCTGCTTTGTGCCACTCACTGCTTGCTATTCATTGAAGCAACTGCTCTGCAGGCATGGTCAGCAACATGCTGATCTGCTGTGCCCACTGGGCTATTTTATTCCAGTCTCGGGAATCATTGTCGTAATAGCCGAATGCCTTCATAATAATCCATTCAAAGGCGGTAAAATCGCTGAATTCTACTTTCCCCCCAAAATTTCCAATTGGCTCGAGGGGTTTGATAGCAGGATACTGGTCAAGTACCGGTTGCACATAATACTGGAGCGCTTTTGCCTCTTTTTCCGGAGAGGCATATCCCTCACGCAGAAGGTTGCTTGAAATAAAATATGCCACAGGCATTGTTGCCAGCGTCTGTTCATGCTTTTTCAGAAATGCCTGAGCAGCGGGCAACCATGACCCATAGTAAATAGGACTTCCCAGAATCACTGCATCATAGGTGCTGATATCAGAAAGACTTTTGTCGTCAGCTTTCAAGACCGTGACATCAAAACCTTGGGCACAGAGCACCAGTCCGATAAGTGCTGCAATATCTGCAGTCGCATTATACTTGGTGTCATAAGCTACGAGCACCTTAGTGCTGCCACTGCCGCAGTCAAAAGAATATGCAGCAGGGGGAAAAAAAGTGAGGCAGGCGCAGCTGACCACAAAACAGATAACCTTGGCAAGGAATTGCTTTTTTTGTTTCATGACGGAGTCCTCCTCTAATGTTTTTTCTTGAGCAATCGCTTTTAGTGGTTTATACAAAAATGAAGGGAATCTCAACTTGTTTTTACCAACCATACAGGAGGCACTGTTATGAGGGAACGTTTTGTGGTGGCTTGTCTTTTTTTTCTTGGTTTTGCATCATGTAGTTCTTCAAATCCTGACTACGGTGACCAGACACTTCAAAAAATGCGGCAGTACACGCTTGATCGTTTCACAACCATTCCTGGTGCAGTGCTGCGACCCGTGACTGCTTCATTTGAGGATTACGACATACAATTCGGGGTTTCCCGGTTAAAAGTAATTCTCTACGCTTACGAAAGTCTCAGCCTTGTGAATGCCTGTATCAGCCAGTTTGAAATCACCCCGGATTCAGGCAGGTATATGGACTTTACCTTTGTGATCAGACCCAACGCTGATGTGCGAGCACCACTGATTCATGGCGATGCCCTTGCAACCTCCTTCAGTATGGATCTGTACAACGTCAACCCCAGCAGCGTCAATGTTGCGGCTTTCCTTGGTGAACGCATTGAAAAAATAAACCAAGGCCTTGACCTTGCGCAGCAGTACCAGAGAAAACCACCTGAAGAGGGAGGCGATCGGGGAAAGTATACACCGCACCTTGATCCCTACAAAAGTCCCTACCGGATAGAACTCGAAAAACCAGAAACCGATGACCCCGAGGAGCAGCAGCGTTACTGGGACACGGTTTATGAGGTGCTCACCCTGTATCTCAGTGCTTTTCTGGAAAGTATCGAGTCGTTGCCTGCTGAAGATAACGAAACCTTGATTCAGGGAAATATCGCAGGAATAGATACCTTTATCACAACGCTGTGGGAGAAGGATTTTGTCGTGCCGATGGGTAAAATGATGTTCAAGGATGACATGGAGCTCTATTTTCTTGATGCCTTTTGGCGCAAGGGTGTTTATTTCAGCGATGTCTCACAAAAACAGTAGTGAGCGTAGAGCAGCCGTTGTCAGAAAAAGTTTTGCGGTGTTACGGATTCCACAGATACATAAACCGTACGGGCTGGTATTCAGAAAGTCCCTGCTCGGTGATGCCGAGAATGTTAATGGTTGCTTGTGAGTAGATGTTATTCTTATAGGCGTTTGGGCGGTGATAGATAACAATACGGGCATCTTCTATTCCGGCGCGCTCCTTTGCTGCTTTAATTGCATCATCAAGATAGCCGATAGCGTCAATGAGCTTTGCGTCAAGCGCTTGCTGTGCGGTAAAGACCCTGCCGTCAGCAAGGGGCATAAGCTCCTCTTGCGTTAGTTGGGTTCTACCGGCATCAACCACTCTGAGAAATTGATGATAGAGCGAATCAATAATATCCTGCATCAGCTTTTGCTCTTCTGGAGTCATGCTTCGGAACGGTGAGAGGATATCTTTTTTATCACCTGACTTGACTGATTCCTCAGCGATTCCGAGTTTCTGCATCAGACCCTGCAGATTAAATTTTGTGGCGATGACGCCGATGCTCCCGGTAATGGTTGTTGGATGGGCAACGATGAGGTCAGCGGCGTTTGCGATATAGTAGCCGCCGGATGCTGCAGTGTCCATGAGACAGGCAATCACCGGACGCCGGGTCTTTTCTTTGAACGCAAGGATTTCTTTGTAGATAATATCTGAGGCGGTGACCGTGCCGCCGGGGCTGTTGATCTTTAAGATAACCGCTTTTACCTTTCCGTCATTTGCTGCTTTTTGAAGCTCTTCTTTTACCCGAGCCACGGGGTCGGGTTCGGTGTCAAAACCAGTCAGCAGACGCGGACGCTCTGAGGAAATCACTCCCTCGATGTTCAGGAGCACTATTTTTGATCTGCCTTTTCCCTCCACAACCGTTTCTTCAAGTGGCTGGGTAGCAGGTATGAGCGGTATGTTCACAAAGGCACAGCCCGAGAGGATCGTATAAAGAAAAAGAACAAAGCACTGGATCAGGTTACGCATAGAGATAAGCTCCTGTTGTAGAGAAAATAATACATCCGAGGTATAGTGTTGTAGGTAAAAAGCATATGGTTGTTTGGAAGAAAGGTCAAGCCTTACTTTTGCTGTGGTCTGTATGTTCCCCTGTTTGCGCGGGGCGTATCGTTTATGATATAATAGAAATCCCAAAGGGAAAGGTGACCGCTGTTTTACGGAGCTGTATGGACAGACGAGATGCTTGGGTTTTGATTCTTGACCGGATTGGGTACAGAGAAGCTTTTGAGCTGCAAAAAAGACTTGTTGTGGCGCGGAGCCGCAATAAGATCAACGACACCTTGATTTTGCTCCAGCACCATCCTGTTTTTACTGCAAACCGCGAAAGCACCTTTCAACATATCCTTGCTCCTGCAGATGTGCTTGCCCGTGAAGGCATTGAGGTCTGCAAGACTGACCGCGGCGGCGATGTTACCTACCACGGTCCGGGGCAGATTACCGGATATCTGATTATTGATCTCAAGCAGTACGGCAAAGACCTGCATGCCTATATCCGTAATGTTGAACAGCTTTTGATTGATGCGCTCGCAGAGTTTGGAATCAAGTGCGGCAGAGACAAACAGCACCCCGGAGTTTGGGTCGGACATGAAAAAATAGCTGCCATCGGCATTGCTGTCAAAAGCGGGTGGATCACCATGCATGGATTTGCCCTTAATGTCAATCCGAACATGGATCATTACAAGATGATTATTGCCTGCGGTATTTTTGATAAAGGGGTAACCTCGATGGAACGGCAACTTCAACGGACCGTGGCGCTCGAGGAAGTCTATCCGAAGCTCATTGCCCAGTATGAGAAGATTTTTAAGGTGACAACACACCCGATTACGCTGGAGGATCTGCAGTGGTTATAACAAAAAAGCCTGAATGGATACGAGTAAAAGGCGTTGATGAATCTGTGCTCAACCGGATGAAGGTACTGCTTGACCGGTACCATCTGCACACGGTGTGCGAGAGTGCCGTGTGTCCGAACATGGGCGAGTGCTTTTTAGCGGGCACGGCAACGTTCATGATTCTTGGTAATTCATGCACCCGAAACTGTGCGTTTTGCGGGGTTGACCATGGGACGCCATGCCAACCTGACCCTGATGAGCCCGAGCACGTGGCGCAGGCAGCACGTGAGCTTGGGCTCAAACATGTGGTGATTACCTCAGTCACGCGCGACGATTTGCCTGACGGCGGGGCGCGTCAGTTTGCCGCAACAATCCGGGCAATTAACCGGTTTTTGCCGGATGCTACCACTGATGTCCTCATTCCTGATCTCAAAGGCTCAGTGGAAAACCTGAGCATTATCCTTGATGCACATCCTGACATCCTTGCCCATAACCTTGAAACTGTGCCCCGTCTCTATACAACCTGCAGGCAGCAGGCTGATTATAAAGTATCGCTGCAGGTTTTAGAGAACTCGAAAAAAGTTAATCCTGCAGTGTTCACAAAATCAGGGATCATGCTCGGACTTGGAGAGACCCGTGATGAGGTACGCGAGGTTATGCGGGATCTTCGCAGTGTCGGGTGCGATTTTCTCACGATTGGGCAGTATCTCCGTCCTTCGCCTGAAAATATCGAGGTGAAAGAGTTTTTGCGACCAGAGGTTTTTGAAGAGTTGCGGCAGGAGGGAGTTGCACTGGGGTTTACCTATGTGGCATCGTCGCCGTTTGTCAGAAGTTCTTTTCACGCAGAAGAGGCGCTGCGGCACATACGCAGAACATGATCCCTTCGGGTGTTCTTTAGGGGAAAGACAAAAGCGCCGAGGACAAAACTCCTCGGCGCTTTTGTCTGTTTCAGCTCATATTTTACTGGGCTTCGGTGGCGGTGTCACACAATGGCAGTGCCGTTTCCAACACCAGCCTGAGCATTGTGGCAAAGTTGGGGTGCTGCGCCAGAACAGATGAGAGTGCCGGAGCATAGCGGTAGTAGGTGCTTATCAGTGCCCTGCCTACAGTGGTGCGCGCAAGTACCTCATCGCGGAATCGGCAGAGGCGGGCGACCGCTACCGCATCATCACCAAGGAGGTGCCGTGTTGGGCATTGGTCTGCACTGTTAGCAGTCAGAACCACCTGCTGTGACTGTGTGTCAGTAAGTCCGCCCTGGTCGCGGACCCGCAGCGTGATGGTATAGGTGCCAGCTGCTGGATAGGTGTGCGAGGCGACTTTTGTGGTGCTGTACTGGGTGTCAAAGGTTCCATCTCCTTCCCAGTCCCACTGCACTTCAAGTGCGTCGTTTGACGTTTGCAGATCAGAGCTTGCCGAAGCATCAACATAGATGGTCAGGGGATTTTCGGTTGACACGGTCACCGAAAACGCTGCCTGCGGTGGAGTGTTTTCAGGAATAACCTCGCCGGTATATTTCAGAATGGTGCCTCCCGCACCGACACAAAAAGCTTCATTTGTCGGACTTACCCAGATTGCTTGTAGCGCCTTTGTAGTTCCGCTGTTCATGTCAGTCCATGTGCTGCCCTCATAGTATGAAATTTTTCCATCTTTGCTGGCAGTATAGACGCGGAAGGGTGCGGCAATACCGCCTACCGCATAATAGTCGCGCTTGACAACCTTCATCGGCGCCCATGCCATGCCGTTAAAATACTGGACGGTACCGTTTTCGCCAACCGCAAAGATTTGCGATGCTGAAGCACCCCAGATGCCGTAGAGCAGATTGGTTGTGTTACTGGTAACCTGAGACCAGTTTGATCCGTCGAAATGCAGGATGATGCCTGCTCCGCCAACTGCATACACATCGTTTGCCGCAGCAGCCCAGATGCTGTTGAGCGAATATGAGGTGAAGTAATTGCTTTGGGTACACGTTGTTTGATCGCAGTTAAGGATGACGCCATTCTCGCCTGCAATGAACATTTGCGATGGTGACACAACCCATACAGCATTTAGATTGGCTGATGAGGTGACGGTTCGTTTTGTCCACGAGGTTCCGTTATACTGAACCATAACCCCGTTTTCACCTACGGCAACAATGTTTGCTGCAGAGCTGCCATGAATGGCTGACAGGTTTTCGCTGAGCACGATATCGGTTATGCGCGACCAACTGGTTCCGTCAAAGTGAAGCATAACGCCGCTTGAACCGACGGCATAGATGTTGGTTGATGCTGTTCCCCAGATCCCTTTGAGGGGTGTCGTCACGGGACTTGGCATCTGTTCCCAGTCTTGTGCCCGGGCAACACCTGCACACAGAAGCAGAACGAGCACCGCGGTTATTGCTTGGTAGATATTCAGATTTTTCATGGCATACCTCTCTGCTGAAAAATGTTAATGAACAAAAATATCAAACTTCTCATGATGGTAGGAACTGTCTGGTTTGACGATGATTTTTGTCCGCAACCGATGCTCCAGATCCTCCAGCGCCTGTTGCTCCTCATCATATAGAAACGACGCAACATCGGGGTGGACGGACACGATCATTGCCTCAGCACCTGAGCACCGCACCTCACCGCGGATTGCCCTGAGAATATCGTACGCGATGGACGGGATTGACTTTATCTTTCCGCGTCCTTCACAGTACGGGCAGGGATCGCAGATGCGACCGCTGAGGTTCTCCCTCACCCGCTTGCGTGTCATCTGCACCAGCCCCAAATCCGACATGGTCACAATAGTGGTCTTTGCCCGGTCCTTGCGCAGTTCTTCCTGCAGGGCGTTGAGCACAGCCTCACGGTCATTGAGTCGCTCCATGTCAATAAAGTCAATGATGATAATGCCACCCAGATTGCGAAGGCGTATCTGATAGGCGATTTCCTTGACTGCCTCAAGGTTTGTTTTCAGAATCGTGTCTGCCTGATTGCCTTTGCCCACATACTTGCCGGTATTGACATCAATGACAATCAGAGCCTCGGTTTCTTCGATTACGATGTAGCCGCCTGATTTAAGCCAGATGTTTTTTCCCAACGCCCGGCTGATATCGAGCTCGATACCGTAGGCGTCGAAGATGTTTTTGTCGCCGGTGTACAGTTCCACTGCGCAGGGAAGCTGGGGCACGAAGGTTTCAATAAATGAGATAATCTGCTGGTAGGTTGCCGGTGAGTCAACCACCACTCGGCGCACCTGTCTGGTGTAAAGGTCGCGGATCGCTCGTAGCGCAACACTCAAGTCTTCATGGAGGATACTTGCAGCCGGTGCGTGGAGCATTTTGTGCTGGATGCTCTCCCAGAGTTTGAGCAGAAAGTTCCGGTCAGCAAGCAGCTCGTCTTCGGTTGCTGCTTCACTTGCCGTTCTGATGATGAAACCGCCTTCCGGTGGCTTGAAGCGACTTACAATTTCTTTGAGCCGGGTACGTTCCTGCTCGTCTGTAATACGGCGCGAGATGCCGATCGTAGTGATGGTGGGAATATAGACAAGATAGCGTCCGGGAAGTGAAATGTGGGTCGCAATACGGGCACCTTTTGATCCGATCGGCTCTTTGATCACCTGTACCATGATCTCGCTGCCCTCAGAGACAAGCTCTTCGATGAGCACGTGCGGTTTCAAAGAAGCTGCTGTAGTCGGTGTGGCATCAAGGTCATCGGGGCTTTCGGCGAACGGCTGCAGCATTTCGTTTATTTCATGATCCGTACTGCACACATCATCAACATACAGGAATGCAGCACGGTCAAGACCGATATCAACAAAGGCAGCCTGCATGCCCGGCAGCACCCGCTGGACACGACCTTTGTAAATATTACCGACCATGCTTTTTTCGGATTCACGTTCTATGTGGAGCTCAGCGAGTAGACCGTTTTCAAGCAGGGCTACTCTGGTTTCATGGGCGGTAACGTTGATAATAATTTCAGCAATCATACCTTTTACGCTGTGCTCCGAAGGCTGCTGGTATCGGAAGGCGGCACCGGTAGTTTGACGATGCGCAGCTCATGTTCATCGCGCTTCATTATTCGGCTTGCGATAACAGCGACCTTAGGCGTTTTTGAGCCAGTACACGCTATATCAAATTCAAGTGTGTAGGGATCACGACAGGTCAGGTGCAGCACGATTTTTTTCAAATCAGCAGTGTAGGTTATCCCATTTCGGACAAAGGTTATTGGAAATGTCGGCATCCGGTAAAAATCAGCAACACGCTGCTCCAGTGTTGTCCTGTCCATCCAGGACGGTTCGCAGCCGGGCGCAGGACAAATCCGGTAACGGTGGGCGTTTTCAGGAGGAGGCTGACGCTCTTTGGTCAGTTCACTGACTGCTTCGATGGCAATACCCGGCGGAAGCTGGGCGTGTAGTGCAGCGCTGACCGCATGAGGCGCTACGGGCTGCCGCAGCTCCACATCGCATACTTCTCCCAAACACTCAATGCCTACCGGAACCGCGTTATAGAGCACGATGCGGGGGAGGGGATGGAACCCCTGGGAATACTGCAGCGGCAGTCCTGCCCGGCGCATGGCTCGTGCAAGTGCTCGGGAAAGTTCTAAATGGCTCAAAAAACGAGCAGTGCCGGTCTTGCTGTAGTGCAAGCGGATCCAAACCGAATGATTTTCAGAGGTGTGGTGTACCTGCTGCACAAGGTAGGGTTGCTGGTGCGTTGCTGCGATTTCTGGTGTGAGCCCAAGCTGTGTGCAGACACCGCATTCGTTGCAGACGCCCTGTCTGCAATCAGGGGTTGGCTCTTCGCGTAGAGCCTTTTCCCGTTCGCATTTGAGAAAATCAAGGGTGACCCCGCACCTGATGTGTGACCACGGGAGCAGCTTATCCGGGTCGCGCTCACGCAGGTAGCTCATAAAATCTATGCCGCATGCGGCGAATGCATCACACCACAGGCTGTAGTTAAAATACTCGCTCCATGCTTCAAATCCGGCACCCCGGCGATGTGCTTCCTGCAGAACGCTGCCGAGTCGCCGATCGCCACGCGAGAAGACGCCCTCGAGCAGGCTCACAAAACGGTCGTGATATTTTACCTGCACCATGCCGTGGTGCAAGCGCCGCTTGAGCAGGCGCTGTTTCTCATGGATGGTGTCAGGATGTTCTTGTGCTTCCCACTGAAAGGGGGTGTGCGGCTTGGGGACAAAGGTTGAAATACTGACATTGAGCTGCTTGCCCCGATGGCGGTCAGCGATCGTGCGGCACAGATCAATAATTGCATGAATGTCGTGGCTGGTTTCAGTCGGCAAGCCAATCATGAAATAGAGTTTGAGCAATTTCCATCCTGCATCAAAGACACGTGCCGCGGTTTCAAGAATTTCTTGTTCATCAATGCCTTTATTGATCACCCTGCGCAGGCGTGGTGATCCTGCTTCAGGTGCGATGGTGAAGCCGGTTTTGCGAACGCGTTTGATTTCCTGAATCATGTCCTGCGTCAGGGTTGCAACCCGCACCGATGGGAGGGAGATTGCCACCCGGTCATCACGGTACCGGGTAATCAGGAGCCGAATGAAATCATTGATCCCCGCATAATCTCCTGCGCTGAGCGACACGGGAGAGAGTTCTTCGTAGCCCGTTGCCGCAAGCACTTTGCCTGCAAGCGATTGCAGGCAGCTTATGCTTTTTTCACGCACCGGTCGGTAAATCATACCAGCCATGCAAAACCGGCAGCCGCGGGTGCAGCCGCGCGCCATTTCAATCTGTGCCCGGTCATGGACGGTCTGCACATACGGAACCAGTGGCGCATCTCCACAGGGGGCGGTATTAAAATTTTTGACCACGCGCTTGAGCACCTGGGTGTAGCCGTCCTTGCGCGGGTGTAACGCTTGCAGCTCTCCTGAAACGCTGTACTCAGATTCAAACAACGACGGGACATACACCCCGGGAATTTCGGCAAGTGCTTCAAGCAGTTCAGGTTTGGTTTTTTTGTTGCGGCGCCACCAGAGATAGGTTGTGCAGAGTTCAAGCAGTACTTCTTCGCCTTCACCGATGATGAAAGCGTCAAAAAAATCAGCTACCGGTTCCGGATTGTAGGTGCAGGGACCACCGGCAATGAGGAGCGGAAAGTTGGTGTCACGTTCCCGGGCGTTGAGCGGTATGTGCGCAGCAGCGAGCATGCGTAAGACCGTTGCATAGGCAAGTTCGTATTCTAATGAAAAGCCGACAATGTCAGCATTGCGCACAGGCACGCGTGACTCAAGGGTGAGCAGCGGCAGGTCATGGAGCTGCATCTGATGTTCCAAGTCTGGCCACGGTGCAAAAACCCGTTCACAGGCAATATCGGAACGGCTGTTCAGGACATGGTAGAGTATGTGCATGCCAAGGTGTGGCATCCCCACTTCATAGACGTCCGGGAAGGCAAGGCAGACAAACAGACTGACCCTGCTGAGGTCTTTTTTTACCACATTAATTTCATTACCAAGATACCGGCTCGGTTTGCTTGCCTGCAGCAGGAGGCGTTCAAAATCATCAGCATGTGACATAGTTCGATCACCAAGGGGAGGGCTGCGAGTCGCCAAGCCTGCTGTCCTCATCATCAAGATGCCGCAAATCACATCGCA
>Ga0068707_1003811_pt1 | contig 10490 bp, 5 predicted proteins | sample YNPNPMetaG_FD_66600 | JGI IMG/M metagenome (GOLD analysis project Ga0068707, IMG submission 66600) | Anoxygenic and chlorotrophic microbial mat microbial communities from Yellowstone National Park, USA - YNP NP MetaG | ecosystem: Environmental > Aquatic > Thermal springs > Hot (42-90C) >... | reverse complement strand
CTGACGACTCCGCGGTGTGCGGTGCCATTGGTGCAGCCTTGGATGGCGAGTCATTGCCCATATCGCAGGTCCTGGAACGCCTTGCCCACAGGCCTTCTTTTGGCCCCGCATCGAGCAGGGTGCATCGTCCCCCGCTCAAGCTGAATCGCTCCAAGTACCCCGATTTCTCGGTGCCTGTATCCTGGACAGACGCGGACGGCAACGAGGTGCGCATCCACGAGCCCTGGAAGGAATCGGATGGCGCCAGGGAGGTGCCGGTCCTCTTGGGCATTGATGTGGGCTCAACCTCCACCAAGGCCGCGCTGTGCGACGAGAATGGCCGCGTCATCGCTGACATCTACCGCAGGACCATGGGCGACCCGGTGGGGGCGGGCAAGAAGCTCATGTCCGCCATGCGCGATATCGAGAGGCGATTTGGCGTGCGCTTCGCGGTCGGTGCGGTGGGCACCACTGGCAGTGGCCGCCGGATCGTGGGGGCGGTCACTGGCGCTGACCTCGTTGTCAACGAGATATCGGCCCATGTACGGGGGGCTGTCTCGGTGGACCCGACAGTCACCACCATCTTCGAGATAGGAGGGCAGGACTCCAAGTACATGCGTGTGGCGAACGGCCGGATCGTGGACGCAAACATGAACTATGTCTGCGCCGCCGGTACCGGCACATTCGTGGAGGAGCTTGGCCGCAAGCTTGGCTTTGGTTTGGAGGAGATAGGCATAAAGGCCATGGGCGCACAACCGCCTCACACGTCCGACCGTTGCACAGTGTTCATGGAGCAGGACGCCTTCCAGCTCCTCCGCGAGGGCACACAAAGGCCAGAGGTCATGGCCGCAATCCTGTATTCCGTCATCGAGAACTACAGGACAAAGGTGGTGGGCAACCGACCGGTTGACAAGGAGAAGGTCATGTTCCAGGGCGCGACGGCCCGCAACCCCGGACTTGTGGCCGCCATCGAGAACATCTTCGGCGTGGAGGTGGTGGTATCCCCTTACTGCCACGTGATGGGCTCCATCGGGGCTGCGCTTTTGGCCAGAGATGCCGTGGCCGCCTCCTCGGGAAAGACAAGATTCCGCGGCCTTGGGCTCGCTGACCTGGATGTGCGCGTCACCACCGACACATGTGACCTGTGCTCCAACCACTGTGTGATCTCGACGGCCCATATCGAGGGCGTGGAGGAGAAGCCATCCTTTGGCTACCTGTGCGGACGCGAGCCGGACGACACGCGGATGCGCAAGAACGTGGAGTACGGCCCATTCCGCACCCGCAAGGCGTATTTTTCCGCCAGCAGGGGAAAGGGGGCAGGGACTGGCCTGCCGCGGGTCGGCATCCCCTTGTCCCTCGCTACCTTTGGTTATGCGCCCTTGTTTACCACACTTGTCCGCGAGCTAGGCGGTGAACCGGTCCTGGGCCGTGAGACCGACAGGGACGTGGCCCGGCGGGGGGCTGCGGTCGTGGGGTCTGACTTCTGTTTCCCTGTCAAGGTGGCCCATGGGCACATTATCTCCATGCGCGACCGGGATGACCTCGATGGCGTGTTCGTCCCGGCGATGCTGGAGGAGGAGAGAAACCCCTATACCTCGCGTGCGCGATTCTGCCCGTATTTGCAGGCGCTTCCATCGGTGGTGAGGCATCTGTTCGAGGAGAACCCATTGGGTCCGGCCCTCCTGTCGCCCATCCTCGACCTCAACCTGCCAAGTAGGGACATCGCCCGTGCCATCATGGTCGCTGTGGCGCCTGTGCTGGACGTGACCGAGGAGGAGGCGGAGCGGGCCTGGCTCAAGGCCCTGGACGCCCAGCGCAGGTATCAAGAAGAGATGGTCGCCGAGGGCGAGAAGGTGCTCGCCAAGCTGCGGCGCGAAGGGAAGAAAGGGATTGTGATCATCGGGCGTCCATACAACACGCTGGACCCGGTGGTAAGCATCAACCTGCCCATGAAGGTGAGCGAGGCCGGGTTCACTGTCATCCCCATGGATATGCTGCCATTCAGACCCGAGGGACTGGGTGAGGCCCTCAGCAACATGTACTGGAACTATGGGCAGCGCATCCTGTCTGCGGTGCGTCAGGTCGCGGACAGCGAGGACCTCTACGGCATCTATCTGACCAGCTTCAACTGTGGTCCAGACTCCTTTGTCTTGACCCTTGCCGAGCAGGTGATGGGCAAGAAGCCGTTCTTGATCCTGGAGCTGGACGAGCACGGGTCTGACGGTGGCTATGCGACGCGCATCGAGGCCTTCCTGGACGTGGTGCGCGCCCGCGGGCAGTCCAAAGGCAAGGAGTCGGTGTACCTGACCCCGTCCCGTTGCGAGGTCTCGGACCTTGCCGGTCGTATCATCTGGGTGCCGCGCATGCACCCCTATGCAACCCCTCTCTTCGCCGCGGTCTTTCGCAGGCATGGCCTCGAGGCGCGCGCCCTGCCTATCACAGATGGGGAGGCCCACTCCCTCGGCCGGGCCGCCACCAGGGGTTCAGAGTGCACGCCCATGGCCTTGACGCTTGGGACCTTTATCAAGGCAGTTCGTGCATCCGGTTTGCCTGGGTCGCGCCATGCCTTCTTCATGCCAACTGCCACAGGGCCTTGCAGGTTTGGGTCTTACGCCCAGACCCAGTACCTGGCCCTGGAGCGCATGGGCCTTGGCGATGTGCGCATCATGTCGCCATCGTCCGAGAACTCGTATTTGGGCATCCCGACCGCTGCGCGGAAGGAGGTCTGGGAGGCGATACTCGCTGGCGACTGGCTGCTGAAGATGGTCCTGAGGAACCGGCCTTACGAGGCGGAGCGTGGTCAGTGCGACCGCCTTGCACAGAAGTGGCTCGAAAGGATGGAGGAGGTCCTGGAGTCAGGGGGAGATGTGGTGCCGGTGGTCCGCGAGGCCGCTCTGGAGTTCTCGCTCGTGCCAAAGAAACCGGTCCAGAAGCCATTGGTCGGGGTCGTCGGCGAGATATATGCTCGCCTGGACCCATTTGCGAACGGGTTTGTGCTAGAGGCGATCGAGGAGGCAGGGGGCGAGGCATGGCTTGCACCCATGTCCGAGTGGATCCTTTACACGGTATGGGTTGCCCGTATGCACCGCAAGACCAGGAAGGAGGGGTTTGCGGAACGGGTGTTCTCGGAGTTTTCGAACCTGTTCATCGAGCGTCGTGAGCAAGCTTACGTAGAGGCGGTCAGGCCGTTCATCGGCGAGCGGCAGGAGCCGCACATTGACGAGGTGGCGAGCGCAGGCATGGAGTATGTGCCGCACGAGTTCGAGGGGGAGTCCATCCTCACGGTTGGACGGGCGGTGAAGTTCTTCGAGCAGGGGGCAGACCTTGTGGTGAACATCGCCCCATTCGGCTGCATGCACGGTCACATATCCGGCAGCATCTTCGAGCGCCTCTCCGGCGCCTATGGTCGGCCCATCGTGACAGCCTTCCACGATGCGTCAGAGAGTGCGAATGCGCACATAAGGTCCTTTGTGGTGGCTGCGCAGCAGCGGCGCCGGGCCGAGGAGCAACGGGCCATGGGGTCCAGGCAGTAGGCGCGGGGGTGCGCTGGCGTGTTCGAGTACGCGTGCACGCATGCGCTTGCAGTCGCAAACCGAGGCGATGGTTCGTAAAGGCCAGGCATGCCTCGCCGGCCAAGACAGATTGCCTACAAGAGGTTGGCCCTGATCATCTGGGCCTTCAGCTCCTCATATGCAGCACTGAGCCTCGTCACTTCCTTCTCCAGACCAGCGATCTTCTTGCGCTCCTCCTCCGTATCCCTTGTAACTTCCGTCAGCCTTTGTTCCACAGGTCTCAGTGCGCTCCTCCTGTCCCAGATTGCAAAGCCTATGGTGGAAATGGTCATCGCTGTGAAAATCCCTGCCAGCATCTGGATGACGGTCATTATCGAATCCATCCGCCTGTCCGCTTGTTCGAATCTCTTGTCAACCTGCTCGAATCTCTTGTCAATCTGCTCGAATCTCTTGTCAATCTGCTCAAATCTTTTATCGACAGACTCCTTGAACTCCTTGAGTGTGGCTTCGAGCACCGCCATCCTCTTGTCAAGGCTTCTCAGCATCTCCCTGTCTTGCTCGCCGAGCTGAACAGGCTCGGCAAAGGCGACAGAACCAAGAACCAGGACCAACAACCCTGAAAAAAGAGGCTTGAAAGGCATCTCATCACCTCCTTACATAATAAGAGTAGCGCCTCTTCATGGGTGAGTCAAGAACGCAAGGCATCGGGTCCAGCAACCTGCCGTGCGTATGCTTGCTGTTCATCTTGTGAATATCAGGTGCGATATCCTGATTCATAAGTCGAGAAGACCAGCGATTATTGAGATTGGTATCTCGTTCTGTTTACAATAAGGCGTGTTACACAAAAAAATAGAGCTTATTCCAGTGACTCGTGGGTCCGTGGCCTTCAGGTAGCAGCGGTGACCAGACGCTATGAGGCCAGGTGCTCCCCCAGGGTCTTCACGCCCAGACCGATGAGCACGAGGCCCCCGAGGACCTCGAGCACTGGTCCGGCCTTCGGGCCAAATGGCCTGCCCACCTGGAGGGCCACGCCTGAGAACACCACTGTGGTAAGCCCGATCACCAGTGCCAGGAACAGGACCGCGGCCCCGAGCAGGGCCATGGAGAAGCCCACGGCCATGGCGTCAATGCTCGTCGCTACCGATAGAAAAAGGAGCCGCGCCCCTCTTGTCGGGTCAACCCTGAAGTCTGCGTCTTCGCCGCGAAAGCCAGAGCGGATCATCCCGAGACCGACAAAGAGCAGCAGGCCAAATGCCACGAAATGGTCCACCTGCGCCAGGACCGGCTCGATCAGGTGCCCTGCAAGCAAACCGAGTAGGGTCATGATGGCCTGGACAGCGCCGAAAGAAAAGGCCACCCTCGCGGTCTGTGCCAGGGTAGGGCGTCCCACGGCTAGCCCGATGGCGGCAGACACCGCTACCGAATCCATGACCAGGCCGATGGCCACGCCAAGGCTGAATACAAGGTCCAGGGGCGCCTCCTGATGGCTGGACCACCTTCAATCCGGCATGCAGCTCATTTCAACGGCTCCCCCACGTACTGGACCTTGGTCCTGGCCCGAAGTTCCGAGAGATACTCGCGATAGAGCTTCTGGAATGCAGCCTCGGAAAGCTCGTACCTCACCCTGGCCCTGGCCTCATCCGGGTCCTTGAGTGGGACGCGCCTGCGCTCGGTCACCCGGAGTATGTGGAAACCGGCAGATGACTGGACCACCGGCGACACCTCGCCGTCCTTGAGGGCGAATGCGGCATCCTCCAGGGAGGGCTGGAGCCTCCCCCGACCAAACCAACCCACGTCACCCCCCTTTGCAGCACTCCCGTCCTGGCTTTCGGCCCGTGCCGCCTCCTCGAAGGTGCGTTGACCGCTTACAATCTCGGCCCTGAGCCTCTGGGCGCGGCCCACCAGGTCCCGAAGCTGCGCCAGTGTGACCTGTTCCGGCACCTGGAAGACGATGTGCCACAGGTGCACCTCCTCCTCCGTGCGGCCGCCTTCAAACTGCCTGTTGAACTCCTCCTCCACCTCCCTGTCAGTCACCCTGACCTTGGAACCTACCTTCAGCCTCAGGACCTGGGACTTTAGGAGCTCTCGCCTCGCGTGCTCCCGATAGGCGGCCACGTCTTCGAACCCAAGCATCCGCACCGCTGCGGCGAAGTCCGCCTCGGCCCAGCCGTTTTGCTCCATGATACCCTTTATGTGCTGGTCAACCTCGGCATCGGACACCTTCAGGTCCAGGGCCTTTGCTTGCTCCAGCAAGAGCCGCTCCGCCACCAGGTCTTCCAGGGCCGCGCCTAGCCCTGTGTTGTCGCTGGATGTGCCTGCGACAGCCTCTGCAACCGGGTTGCGCGCCGAAGCCGCGCGCCTCTCCACCTCGAACAGGGTGATTGCATCGTCTGAAACAGCCGCGACCACCCTGTCCACAAGCTCCTCTGAAGGCGCCTGGGTCAAGGCGGGGAAAAACAGCATCACACCGAGCAGGTGCTTCATGTTGCTACCTTTCTTGAAGCGGCCACAAGCCGCCTATGGGACTTCCACCTGCGCCTGTGCCACCAGGCGCTCGATGAACTCCTTCCGCGCCTTCATGCGGCGCTCCTCGACCAAAGTCGCGATGACCTCCCCACGCGCCTCGTCGAGGGTGCGGTGAACGGCCGGGACCCGGGCCGCGCAATAAAGGACGTGAAAACCGTCCGAAGCCTCTATCGGGCCGACCACCTGGCCCACCTCGGTCATCTGGGAGGCCGCCTGTTCGACCACCTCAGGGACCATACTGGGCTCTGATGGAAGGCGTGGAAACAGGCCAATCTCGCCACCATTTTTCTTCACCGCCTCATCATCAGAGTGCTTTTCAATCAAGGCCAAGATCGCCGCGTTCGCCTCAAGTCCACTGACCGCCACGGTCCGCCTGGCCCTGCGGGCGAGCTTCTTGGCAAGCCCCCTGTCACCCACGCGAAGCCCCATCACCCGCATCCTCTCTGGCTGATTGAACCTGTCCAGATGACTCTCGTAGTACTGCCGGACTTCCTCCTCCGGGATGTCCGTGCTCTTGATGTGGACGTCAACCTGTTCCCGAAGATAGTGCTCGACCAGCTCTGCCTTCAGGGCATCCACTATGGAACCGTCGTTCTGGACCTCGGCCATGGCTGCCAGGGCGAGGAGCTGGAATTGCACATAAGCCTCCAGGAACTCGAGCTTTCTCTCAGGCGCCTGGTAGCGCACCCTCACAAACACAGGCAGGGTGTTGAGCCTGTCTTCCAGCTCTCCATATGTGATAAGTCTATCAGCGATGCGGGCCACCACCTCTTCCCGGGACTCGGAGCTGCCAGGCGCGGCTGCGACGGCACTGGTCCCGGCAGAACCGGACGGGCGTTCCGGCCTCGGACAGGCAAGGGTGAACAATGCGCACACAAGTACCGCGCGCCTCATGGCTACCCAATACAACATTGCGGCAAGGCTTTCAATCGCCTGCCGCTGACCCCATGGCCGAAAGGACCTTGAAAATCCACTTCAGGGCCTGGTCCACAGTGGGCACGGCAACCTGCACCCTGGTAGAGTCCAAAAGAGACGGCCTGGCGCCTTCCGAGATGAGGACGTCATAAAGGCGCGCCGCTGCATCTGGTGGGCTCATCGCGGCAACGAACGTGGCTTCCCTCGCCTTCAGGTGAAGCCTCGCGAACCCCTTCTCCCGCATAAGGACCTTTATCCGCATGAGGTCAATCAGTTGCCTCGCTGGCACAGGCAGTTTCCCATACCTGTCAGATAGCTCGCTGGCAATGGAAGCCACTTCGGAAAGGTCCCTGGCCGCGCTCAGGCGGCGGTAAAAGCGCAGCCTCTGGGCCTCGTTCGGCACAAGGCTTGCGGGTATGCGGGCATCCACGTCCACCTTCAGCTCCGGGTCTAGCCTCTGCTGCACTGGCGCGCCCAAAAGCTCTGCAACCGCATCCTGGATCATCTCCATGAAGAGCTCGTAGCCCACGGCAGCCAGGTGCCCTGACTGCTCGGCCCCGAGTACATTGCCCGCGCCCCTGATCTCCATGTCCATGGCAGCGAGGTTGAAGCCGCTCGACAGCTCCGAGAACCGCTCGATCGCCTCTATCCTGCGCCTCGCCTCCTCGGTCATGGTGGATGGGTCTCGAAGTAGAAGATAGCAATACGCCTGCTCTGACGAACGGCCCACCCGACCACGCAACTGGTAAAGCTGTGCGAGCCCTAGCGAGCCCGCATCGTGGATCAACATGGTGTTGGCATTGGCGATATCGAGCCCGGACTCGATGATGGTGGTGCAGACCAGGCAATCCTTGTCACCACGCACAAAGGCCGCCATGACCGCCTCGAGCTCGGAGGAGGTCATCTGCCCGTGAGCCACCCCGATGCGGGCCTGCGGCACAAGCGCTGCTATCCTGGTTGCGTACTCGTAGATGTCCTCGACCCTGTTGTGCACGACAAAGACCTGCCCGCCCCGCTTCAGCTCGCGCGTGATCGCGGACCTGTACAGCTCATTGCTCTCCCTGGCAACAAAGGTGCGCACGGCCAGCCTGTCCCTGGGCGGGGTGGCGATGATGGACAGCTCCCTGATCCCGCTGAGGGCCATGTGCAGTGTGCGGGGGATCGGGGTGGCCGAGAGGGTCAAGGTGTGGACATTGGCCGCAATCTCCCGCAATCGTTCCTTCTGTTCCACCCCAAACCGGTGCTCCTCGTCCACCACGAGCAGACCCAGGTCCCTGAACACCACGTCCTTGGACAGGAGCCGGTGGGTCCCGATGACGATGTCCACCGTCCCCTTGCGTAACCCTTCAAGAATGCGGCGTTCCTCCTGCGGGCTTCGTAGCCTGGATATGGCCTCCACCACCACAGGTGTGTTCCTGAGGCGGGCTGCGAATGTCACTCGGTGCTGCTCGGCGAGGATGGTGGTCGGGACCAGGACCGCGGCCTGTTTCCCTTCCAGCACCGCGAGATACGCGGCCCTGATGGCGACCTCGGTCTTCCCGAAGCCCACGTCGCCGCATACCAGGCGGTCCATCGGCCTTTCCTGGCACATGTCCGCAATCACATCCTCGATCGCCCGTTCCTGGTCCGCCGTGGTCTCATATGGGAAGGTGGTCTCGAACTCGCGAAACTCCGCGTCAGGTGGGCTGAAGGCATGGGCTGTCGAGGCGCAACGCCTGGCGTAGAGGGTCTTGAGTTTTTGAGCAATCTCACGGGCCGCGTGGCGTGCCGCCCTCTTCCTTTGACGCCACGCCGTGCCGCCCAGCCGGTCCAGTGCGTGTTGACTTGCGGCAGTAGTCTCCTGGGAGATGTATTTCTCGACAAGGTTTGCGCGGTCAACGGGCAGGAACAGCTTGTCCCCATCCCTGTACTCGATGACCAGGCATTCAGAGACGACCCCCATAGCCGTGACCTCGCGCAGGCCGAGATAGCGGCCTATGCCGTGCTCACGATGGACCACAAGGTCGCCTGGCTCGAGGTCCCTCAGGTCCAGCAAGGCCTTGGCGCCGCGCCTCTCGGCGCGCCTGTGGGCCAAGGCGTCCTTCACGCCAAATACCGCCTCCGATGGGATCACGGTGACCAAAAGGGCCTCGATACCAAACGGGGCACGGATGCGCCCCACGCCCACAGACAGGCCCACAGGCCCATGGAACAGGGCAGCCATGCCATGTCGGGCCACATGGGCAGGGTCGAAGGACAGGGAGGTCATGATCTCGCGCACGCGACGGGCCTCGTCTTCCGAAGGGGCGAGCAAGATCAACCTCTCGCCCGCCTCCACGGCCTTTTCCGCAAGGCTGCCCAGGGCACTCACGCGCTCGCGCACGTCCACGCTGCTTGCGGTCGCCCTGGTCATTTCCGAAGTCTTCATGATTGCGGATTCTGGGCCAAGGAAGGTCGGCTCCTCGGCCACATCCAGGAACATGGTCCGGGGCCGGTCTTTTAGCATCGCCAAGAACTCGGCGCCGCTCGCCACGATGGCCTGCGGCGGCGCCATGACCCGGCGCTCGTTGCAAAGGCCACCATGGACCTGTTCAAGCTCGCTCAAGGTCGCGTCCGCTGCGGCAATGACGCTGTTCCCCTCCAGAACCGCCACGACGGCCTCTTGAGGCAGGTAGGCGAGGATGGTATCGAGAGGGCCATGAAAGACCGGGAGCATCGCCCCAAACCCTGGCGGAAGCCGTCCGCTCGCGATGGTCCTCTCGATGAGGGCTGCATCACCTGAACCGGCCGTTGCCGCTGCCTCTGCAAGCCGGAGGAATGCCTCTCGCAGGCGCTGCTGCGCCACAGGCACCTCCCAGACAGGGACCACAAAGGTATGAAAGAGGGTCCTCTGACTCCGCTGCGTCGCAGGGTCAAAGGCCCAGAGACCCGCCACCACATCGCCATCCAGGTCAAACCTGACCGGGTCTTCGGCGTAGGGGGAATAGAGGTCCACAATGCCGCCGCGGATGGCGAACTCGCCGACCTCACACACGGTCTCAACGCGCCGATAGCCAGCGGCGACGAGGTGCTCCGAGAATGGGCCGAGGTCAAGGGTGCGACCGACCTCGACCCTGTAAACCCCATCCATGAACGCATCAAAGGGGATGAGGCGACGGGTGGCCCTTGTCGCGTCAAGGACCAGACAACTCGGGGTCTCGGACAGGCACAGGACGCCCAGTGTCCCCAGGCGCGAGGCCGCGACGAATGGGCTTTCCACCACGTCGTCATAGGGGGTGTCTGCGCCTTTTGGCCACTTTGGAAAGAGGCGCGGGGAAGGGCCGTGGTCCAAGAGCCATCGGACCAGCAAGGAGATGCGGTCCATGAGGGTCTCGGTAGGGACGACCAGGACCAGGGAGCAATCCAGGGTGAGGGCTGCCCTGGCCGCTATTACAGCCCCGTGGTCGGCAGAGGCCACCCTGAAGGCGACCGGGCCATCGTCCATCGCCCTGAGGATGTCGTCCAGGGGTTTCATAGGCCCTCAGCCGTCAAGCGACGCGTATCATGTGGGTGTGGGGCGTTCCAAGTCAAGAGCCAAGG
>Ga0068707_1003809_pt1 | contig 10492 bp, 4 predicted proteins | sample YNPNPMetaG_FD_66600 | JGI IMG/M metagenome (GOLD analysis project Ga0068707, IMG submission 66600) | Anoxygenic and chlorotrophic microbial mat microbial communities from Yellowstone National Park, USA - YNP NP MetaG | ecosystem: Environmental > Aquatic > Thermal springs > Hot (42-90C) >... | reverse complement strand
CTCTAAAGTAATAATTTTGACTTCGGGTTTAGCTAATTTTTTTAAAATTGCGTAAAGAGTTGTTGTTTTACCAGAACCCGTGGGTCCTGTGGTAACAATCATCCCGTTTGGACGATTAATTTGACGCTTTAATTCTTCATACGCCTTGCCACGAAGCCCCAAATCCTCAAATTCCAAGCCAACAGCCGCGCTGCGAAGTAAACGCATGACAATACTTTCGCCAAATCCGGTGGGAATAGTAGAAACACGAACATCAACTTTGTCATTAGTTAAAAATATAGTAAACCTACCATCTTGTGGTTTATCAAAAATATTAATTTTTAGACCCGATAAAAGTTTAATGCGGGAAATAAGTTGTTTTTGCATTTCTTTTGGTAATTGAGCAATATTGTGCAAAATTCCATCTAATCTAAACCTAACAACAACCATATTTTCTTCCGCTTCGATATGAATATCTGACGCTTCGGCTTTAAGTGCTGAAGCAACAATCATACTCACAACTTCAGTTATCGGGGCTTTCTGAATTTTGGTATTCAAATCTTCAAAAGTAGCAATTTCTTCTTGATATTTCTTTAATTCCTCCTCTGTTATTTTAACCCCTTTTACTACCTCGCGTTTTTCAGGAATCATTTTGTAAAGTTTAAAAGCGCTCTGAAAACTATGTTCTGAAATAAGATAAATAGCGGCCTTTGCGTGAGATTTCTCTTCCACTTGAAAAACTAATTCTTTTAATTCTGGAAGCTCTGGATTTACCGCTCCAAGCCTTACTTCATCACCAAACCACAAAAAACAAATCACCTTTAGTCTTTCAGATTGTTCTTTGGGAATTAAAGACAAAGCATCGGCGCTAATCGGAAAACCAAATAAATTAATATATGGCAGACCTAATGCAGCTGCTTTTTTTTGAACTTCTTTTTCAAGCGCTTCAAGTCTAATTTTTTCCATCTTTTCGGTGAATTCCTCTTTCTCCTCTTCTGAAACAACAAAAGGAACACTTCCATCATCATTAGAAACGTTCTTTCCTTTTTTTAGCAAGTCTTTAATTGACGGCAAATCTGACATAGATATTTTCGATTTTAATTTAATTTATTTAAAAATTGTGAAATAAGAGTTTATTTTCTAAATATTGGTTCTAAAATACGAAATAATTTTGAAGGAAATTTACCCTTACTAATTTTAAGATAAAAAAGCGTCCAGGCAACCATTTGAAATGCCGCAAAAACACTTCCCACTAAAACAAAAACAATAAAACAAAGAGAAATTAAAATAATAACATTTATCCAGAGACCTATTACCCCAAACAAAAGAAAAAGACCGCTTCCTAAAATTAAAAATGGCAAAAATAAAGACAAAAAGATAAAACCAAATGCCAAAACCAATAGTAAATTAAGTCCTAAAATAATCAAAGCAAATTCAAGACTTTGTAGCCAAAAATTTTTAAACAAGGAAAAACTTTCGTGAAATGCCTCTCTAATATCAGCTTTTTTAAGCATGATGTAATTTAAACCATAAATCATAACAAAAGAAACAACCAAGGCAAGAGGAACAAAAACCAAAAAAGATATAAAAGAAAATAAATAGCCTACCCCTCTTTCTCCACCAATATTCAAAAACACTGGCAAACTGGCTAAAAATAAAAGAATGAAAATTAGTATTTGCCCCAGTAAATTAAAAATCAGTAAATGCCAAAATTTTTTCATTCCTTCTTTCCAAGCTGTTTTTAAATCAGTTTTTCCTATTGGTCTAGATAATTTTTTGGCGGCAAATATCAATCCTCCCTGCGCGCTAACCGCAAAAAAAATAAATCCCGCTGTTAAAATTGCCAACAAAATTAAACTTAAGACAACAAGCCATGGCGAGGTTTGAAAAGACTCCACCCATCCGCCTTCGGTGACAGTAAACCAAGAAACGCGGGTAGAAATTATTGAGGTCCGGGAAACAATAAAATTCCAACCTTGCCAAAGCACATCGTAAACACTACCTTTAGTCAAAAGGGCGGCAAAAAAACCCAAAATCCACAAAAATCGATGATGAATTACTATATCAAAAGATTTTTTAAGAATCGGGCGATAGTACATAATAAATAAATTATTCTAATTATTCTAATTGACCTAATTATTCTAATTCCTAATTATTCTAATTAACTTAATTATTCTCACCCTACGGGGGATCACCCGAAGGGTGATAATTATTCTAATTGACCTAATTATTTGAATCACTTTTTGCTTTTTGTTTAAATAAAAAGTGATTCAAATTCCTCTTGCTCTATTGTTTCTTTTTCTAATAAAACTTGGACAATCTTCTCCAATTTATCACGATTATTTCTAATGACATTTTGCGCTTGCCTTAAAGCATTATTAATAATTTTCATAACTTCGTTATCAATTATCTCGGCTGTTTTATCACTATAATTTTTTTCCTCAGTAATCTCTCTGCCTAAAAAGACGAGTTCGCCCTTTTCACAAAAAGTTCGCGGTCCTAAAACATCACTCATTCCATAACGAGTAACCAAATCGCGCGCCATTTGCGTAGCAACTTGTAAATCATTCGCTGCTCCTGTTGTGTTTTCTCCAAAAACTTCTTTTTCAGCCACATAACCACCCAAAGCAACAGCTAAATCGGCTAAAAATTCTGATTTTGACTTTAATCGTCTCTCTTCAACAGGTAATTTCAGAGTATAGCCAGCAGCTCGGCCCCTTGCAACAATGGAAACTTTCCGCACTTTTTCAGCATGCGGCGTTTCGTGAGCAACCAAAGCATGGCCCGCTTCATGATAAGCTGTAATTTTGCGTTCCTCGGGCGAAAGAAGAAAACTACGACGTTCAGGACCAAGTAGCACCTTTTCAATACTCTCTATTAGTTCTTCTTCACCTATCGTATTTTTATTTTTTCGCGCTGCCAAAATTGCCGCTTCATTCATTAAATTGGCTAAATCAGCGCCTGAAAAACCCGGCGTTCGCTCGGCAATCTTTCTCAAAGAAACATTTTTCTCTAATGGTTTACCTCGGGCATGAATTTTAAGAATCTCCTCTCTATCTTTGATGTCTGGCTCATCAAGCACTATCCGTCTATCAAATCTACCCGGACGCAAAAGCGCTGGGTCCAAAATATCAGGACGATTAGTTGCCGCCAAAACAATTAAACCGCTATTAGGCTCAAATCCGTCTAATTCGACTAAAATTTGATTTAAAGTTTGCTCTCGTTCGTCGTGACCACCTCCTAACCCTGCGCCTCTTTGCCGACCAACCGCATCAATTTCGTCAATAAAGAGAATACATGGAGTATTTTTCTTAGCCTTATTAAATAAATCTCTCACGCGCGCCGCGCCAACACCTACAAACATTTCTACAAATTCAGAACCAGAAATGTAAAAAAACGGAACATTTGCTTCGCCAGCGACAGCTCGCGCTAAAAGAGTCTTGCCAGTTCCTGGAGGACCCATTAAAAGCACTCCTTTAGGAACCTTGGCTCCCAATTTAATAAATTTTTTGGGATGTTTTAAAAAATCAACAACCTCTTTTAACTCTTCTTTTGCCTCTTTAACGCCGGCAACATCTTTAAAGGTGATTCTCTCGGTCCCTTTTGCTTCCCTTAACCTGCTCTGACCAAAAGCCATTGCTTTAATGTTCGCTCCCTGAACTTGCCGCATCATAAAGTAAACAAAGCCGGCGACAAATAAAAACGGAATAAGAAATGGCAATAAATCAATAAGCCAAGCATAAAGCCCTTTCTCGTGCTTTATATTTACAACAATTGCTTTAATTTTTTCCGGATCGGCATTGTAATTTTTCAACACATCGCCAAAAGTTTCATTGGCTTCCTTAAAAATGACAAATTTTTTCCCATCTATTTTTTCAACATTTAATTTATCGCCAACAACATCCACTGATTTAACTTCTCCCGCGTTAATCATTCTCACAAATTCAACCACGCCGATTTCTTGAGGTTTTTCTGTTTGTAAATTTATAGTGCTTAAAATTCCTCCAATAGTAAGAAGGATAAGAAGAAAAAGAATAATATTTCGTAAAATTGAATTCATAATTACACAAAAATAAAAATGAATACAAAAACTTACCTTATAAATAATTATACTAAAAAAAATTAATAAACACAATATAAACAAAACCTTTCAAAAAGTCCAAAACACTCTGTCGAAGCTTAATTTAAAAATTGTCCTGAATAATCAGGACAACAAACTATTAAAGATATGAGGGAAATTTACCACGTTGTTCTTATGAACTACGTGGTTTATCGCGTAGTTCGTAAGAACAACGCGATTTACCACGTTGTTGCACACAACTACGGAGTTTCTTCACTATTCCTCGCTCTTTTCATCTTTTTTCGTCTCTGTCTCAGTTGTGGTTTTTTCATGAGCATTCCCTTTTTTTTCTAACGACAACCCTAATTTATGATACTCCGGTTCGATAGAAATAATTTTAAAATTCATTTCTTCCCCTACCTTAGCAACCTTAAAAGGATCGGTAGCGCCCAACTCGGAAACATGTGCCAAACCAAAAATTTCCGGCGTCAATTCAACAATGAATCCAAAAGGATTTATTTTTGCGATTTTTCCTTTCACAACATCGCCAACTTTAAACTTTTTATCTATATCCTTCCATGGGTCATCGCTCAACCTTTTAATTGATAAAAAAATTTTTGAGCCGGCTATTTCTAGAATTTTTGCTTTAATCACATCGCCAACTTTCAAAATATCGGATGGTTTATCTATCCTTTGCCAAGAAATCTCAGAAATATGCACTAACCCTTCTAAAGAATCAAACTTTACAAAAGCGCCAAAATCAGATAAAGCGGTAATTTTTCCTTCAACCACATCGCCAACTTTATATTTTTTAATTTCGTCTTTAACCTCCTCTTCCCACACCGCTCTTTCAGAAAAAATCAACTTATTCTCCGCTGGTGATACAGTTATAATTTTTACCTTCATTTTTTTGCCAACAAATGATTTCAACTTTTGTAAAATCTTATCCGCCTCACCGCCACCTACTCGAGGATAATTTTCCGGCCTTAATTGAGAAACAGGCATAAATCCTAAAATATCATCAAATTTTATAACCAGTCCGCCTCTATTAGCATCAGAAATTAATACTTCAATGGTTTCACCTTTTTCTTTAATTTCCTGAAGTTTGGTCCATAAATGGCTTTCGTTTGAACCAGCAAAAGCAAGCTCTACCTCACCATTTTCATTATCTAATTCCAACACACAAACATCTACCTTATCGCCGACTTTAAACTCTGAAATTAATTCAGGATTGCGAAGTAATTCATATCCCCGAATGACGCCCGTCCGAAAGCCGGGAAGTTGAAAACGAACCTCTTTACTGGTAATTTCAATAATAGGAGCATTAATAACTTGCCCCACTACAGGAATTAAATCTTCAGAACTCCTTAATAATGCCTCAAAATTATCTTGTTCTTGTTTAGCAACGGCCATATTAATTTTATGAAATATAATTGAACACGAATTTATTTTTACTCTATCAAATATTATAAAAGATGTCAACTAAGTACACTAGATAAATATACAACAACACCTGCACCTAACATAGATATATAAATTTTACAAATTGGATGTTAGTTAGTTATTTTGTGTACACTTATTAATGAATAAATTTGACAATTAACTAAATAATCTTTTATTATATTCGTGTATCTAAAAATATACAAATATCTAAAAATATACAAAAATATGTACAAAACATGCGAAATTTGCAAAAGACGTCCTCTAAAGATATTAAATGTTAGCCATTCAAAACGCGCGACAATTAAGCGTCAAAATTTGAATTTACAGAAAAAAACAATTAATGGGAAAAAGATGCTTGTCTGCGCAAAATGTCTCAAAACCCTAAGTAAAAAAGCGCGATAAAAATTTCTTTGTGGTAAACCCCGTAGTTTTTCAAACAACGGGGTAAACCACGTAGTTCGTAAGAACAACGGGGTAAAATTTAACCCCCTAACACAGAGGGTTAAATTTTTAATTTTTTTGGTCGGGGTGGAGGGATTCGCACCCTCGATCTCATGCTCCCAAAGCATGCGCCTTAGACTGCTGGGCTACACCCCGGATACTTTAATCTTATCTTAAAAACCAGTTTCTTTCAAGATTTATAAAATTCCGATAATAATCGGAATTTTTTATATTCACGCTTGTGTGTGATGGTGCCGAGGGGCAGAGTCGAACTGCCGACGCCAGCCTTTTCAGGGCTGCGCTCTACCGCTGAGCTACCTCGGCATGGTTGCGGGGGTGGGATTTGAACCCACGACCTTCCCGACTATGGTCGGGACGAGCTGCCTGACTGCTCTTTCAACAATAACTATTATTAAAAATGATGGTTGCGGGGGTGGGATTTGAACCCACGACCTTCAGGTTATGGGCCTGACGAGCTGCCTGACTGCTCTACCCCGCGATAATAAAAATTCGAAATTCGAAATTCGAAATTCTAAACAAATTAGAAATAAAGCCGCTCCGAAATTTGGGTTGTATTGGTGGGCGTGAGTGGAGTCGAACCACTGACCTCAGTCTTATCAGGACTGCGCTCTAACCAACTGAGCTACACGCCCGAGCCTTGCTGTTGTTGAAACTTATTGTAACAGATATTTATAAATTTTTCAAATATTCTTGCAATTTTTTAATTCTTTCCTTCAATTCTTTATACTTATTTTTTTCTGTGATAACAATCTCCTTTGGCGCGCGATTAATAAAATTTTTGTTATTTAATTTATTGATAATTACTGTTAAGTACTGAGTCGCTTCTTCCAATTCCTTTTTAATTCTTTCTTTTTCTTTTTCAATATTAACTAATCCCTCTAAGAGTAAATAAATTTCTGAACTTTTAACAACGGCGGTTGCTGAATTTTTTGGTTTTCTGCCAATTTTTGAAATTTCAAGACTACCAACCCTACCAAGACGTTTAATTATTTCTGATTCTTTTTTAATTAATGATGCTTCCTTTGAAATAATAAGAACATTCACAAACTTTGAAGGGTCAATTTTAAATTCAGCGCGAAGATTTCTTACAGCTTTAATAATATCTTGAATAAACTGGAAATCTTTTTCTGCTTTTTGATTAATTAATCTTTTATTTGCTTTAGGCCAATTGGCAATTATTAAAAGATCCTTTTCTTTTAATTCTTTCCATAGCGCTTCGGTCACAAAAGGCATAAAAGGATGCCATAAACAAATTAAAGATTTAAAAATTGAAGTTATAAGTTTTGGATTTGGTTGAATTTTATTGATTTCGATATACCAATCAGCAAATTCATCCCAAGTAAAAGAACGCAATTTTTCTCCCGTTTGGGAAAATCTAAAATTTTCCAAATCATCTGTTACCTCTTGAATCATCCTATTTAATCGTGAAAGTATCCATTTATCCGCCAATGCTAGTTTTGAAATTTGAATTTTGTAATTTGAAATTTTATTATTCTCATCTGAAGGAAGAGAAATTATATACCTTCCTATGTTCCATAATTTGTTTGTGAAATTTCGAAAGCCGGCAATTTTATCTTCAGAAAGCATCAAATCGTTTCCCGGTGTCGTTCCTAAAACTAAAGACAAACGCACTGCGTCGGTTCCATATTTTTCTGAAACATCAAGTGGATCAATAATATTACCAAGGGATTTTGACATTTTTCTGCCCTTTTCATCACGCACTAATCCATGCAAATAAACTGTTTTAAATGGAATATCTCCCAAAACATAAGTTGTCATTAAAATCATCCTTGCTACCCAAAAAAATAAAATATCATAACCGGTCTCCATTACTGAAATTGGATGAAATCTCTTTAAGTCAGGACTATCCTGAAGCCATTCGTTAAAATTTTTATATTTTTTAAAATCTTTATTTAAAAGTGTTGAGAATGTCCAAAGCGCAGAGGAAAACCATGTGTCAAGTGTATCTGTTTCTTGTTTCCACCCCTCACCTTCTGGCGCGTCAACACCAACAAAAATCTCGTTGTTTTTATACCAAACTGGAATCTGATGTCCAAACCAAATTTGTCTCGAAATGCACCAATCTCGCAAATTATTGAGCCAATGATAGTATACCTTTTCAAACCTTTGCGGAATAATCTTAATTTGGCCATTTTTAACAACGCTAAGAGCCAACTCTTTTAAGGAAACTTTTTCGCCTTTTTTAAAGCCTTTTAATTTTGAATTTTTAATTTTAAATTTTGAACTTACACTAATAAACCATTGTTTTGATGGCAATGGTTCAATAGGTGCGCCACAACGATAACAAACGCTTAAATTGTGTTTAATAATTTCTTCCTTATCCAACAATCCTTGTTTTTTTAATTCCTCAACTATTTTTTCTCGAGCTTCGGAAACCGTTAAATCTTGGTAATTGGGGGCATTAATAATTTTCCCTTTTTCATTGATAATTTGAATTAATTTCAATTTATTCTTTTGCGCCATTTCATAATCAATAAAAGAATGCGCTGGTGTTACCCCCACCGCTCCTGTGCCAAAACCCATATCTACTCCTTTATCAGCAATAATTTTGAGATGAAGTGGCTGACCAACAAAATCAATATCAAATTCTTTGCCAATTAAATTTTTATATCGTTTATCAGCCGGATTAACCGCCACAGCTGTATCACCCAATTTTGTTTCCGGCCGAGTAGTAGAAATTGAAATAGGAAAATCCTTTGAATATCTAAAAGTGTAAAGTTTAGCATCTTGTTCCACATATTCCACCTCATCATCAGCTAAAGTTGAAGCGCACCGAGGACACCAATTAACTATGCGAGTGCCGCGATAAATTAAACCATCGTCATACATTCTTTTAAATACTTCTCGAACTGCCCGTGAACGCACCTCATCCAGAGTGTACGCTTCTCTTGACCAATCGCATGAAGCGCCCATCTTTCGAATTTGCTTATGAATTGTACTTTTGGATTGCTCTACAAATTTTTCCACTTCTTCCAAAAATTTCTCTCGCCCTAAATCGTAACGACTTTTACCTTCTCTTTCCCTTAAAAGTTTTTCCACTTTTGTTTGGGTGGCAATAGCGGCATGGTCAGTGCCCGGAAGCCACAAAGTATCATCTCCCTTCATTCGATGATAGCGAACCATAATATCTTCCAATGTAAGAGTTAGCGCATGCCCTATATGAAGGGTACCGGTAACATTAGGTGGAGGCATTACTATACTAAAATATGGCACCTTCTTTTTCTTTTTGTATTGCTTGCCAAACCTAAGCTTAGCGAGAACAGAATTTGTCTCAAAAGCGGGACTAAAAAATCCAGAATTTTCCCATTCTTCGTAAATTTTATCCTCTACTTCTCTATGATTGTAGATTTTGCTTATTTCGTTCGTCTTCATATACATAATACATTGTATCTATTTAACATCCCATTGACAAGATTTAAAGAGTGTTTTATTATGATATGATTAACTTTAAATAAAAACAGAAAAAACTGAAAATTATGAATGAAAACAACTTTAGCCAAATAAAAAAATTATTTGAAGAAGGCCATGAGATATTACTCACCTCTAATCCCAATCCAACTCCAGACGCGATTTCAGCGGCTTTAGCTTTATCATATTTTTTAAAAAAAATTGGCAAAAACACAACCATTGTAATAGACAAATTCTTACCCCCGCCTTCTCTCTCATTTCTACCAGAAATAAATTCAATTAAAAACACCTTAAAGAATTTAAAAAAAATGATTTTATCAGTAAATCTCTCCCAAACAAAGATGAGCGATTTAACATATGAAATTAAAGATGATAAGCTTCATATTTTTTTAACACCGCAAGAAGGATGGTGGAAAGATTATGACATCCTTACAAAATCAACCGCTTATTATTATGATTTAACTGTTATCATCAATACTGCATCACTTGAATCAATAGGGACGCTTTTTGAAAAAAATGTCGATTTCTTTTATAAAATTCCTATAATCAATATCGATAACAATTTAAATAATGGACAATTCGGGCAAGTTAATCTAGTTGACATTACCGCCTTGTCTATTTGCGAAATTATTTACGAATTCTTTAAAACTTACGATATAAAAATTGACGAAACTCTGGCCACCTACCTTTTAACAGGTATTCTTACCTCAACGAATTGTTTTAAATCATCAAGAATCAATCCTAAAATTCTTCAAATTGCTGGTGAATTGATTAAATTAGGGGCAAAAAGAGAAGAAGTCATCGCTAATTTATACAGAAAACATACAATCAAAAATCTTCAACTTTGGGGCAGAGCGCTTTCACGTTTAAAATTTGACGCGCAATCCGGCATTACTTGGACAACTCTGAGTAAAGAAGACTTTTTAACCACTGGCTCTGACGAAACGTATCTCCCTGAAGTGATTGACGAACTTATTTTCAATGCTCCAGAAGCGAAAATCGCCGTTCTAATTTATGAACAGATACAAGGAGGGATTTGTTGCGTCGTTAAAACGCAAAAAAACATTAGTGTCTCTAAATTAATAAAAAGTTACGACAATGTTTCAAACGAACATACTT
>Ga0068707_1003806_pt1 | contig 10497 bp, 8 predicted proteins | sample YNPNPMetaG_FD_66600 | JGI IMG/M metagenome (GOLD analysis project Ga0068707, IMG submission 66600) | Anoxygenic and chlorotrophic microbial mat microbial communities from Yellowstone National Park, USA - YNP NP MetaG | ecosystem: Environmental > Aquatic > Thermal springs > Hot (42-90C) >... | reverse complement strand
AACTCGGTGAACGCTTCTGAGGGGACCATGAAATAAGTTGGAATCTTCACAGCAGATGGGTAAACCAAAGCTGCATAGGGGCCGCAGGGAACCTTCATCCACATGCCCCACACCGCTAAGTTGTGGCGTTTACCGGTCTGCACGTCCTCTTTGTGCTCAACACCGTCAACCTTGCCGGAGGCCCAGGCGTTGCCGCTCCCCCGGAAGGCGTCCACGCTGACCACTTTGCATCCTCGGCGCGCCCAGGCAGCAGAAGCGGCCCCACGGCTGACAATCTCCGCGCCAAAGTCTATCCTGGGATCGTATTGGGAGTGGTCATATTTCTCGCTGCCGATCTCCCAGCCAGTAAAGCATGCCAAAGTCATCGCTCCCTCCTGATAGGCTATGCGATCTATGTCCTGGTTGTTCAGCAGCTACGCTAATTCCGCAATGAGCGTTCTGGTCGTTGGGTCCAAGCCATGATCTTTGTAGTTGATCCGCAAGGTCCTGATGACCCCTCTGAAATCGTGGTATTTGCGAACCTTCTCGAAGCCGTCGTCTCTCATCCAGAATTCCTCCCAATATTCTCTCATCAAATCTTGGATGATCCCTACCTGCCTTCCTCCTACAAATGCGGTGGGAATGCTGATGTGCCCACAAAAATAGGCGTAGTCACCAAACAACTCTTGAAAGATCAGGGAGTCCTTCTCGTAGCTGAGGGAACCCACCCCCATCGTCCAGGGAGCCCCATGGATTTGACAAAAGGACACTGACCGGATGATCCTCTCGTGGCATCCCTCGCCGGCGATCAACACCCCAGGGAACCTCGCTTTTGCTTCTGCTATGAGGGTATTCAACCCTTCTTCCATGTTGCATTGAGGGTCATCAATGATCAGCAAGGTCTGGTCCAGGTACAGCGCTTCCAGATCGTAGGTCTTCACCAGGTGCTCCAATTTGTCGAGAAGGTGGACGCGCCAGGGCTTGGCACAAGGTCTCATATAGGCGAAAGGGGTAGTAACACAGGGCTGGCCTCGCTCGCCCCAGCCGCATTTCCGGCCCGCCCTATCGGTGATCTGATACGGCTTAAAGCGCTCAAAATCGGGTATGTCATAGGCACAGCCAAGGACGTTTGTGCTCGGCATGATGCGGTAGCTGCTGGCGCGTGCCCTGTTCACCATCTGGCGGAACTTCACAGGGCCTCCCAATCGCTCAGCGGGATTATATTCAGGGTATCCTGCATCCCATCTATTGGACCAACCGGGAAGGTAGAGCACCGTGTCCCTGGGCGCTGGGATCCTGTCGAGATCGTCTATGAGATGAATCACGTCGTCATAATCGGCCAGGATGACGTCGTCTGAACCCCACATATCCACGATGAGAAAGAGGCGAACGTTCCGGACCCAATCGGGTAACTCTGGGTTCTTGGTCTTTTCCCTGAGCGAGTGGGTCGCGGCCATCCACTCTCTGTAATCCTCCACCGCCTCCGCCATAGATCCAAATTCCGTGAGGGACGGCTGGGGAGGCTCTTTGTCCTTATAGCCAGACCATGGATAAGAGTCCCAGGAGATGTCAAATCCATCGTTGACCCGCTCGATGGTCAACTGTATGAAATGGAGTGGCAGATATCTTGTGCCGACCTGGGTCCACCTTTGCCCCTGTCTGGCCAGGATAAACTGCGCGTTAAGCATGACGGGATATTTCACAGGCCAAGGCTTGCCCATCGGCATTTGCCGATCCAGCATCACACCTCCCCTGGCCGGAATATGGATTTCCTCCGCTTTGAGATGAAGTTTTGTCATGGCCTCCTTGCTCCCGTGTTTTGCTGTTGCTCAATTACAGGGCCTCCCGCTATTTCAATCCCAGGCAACTCCTTCGGCCGCAACCGGGCATTCTCGTCCGGCTCAACCACTTGGCACAAGGCTTCCGGCAAAGGCATAGCAACTCTCCTCGTGTTTTCTAATACCTGCTCCACCAGACCTCATCGTCGCCGATCTGCCAGTGAGAGGAGGCCCGCATCCTGGCGAAGATCGCCGCGAAATCAGGCGTCTCCACCAGCGGCAGGCGCACCTTCCTCCCCTGGTCCGCCGAGATGTAGGCCGCGTTGATGATCTCCACCACCGCGCGGCCGTCCTCGCCCGTCACCGCCGGCTGACGGTCGTTCAACACGCAATCACAGAAATGGCGCATCTCTTGTAGATACTGCCAATTCTGCTCCATCTCCTCGTGGATGTTCCATGAGGTTCCCAACGTCAGATCGGTCACCTGTTTCGCCCCACGATGGATCTGTAAGGTGGCAGGCTCCAGGCTCTTAGTGCTATGGAAAAGCCAGCGCATCAAGAGCGTGCCTTTCGTGCCGAACACTTCGTACGATTCCTCGCCCGTGCGGTGGCTGAGCATAGTGATGTGCAGGGTGCTCATGCCGCCTCCGCGGTGCTTCATCGTCACGGCGGCCACGCTCTCGTTATCAAAACGATTGGGGGCCACAATCATGACCTCGGCGGAGACCTGTTCCACGTCTCCCATCCACCAACGGCAGATATCCAGCGGATGAGAACCGTCCTCTTGCAAGAAGCCACCGCCCGCGGCGATATTGTGCCGATAATTCGCCCTGGAGGCCCCGGCGCGGGCGTTATCCCATACGGCGCGCATCTCAAAGATCTCGCCGATCTCCCCTTCTTCCAGAAGTCGCTTAACCAAACGGAAGGAGGTGTTAAAGCGCTTCATGAAGGCGATCTGCAACTTGACGCCGTGCCGCTGGCAAGCAGCGATCATGGCGTCGGCCTCCGCGACCGTTTTAGCCATCGGCTTCTCGCAATAGACGTGCTTCCCCGCCTGTGCCGCCAGTGTCACCTGCTCGGCATGGGCGAAGGGAGGCGTGAGGATCATCACCGCGTCGATCTCAGGGTCATCCAGGAGGGGCCCCAGTTCGCGATAGAGCTTGCGCGCGCCTGTTGCCTTCTGGCACGCCGCTGCTCTGGATTCATCAAGGTCCATCACAGCGACCAGTTCGCCATTCCCCAGGTATCTGAAGAAGGGGGCGTAAAGAGACTGCGCTCCAAAGCCGCAGCCGATCATGGCAAGACGCACTTTGTCCATATCTGCTTCCTGCCCGAAAGTCGTAGTAGGACTTACTTCGGGATTGGTAAGGCGGTGCCTGATGGTTTGCCTTTAAACTCCTTCGCCCACTTGGCTGTGAGCCGCAAGTATAGATCCTCATACTCCAAACAGGGCTCGATCTGTGTGCCTTCCCCCCATTCGTTGAAGGAACAAACGGTTACGAAGTGGGGTTGGGCCGCAATAGCGGCCTCCCACATCGCCTCATAGAGATTCCCCAACCCGCGAGCTATCACACGCCCGAGATGATGCCAGATACGGCCGTCAAAGCCCGGGCCGACTGTCGCTGACCAGAACTGCGCCCCGTTGCGCTCGGCCAGTTCGCGCAATCTCCTTGAGAAACGGGTAACGCCATCGGCCGACCAGTCCTCCAAGCCATAGTTGTACTGGCCGAACCCATCAAAGAGGCCAGGTTCATGTAGATCCGGTTGCAAGGAAGCCACCTCGCCGGCGACCAGAAAGATCCGATCATTTGCATTCTGCTGCGCGAGCAGCGCGCGGACGCGTCGCCAATCGGCAGTTGAGTGCTTTGCGCAGGCCGAATAGACATAGACCACCAAGCGGCCAGCAAAGTGGAGCACCCGAGGATGACTATGATAGGCTCGGACCAGATAACCCAGCTGCTCAGCGATCTTCTCCACGGGGAAGCCGTACCAACAGAAGCTATCATAAAAGGGGCAGAGCCCCAAGGGTGCCTCCAAGCGCTCCAAAACCTCCAGCATGGCGCGAAATGAACGGTCGTACATAGTCTCGTGCAGGGGTTTATCTTTGTCGGGATTGTCCTCCCCGACCAACATATAATCCCACAGCAGGCCGTCCAGAGAGGCTTCAACCGCCCAGCGCGCATGTTGCTCCAATATGCGGAGATCAAGGCAGTCATAGAGCCCCAATGTCGGGTAGAAGGCGCTGTAGTTCGCTCTTCGCCCTGGAGCCAGGAATTGATCTGGATCGTGGCTTAACCTTTTTTGAACCGCCTCGGAGACCGAAAAGGTTTCCAGACCGTATCCTATTCCTAGCCGCAGGGGTTCGTTCCAGGTGAGCCAGCGTCTAGTTGGACCCTCCGGCGTCCCATAGAACGGGTGATAGTAGGCCCACACCTGACGCGGGATATTCCTCAGGTCTAGATTCGCCAATTTTGAGTGCCTCCTGGTCATAGGTTTCCATTATGGTAGGAACAGTGACATCTGTGTTATCAGCGCTGAGCAAAAAGCCTGCTCTGTCGCGAAGATTGATCTTCACGCAGGATTCTCCCGCCGCATCAGCATAAAAGCCGCCCAGCGATGCCAGCCACGTCTCATCCCTTCAGGACCCCGCTGGTCAGACCGGCGGTGAAATAACGGGTGCCCAGGGCGAAGACGAGCAGAAGTGGTACGGCGGCTAGCGTATAAGACGCCATCTGAAGGCCGTATTGGGCCCAGAAGTTGTGGAGCTGGTGAACCAGGCCCACGGTGAGGGGCCAGGACCCGCGCTTCTCCGCGAGCACGACCAGCGCCCAAACGTAGTCGTTCCAGGCTGCCGTACCGCCAAGAATGGCCAACGTACCCAACATAGCGCCGGTCATGGGCACGCCGATGTAGCGCAACTCTTGCCAGGCCGAGGCTCCATCCATGCGTGCCGCGTCAAACAGCTCTTGGGGAATGGCCGCATAGGCATTTCTGAGCAAGAAGATACCTAAAGGCTGCCAGAAAGCGATTTGCGGCAACCACACGCCCATCAGCATCCCCTTAAGGCCTAAGCTGCGGGTCACCAGGTAGGCCGGGACCAGCGTCAGAACCCCGGGGAAGGCCATGATGCCCAGCAAGGAGTAGTAAAAGAGGTCGCGGCCGGGGAACCTGTAACAGCCCATGACGAAGCCCGCCAGGGATGAGATAACCAGCACCCCAGCCACCATCGTCACGGTGATAATGACGCTATTGAGGAAGAAAGGCAGGATAGTCTCAATCGCTTCCCGATAGTTGGCGACAATCTGGCCCCAATCCCGGCTCGGGAGCCATAGAGGGGTGTTGTAGTACTGGATATTGCTTTTGGTAGAGATCACCAGCATCAGCCAGATAGGGGCGAAGGTGAACACCAGTGCCAGAAGCAAAGCGATATGTTTAGGCATCTCGCCAACGAAATAGCGGCGTTTGGTTGTCATTTTGCTTTACCCCTCACCTGGGATGAGTCGGCGGGTCAGCCACCCTGTCACGAGGATGAAGAGCAAGAGGATCATGCCCAGAGCGGTGGCGTATTCATACTTCTCAAAGACGAAGGCGTTGTTGAACAGATGCAGGGCGGGCACCAGCGTAGGCGGCCACCCGACGCGTGCTCCGCCCACGTCAGATACCTGCCCCCCGCTCATCATGATCAAGATGCTCTGATACATGGTGAACGAGCCAATGATAGTAAGAAGAAGGATCAGCCGTATCTGCGAGGCGATCAAGGGGATCTCCACCAGCACCAGGCGCTGCCAAGCTGTCACGCCATCTAAACTGGCGCTATCGTAGATATCCTGAGGGATGTTTTGTAACCCGCCTAAGTAAACCAGCGTCTGTGTCACTCCGATGAAAGGAAAGCCGGTAAACAAGATTGCCCACAACGCCGTCTCCGGCTTGCCCAGCCAGCCGAAATCCTGAAAAGAAGAGAACCCCAATCCAACCAATATACGGTTGAGGGCGCCAGCGTGAGGGTTATAAATGAAATTCCAGACCAGGAGGAGCACTGCTCCTGGCACCGCCAGCGGAGAGACAAAGCCGATCTGGTAGGCGCGCCGGGCCCTCTGGCTACGCAAATGATGGAGGATTACAGCGGCTAACAGGCTGACAACGAGAGCGCTGAAGAGATTCACTGCCAGGACCTTGCCCAGATTGAGAAAAGAATTCCAAAACTTCTCATCTTGAAGGGCACGCTGGAAATTGGCTAACCCCACGAATTGGCGGTAGCCCAAGCGGTGCGTTGCGTCCGGCAGTCGCCAGGCGGTGAAGCCCAGCGTCATGGCCTGGATAATGGGGATATAACACCAGATAGTTACCAGTGCCAGGGAAGGCAACACGAAGAGGTACAGGTGCTTGACGCGCCAGACCTGACGTAGGAAACTAATGATTGCGCCTCCCCTGAAGATCTTCGTGCGGCGGTGTACGGTCAATTCCACGGAAGCCGCTCCCTGTCTCAGCTCGCCCCCTACAGCGACAACGTTTATGTCTTGCGAAAGGCCAAGACAGAGGGGCAGCCCGAGGGCTGCCCCTCTTCTTCCGCGCGCTGGCCTTTATTGAGCCTCTTTCGCCCAATCAGGGTGCTTCTCTTCAATATCCTTGATGGCCGTCTCAGCTGCCTTCTTCAAACCGGAGACCATCTTGTCCATCTCGATGCGGCCCAACATGTAATCATATAGCAGGTTCGATGCGTCGGTCCAAAACTCGGGGGTCAAGCCGGGGAACGGAGACCACCAAAGCGGTGGGTTCCGTGGTTCCTCCAAGAAACGCGAGAGGGGATGCTTCATCGTGATCGTTTTCAACGGCATCAGCAGGAGTGTTTGGTCGGCGATGGCCGACGCCGTCTTGGGGGCCGTGATGTACTGTAAGAAGTCAATGATCTGCTTCTCGTTGGGCTTCCCGGCCGGCACGGCGAAGGCGAAGCCTATCCGTATGGTGCTACGCGCCGGCCTGTCCACATACTGGCCGCAGGGGCCATCCTTAGTCAGCGATACCCTATGCTGGACGAAGGGCTCCCAGTCGAACCCCCTCTGTTCCGGGCTCGCCGTGTCGGTGGCAAACCACGAGGAGTCATCAAAGACGGCGGCCTTATGGGTGATGAAATCTTCCTTGGAGCGAGGCCAGCTCGATGCCTCCCAGCCCGGTGTGTAATACTTCTGGGAGAAATCTCGCAGAACTTGTATCGCGCACTGCCACTGGGGGTCGTCAAAAGAGAAGACACCCTTCTTCACTGCCAGGTACCATTCCTTCTCGTTCGGCACGCCATCCTTGTCCAGGTCTATCTTAGGATCAAGTTCGCCTAGAACTTGATCTACCCAGACGGCGCCAGCACCAAAGGCCCGACCAGCAATGTTGACCTGCGAGTAGGGGATGATGCCCTGGGCCTTGACGGCATCCAAGGCCTTCACGAACGTCGGGTAATCCTCGATGGGTAGGGTGAAGCCCGCTTTCTTGAAGGGCTCATCCCAGATGTAGAGGACGTCTGTCGCCCGGTCCAGAGGAATGTAAACGTATTGCTTCTTCCCGTCGGGGCCAGCGACCGCTGCCTCATCCAGTACACCGTTGACGAATACGTCTCGCCAGGTGGGGAACTCGGGGGCATAGGGGTTCGGTTTATCCAGATAAGGGCTCAGGTCCAGGAAATGGCCTCTACCATTCCTCACATCCTCATCTATTGCTCCTACTCGCCCCATGACCAGGTCGGGTAACTCGTTGACTGCGGCCTGGGCCTCTATCCACCGATTATAGTCGAAGCCTCCTCCTGCAAACTCAATGTAGAACACCTGCGTCCCCTTGGCGTTGGTGTATTCCTGGAACAGGCGGTGCTGCACCGTCCGCATGCTGGGCCAGGCCCAGGTGGAGATATAAAGGGTGGGTTTCGTAACCTCTTTCTGGGGGGCCGGTGTCACCTCTTTTTCGATAACTTGCGGAGTAACAGGCGCACAAGCACTCACCATCAGAGCGATCAGCACGAGACCGCTCAGCACACGCAGGAATAGACTCTTCTTCATGGCCGTCCTCCTTACTCCTAAATAAAGATAATCCTTAGGGCTTTGGGTCGGTAATCCTTAGGGCTTTGGGTCGGTCATCGCTTGTCTTCTTGATCGTTCCCTCCTTTCTGATTGATGGGGCTCTCACCCACTTTCACATTTTAAGGATCGAACAGCAGAGGACTGAAGTGAGCAGAGCATCCCCTATCGGTTCACCGTAAAGGCGCCGAGATATCGGGGCATCTTGGCGATTTCGCGTGTCTAGATCGCTTCAAAGAGCAGTAGTTCAGATAGCCCGACATTCTCCAGGCGGATCTTCAGCCCTTCTTGTAACAGGCGCAGCCCTTCGATTGTGACCGTCGTGTCCATACTATCAAACGTTACCCGGTATGTCTTGGCAGGGTCCAGGCCTCTGGGCTCGAACAGATATGTGTCACTTTCATACCTCTGCGCTGCCGTTACTTCGTGATCGTGGATCACTTCGTACGAGTACTTGTGTACATACAAGTCGCCAGCGCCATTGCGCAGGCGAACGATGAGGGCCCAACCCTTGGTCCGGTCAGGTGAGGCATACTCCGTCGCGAACCAGGGGCCCGACTCGACCCCACCCCACGCGTTGACTGGCGCATGGTGGTACATCCTGCACGTAGGCAGCAGTGGTCGGATGAACTCCTTGTAAATCTTGCCATAGTGAAGGTAGCGCGCCTGACGCTGGGGACTCAGCTCCTCGATACTAGGAGCGACCATGCCTACAAAGATCTGCGGGGTAGACGTTGCATACGACATTCTCAGAATGGTGTCAAGGTTCTGAGGCTTGCCCACCATGCCTTGGGTGCCATCAGCGCCATGCAGGATCCCGAATATCTCGGGGGGCAATCCCAGAGTCAGGCCGCTATAAATCTGCAGTTCACGGGGCAGGCTCAGACCGTCGGTCAAATAGCTCTCGTGGAACCTGCTGACTGTCCCCAGATCGTTGCGGGCGCCTCCGCTGGCACATTGCTGCAAGATCAGGTCCGGGTACTTCTTCTGCAACCGCTCGTACAGATCGTAGAAGACCTCGTAGTAGCGCCAGTAATTGTTCTCGACAATGCCATCGCGCACCGTCACAGGGCCGTCGTAGGTGAAACCCGGGTTATAGTCGAGCCGAAGCAGGTCTAGATGGTATTGCTCGATCAAACGGCAGATCTCCGACTCCATCCAGGCGGCGGCTTCCGGTATGGTCAGATTAAGGACAGCCCCAAACCATTCAGGGTGTTCTTGATAGATCTTACTTTTTGTGACCCGCCCACCCCCCGCTTCGGTTTCAACATACAGGCCAAACAGCATACCTTTCTTGCGAACGTAGTCAATCACCGGTTCCAGGCCGCGAGGAAACCGATCGGCAGAAGGGGTCCAGTCCTGTGTGATGTCCCACCAATAAGCATCCAAGAGAAACAGCTCGGCGCCGATGGCGGCAGCCACGTCCACACATTTCAACGCTTTGGCCTCGTCGAGCGGCGTGTAGTAGCCTTGGTCGGCCGGCGCCAGATACTGGATCAGGCCGAACCGTTCCGGCTTGCGCACCGGCAGCACGGAACGGCGCAGGTGGTCATGCATGGCATGGACCGCCGTATCCAGCGCGCCCGACACGTGGCCCAGGTGGACAGTTGGTGTGGCCACGGTCTCGGCAGGGGCGATGACCCGCTGCGTCGGTCTCGCATCGGGGCCGATGGCGAACAATAGACCCCTATCATCTCGCCGGAAGTCCATCTGCCAGTTGGCAGACCAGGCCAGGTGGCCGATGAAGTACTCACCGGTGACCTCGTTACGCACGACAAAGAAGGGATCATCGTGCCCCTGGCCTTTATCGCACTTGATCGTTGTCGTCCCCGCCGGTAGGGGCTTCCAGGCGAACCAACCTTCGCAAGCCCAGGTATCCTTGGTGTAATAGCCGAGGGTGAACATCCGTCCAGGCCAGCCAAGCCAGAGCCGACCTGCCCAAGGGGCCACGGCGGTGAGGGCTACCGGACAATCGGATCGGTTAATGATCTCCAGCCAACGAGTCAGGACCGGAGTCCCATCCAGCAGCGTGTGCACCTTCACGTCAATCGGGTGCTTCGTGTTGGTAAGGTGGATCACCAAATGGCGGGAGCCCCGCTCGGTTCTGGGTGCCTCGCTCGCGGATATCCACTGCCAGCCGAGGTTCAAGGGCTGGCGGTCGATCTCCAGACGGAAGGCATCATCAGCCCATAACTCGTAGGGCACGTTGATGTGGCCATCTGCCGACCAGAAACGGCCCAGCCAGCGCTCCCCATCACTCGCCTCAACATAGATGACGTTGCCGGAGATGTATCGGATCTGAGGAGTGGGAGTCTCGCTGATGGCATAGTCGGTATAGCCTGCGATGGTCTCACCTGATGCTGGTATCTGTGACATCACACTGACCTTTATGGCCTCTTTCGCTCAATCAAGGTTTTTCCCCCTTATATCCTTGATGGCCGTCTCGGCTGCCTTCTTCAAACCGGAGACCAGCTTGTCCATCTCTCAGTGCGACCTAACATGTAGTCATAAGAGATTCGAACTTTGTCTCCAAAGCCACTCTAAGATATACTATACTCCTGTAAGCGGGCTTTTTCATCTGGCCCTTGGACATTTTTTGGCATTTTTTGACATGGGAGGCTCGGATGTCTTGGCCAGACAGATTCCTGGAGCAAGTAGAAGATGCATATGCCCACCTGTATGAT
>Ga0068707_1003802_pt1 | contig 10506 bp, 10 predicted proteins | sample YNPNPMetaG_FD_66600 | JGI IMG/M metagenome (GOLD analysis project Ga0068707, IMG submission 66600) | Anoxygenic and chlorotrophic microbial mat microbial communities from Yellowstone National Park, USA - YNP NP MetaG | ecosystem: Environmental > Aquatic > Thermal springs > Hot (42-90C) >... | reverse complement strand
ATTCAAGCTCGGGCCTAATGGAGCGCTAAAAAAAATTTATGAAGAAGCTGGCGCGGACGACGATCTCAAGAAAGCATTGTCGGAAGCGCTTGACGGCTGCGACTGGGCTTTGCTTGACACTGCCGGCTCGCTGGAACTCTTCATGTTTGAAGACGGCGCGGCGTTCCTGAAAGCCGTTGCGGACGCCGTGTTGTTCGTGGTCGACGACCAAGCAGTTTACAGTGAAGACGATTTTCTCGTGTTGAAGACTATTAGCGCCGTGCAAACCATAAAGTATTGTTTGCCGACGCTGACGGTCGTCAACAAGGCTGACTTGATTGAGCGGGCGAAGAAAAAGGAAAGGCAAAAGCGTCTCGCGTTTTCGTGTTTTGGGGGACGCGCTGCAGTAGTCGAGCACTTGCGCGGCTTGTTTGAAGAAATCGGGAAAAAAGAACGACTGGTTTTCGTGAGCGCGCTTGAACGCAGTGGTTTCGACGAGTTAATGGATGCAGTGAACGAGTTGAAGTGCGCGTGTGGTGACACGCGTTAGCGAATGGGCTCGTATTCTTCGCTGGCTCGGCCGTACAAGGCGTAGCGCACGCTGTTGATTACGTGGAACAAGAAAAACTTTATCGTACCCCATTTTTTGACGCGCCGCATTGAAACGTTTACTGGCGCTCGGCTTACGAAAACGAATTTGCCTAGCTTGAGCAGTCTTGCCGCCAAGTCAATGTCTTCCGCTGTCACGATGTTTTGGTTGAAGCCGCCTGCCTTGAAGTAAGCGCTTCGGCGCACCGAGTAATTGGATCCTGGGCCCGACGGGTGTTTTAGCCACGCCATTACTGCTAGGTAGGGAACGAACAACATTTTGCTTGCAATGGCGTGAAACAAGCTTCCGTCCGATGGAAGTACTGGGCCTTGAGCGCCTACTACGCGCGCGTCTTCGTAAGCTGAAACGAGGGTGCGCAGCCAGTTTGGCGGCGCCGTAATGTCTGCGTCGGCGAAAACAAGTATTTCCGCGCGCTTGCTTGCCGCCAGCGCTCCCGCGTGCCTCGTTGCCCCAATCCTGTGCTTTCCCGCGCGCACTACTTTAGCGCCATGTGCTCTAGCGATTTTGGCAGTGGAGTCAGTGCTGTCGTCGTCTGCCACTATTATTTCGAATTTGTTGCGTGGATAGTCTTGCTGCAGGATGGAGTCAAGGGCTGTCCCCAAATATTTTTCTTCGTTGTAAGCAGGAATTATTACTGAAACGAAGGGAAGCCTTGAACTTTTTTTCATGCCGTAAAAACGCCTCTTGAAAATACTTTAAAAAGCAGTGGAAGTAAAAAGGCTTTCTGGGAAAGAGGTGTTAGCATGCCCGTGCAGAGAAAGGATGTCGTCATAGCTTATGGAACGTCTCATCCTGAGCTGGCAAAAGAAATTTCGAAGATTTCAGGCATTCCGACGGTGACAGTGCACGCCCGCCAGTTCGCAAACCACGAGGTTGGCTTGGTTGACGTTGCCGGCAGGGGCGTTGCGATCGAGGGAAGCGTGCGCCGCAAACACGTTTTCTTGGTGCAGTCTCCGCATGGAAAGAAGTTGAACGATTTTTTGATGGAGACCTTCATTATAGCAAGCGCGCTGAAAAGGCATGGCGCGACAGAGATTACGGCGGTAATTCCCCACTTTCCTTACGCGAGGCAAGAACGCATTAGCGCAGAACGCGGCCCGGTTTCAGCCAAGCTCGTCGTTGACTTGCTGCACACTGCGGGCGTGAACAACATTATTGCGGTCGACCTTCACGCGAAACCCATTCAAGGGTTTACGCCGGAGAGTTTTGAAAACATTTCTTTGCTTGGCCTTGCTTACAAGCGCCTTAAAAAATTGTTTGGAAAAAACATTGGGAACGTGGTTTTCGTTGCAAGCGACGCCGGCAGTGCGGAACGCAACCGCAAGATGGCGCACGCCTTTGGAACTCCTTACGGCTTGTTCGAAAAGCACAGGCCGGCTCCAAACGTTTCGGAAGTGACTGGCTACGTCGGCCCTTCGTTGAAGGAAAGAGACGTAGTGGTTTTGGATGACATGATTGACACGGGCGGAACGCTGGTGAGCCTGGCAAGGAAAGTCAGGGAAGAAATGGGGGCGAAGAGCCTCACAGTGTACGCCACGCACGGAGTTTTTTCCGAGGTTGAAAAAGACGGCAAAAAAGTGCGGGCGCAAGACAGACTGAACGCGTCGCCGCACATTGACCGCGTCTTTGTTTCAAACACTCTTCCAGTAATGAGTGAAGGCAAGATCACGGTAGAGCCAATCGCTGCCTTTCTGGCTAAAGTGCTGTTGACGCATCACGAGGGAGGCTCGATAAGCCGGTTGATGAGCTTGACGGAAGCAGCTAAGACGGCAAAGTGAGTGGTGGCCGGCAAGGGCGTAAACGCGGGGTTTTTGCCGAAAAAAAACTTCAGTTTTTTCAAGCCCTCTTTTTTGGGCGCTGTTAATTTTTTTTTGTTTTACTCGTTTAACTTGACTTCAACGATTTTCGAGCCTTCCTTGGTCATCGCCACGCCTACGAGCGCGTCTGCGTCCCTGTACACGTTTTGGTTGTGCGAAACCACGATGAATTGAGAGTCGGCGCTTAACTGTTTCAGTAACTGGGCTAGTTTGCGAGAGTTTTCCGCGTCCAACGCCGCGTCCGCTTCGTCGAGAATGTAGATGGAAGACGGGTTAGTGGACTGGATGGCGAAAATAAACATTAGGGCAATGAGCGACTTTTCTCCTCCGCTCATTAACTCCAAGTATTTGACTTCTTTTCCTTCCAGTTTTACTTCTATCGTCAGCCCGCCCTCGAACGGGTTTTCCTTGTTTTCCAAGTACAAGCTTCCGGTTCCGTGAAATGTTTGCGAGAACAAGCGCTTGAAGTTTTCGTTCACGAAGTTGAACGTTTGCATGAACGTATTGATTTTCTTGCCCTCTATTTCGTTGATTAGCGAAATGACTGCCTCGCGTTCGTCGTACAATTGTTTTACGCGTTGTTTCTGCGTCGCCAGTTCTTTAGCGCGTTGCTCGTATTCTTCCACTGCTTTCAAGTTAATGGCTCCCAACGCGCTGATTTGTTCTTCCGCTTGCCTTGCTTTGACTGCAAGCTCTGGCTTTTGCTCTGCACACAGCTTGTCCGCGTTCGGAATTACTACTTGCTCGTACTGCGCGTACTCGGCTTTTACGTTGGCGAGATTGGTTTCCACTCGCACCTTGTTCACGTTGAACTCGTTGTATTCTCGCTCGAATTTTTCTCTTTCGAATTCCAGTTTTCCTTTCTTGTTGCCGAGCTTGGCGACCTCGTTTTCCAGCGCTTCCCTTCTGTCATACAATTCTTTTAACGCGCCGGTAAGCGTTTTGAGTTCGGCTTGTTTTTCGCGGGCTTGTTGTTCGCAGTGTTTTATTAACTCGTCCGCGTCCGCGATTGCTTTTCTTGCTTTTTCGTCTTCTGCTTCCGCGTTTTCTTTCTGGGCGTTCAGTGACTTGAATTGCTTGTCGTAAACCGCGTGCTGGGTTTTTAGGGCGGCAAGCTGGTTTTGTAGTTCTGAAAGCTTTATTTTGAGGTCTGACAAGCGCTTTTCTTTTTCTTTTACCGCCGTTCCGTAATTCTTTTCTTTTTCGAGGTCTATTTTTTCTTTTAGTTCAAGCGACAAAATGTTGAGTTCAGACAATTTCTTGATGAGTGCAGAGCGTTCTTCGTCTCCTGCCGCGCATTGTTTTTCTAGTTCTTTGACTTCCTTTTTGAGCTGTGAAATGGCTGCCGACAAGTTGGCTTGCTTGACTGCATTCCTTTTTTCTTCTTCTTCAATTGTTTTAGCCTCGATTTCAATGGCTTTCAGCTTGAGTTCTGCTTGCGCGTGCGCTTTTCGGGCCGCCGCCACTTTTTCGCGTAAAGCATCGATTTCGTCCAACACTTTCTTGCGGGCTTGCTCTGCAGTCCTCGCTTTCTCATCCCATTCTTCTAGTTCGGCTTTTACTTTCAGGAGGCTGACGCGCTCGGAAGTGCTGCCTCCGGTAACCATTCCAGATTGTTCGGCCAAGTCGCCGTCCATCGTCACGAAACGAATTTTTCCAACGAGTGGCTCTGCTGCTGCCGACGACTTTACGAGAAGCGTGTTGCCGAACGCGTAATGAAACGCTTTCGAGTACTTTTCGTCGTACTCGACGAAGTCCACGAGGAAGCCCAGCGCGTTAGCGCCTGCTTTTCTCTTTAGTTCAGCGTCTTCCCCTGAAGGCGGCTGGCCTCGTATTTTGTCTAACGGAATGAATGAAACTCGGCCAAGTTTGTTCTGCTTCAAGAAATCAATTGTTTTGCACGCCGTGTTGAACGAGTCGACTACTACGTAGTTAGCGCGTGGGCCGAGAGCCACTTGCACTGGAACCGCGTACTTCGAGTCGTACGAACACAGTTGTTCAAGCGTTCCGTGAATTCCTCTTTCCTTTTTCTGCAGCGCCAGCACTGCTTCCAGAGAACGGCTTGCCTCGAATTCTTTTCCGTGCTTGAGCTTGTTGGACAAGTCGTAAATTTTTTCTTTTGCTTGCAGGAGGAGTTGCTCTTGCTTTTTTAGTTCTTCGTTCAACTGCTTTTCTTCCGCGAACAAGGCGTCGGACGCCGCAATCGCTTTTTCTAATTCTTTTTGTGCTTCCTTTCGCCGAGCGGCCAGTTCTTCTTTTTTGCTGGAGTAATCAACGTAGTCGCCTGCCTTCAGGCGTTCTAGCTCGCTTTCCTTCATTTTCGCGGTTTCGCGCCACACTGACACGCGTGCCTGCAATTCGTTTAACTGGTCTTTGCACGCCTGCATTTCCGCGGCCGTCTTTTCAAGCGCTTGCCGGGCGTCGTGAAACTGTTGCGAGAAAGCATTTGAGTCTTCAAGCAATCGGTCGTAACGCTTTTTTTCTTCGTCGTAAATTTTTTGGAGGGCTTCGAGTTCGCTGTTGGCTTCCTTGATTCTTTTTTCCGCGCCAGCGACTTCGTCGCCCGCGCGCATGCTTTCAAGGCCGAGCTCGTGTAGTCTTGCCTCGTTTTTCTGGATTTGCGCTTTTTTTTCTTCTATTAACGTCCTTGCTTTTTCAATCGTAGTAAGCAGTTCTTGAACCTCTCTTTCTAGCACGAGTTGGCGGCCTTCAGACCGCTGCATTATTAGGGCGTGCGTCTGCTCTTTTTCCGCTTGCTTGGCCGCAATTGCTTGCTCTAGTTCGGCGATTGCTTTCTTTGTAGCGTCAACCTTGTTTTGGGCGTCAAGCATTGCCGCGACTGCTGACTCGAATTCTTTTTCTAAGACTCTCAAGTCTACGAGCAAGAGGGATGCTTTGAGGACGTCGAGTTGTTTCTTGAGTTCAAGGTATTTTTCAGCGTCTTCCTTTTCTTTCTTGAGTCCTTCGAGAAAGCCTTCGCGCTCGTTTAAAACCGCGGTTGCTTCTCTCAGCCGTTCTTGCACTGTTTCAAGTTCTTTGTATGCCTCTTGTTTTTTTTGCTCGTACTCGGAAACGTTGGCGACGACGTCGATGAGGCTCCTCCTGTCAACGGGATTCATTTCTACAATGCGTTGCACTTCTCCTTGCTTGACTATGTTCTGGGTTGACAGAGAATGCTGTGCCAAGAACTCCATTACCGCGTATTTTTTGGCGCGCTTGCCGTCCAAGACGTATTTGACTTTTCCGTCGCGGCGTACTGCGCGCTTGATTTCGTGTTTTCCTCCCTTTCCGTCGTCGAGAACCACGCTTACTTCTGCGAAGGGGCTCGAGTGGTAGATGAGGTCAGCAATTTTTTTGACGCGCATGCTGCGCAAACTGTTTTCGCCGAAGGCGAAAAGGAGGGCGTCTACGCTATTCGTTTTTCCGCTGCCGTTGGGTCCCACTACTCCGCAGAATCCTTTGTTTAAGTGAATGGTCGCGTTTTTGAATGATTTGAAGTTTTTTAGAGCGAGTTCTTTAATGAACACTTGGCTTTTTCAACTCTTAAAAAGTGGTTTCAGTGGGTTTTCTGCAAGCAACATTTAGAGAGAAAAAGTATAAAAAAGAGGCGTCGAAAAAGAAAGGCGCCTTAAAGGAAAGTCAGCCAATTATTCCCGTGTTGGCCTTAGTCGGGGTTATGAATAAAGCTGCTCCTTTCGGAATGGCTTGGTTTAACGCCACGGAAATGTATGGGCCGTAATGGCCTTGTTTTTTCCAAGCGCTTCCAACGTATCCTTCTTTTCCAGCCATTTTTACGGTGAACTGCGGCTTGTTCGACGCAGCTTCCGTTCCAGCTTCCTCCATTTTTTTTCACCTTCACGCCGCCTCGCAGTAAAAGGGGGCTATAGCCCCCTCCTGCGCACGTCCTCCTATACGGAAAGGACAAAGGCTGCTGCTAACGTCATGCTCTCGCTTTCTTGGCGCAACAGCATTTGGTTGCCTCCTTAACTAGGCGTTTCACTTGCGCTCACTCCCCGCGTTTGTACTACCAACAACTTGGTTTGCAGGAACCTCTTTTTTCGGCATGCTTGTTGCATTTTCAACCAACTCGCCGCATTAGTGGCCTTCCTGGCAAGGAAAGAGGGTCAGCGCACTCGAGCACGATGCGCTTGCCAACGCGCGCAATGTTTGACACTTCCAGGCAAGCGTCTGCCACTATTTTTTCTACTTCGTCGTAAGGAATTCTTGAAACGTCAATCCTCATCGTCAACACCTCTTTTTTTGCGATTGAAGGCATTGACTCGGCCGTCCTTTTAAGCAAAAACATGCACTCCTGCTTGCCACTAGTCAATAGTCTGCCGGTGTCAAACAGCTGAAATAAGGCGCGAAACCGGGTTAAACCAGAGAAAAACAGGTTTGCCGGTGGCTTGCCAGTGTTGAGTTTGTAGTAGGGCGCGAGGCAAGGCACTGCCGTCCTATGCCGAGGGGGCCTGGTTCGAAAAAGGAAACGCGTTTGCGTCTTAAGCACAGTGAGCAGGGGGGAAAGCTAGGGCTTGAATCCTTGCCTGCCTATGAGGGGCACGAATGCGACCGGCAACAATTTTTCTGTCGTGGTTTTGCCGTTGTTTTTTGTGACGAGCAACAAGTCTTGCGAGTATTGTTGGCCTACTGGAATTACTAGGCGGCCGCCGTTCTTGAGTTGGTTCAACAACGCTTTCGGAACGCCTGGCGCGCCAGCGGTTACGATTATTCCGTCGAAGGGCGCTTTTTCAGGCAGTCCAAGCGAGCCGTCGCCGTAAACGACTTCAACATTGTCGTAATCGCGTAGTTTTTGGCGGGCGTAGTCGAACAAGGCAGGAATGCTTTCCATCGTGTACAAGCGTCCTCTTGGCCCAATTGCTTCCGCGATTACAGCGGCTTGGTAGCCAGACCCGCTTCCGACTTCCAGGATTTTTTGGCCTGGCTTTGGCTGGAGTGCTTCAGTCATTACTGCAACCACTGAGGGAGCGGAAATTGTTTGGCCTGCCAGGGTGGGCAATGGCGCGTCGTCGTACGCGTGGTCGAAGAAAGCAGGAGAAACGAACTTTCCTCTGTCGACTTTTTCGAATGCCTTGACTATTTCAGGGGTTTTAAGCCAGCCTTTCAAGCGCAAGAATTCAACGAGGCCTTGGTTGGATTGCATGCAGTCACTTTACGTGAATGGCTGCCGGCTTTGACTGCTTTTTTTGTATTACTACTTCCAGAATGCCGTTCTTGTACGCTGCCTTCGCCGACTCTTCGACTACTTCTGCCGGCAAACTGATTTTTTTGGCGTACGGCCTGTCAGGGTTTGCGACGCGGACTTCAAGTTGGCGCGGCGTTGTAAACAGCTTGATTTCGTTTTTTTCAACGCCAGGCAACTCGATTACCGTCCGGACCTGCGTTTTTTCGTTGATGACGTCGACGAGTGGCTCGCGTTCTGGCGACACTTTTTTTCTTCGGAGGTCGACGTTGCCGAATTCCTCTATTACTGGGCCTTCCTCGCCTGGCTTGGCAGTGAAGCCGTAGACAAGCGGAGTGCGCAAGTCGTCTAACTCGTTTAACAAGTCGCTGAAAAGGTCTTCCAAGTCACTGGAACCACTGAAAAAGTCTTCATGGAAAGGAAAACGTTTTTTCTTAGCCAACGCATCGCCTCACAAGTATTTTACTGCTGACTCAAGCGAGCGCGCGAGCGTCCGCGCCCGCATTTCGTCTTCGAATGCTATTACTATCCTCGTCTGAGGAGTTATTCTGTCCGGTTGGGGAACGGCCTTGAATTGGCTGAAGCGCACGATTACCAGCGGGCTTTTGCTGAATAACACGTAGGGAAACACGACTCCGAAGTGCTTGCTGACGAGGCCCAACACGTTCTTTTCGAAGCCCAGCGTAAAGAAATTAGCGGCGCCGAGCGAGTAAGTGGGAATGTTTTTTTCAACGAAGAGGCGAAGCACTCTCGCCCTGCAAGCCTCGAGTGACGCAGGAGATTCTACGCGCAGTTGTGGAAAATGAGTGAAAAGAATGTCGAACCACGCGAGCGTGGCGAGGATGGTGGCGCGAAAAAGCATGAAGGGAAGCAGCATGAGCAACAGCAAGTAAAAAGCATGCAATGCGATAGAAGGAGCAGTAAACCAGTTCTGCCACACGGCGAGCACTGCAAGAAAAAAGCCTGCTGCGACCAAAGCAAGCGTTACAATTTTTTCTTTCTCGATGACGAAAAGCACTTGCTTGAAAATCATTGAAACAATCGTGGCCATGAACCACTTCTAGCGGCACGCAAAATAAAAAACATGCGTTTGCCGGTTCTGCGTGCTTTTTTTGCGCTGGCTTTAGCATTAGCCTGAAACGGCGAGCTAGCAGTACGGCGAAACATGATTTTTAATAATTACCGCTTATCAAAATATAGTTGAATGAAAGCCCCGTGGTGTAGCGGCCAAGCATAGCGGGCTTTGGCTATTCCTTTTCTTTCCGAAGGGAATTAAGGAAACCCGTTGACAGCGGTTCGAATCCGCTCGGGGCTATTCTTGTGTTAAAGGTGGTTTTGTTGGGAAGAGTAAAGGGAACTCAGTTGAAGAGAATGGCTAAAGAACTTGTTTCAAAGCACTCGGCGTTGTTTTCCGAGGACTTTCAGAAAAACAAGGAAAAAATAGGCGAGCTAAAAATAGTTGGTGAAAGCAAGGTCGAGCGCAACAAGCTGGCAGGCGAAGTCACGGCGTTAATGCGTCGCGCTAGACGCGCAAAAGAAACGGAAAGCGTTTAAGCCACTTGTTTTCTTCTGGCTGCCAGCACTGCCGCCGTCGCCGCGGCAAGCACTGCAATTACCCAATGCGTTTCCGGCACTGGCTCGGGAATGTTGCTTGTCGCGTGCACTGTAAGCGTTAAATTCTTGTAGTTGTCGCTTGAGTTGGAGTCGAACCAGTCAACGTAGGCCGAGACAAGAATCGTTGAATCGTTTCCAGTGGCCGTCACCGTGCCGCACTCGACGCTTGCAATTGAACGCCCAGGAACATTGGCGTAGCCGCAGTTGAATTCAGTTGTTTGGTTGGCGTGCGTTACGTTCAAGTAAACGGGCGCCGTTGGCTGCGGGTCTTGCCCGTAGTTTTTCACGTACACAGTAAAATTGACTTCCTCGTTTTCCTGTACCACGACGCGGTCGGGAGAAGGCTTTATGGAGTACAACTCTAGTTCTGTTTGGCAAACCGCTAGGGCGGCAAGCAGGAAAACAACTAAGATTATTGCGGCGCCTTTCATTTTACTCGCACTTTTTTCACGCAAAGCGTTTTTATATCATTTGGCAGTAAGCAGTTTTGAGTGGGTGGAAGAAAGTGATTCTGACTTTTTCTGATTTCGAGGAATTTCTGAAGGAAGCGCGCGCCATGGGCGTTGTCGAGGACTTGCGCCAGCTTACTTCTCTTGACATGATTTTTTTTGAAAAGCACAAGAATTACTTGATAGTCAACCTGCGGGACTATGACGAAGAAGAGCCGAACAACATTCTCGTTCTTTCTCGTGACAGGAGCGTCGTCTACTCTAAAAAACAGATTCCTAAAAGCGATTTTCGCATGTTTAGTTTGACGATGCAGAAGCCTTACGGCGAAAGCACGGCTCTTGCGCTAATAATGTTCAAGAAAGTATTGCAGAACTATTCTTCTCGTTACGACAAGATTCACTCAGAAATTTCGGCGTTGGAAGAACAGTTTGACGCTGAAAAGATAGGCGAGGTGAGCCACCGCCTACGCAAGCTGATTGACAAGGTTGACGACTTCATGAACATTCTCATCGGAGTGGAAGAACGCCGCGTGCGCGAAGTCAACACTTCTTACGCTGGCTACGATTACCACGTCTTGACTGCTACGACTACTCACTTGCTTGACAGGTGCAGGAATAGTTCTAACCGCGTTAAAGACTTGCGTAACGAGTACGAAATGAAGAGTTCTCAGGAACTCAACAAGCGCATTGAGTACTTGACTGAGGTAATGAAGAAGCTTACTGCGCTGACGCTGATTCTAATGATTCCAAACATTATTGCGAGCCACTACGGCATGAATTTCAAGTACATGCCTGAACTCGCCGAGCCTTGGGCGTATCCTTTGACTATTCTTGCAA
>Ga0068707_1003798_pt1 | contig 10509 bp, 9 predicted proteins | sample YNPNPMetaG_FD_66600 | JGI IMG/M metagenome (GOLD analysis project Ga0068707, IMG submission 66600) | Anoxygenic and chlorotrophic microbial mat microbial communities from Yellowstone National Park, USA - YNP NP MetaG | ecosystem: Environmental > Aquatic > Thermal springs > Hot (42-90C) >... | reverse complement strand
AAGATCAAGGAGTACGGGATCCGGTGACCCGATCGCGAGCGGGGCGTCGGGACCGCGGAAGGCGGCGCCGCCGACGATGGGCAAGCGACCGGGCACGGCCGGCGCGGTCCCCGTCGGGGGATGGGACCCCGGCACCGGAGGCATCCGCGTGGGGCGATCGTCCGCCATGGGCTCGGCGGCCGGCGGCGGGGCGCCGGCAACGCCACCGCGAGCCGTCGGCGGGCCTGCGCCCGAGGGCCCGACCGGGCGGATGGTTCGGGTCGGGAAGAAAATGCCCCGGGCCGCGGTTCGTGGTATAAGCGGACCGGCCGCGGGCCGCGGGGAGGTCGGATGAGTCGTTTCGCTGCGCTGGTCGGTTCCGCGTTCGCCCTGGCGGGGTGCGGGGAGAAGTTCATCCCCAACACCGACGTCGAGGACACCGAGGAAAACCGCAGGGTGATCGAGTACTGCGAGCAGTACCGCATCGCCCTCGAGGCACGCGATGTCGCGCGCCTGCTGTCGATGACCGCCGACGACTACTACGAGGACGGCGGCTCGCCGTCCGGCGAGGACGACTACGACCGGGCGGGGCTGGAGGAGCGACTGCGCACGCGGTTCCAGCGCGTCGAGGCGGTGCGCTACGACATCCGCTACCGGCGGGTGGTCTATTTCCCGGACCGGGTGGAGGTTTACTACTCGTACTACGGCCGCTTCCAGGTGGCCGGCCAGACCGCCGGCGAATCGCTGTGGTTCAGCAAGGTGGGCGACAACCGGCTGGTCCTCGCCCGCGTGCCCGACGGATTCCGGATCCTGAGCGGCCTGTGATGCTCGACCGCCTGCGCTCCCGACTGGGTCGCCTCGAGCCGGCGCACTGGGTCGCGGTGGGCGCCGCGCTGCTGTTGCTGCCTGGTCTCGGCCGCCGCCCAACGCTCGAGCCGTGGGAGCGTCTGCACGCCGGGATCGCGGCGGGGATGGCCGAGGCCGGCGCGGGCCATGCCTTCCGTCCCGCGGCCGACAACCAGCCTTACCTCGAACGGCCCCCGGCGGCGTACTGGCCCGGCGCCCTGGCCGCGGCCGTTTTCGGGCCGACGCCGTTCGCGGCGCGACTGCCCGCCGCGCTGGCGGGCATCGCGGTCCTCTGGGCCGTCTTCGTCCTGGTGCGCCGCGCCCGCGGCGCCCGTACCGCCGCGCTGGCCGCTGGCGTCGCGGCGACGACGCCGTTGTGGATGCTGCTGCAGCGGAGTGCGCTGCCCGAGGCGCCGGCGCTCGCGGCTTCCGGCGCGGCGGCACTGGCGCTCGTCCTCGCGGCGGTCGACCCCGCCGCGCCGCGCCGGATCGGCCGGGCCGGCTGGGGACTACTCGGCCTGTCGTTCGGCCTCGGCGGCCTGCCCGCCGCGCTCCCGCCGCTGGTCGCCGTCGCCGTCGCCGCCGTGGGCAGCAGACGGGGGGTCGGCCTCCGCCGGTCGCGCCTGGCCGCCGGATTCCTGGAAGCGATCGCCGTGGCGGCCGCCCTTTGCATCCCGGCCCTGGCGACGCATGGTCCCGACGCCTGGCGCGGTTTCCTGCGGCCCGACGTCGCCGAGGAGAGCCCCGCGACCGACGAGAAGATCGAGGGGACGAAGCCGGACGACCGCATGGGGTTCGACGCGGACCTCGAGGCGCTGGCCTGGGGCGCCTTCCCGTGGAGCGCCCTGGCCCCCGCCGCCGTCGTGGGACTGGCGCTGCGCCCGCGCCGCAACGATCGCGCCGCCGCCGCGAACGCCGCTCCGAAGGACGAGCGGGGAGCGGCCGGGGGAAGGCCGGCGGATCGGGTTGGGTCGCCCCCGGCGGCGGCGGTCGAGGACGAGGCGGAGCGGCGCGGACGCGACTTCGAGTTCGGCGTGCTGGCCTGGGCCATCGCCGCCTGGGGCACCACCTCGCTGGTCGGCGACCGGTTCCACCACGATCCGTTCGGCGCGCTCCTGCCGCTGGCGGTAGTGGTCGGCCTGTACCTGGGCCGGAAGGTCGAGGGCGGGTGGTCGGCGGTCGAGGCGGCGCTGCTCCTGGCCGGCGCGGGACTGCTGTTCGCGTTCCACCGCGACCTGGCGGGCGGGCCGCGGCTGTCGCTGCTGGCGGCCTATTTCTCGGTCGACCACGCTCCGTCACTGCAACCCCCGGCCTGGAGCGGACGCGTCGCGCTGTTCGGCACCGGCGCCGCGGTCGGCCTCGCCCTTCTCCTGCGCCGCGGGTGGGGGTGGATCGCCGCAGCGACCGTCGCCGCCGCGCTCGTCTGGACCGCCGCCGTCCTGCACCTCGCCGCGCCTCCCGCGATCTGACCGGGTCCGCCGCCGAACCGCGGACTCCGGCCGCCGGGGCGTTCGGAGCGGTCTCGCCGCCCGGGTCGGCGCCGATTCCGGCGCCGGCGCTCACCGCGAGAGAACCGCCTGCGCGATCACGACGAGAAAGACGATCAGGATCGCCAGCGCCACGACGAACAGGATGCGCCGGTTGCGCCGCAGCGCGTCGGGGGAAGTCGCCTCGCGCCGCAGCTCGCGTTCGGCCAGGGCCACGATCCGATCGAGCGCCGCACGGGCACGCGGGCCCCGCACGGCGTCCTCCGCCAGCGGCCGGTAGCGTGCGGCGGCGAGGTCGAGCATTCCGGCCTGGGCGCACCGTTCGAGAAACACCGCGTGCCGGCCGGCGTCGTCCCATGAGGCCAGCACCCGTTCCCAGTCTGCGGCGAGCTCGGCGGGAAGCGCGGTCGCCTCCGCGAACCGACCGTGATGGCGCCGCGCCAGCCCGCAACGGCCGCATGCCTCGGCACCGCCAAGGTCCGCGCCGCAGCGGGGACACCGGTCGGTGGGACCGGAAGCGACGACCCGGGCGGGGCCGTCCGTCGCCTCGGGACCATCCTCGCGGGTGGGGTCGACCGGCTCCGGGGCGCCGGAGCCGGGAGCGCGCCGGTTCCCGGCTTGCGGACCGCTGTGCGGAGCGTCGGTTCCGGGGTTGTCTTCCATAGTTTTCCCACCATTACCCACTTGTAGTATCTCCATGAATCAACAAAAAGAACTTGACCTCATTCCTGGCGAGAGCGTACTTTTTGTCCACACCGTGGCCCCCGGTGGATCATTGTGGGCCTGATGGGATCGCGGCGTCATGTTCCACGGCCAGGTACGCACGAGTGTCGACCATAAGGGCCGTACGAGCGTCCCGTCAAACTTTCGGGCGGAGTTGACCGACGCGGCGGATCGGAGCTTCGCGTTGGCGATGTCGCTCGACCCATGCCTCGTCGCCTATCCCGTGGCGCGCTGGCGGGAGTTCGGCGAGCGGTTGGCGGCATCGGCGGCGGAGCACGACGCGACGGCGCGCGCGGCGCGGCGCTGGTATCTGGGCGGGGCGTTCACCCTGACGCTGGATGGGCACGGGCGTGTGCTGCTGCCACCGGCGCTGCGCGACTGGGCGGGGGTCGGCAAGGAAGTGGTCTGGGTGGGGGTGGGGGATCATCTCGAGGTTTGGGATCCGGTGCGTTTTGCGGAGACGCAGCGACGGGTGTTGGACGATCCGGCGGCGGTGGCGAAGGCGCTGGCGGACAAGGGCCTGTAGCGGGGCGGCGAGCCCGCGGGGGAGGGGGTCGGGGGCGGTGGCGATTCCGGTCGAACATGTTCCGGTGATGCTCGATCGCGTGCTGGCGCATCTCCACCCGCGTCCCGGCCCGGGGTCGAACGGCGGGTCGCGCGTGTACGTGGACGCCACGATCGGGCCCGGCGGCCATGCCGAGGCGATCCTGGTGCAGTCCGGACCCGACGGTCGTCTGATCGGCATCGACCGCGACCCGGCGGCCCTGGAGGTGGCCCGGGTTCGCCTGGCGAAGTTCGGAGAGCGCTGTCGTCTCGTCCACGGCGACTTCGCCGACCTGCCGGCGATCCTCGAACGCGAGGGGGTGGCGGGGATCGACGGGCTGCTCGCCGACCTCGGGCTCTCCTCGAACCAGCTCGCCGATGCCGATCGCGGCTTCGCCCTCCAGCTCAACGGACCGCTCGACATGCGCATGGACCCGACTCGCCCCGGCACCGCGGCTGACCTGCTGGACACGCTGGGGGAGGAGCGCCTCGCGGAGGCGTTCGGGCGGCTGGGCGGCGAGCGCTACGGCCTGCGCGTGGCGCGCGTGCTCTTGCGGCGTCGTCGGGAAGGGCGCCTGCGCACCACGCTCGACCTGCGCGAGGCGGTCCACGCCGCGCTCGGCCGGGGCCGTGCCGGGCGGGTCGATGCCGCCACCCGCACCTTCCTGGCGCTGCGGATGCTGGTCAACCGCGAGGAGGAGGCGCTGCGGGCGTTGCTCGCCGCGTTCCCGCGGCTCCTGCGGCCGGGCGGTCGCGCGGTCGTGCTGTCGTTCCACTCGGGCGAGGACCGGCTGGTCAAGCAGGCTTTCCGCGAGCTGGCGCGGGACACCTCCCCGGTGCCGGTGCGGCTTCTCACGCGGCGCCCCGAGCGGCCGGGGCGGGAGGAGGTCCGCGCCAATCCGCGGGCGCGGTCGGCCCGGTTGCGCGCGGTCGAGCGGGTGGGGGAGGCGGCGTGATGCGGAACATGCCCCGACGCGGCGCCGTCGCGGACATCCGGCCCCCCGCGGCGCCCGCCTGTTCGGCCCGGCGCTTCTTCGCCTACTGGCTGCTCGCCCTGACCGCGGCCGTCGCCGCCTTCGCCAGCCATATCTACGTTCGGCACCGCGTCGTCGAACTCGGCTACGCCCTCGGCCGGGAACGCTCGCTGCGCGCGCGGATGGAGAACGAGCGCCGCGATCTGGAGCTCGAGCTGGCCGCGATGGAAGCCCCGGGCGACCTGGCGCACATCGCCCGCGACGTGCTGGGGCTCGACGTCCCGCGGGACGACCAGCTGTGGACGGTCGGATCGGAGGCGACGGCGGAGCCGGTGTCGGGCGAGGCGGCCGAGCCCGGACTGGTCCTGCGTCCGGCGCCCGGCGGGCTGCCGCCGGAGCCGGCGGCGGAGCCGTCCCCGCCGCCCGCGGCCCCGGCGCCCGTCGCGGAGGGGGCGCCATGACCGCCGCCCGTCCCTCGACGCGCCCTCCGGCGGCGGTCCCCCGCCGCTGGGCCGGGCTGCGGCGCTGGCTGCGCGGCGACGACCCGACGACCGCCTCGGACGCGCTCTGGCGCCGTCGCGCGCGCTCCCGGATGCTCGCCGTCGCCGTCTTCCTCGGCGTCGGCCTCGGCTGGCTCGCCGTCCGCGCGGCCGAGCTGCAGATCCGCTACGCGCCCACCCTCCGGGAATACGCCGACGAACAGCACTGGCGGGAGTTCTCGCCGCCCGTCTGGCGCGGGCCCATCGTCGACCGCAACGGGATGCCACTGGCGCTTACCGTCGAGGTCGATTCGGTGTTCGCGAACCCGTCGGAGGTGCGCGACCCGGAGGAGGCGGCGAAACGGCTGGCCCCCGTGCTGGGCCTCGACGCCCGCCCGCTCGCGCTGCGGCTGCGCGGCGACGCGCGCTTCGTCTGGCTCAAGCGGCTGGTCACCCCGGCCGAGGCGCGGGCGGTGCAGGCCCTCGGGCTGGAGGGGATCCACACCACGCGCGAACCGCAGCGCTTCTACCCGGGCCGCCAGATCGCCGGGCATCTCGTCGGCTTCGTCGGCTACGACTCCCGCGGCCTGGACGGTCTCGAGCACGAGTACGACGCGGTGCTGCGCAGCGAGCCGCGGGTGCTGCGCGGCGTGCGCGACGCGCGCGGCCGGCTGGTGTTCACCGACGGGCTCGGCGAGGTCGAGGCGCCGCAGGGCCAGCGGGTCGAGCTGGCGATCGACCGGACGATCCAGTACATCGCCGAGCAGGAACTGCAGGCGGCGTTGACCGCGTTCGAAGGGCGGGCGGCCTCCGCCGTCGTCATGGATCCGCGCACCGGCGAGGTGCTCGCGCTGGCCAACGTCCCCGCCTTCGACCCCAACCGCTACGCCGACGCCGACGCCGACGCCCGTCGCAACCGCGCGATCACCGACCGCTACGAGCCCGGCTCGACGCTCAAGATGTTCACCATCGCCGCCCTCCTCGACGCCGGCCTCGTCGCGCCCGAGGAACAGGTCTACTGCGAGGACGGGTTCTACCGGATCGGGAACTACAAGATCCGCGACGCGCACCGCAACGGCTGGCTCTCCCTCACCCAGTGTCTCCAGCGTTCGAGCAATGTCTGCCTCGCCAAGCTGGCCGGCGTTCTCGGACGCCGCCGCCTCTACGAGGCGCTCCGCCGGTTCGGCTTCGGGGAGCGGACGGGGATCCCGGTGCCGGGCGAGACGGGCGGCCTGCTCCGGCACTACAGCCGGTGGTACGACGTCGATCTCGCGGCGATTTCCTTCGGCCAGGGGATCAGTGTCTCCAACCTCCAGCTCGCCACCGCCGTCTCCGCGCTGGCCAACGGCGGCATGCTGATGCGACCGATCGTGGTGCGACGCGTGATCGGTGCCGACGGACGGCTGGTGGCCGAGTACCCGCCCGCCGTCCGGCGGCGGGTGGTTTCCGAGCGGACGGCGAGGCTGGTGGCGAGCATGTTGACTTCCGTGACCGAGGAGGGGGGCACCGGCACGGAGGCGGCGGTGGCCGGCTTCGACGTGGCCGGCAAGACCGGCACCGCGCAGAAAGCCGACCCGCGCCGCGGCGGCTACGCCGAGGGGAAGTGGACCGCCTCCTTCGTCGGTTTCGTCCCGGCCCAGGATCCGCGACTGGTGATCAGCGTCGTCGTCGATGAGCCGCTCATCAACCACTACGGCGGCATCGTCGCCGCGCCGGTGTTTCGCCGCATTGCCGAGCGCAGTCTGCGCTACCTCGGGGTGCCCCCGACCCGGACGGCGGGCCGGGCCGGCGACCCGCCGGCGGTCGGCGCCGACGCGCCCACCGCCGGCGCCCTGACCGTCACCGGCGTCCCGCTCGCCCTGCCCGCCCCGGGGCAGGTGGAGGTTCCGGACTTCGCCGGGGAGACGATCCGATCCGCCCTCGAGATCGCGCGCCGCGCGGGCCTCGAGCTTCTCGTCCGCGGCGCGGGACTTGCCGTCGCCCAGTCGCCCCGGCCTGGCGCCGGTGTTGCCCCCGGCGGGACGGTCACGGTCGAGTTCGAACTGCCGCAGGGAGGCGTGCCGTGATCCTCTTGCGCGAGCTGCTCGCCGGAACGCCCGTGCTGGCCGTGCACGGCGATCTGCGGACGCCGATCGCCTCCGTCGTGCTCGACAGCCGCGCCGCCGCGCCGGGCGCCTGCTTCCTCGCCCTGCCCGGCACGCGCGCCGACGGGGTCGCCTTCGCCGCCGACGCGGTCGCCCGCGGGGCGGTGGCCGTGGTCGCCGCCGCCGACCCCGACCCCGCGCTCGCCGGCCGCGCCGTCTGGGTCCGCGTCGCCGACGCTGTGGCCGCGGCGGCTGCCGTCGCCGCCAACTTTCACGGGCGACCCTTCGAACGGCTCGTGCTGCTCGGCGTCACCGGCACCAACGGCAAGACCACCACAACCTGGCTGCTCGAAGCGGCCCTGGCCGCCGCGGGCCACCGCCCCGGCGTCCTCGGCACGATCGGGGCGCGCTACGCCGGCCGGGTCGAGCCGGCGACGCACACCACCCCCGACGCACCGACGCTCCATGCCGTCGCCGCCCGGATGGTCGCCGCGGGCGTGACCCACCTGGCGATGGAAGTCTCCTCCCATGCCTTGGTCCTCGGACGCGTGATCGGCCTCCGCTTCCGCGGCGCCGCGTTCACCAACCTGACCCAGGACCACCTCGACTTCCACCCGACCTTCGAGGACTACGCCGCCGCCAAGCTCCGGCTGTTCCGCGAGCACCTCGCCCCCGACGCGCTCGCCGTCATCCCCCTCGACGACCCTCACGCCGACCGCTTCGCCGAGGCGGCGCGGACGGCTGGGGCGCGGGTCGTCCGCTTCTCCCCGCGTCCCGGGGCGGCGGCGGAGCTTGCCGTCGAGCGGGCCGAATACGGGGCCGACGGGACGCGCGCCGTGCTGCGTTGTTTCGGCGAGCGGATCGAAGCCGAGATCCGGATGATCGGCGAGCACAACCTGGCCAACTTGCTGACCGCCGTCGGCCTGGCCCGCGCCGCCGGCGTCGCTCCGGACGTCGCCGTTCGCGGCGCCGCCGGCGTGCGCGACGTCCCGGGACGCCTCGAACGCGTGCCGGTGCGGACCGGGGTCGATGCGTTCGTCGACTACTCCCATACCCCCGACGCGCTCGGGCACGCCGTCGCCACGCTGCGTCCGCTGTGCCGCGGCCGTCTGTGGGTCGTCTTCGGCTGCGGCGGCGACCGCGACCGGGCCAAGCGCCCGCAGATGGGTCGCGCCGCCGCGGCCGCCGACCGCGTGATCGTCACCAGCGACAATCCGCGGACCGAGGACCCCGAGGCGATTCTCGACCAGATCGAACCGGGGCTGCGCGAGGCGGGCCTGGGGCGCGTTGCGCTGCGGGAGCTGGGGGAGGCCGGCCGCGCCTACGCGCGCGAGCCGGATCGGCGCGCGGCGATCGCCGCCGCCGTCGCCCAGGCCCGCCCGGGTGACCTGATTCTGGTGGCGGGCAAGGGACACGAGAGCTACCAGATCGTCGGCCGCGAGAAGCGGCCCTTCGACGATCGCGAGGAGGTGCGCCGGGCGGCCGCGGCGCCGTCCGCCTGAGGGCTTCCTGGAGGAGGATCGTCGGGCGTCCCGAACGTCCGCGCTCGGCAGAGCCGCACGGCGAGTTCCGTGGGGTGGTTTCCGGGCCGGGGTCGGTGGAGTCGGCGGGAGCAGGGCCGGAGGGATGGGGCACGGACGGTGCGAGACGACGCGGCGACGCGAGTCCGGGAGGGGACCTGAAGGAGCACGGGGAGGTAGCCGAGGGGACCGCAACCACCGGTCCCGCCCGTGCAGGTTTCCCAGCCGCGGACGAGTCGGACGACGCCCGACGATCCTCACCCGGGAAGCCGACCGCGCCTCCCGACGGCGACGATCGCAGCGCGGATCGTTGCGCGCTCGCGGTGGCACGCCGGCGGGGCAGGGCCGCACCGACCTCCGCCGATCGTCGCGCAGTCGGTCCTCGAGGATGCTCGTCGCCTCGTGGACGTGCTGATGCCGTGAATCCGCACGCCGGTCGCCTCGCGGACGGACCGACGCCGAAAGGGGAGGGACCGGATCCAGCGTTCCGGATCGGCGTTGGTGGATGTGTGCCATCCTGCGCCGCTGTCCGGCAGAGGGTCCCCGGCCTCCGGCCCGCCCCGGGCAGCGGACGTCCGACCGACCATCTCGAAGTCTTGCGGTTTTCGGGCAGGCCAGTCGCTTGCCGACGACCTGCTTCTTGTGGCAAGATTCTGGCAAGATCCCCGAGAGCCATGCAGCGGGTACGGCTCATCCTCCAGGTTGTCGGGCTGCTCGTGGCGGCGACGGAGGGATGCCTCCTCTCGCCGCAGCCGGACCCGCCCGGCATCGAGGATGCCGACTGGGACGGCGGGACGGCTCGCGATGCGGCCGGGGATGCTGCGGCGGACGGCCCGACGCCCGCGGACGGGCTCGGGGCCGACGGGGAGGCGGGCGCCGACGCCGAAGAGGACGGCTTCTGGAACTTCGACGAGAACTGCCCGACCGACCCCGCCGACGGGCCGACGGGCGAGGCGTGCGACGATGACGGCGATTGCGCGCCGGGGTTCGGCTGCGTGCGGGAGTACACCGCGGACGACGGGGAAGGAAATCCGTGGACCGACGTCCCCGGCGGCTACTGCCTCCCCGTGTCGGACCCCTCGGGCGACGCGTGCGAGCCGGGGCGCGACGAGACCTGTCCCGCCGGCGCCCGTTGCGTCCGCACCGGCTCTTTCGGCTCCCCCGGCATCACCCACTGCCTCGACGCCTGCTCGATCCGCTCGCCCGACGGTATGCTGTACGGCGCGAACTGCGACTGCCGGGCGGGCTACCGCTGCGACCGCAGCACCGAGGTCTGCGTGCCCGGATGCACGGCGGACTACGAATGCTGCGCCGTCTGGCGCGACGAGAACGCGAACGGCGTGCGCGAGCTGGCCGAGCTGACCCAGATCGAGGGGTGCGTCGCGACATGCGACCCGCACACGTTCGAGTGTGTCTATGCGGGCGACCCGGCGGCGCGCGTGGGCGACGCCTGCCGGCACGGGTCGGAGTGCCCGGCCGACACGCGCTGCTGGCGCACCGCGCAGGCCGAACGCGAGGGGCTGCCCGGCGTCTGTCTCTTCGAGCGGTGCGACTTGCCGGGGCGCGCGTGTCCCGCGGGATCGGTCTGCGTCCTCCAGGACCCCGGCACCGGGTTCCCCTCGTTCTGCGCCCGCCCGTGCTCCACCGCCGCGGAACCGGGCTCGCCGCTCGACGTCTGCGACCCCGCCACGACGTGCGTCCCGGCCCTCACGTCGGCCGAACCGCCGGACGACGGCGTCTGCCTGCCGCGCGTCTGACGCCCGCCGCCCCCTCCGCGACGCGGTCGATGCGGCGGCCGCCCGCGGGCCGGGTTCCGGCACGACGCGGTCCTCCCGGCGCGCCGGCGGGCACGCCCCGAACCCTCCGGACCCCGC
>Ga0068707_1003795_pt1 | contig 10518 bp, 9 predicted proteins | sample YNPNPMetaG_FD_66600 | JGI IMG/M metagenome (GOLD analysis project Ga0068707, IMG submission 66600) | Anoxygenic and chlorotrophic microbial mat microbial communities from Yellowstone National Park, USA - YNP NP MetaG | ecosystem: Environmental > Aquatic > Thermal springs > Hot (42-90C) >... | reverse complement strand
ATCTGCATCGGCGGGCCAAGCTATGGACCCGCCTCCACCGGTTCGTCCGATGATTCGTCCCTGGGCGGCATCGTGCTGGTCCTCCTCCTGGGCGTAACGGCATTCATCGTTTACAAGACCATCCAGGCCAGGAGGCAACTCAAGCAGGCCGGCCAGGCAGAGGCCCTCGGCGAGGGCGGGTGCGCGGTTGCGCGGCTGTCAGTCGCCTTCATGGCCACTGAATCGCAGCTACAGCGCGACCTCAACGCACTGGCCGAGTCAGGCAAGGCAGGCACACCCGAGGGCGACGCCTTCATCGTCCGAGAGGTGTGCGTGATGATGGCCCGTTCTCAAAATGCCATGGTCAGATACGCCTGGCAGCAGGACGTGGGCATCTCCGAGTCTCGCGCCCGCTCCCTGCTGGAGCAGTACGGAAGCGATTTGAGGTCACGGTTCGAGGACGAGGAGGTCCGGGCCGACGAGGGCGGGGTCCGCCACAAGGTCGGGGACCGCGACGACAGTCAGGTCGGGGAGTTCGTCGTGGTCAGCGTGGTGGTGGCCTTCAGAACGCCTGCCATCTCTGTCACTCCAAAGGATGTAGAATCCACGGTTCAGGCCATACGGCAGATCGGCGCCATAGGGCCTGAGAGGCTGCTAGGGATGGAGGTGGTCTGGGACCCGGTCTCGCCGGAGGAAACCCTGACTTCCAAAGATATGGACAGGAGTTACTCGGACTTGATGCCCATTTGAAGGGCAGATGGCTGTAAGCCGAGGAGGTTGTAACATGGCTGCACTCGCCAGGCTTTTGGTGGCTTTGGGTACAGTACTTGCGCCTTTGTGCGCGTTCGCACAAGTCGAGCCCACCAGCTCCAGCTCCCTGGTCGCCGGGGGCGGCAGCATCTGGATGTGGCTCCTGGAGGCGTTTCTGTTCGGGGCCGCGGGCATCGTGGTCCTGATCGGGGCATACTACCTGTGGGAGCTCATCACGCCTTACAGCGTGAAGGAGCAACTGGTCAAGGAACGCAACGTCGCCGTGGCCATTGTGGTCGCGGCCTTCATCATCGGCACAGCCCTGATCATTGCTGCCGCAATCACCCCTTCGTGATGGTGCATCAGAACGCGCAACCACGTGACTTGAAGACTGCCCTCGCCCACAGTACATCCTCGACGTACTCGATGTTTGACGGGAGTTCCGAGCGCTTGCGCGCCTTGTCAGGTATCGCATGGCCAGCGTTGTAGCCGGACAGGGCGAGATACAAATCGCCGCCATAATGCCGCAGAAACGCGGCGAGCACCCTGGCCCCGCACTTGAGGTTCTGAAGCTCGTCCGAAAGGTCCCCACAGCGCTTGGCCGCTGCCGTGGACCTGAGGCACTGGGTAAGGCCAATCGCCCCCATGGGGGAACGGACGTCGTTGCGGAAGTTGCTTTCAGTGCGGACCAGTCCAATGAGGAGCTCTGCCTCCACCCCCTCCTCCTGGGCCGCCTGCCTGATCAGGGGCAACAGACGCTGGCAACGCTCAGACGCACCTGCGGCCTCTGTGCCCCTCGTAGAAACAGGCACCTTTGTTTGCTGCACAGCGGGGCCGCCGCATCCAGCGATGACCAGCATCAGCACTGTCAGGGTTCGAGCCATCGTATTCCCCTGCCCCTGCACGATCGTATGATGGTATTGTTCGTGACGCCAAGGAGCTGACCATGGACAGGGTGGTGCTTCGAAAAGGCAAGGCGCGTCCATTCTGGTATGGGAACCCGATTGTGTTTTCGGGGTCTATAGAGGAGGTCACTGGCGACCCGAGGCCAGGTGACCTGGTGGAGGTCTGTGATGCAGATGGTCGCATCCTCGGCCACGGCTTCTACAACCCGTCGTCCTCTTACAGGGTGCGCATCGTGCGCATGCACCGGGCCCATGAACCGGCCCCAAAGGTCCAGGCCGTTTTGTCCACCCGACTATTTCAGGCGTGGCGCATGCGGGCGGCCCTGGGTCTCCCCAGCCCTGACACCAACTGCCTGCGCCTGGTAAACTCCGAGGGCGACGGTCTATCCGGACTCACGGTTGACCTGTACGACCGCACCGCCGTGCAAGTGGCGTCCGCCATCTGGGTTCAGAGATACCGGTCCGTGATTGACGAGAATCTTCAGATACTTGTGCCAGGGGTGCGCACAATCCACCGGGTGTCCAGTGCAGTGGTCCAGGAAGAGGGACTGAGCGAAGAGACGGCGGTCCAGGGCGAGGGACCGGTCGAGGTCCTGGAGGGGGGGATTCGCTATCTGGTTGATGTAACTCACGGCCAGAAAACAGGTTTCTATTTGGACCAGCGGGACAATCGTGCCCTGGTAAGGTCTTTGGCAGCGGGCAGGCGGGTCCTGGATGCCTTTTGCTTCACCGGCGGCTTTGCCATATCTGCGGCAAGAGGTGGGGCCAAGGAGGTCTTTGGGGTGGACAGCTCCGGACCTGCCATCGCCCTGGCCAGGGAGAATGCGGTAAGAAATGGGTGCACACAGGTGCATTTCGAGGAGGGGGACGCAGAGACAGCCCTCGGGGCCTCTGCCTCCTACGACATGGTTATCCTGGACCCGCCCAAGCTCGCCAGGAGCCACAAGGACCTAGATGCAGCGCGAAACCATTACAGGAGGCTCAACCGAGAGGCCATGATTGCCCTTTCAGAGGGCGGCATTCTCGTCACCTGTTCCTGTTCCTCCGCCATGAGGCGTGAGGATTTCCTGGAGGTGTTGCGGGATGCGGCCAGGGAGGCCCACAGGCGGATCACCGTTACCCACGTCCGGGGTGCGGCCCCTGACCACCCCATCAACCCCTCCTGGATGGAGGGCGAGTATCTGAAGTGCGTGGTGGCAGTGGTGCACTAGAGGCGCTTGAAATGGGTCAAAGCCATGATGCCTTTTCAGAGAACCTCTGCCGTCGCTGCGGCGTATGCTGCATGCTCACGATCAAGGTCAACGGCAGGTCTGTGGCCATACCTGACCTTGCCTGCAAGTACCTGAGACCAGATGGCCCTTTGCGGTTTTCTTGCACGGTCTATGAGGACCGCTTCAGCGTGGCCCCATGGTGTCTCTCTGCCAGGCAGGCCCTTGAGCAAGGTGTCCTGGCCCAGGACTGCCCGTATCGGATGGGCCACAGGACCGGGCCAGTGGTCCTGCACCCGAGGCTGGTCCGGCTGATCAAGGCCGACATCATCGCGGCCCTCGATGCGGCCCCTTTGCCGCCCTGGCTGGACCCTCTTCTGTACGAGCGGTTCAAGGACAAGGTCTGAAACCCGACCATGACCCAAGGGCAATGCCTTCTTCCAGAATGACGATTTGCAAGACGCGAAGTTTGCTTTCGGCATGTTGCCTGCCCATGCCCCCTAATGTATTATGAGGGGCGTTGTCTTCTGGAGGAGTTCATGCAAAAGCGCATCGCCTTCCTGGTCGTGCTCTTGTTGTCTCAAACCGCTTTGGCCCAACCGGCCCAAGAGGGCACATCAGGGTGCTCTGAGTGCAATAGCCTCAAGGACCGGCTCGCCAATGGGATCGCACGTATCGAATCAGGCCCATTTGACATCGTGTTTCATGGCAGGATGAATGTGTGGGGCGGTTATGTCGGTGAAGACTCGCTCCTAGGCAATGGCGACAAGATGCAGAAGCCAGGTTTCAGGATGCGGCGGGTGCGATTCGGCGTGGATGGGCACCTGGCAAGGCCGATCACGTACCGTATCGAACTCGACATCTTTGACCAGGAGAAGACCGGCGGCCCCCTGTACGAGGGCTTTGTTGACTGGACACCCATGCACTGGATCGGGGCTACCGTTGGGTTCATGAAGCTGCCCTTTGTCCGGACCGCGATGAACTCCTCGGCCAGGCTGGCCCACCTGGACCGGGCCGTGGGGGTTAATGCCATGTCGCCGGTCAACTCTCTGGGTCTGGTCCTCCACTCCGAGCCGTGGGAGCACCACCTCACCATCACAGCGGGCGTGTTCAATGGCCTCGAGCGAAAGCCTGGGTTCTTCCAGGGGTATCAGCCTATCGGGGTATCCGAGGGCAACAAGTTCGAGAACCTGTCCTATGTGGCCCGATTCGACCTCGAACCCCTTTCCCCCATCGGACAGGGCGAGCCTGACCTTGGCAAGGAGCCGAAGTTCCGCCTGGCCCTAGGCGGCGGTTTCTTGTTCAATGACGGCGGCAGCATCCGCACCCTGGGGGCCTCTGGCTTCGTGCACATGAAGTATTACGGTATACATCTGTTGGGCGAGACGGTGTGGGACAGGTCCAGCCCCAGGGCGAAGCCCACGACAACCAACACCATCGCATCCACCACCAAGCGGCTTTTTGCCCAGGGCGCTTTGGGGTACGTGATCCTCAAGGACATGCTCGGGCTCGCGGCCAGGGTTGAATACACGGACGGGAACATGGACGTGTCCAACGAGGACGACCAGGTCATTGTCGCTGGCACCCTGTCCTGGTATGCCCTCGGCCACTTCCTGAAGGTGCAAGCCGAATACCAGTACAGGCACGAGCTCCATGGGGTGAAGGTCGCGAACGATGCGGCACTATTAGGGGTCCAGGCTGCCTTTTGAGCAGGGAGGCAAACATGAGGGCCTTGACATGTCTGGCTGCGGCGGCAGTCGTCCTGTACCTCGGGGCGTGCGAGTCGGACCGCCTCCTGCAGGCCAAGAAGATAGAACGCCAGGATGAGCTGATAGGCGGCCCAAGCGCCAGGGGAAAGCTCGGGGATTACCTCCTCGAGAACGACAAGATTAGGGTGATTGTCGGCGGACCAGGTCCTGGCTGGGCAGCGGGCGTGTTCGGGGGAACGCTCCTGGACGTGGACCTGCGCCGCTTCGAGTCAGAGCTCGCCTTCGGCCACGGGCTGGACGGCTTCCAGGAGGCATTCCCGCTCGCAAACCTCCTGGTGCCAAACCCCGCCGACCCTACCAAGTCAATAAAGCTCGGGGACCCTGCCACTTTTGTCCCCGGCGATGCCTCTGTGAGGGTGGTCAAGGACGGCAGCGACGGCCAAGAGGCCATCGTGCGCGTGGAAGGCCACGCAGCTTACATGTTCGACGTGCTCAAGTTCTTGAATCGCGGCTTCCTGGAGGGCCTTTCGATAAGCCCCGATTCCCTGGCCGGGCTTCTCGGGAGCTACGCCGATGCGGTCACTGGGATACTGGGCGGCAAGGCCCTGGACCTGGCGGCTATCCAGGCATTCTTGCCCATGGTCTTGCCCATTCTACCGAGCCAGTACCAGGCATTGAAGGACCTCCTCAATGGGCTCAATATCTTTGGTCTCTTGAATCGCCTTCAGATCGCGTTCGATTTCTCGACCGACTACATCCTGCACCCGGGTGATGACTTTCTGACGATGCGGACAACCGTGAAGCTCGCCCCGCCCATGGAATCGTGGCTAAAAACCTGCCCTGCGGTCACCTGCACCAAGACGTGTCCCGATGGCTATGCCATGGTAGAAATGGACGAATCAAACAAATGGGTGACCGGCAATGGGACAGAGTTGCCATACACCTACAAACGCCTGTGTCCGGTGTGTGAGTGCGCGCGGACAGTGGATGCCATGCCCACGTTCAACGAGGCAAGGGACATCTTCAAGCTGCTCCTCGGCGACCCTGAACACTGGAAGGACCCGGCATGGAAGGGCAGTGTGATTGCAGGCGATTTCCTGTTCTACGGGGGCAATGCCGCGGTCTTTGCCCCGCCCTTTGGATTCGATATTGACCGCAAGATCTACGAGCAGCTCTGGCAAGGGGTGGTGACTTTGGGTAGCCCGCTTATGGTGGACTTCCTGGCCGCCACCGCGCCATATGTGAGTTATGCCTGGGTGACCAGGAACCCAAGGGAGCGGCATGGGTTTGACTGCCCATCTTACCGCCTGGCCGTGGCCCGCATCCCCGCGGACAAGGAGGCCGATTTTGCGAAAGCCCTCCAGGCGGGGTTTGGTCTTGGCAGTTCAGAGGCCCAGGCAAAGGCCAGGCAGCTTGTCGTGGATCGCAAACCAGTCGTGATCATTGACGATATCCCAGTGCCTCCAAAGGACCAGCAGGGCGACTTCACCGCGTGGGTTGAAGGGCTCAGGACAGGACCCCAGGCCCAGGCCGCCCTTTCGCACCTGTCCGGCATTGTCGCCGCGGACGACCTCCTTGTGTTGCCCAGACACGACTGCATGCCGTCGCGGCTACTGGTCCCGCTCTACTCGACATCGGCCACCGCGGTCCTCACCCACTTCTCCGAGGGTGATGCATTCACCGAGGAGAAGCTAGAGGACGGGACAAGTCGCTACCGGGACGACACGCGCAGCTTCACCTTCGAACGTTACCTTGCGGTGGGGCAAGGGGATGTGGGTTCTGCCCTCAGGGTGGCATATCAGATAAGGGGGACCCCATACGGTCTGGTGAGGGGTGTGGTCTTCGAGGAAGGCTCCATGACCCCGCTTTCCAAGGTCAGTGTGTTTGCGGTCGTGGACCCGCGCAAGAACCCGGACGAAAAGGCCCCAACCACGTACGCGGAATACATCAAGATGGCACAGGAATCCATCGGTAGCTTCGGTCTGGTGAGCCAGATGCAGACAGACGTTGGTTACAGGCCAAGGGTGGAAGGCAAGTACTCTGGGCCACTGGCCGAGGGGCGGTACTTTTTGTTCGCCCATGCGCTGCAAAGGGGCACATCCAGGCTCGTGCCTGTGGAGGTAAAGAAGGACCAGACCGCGGTGGTGAACCTCTCCCTGCCTGCCGAGGGCCGCATCCCTTACCGGGTGGAGGACCAGTCTGGCCAGGGTAGCCCGGCACGCATCACGGTCGTGGCCCTGGACGAGGCCGGGACTGAGATGGACTGGGACGCGACGAACCGGCCCGAGCTCAACGACCCGCGCTATGACCATGGCATTGTGACCCACGACTTCACCACCGATGGGAAGGGGGAGCTCAGGCTTGCCCCTGGACTTTACGACATCTATGCATCCAGGGGCGTGGAGTACGGCCTCGGGGTGGCCCGCCGCGTGAAGGTGCGGCCTGGGCCAAACCCCGCCCTCCATCTGGTTGTGACCAGGGAGGTGGACACCACAGGCTTCATCGCCGCCGACCTGCACGTCCATGCAAGCAACAGCGTTGACTCGGGCCTCGCCCAGGACCTGCGTGTGAAGGCGGCAGTGGCAGAGGGGCTCGAGTTCTTCGCGGCCACTGACCATGACTACGAGACCTGGTACTTGCCCCGAGTCCTGAAGCTCGGTCTGGAGAGGTTCGTCAAGGCGATGGCGAGCACGGAGACGTCGCCCCTGGAGTACGGTCATTTCAATGGCTTTCCCCTCAAGTATGATGACCGGCAGTGGCCGAACCATGACCCGCCCGTGTGGATGGGGCACACCGTGGCCCAGGTGTGGAAGGCCATGCGGGACAAGGCGGATGCGCCGCCAGACGCGTTCGTCTTGCAGGTGAACCACCCGAGGGACGGGGTGATGGGCTATTTTGCCCAGATAGGCTTGAAGAGTTACAACCTGGAGCGTAAGACCCCTGGCATGGAGATGTGCGCCAAGGCCCTGGAGACAGCGCCCTGTGATTTCGATGCGGTCGAGGTGCTGAATGGCAAGAACTTCCATTACCTGCACACACCCACAGTGGGCGAAGAGGCGCGGTACATGGGTTGCTACAACGAGATCATCGCGGCCAGGGACAAGGCGTTCGGACCTGCCTGCCAGGCCCTGATGGGCAAGGACTGCGCAGGCCCCATCCAGGCTGCGGCGTCTGTGGACCGTTCTGGACCCGTGGACGAGGCCGGGGCGGCAAAGATTCTGGAACGGGACCACTGCCTGTGGCATCAGGCGTTTGAAAAGGAGCTGGAACGGTGCAAGGCGTCGGACGTAAGCCTGGTCGAGTGCAAGCGCCTCGCCCTCGAGGCCCTCAAGTTCTTGTCGCTACGCTACATGATCGAGAGGACCCCGTCGGAGAACGACCGCTACTTCGAGACCACGCCTGAGACAGACATCGGGTGCAAGCTAGAGGCCGCCTGCAAGGATTGCGTGTGCGCCAAGCACGCCGAGTGCTGCACCAAGGCCGGGGAGAAGGCCGGGGAGGTGGAAGGCACAGGCTGGACCAAGGAGTGCGAGGCCTTCTGCATGAGCGAGTGCCCGGCGAGCCTCGACCGGCCGTGCACGGACCGATTTGAGCCTGTCGAGGACTTCTTTGCCTTCCTGGACGCAGGCTTTGTCAAGACAGCCACCGGCAACAGCGATTCCCATGGCATCCAGAAGGAGATCGGCCTGCCGCGGAACTTCATCGCATCCCCTACAGATTCGCCGTACATGATTGACGAGCTCGATGTCACGCGGGCCATAAGGGCTCACAAGGTCGTGGTGTCCTCTGGGCCGTTCATTGACTTTGAGCTAAAGAATGCCGCTGGCCAGGTGGCAAGGATGGGCGAGGTGCTCGACTTGAGCAAGGGCGGTGACATCACCTGTCGCCTGGTGGTCCAGACCGCCTCCTGGTTCAAGGTGGACAGGGTCGAGGTCTATCGCAACAGCAAGCTGGAGCATCGCTTCTTCCCCGACAGGCCCAAGGAGGAGGTGGTTGACCTCGATGTGACCTTCACCATCCCGCGGCCTTCCGAGGACTCCTGGTTTGTGGTGCTCGCCTACGGGGTGAACGGCGAGGAGCAGCTTTCGCCCATCTACAAACGTGAACCCTATGGGCAAATTCTGATCACCACGCTGATCTCGCTTGGCGCCCAGCAGATACTGTCCTCTTTCGGGTCGCTGATTGACGCCATTGGGGGCGCCAGTGCCATAGGCTCCCTGCTCGGCGCCCTCGAGCTTCCCAACAGCTACCCGAACCTCCCGTTTGCCATGACGAATGCCATCATGGTAAACGTGGACGGCGGGGCCTGGCGGCCTCCAAAGGCCAGGCTAGGCCCGGACGGCAACATACAGTTGCCGCCCTTCTGCACGAGGCCATGCAAGCCAGGCCCTGAGGGGGCCCTGACACAGTGCGGCCAGAACCAGGTCTGCATCCCTGACCCTGAGGTGCCTGAAGGCGGTATGTGCGGGATCAAGACGCCTGACAACTGCGTGGGACTCCAGCCGATCGGGTCCTGACCAAAGCTGACCTGCCATTTTTGACCTGCGGCTTCTCCCCTTGACAGGTTTTGCGTCGAACTTATATTCTCAACGGGTCATATGACCCAGAGGTTATATTGGAGGTTGAGACGATGGTGCATCGAGTTCAAGGCTTCGAAGAGCTGTACAATCTCACTTCTGGCCTTCGCGGCCCCGCATTTGTTGGGTTCTTTGGTGACTTCTCGGAGAAGTCGCGCAGTGCAGAACCCGAGTTCTTGGCATTCTGCTCAAGGCACCCCGAGCTCAGCGTATTCATGGTGGACGTGGGAAAGGTCAAGGACATCCACCGTCGCCTGGATGTGACGCTGGTGCCTACGGTCATAGAGATCAGGGACGGTGCAGTGGTCCAGAAGGTCGTGGGGGTGCGTACGGCAGGAGAGTACGAGACCCAGCTGCTGAGTCGCCACCAGGGTCCAGAGAACAACGCACAGAAGCCTTCCCACCGTGTCGTGATCTACACGACCCCAACCTGTTCATGGTGCGCCCGCGCAAAGGCGTATCTGCGACAGCACAACATCCCGTTCACCGAGGTTGATGTTTCCAGAGATTACGCGGCGGCCCAGAGACTTGTGGCAAAGACCGGCGAGATGGGCGTGCCTCAACTGGACATTGATGGCCGCTATGTCGTGGGTTTTGACAAGGCACGGATTGATGCCTTGCTTGGACTTGGCCAGCAGGGTGGTAACGACAGGCTCTATTCTTGAGGAGGTAGAGGATGACAAACCTTCAGCCGTTGAACGACAACGTGTTGCTCAAGCTCAATGACTCGGAAGAGAGGACGAGCGGTGGTATCTATATCCCCGAAAGCGCGCGTGAAAGGCCTGACGAAGGGGAGGTGGTTGCCCTGCCCCAGGGCGGCGTGGAGGGGGTGGCCATCGGCGACAGGGTCATCTTCAAGGCCCATGCGGGTGAGGAGGTCCGACTGGGCGGTCAGCGTTTCCGTCTGGTCCCTTCTGGGGACCTTTTGGCGAAGTATGTCCAGGGTGACGCCATTGCTGACTGACCCTGGCTTGGGTTGCAGGCAAGTCTGAGGAGGAAGATCAGTATGTTACAGACGAATCTCAAGCACGTTGAATCAACAAAGGAGTTTCAAGACCTCATCCAAAACAACGAGAAGGTGGTTGTGGTCTGTGGACGGATGGGGCCGATGTGCATCCCGGTCTATGGGGTCATGGAAACCCTTGAGCCCAAGTACCCTGACATAAAGTTCAGGGACATGGATTTCGACACGAGGGTGGCCATGGAGACCATCCGATCCCTTCCGGATGTCAGGACTTTCAACGGCCTTCCTTTCACCGTGTACTTTCGAAATGGAAAGGTCGTGGCGGCGACAAGCAGCATCCAGACAAAACAGCAGGTCAAGGCAATACTGGACAAGCACATGGTCTGACAGCCGGCGAAGGTCGGCCGGAGGCAAGAATGGAGACTA
>Ga0068707_1003794_pt1 | contig 10519 bp, 7 predicted proteins | sample YNPNPMetaG_FD_66600 | JGI IMG/M metagenome (GOLD analysis project Ga0068707, IMG submission 66600) | Anoxygenic and chlorotrophic microbial mat microbial communities from Yellowstone National Park, USA - YNP NP MetaG | ecosystem: Environmental > Aquatic > Thermal springs > Hot (42-90C) >... | reverse complement strand
GTAGGCGAGCTGAAGCATGGGCGCGTAGGGCGAGCTTTAGCTCGCCGAGGGTGTAGGCGAGCTGAAGCATGGGCGCGTAGGGCGAGCTTTAGCTCGCCGAGGGTGTAGGCGAGCTGAAGCTCGCCCTACGAGAGGATTTGGCATGGCAAAATGGAACGATGACGCGGGGGCACAGGGCTCGCTGCCCCCGATGGCCGCCGATGGCCCGGGCAGGCAAGCCGGCCGTCAGCGCATAAGTCGTCGGTGGGCAACGGCTGGCACCCTGGCCGGGCTGTTCGCGCTGGCCCATACCGGTTACTGGCTGGCCGGGATACGCTTTGATGCCAGTCCCCTGCGTTATTTCTGGCAGTTTCTGGACCCGGAACTGTTGCGCCATCGGTTGCTGGAGAGCCTGCTCTATCTGCATATCCAGCCGCCTCTGTTCAACCTGTTCTTGGGGCTGGTGCTGAAGCTCGGGCTGGCCGACCCCACCCCGCTCTTCTGGGCCATCTATGTTGGCTGTGGGCTGGCACTCTACCTGGCGTTGTTTGAGCTGATGCAGCGGCTGGGGGTATCTGAGGTGCTGGCGTTTGTCCTCAGCACCTGGTTCATGGTAAGTCCGTCGTTCGTGCTCTATGAGCACTGGCTGTTCTACACTTTCCCCCTGGCCTTGCTGCTCACCCTCTCGGCCCTGGCACTCCATGCCTTTCTGGCCGAGGGCAGGGGATGGCAGGCAGCCGCTTTCTGCGGGCTGCTGTTCCTGCTGGCCGGCACGCGCAGCCTCTTCCAGTGGCCCTATTACCTGGTGAGCGTGGGGGGTGTGGGGTGGGCCTGGCGTGAGCGGCGCCGGGTGCTGGCCAGCGCGGCTGTCGTGCCGCTGCTGCTCCTGCTCGCGCTCTACGGGAAGAACCTGGTCCTTTTCGGCCGTTTTGCCACCAGTAGCTGGCTGGGGATGAATCTATGGGGGGTGGTCAGCCGCAACGTCCCGCTGGCCGAACGGCAGGCCTGGGTCGCGGCCGGCGAGGTGTCACCTCTGGCCCTGATAGACCGCTTCGCGCCGCTCGACCAGTACCCGTCCCAGTTCCGGGGCCCGGCGCTCTATGCGGGGGTCCCTGCGGTCAGCCAGCTCTACAAGTCTACCGGCGCGGTGAACTACAACCATATCGGCTACCTGGCCGTGTCCGATCAATACCTGCGCGATGCCCTGGCGGTGGCCCTCCATCGCCCGCGCTTCTACCTGCTCGGGGTGGCCAAGGGTTGGTTCCATTACTTTCGCTCCAGCAGCGACTATCTCTTTCTGGAGGCCAACCGCAAGCGGATAGCCCTCCTGAACGCGCTCTACGACTATCTGTTCTATGGCAAACTGCCCTTCGACCTGTCCAAAGTGCCTGGCCTGCCCCTCAACGAGGGCGATGCCCGCCATGCTTACCTTTTTCTGCTCATCGGGCTGCCGGTGCTGGTTGGCTTTGGGCTGCGGGCCGTCTGGCGGGGCGAACCTGCGAGGCGCACGGTGATTGCTTACCTTTGCTTTGCCATTATGTACGTGGCCTTTACGGGCAACCTGCTGGAAGTGGGCGAGAACAACCGCTTCCGTTTCATGACCGACCCATTGTATGTGGTACTCTTAGGGTTGCTGCTGCAGGCAGTCGCTTCTCGACTGCAAGCTGGCCGGCTGACCTGTGGAGGCAGATAAATGGGGGAAGCGAGCTCAGGCCGCGGGCGATCTGTCTGCCTGGTCACTCACTCCGGCTACCCGGTGGAGCCTCGCTGCCGGCGGATGGCCGAGGCGCTGGCCCGGCAGGGATATGCGGTGGACGTTTTGGCGCTGCGGCTGCCCGGCCAGGCGGAACGGGAGGTCATGAACGGTGTGCAAGTCTACCGCCTGCCGGTGAGGCACCATCAGGGCGCAGGGGCGCTGGTCTACCTGGCCGAATATGCCACTTTCTTCGCCGGCGCGGCTCTGCATCTGTTGCGCCTTGACCGCATGCAACACTACCATTTGGTCCAGGTGCATAATCCGCCCGATGCGCTGCTCTTCAGCGCCCTGCCGCTGAAGAGCCGTGGAGTGCCACTGGTGCTCGATCTGCGCGAGCTGACGCCAGAGTTGTTCATGTCGCGCTTTGGCCTGGCCCGCCGCTCGGCAGTTGTGCGCCTGCTTACGGCCCAGGAGCGGCTGGCCTGTGCGTGTGCCGATGCTGTGCTTGTGCTGCACGAGCGCCATCGGCGCATCATGCTGGCCCGCGGCATCCCAGGGCATAAGCTGACTCAGGTCATGAATTGCCCTGATGAACGGCTGTTTGATCCCGCAAGAACCCCGGCCACCCGCGTCCCCGACAACACCTTTGTCGTCATCTACCATGGCGGCATGATGTACCGCTATGGGGTGGATCTGCTGGTGCAGGCCGCGGCCCAGGTGCGGGCGCACATCCCCGGCCTGCGCCTGGAGCTGTACGGCACAGGGGACTACCTGCCGGCGGTGGAACGCCTGGTGAGGGAGCTCGGGCTGGCCGACATCGTGCGCTTTCACGGCCAGCAGCCGTTGGAGTTGATGCCTCAGGCCATCGCCGCGGCCGACGTGGGGGTAGTCCCCATGCGCCAGGATGTCTTCACCGACTGCGGGCTGCCCACCAAGTTGCTGGAATATGTGGCCCTGGGGGTGCCGGCCATCGCCTCTCGCACGGCAACCACCGCAGATTACTTCGACGACTCCATGGTCCAGTTCTTCCGGCCTGGGGACGCGAGTGATCTGGCCGAGAAACTGCTGACCTTATACCACGCTCCTGAACTGCGTCGGGAGCAGGCCGAGCGGGCCAGGCGTTTCACGGCGCAGTACAACTGGGCCACGGAGCGGGCCAGATATCTGGAGTTGCTGGCCCGGCTGATGGCCAGGGGATCGTCACCCGCAGCGAAGGAGGGTTCATGATCCGTGTCCATCCGACGGCCGATGTCTCACCTCAGGCTACCATTGGCGATGGCACCGTTATCTGGCATCAGGCCCAGGTCCGAGAGGGAGCGCGCATCGGCCGGGATTGCATCATCGGCAAGAATGTCTACATTGATTTCGATGTGATCATCGGAGATCGGGTGAAGATCCAGAATAACTGCTCAGTCTATCATGGCGCGACGGTGGAGGACGGGGTCTTTCTGGGGCCCCACGTAGTGGTCACCAACGACCTCTATCCCCGGGCCATCAACCCGGATGGCACTCTGAAGGGCAATGCCGACTGGGAAGTAATTCCTGTGCGCATCTGTTACGGCGCGGCCATCGGGGCGCGGGCAGTGATCCTGCCGGGTGTGACGGTGGGGCGTTTCGCCATGGTGGGGGCCGGCGCGGTGGTGACGCGCGACGTGCCGGCCCACGGGCTGGTCGTGGGGGTGCCGGCGCGGCTGATCGGCTACGCCTGCGCCTGTGGCCGACGCCTGGAGCCGGCCGGCGATGGCCTGCACTGTCGGCACTGCGGGGCCACCTATCGCAACCCCCCGGAAGAATAACTCACCGTGAGTGAGCAGCCCGTGTCTCAGAATGTTGCCGTACCTCCTGAAGCCAGAGAGGCCCTTTTTCTGGCCCTGGTTGCCCTGTTTGCCCTTTGTCTACGCCTGGGGTACAATCTGCTACTTGTTGGCCCGGGCTATGAACCGGAGTACGATGCTCGCGAATATAGTGAGATCGCTGCCAGCCTGGCCAGCGGCCTGGGGTATCGGCTGGCAAATGGCGCGCCGACTGCTATCCGGCCTCCGTTGTTCCCTCTGCTGCTGGCAGCTGCGTATAGGCTCGGAGGGGTGGACTATCGCCTCGGCCTGGTAGTGGAAGCGCTGATCGGGGCAGGGATCGTGGTGGCCACCTACGCGGTGGGCAGACAGGTTGACGGCGTAGTAACAGGCCGCGTGGCCGCGGTAATCGCCGCCACCTATCCCCTGCTGATCTACGCAGGGGGCTCGCTGCTTTCTGAACCGTTGTTCATCTTGCTCGTGACCCTGGCCGTGGTCGCGGCCTTGCGGCTGCTGGAACGCCCCAGCGTGCGTGGGGACCTATGGCTGGGCCTGCTGCTGGGGCTGGCCTGGCTCACACGGCCCAATGGTGTGGCCCTGGTCCCGTGCCTCCTGGCCTGGTGGCTGGTGGCCAGCCGGGAGGCGTGGCCATACCGGCTGGCCGATGCCGCGGTGGTGGCGCTGATGGCGTTGGCCGTTGCCACTCCCTGGATAGCGCGCAATTATCTGGTATTTGGTAAGCTGATCCCGACCTCTACCATGACCGGCGCCGTGCTCCTGGGATCGTACAATGAGCTGGTGCTCAACGATCCCGCGCTGCGCGGTGACTGGGTCTCGCCTTGTGAGATCCCCGGGGTGGGATGGAGCTGCCGGCTGGATGAACTGGGCCGTGATGCTGCCTGGCGCGAGCTTGCCCTGGCCTTTATGCGCGGCCACGTGGGTGACCTGCCACGCATGGCCTGGTGGCGGTTGGTGAAGTTCTGGCATCTCTATCGCTTTGCCCACGGTTTTCCCGCCAATGTGGGCTTCTACTATTACGCCGTAGTCGCCTTGCTGGCGCCCGCCGGAGCGTGGCTGACCCGCTGCGCCTGGCGCCGCAGCAGTGTGCTGTGGGCCATCATCGGATGCTCTATGGTGACAGCCGCGCTCTCCTGGGGTGGTTTTCGTATGCGCGCTCCGGCCGAGCCCGCCCTGATCATCCTGGCTTCGGGAACGCTCAGCAGGGGCTGGAGGTGGATCATCACGCACTGGCACTACAAAGGAGACAGCCAATCATGAACGTTGGGGTCATCGGGGTCGGTTCGATGGGACGCAACCATGCCCGCGTTTTCGCCCAGATGCCGGAAGTGAATCTCGTGGCCCTGGCGGATACCGACGCGGAGACGGTGCATCAGATCGCGCGGACGTACAAGGCCCAGGCCTATACAGACTACCGGGAGATGCTGGAGCGGGTCCCCCTGGACATCGTGGCAGTGGCCGTGCCCACCCGCCTGCATAAAGAGGTAACGCTGGATGTTATCCGCCGCGGCGCGCATGTGTTTGTCGAGAAGCCTATGGCCTCCAGCGTGGCCGAATGCCAGGAAATGATCGAAGCTGCCCGACGCAAGGGGGTGCGCCTGGGCGTGGGCCACATCGAGCGCTTCAACCCTGCCATCCTGGAGCTCAAGCGCCGGCTGGATAGCGGTCAACTGGGCCGCGTCTTCCAGATCCGCTCCCGGCGGGTAGGCCCCTTCCCCAGCCGGGTCATGGATGTGGGTGTGGTGTTCGACCTGGCCACCCACGAAGTCAACATCATGGAGTACCTGATCGGCTCACCGGTGCAGAGCCTGTTCGCCGAGACCGAACAGGAGATCCACGCCAGCCATGAGGACCTGCTCTCTGGCCTGCTGAAATTCGCTAACGGCGCGGTAGGCGTGCTGGACATCAACTGGCTGACCCCAACCAAGATCCGCGAGCTCTCCATCCTGGGCGAGCGGGGCATGTTCCACGTCAATTACCTCACCCAGGAACTCTACTTCTACGAGAACAACTACGCCAACGGCTGGGAGGGGATGGTCGCGCTGATGGGGGTGAGCGAGGGGCGGGTCACACGCTATGAGATCCGCAAGCGTGAGCCGCTGGTGGAGGAGTTGGAGAACTTCGTGCGGGCCGTGGCGCAGGGCCAGGAGCACCTGATCAACGGCGAGGAGGGCTTGCGCGCGGTCTATCTGGCCGAACTGCTGGTGGAATCGGGGCTGAAGCACCAGGTCATCTATGTGGACGAGATGCCCGGCCGGCGCTGAAGTGGCGGCGTAACCATTTAGCCGGTGACTGGAAGGGCCACGCCGAGGGCTCGCCCGAGGGTCACCCTTTTGGGGCCTGCGGCCAGTAGTCGGCCTTCGCCGACCTGGCGATGCCCACCCTTCGGGGCGGGGCCTGGCACGAAGTGCCCAGGGAGGGCGATTTCAACGGCCCGGATAGTTCGTGGCGGCTACCATGGCGAAGCCTGTGCCCCTGCCAGTTGCGGCCGCATATCATGGTCCCACCTTTGCAAAATGATCACTTTGAGAAGGGGCGTTGTTCATCTGTTTTTCAACTTGGCCGGCTAAAATAGCCTCTACCCCGGCCCTGCCAGCAGCCGGGCGTGCAAAGCGAAAGCCTGGGCAGTACAAAGCACAAGAGCTTCTGAAGCGGAGAGGAATCGTGCGCGAGAACGGCAGGTCTGCGTTCAGGAAATTGACCACCGTGGACTGGGGAAGGCTGGCACGCGGCGCGTTCGACTACAACGTGCGCGCTCACTTCCAGACCTTGCCACCCAAAATCCTGCAGCTCATTACCAATTACCGCTGTAACGCCCGCTGTGCCATGTGCAACATCTGGCAGATGCCCCACCGCCACGAGATGACCGTCGCCGAGTTCGCGGCCCTGATGGATCCCGACCCCATCTTCGATGGCATCGAGCACCTGACCGTGGCCGGCGGCGAGGCGTCGTTGCGCACCGACCTGGTGGAGCTGGTGGCGTACCTGGTGCGGCGCATGCCGGGCCTGGCCACCCTTTCGCTGGTCACCAACGGTTTCCTGCCCCAACGCATCCTGGAGCAGACCCGCGCTATCCTCCAGCTCATCGAGCCGGCCGGCATCCGGCTCAGCATGTCGGTCTCCCTGGATGGCATCGGCACGCTGCACGACCGCGTGCGAGGCGTCCCAGGCGCCTTCGACAAAGCCCTGGAAACCCTCACCGGCCTCCAGGAGCTACAAAGAGAGCACGATTTCTGGCTGGGTGTCGGCTTTGTCGTCATGCATCAGAACCTGCGCCACGCGCGCGCCTTCCGGGAATGGGCCAGGGCGCGCGGACTGCCGGTGGGCTTCCAGTTGGTGGGCTTTCACGAGAGCTACGTGGCCAACCTGGACCGCCAGAACGAGGTGGACTTCCGACCAGAAGACCGGGAAGAGCTGATCGCCTTTATGGAAGAGCTGGCGAGCGAGGTGTCGTTGCGCAACTGGCCGGCCTTTTATTGGGCCGACATGGTGCGCATGTATCGCGATGGCGCGCCGCGCACGACCCCCTGCCCCTTCACCCTGGAAGGGCTGGCGCTGGATGCTTACGGCGATCTCTTCTATTGCCTCTCGACCCCGCGCATCGGCAATGCCTTGGAGGAAAAGCGCTCTGTCAGCGATATCTACTATGACCCTCAGAACCTGCGCTATCGGGCCGACCAGATGCGCCGGCATATCTGCCCGCGCTGCAACAGCGCCTGCGGCACCGAGATCGCGCTCAAGAAGGATGTCAAGCAGTATGTGCGGTTTCTGATCACCAGACGGGTACCGGAAGCTGCCAAACCCTCCCCGTCTGATCAGATTTAGCGATCTGATTTTAGTAAGGAGACAGGAGAAACGATGTCCAGATATCTCACCACCCTTAGCACTCTGGCGGTGATCGCCATGTTGATCACCCTTTCCCTGACTGCGGCCCCTGGGGGAGCGGCTGGCGCAACGATGGCTTCCAGCGCTGCCCTTGTGCCAGCCGCGCCGGACGCCCCTACCGGGGCATCCGCCCTGGCGCCTGACCGGCTGCCGGCCGGCCAGAACCCCGGTGCCTACTACCTGGACTACGGCGGCACAGTGCTCAACCCTGGCACCTTCCCTGTCAAGGGCGCGCTGCGCTTCTTCGGCTGGAGCACCCTGCAAACCGGCCCCACCACCTATAACTGGAGTGCCCTGGAGAGCTGGATCAGCCAGCGCTATGCCAGCGGGCTCAGCACCGGGGTCTTCATCAGCGTCTACGACGGCAAGCTGGATGGCGACATCCGCTCCACCCCCGACTTCGTGATCCAGACCCCCGGCACCATGATCATCATGCCTGAAACCTATGATAGTGAGTATGGAACTCAGAGTGGGTACGTGGAGTACTACCGCGCGGCCTATAACGGCGACTTCGAATGGGACTACCATCCCAATGCCTGGGACTGGAGCGGGCAGGCCGAGGTCACCAACGCCACGCCAGGTGGTAGCTGGGCCGCCAAACTGGCCGGCGTGGATAACGCCAACGGCTCCATCACCCACTGGAGCCTGCGCATCCCGGCCATGCCCCCCGAGTTCACCTCGGGCACCAAGATGAAGCTTGAGTTCTCCACCTACGTGGAGACCACCGACCCCAACCCCAATGCCGACCACCTCTACGTCGAACTGCTGGATGGCAACAATAACCTGCTCACCACGTTGCAGGATATCACCAACACCAGCGGCCCCACCGGCATCTGGGTAACGCAAGGCCCCATCGTGCTCAACGACTGGGTCGGCCGCACCCTCAAGGTGCGCTTTCGCGCCACCACCGACAGCTCCTCTCCGACCACCTTCTATGTGGACAACGTCTCGCTCAAAGTGCGGCTGATCATCCCCAGGTACTGGAGCCAGGCGTTCAAAGACGCCTATCGCGCCTTCGTCACCGAGCTGGGCAATCGCCTGCGCAACGACAGCCGTGTGGATTTCGTCTCCATTGGCACTGGCCTCCATGGCGAAACCCAGCCCTGCAACGATGAGGAGAAGAAGTACCTGGCCGACGTCGAGGGCCTCACCTCGGCCCTCTGGGTGCAGACCGCCAACGAGATCACCGACATGTATGTCTCGGCTTTCACCCAGGGCTACACCCTGCGCAAGAACCTGGTGCTGCAATACGCGCCCTACTTCAAGAACGCCTACGAGCGCCGGGAGATGACCGACTACGCCGCCGCCCGCGGGGTCGGCCTCTCCTACAACGGCCTGCTGCCCGACTGGTCTACCGTCTTCACCAATGCCGGGTACGGCTCCTACGACCCCATGATCAAAAACCAGCGGTACAACTTCATCCCTATCGCCTGGGAGACCTACACCTACATGCTCTGCACGCCGGTGTTCAGCTACTGGGCCCTCTTCAACGGCCTGGACAAGCATGCCGACTACATGCGCATCGGCGATGACCTGTTGCGCAACAGCGACGGCTCCCCCACCGCGCACTTCCCCTTCTTCCAGTGGGCGAAGGATTACTGGGGAAAGACGCCGCAGACCACACCCAGCGTCTGGGTTGTGCTGCGCGAGCATCGCAACCCCACGCCCTACTGCCATGCCAGCAGCTATCCAACTTACAATTACCAGGGGTCTGGGTGGTCCACATGGCCCCAGTTGGGCAACTACAGCTTCTGGCTCTACCAGGATGATCAGATCCCCGGCGGGCACACCGTCCCTGAGACCAACGACAAGGGCGCCGACCGCCGTTATGCCCGCAACCCCATCAATGGCAGCCCCTGGCCCGATGCCGGCCTGGGCAACTGCCCCGAAGGCCAGAGCTACGCCAGCTTCTACCCGCCCAACTACCCGTGCTATCACGAGCCATATAACCCCGACCTGCCACCCCTGGTCGGCTCAAACCCCTCCAACTACTACGACCCTCACACCTGGACCGGCGAGGGCAAGGAAGCGTGGGTCGTGCGCCGCACCGATCAGGCCACCGGCAACCCCTACATGTGGTTCATCGTGGACCCGCAATACATTGATGGCAGCCAGGTCTATAGTGTCAGGATCACTGTCAAGTACTTCGACATCGGCACCGATACCTGGACCCTGCGCTACGACGCCACCGACAACAACCCGAACGGCAAAGTGGCCGGCACCATCACCAAGACCGGCACCAAAGCGCTAAAGACGGCGGTCTTCACCCTGACCGACGCCAAGTTCGCCAAGCGGCTGACCGGCGGGGCCGACTTCGTGATCGACTCGCGCAGCCCGCAAGGTGCTAACGATGGCAACGAGTGGATCCACATGGTGGATGTGGCCAAGCTCAGCGAACAGCCTGAGCCCACCAGTACACCCACACCCACCCTGACCCCCACGCCGACTGACACGCCGACGGTGACCCCCACCTATACGCCCAGCACCGGTGTGGTGCATGGCATCGCCTACCATGACCGCAACGGAAACGGCGTGCCGGATGCTGGCGAAGGGCTGGAGAGCGCTGTGCTGGCGCTGAAGCAGGGGAACACCGAGCGCTATACCACAACTTCGGGCACGGACGGCACATATCGCTTTGAGGGGGTCACGCCCGGTCAGTACACCTTGCTGGAGACGGCACCGCCGCCGGGGTACCAGCTCAGCACCTTCTCGATCTACTTCTACCTGGGCGCCAACCAGACATTGGAATTCCACATCGAACACCAGCCGGCACCAACCCCTACGCCGACGGCCACACCGACTGATACGCCCACCAACACACCGACGCCGACGGCCACCTTCACCAGCACACCCACCCCCACCAGGACAGCCACGCCCACGGCCACCCCCACGCCCCGGTGGCAGTACCTGCCGCTCGTCACCAAGTCCGGCGGCTGAGCGCGCCATGTCATCTCGGGCGCTCTCCGTAAGGAGAGCGCCCGAGATGACAGACTCGCGAGAGGTTATCTATGCCTCGGCACCCCTCCCCCGGCGACCGCTTGACCCCGCAGGTGCTGCAGATGCTGGCCTGCGCCGTGCTGCTCGGGCTGGTGGCCCTGGCCTGGACAGCCGGCCGCCCTGTCGCGGCCGATGACCTCCTCGCCCCCCA
>Ga0068707_1003793_pt1 | contig 10519 bp, 10 predicted proteins | sample YNPNPMetaG_FD_66600 | JGI IMG/M metagenome (GOLD analysis project Ga0068707, IMG submission 66600) | Anoxygenic and chlorotrophic microbial mat microbial communities from Yellowstone National Park, USA - YNP NP MetaG | ecosystem: Environmental > Aquatic > Thermal springs > Hot (42-90C) >... | reverse complement strand
TGCCCAGCGCGACGATCAGGGGAATGCTCCAGGCGGCGGTTGTCTTGGCCGCCATTCCCAGCGCGGCGCTGATACCCGCCGCCCTCCATCGCCCGCGCGCTGCCAGCAGCGCCGCCAGGGCAATCCACCAGGTCGCCTGTACATCGGTGAAGACGGTTGGCGCGAAGGCGAGCAGGTAGGGAGAACACGCGCAGAGCAGCGCGATAAGGAGGCTCACCGGGCGGCTACGGTAGAGCGTCTGCGCCAGTTGGTAGAGGGCGGCCACAGTCAGGCTGGCGAACAGGGCATTGGGCAGGCGGGCGGCGAACTCGCTGACGCCGATCAATCGGAAGCTCAGCGCAGTGACATAGAGGGTGAGCGGCGGTTTGTCCAGGTCAGCGCGGCGCAACAGCAGATCGCCCGTCTGGCTGAGGTAGCGGGCCTGCGCGGCAAAGAGGGCTTCGTCGGGGTGAAAGCGGCTGTCTTGCTCCAGCAGGCTCAGGCGCAGGGTCAGCCCCAGGAACACAACGAGCGCCGCAGCCCACAGCGGCGCTCGCGCCTGCCGGGGGGATGCGCTCAGTCGGTGAAGCGATAGCGCAGCAGCGTCCAAAACGCGATCACGCCGTCTTTCCACGAAATCTTCTTGCCCTCGTACCACTCGCGTCCGTTGTAGGAGATAGGCACCTCATAAATACGGTAGCCGCGCTTGAGAATCTTGGCGGTCACTTCCGGCTCGAAGTCGAAGCGGCGCGAACGCAGCGGGATGTCGCGGATGACCTCGGCACGGAAGACCTTATAACAGGTCTCCATGTCGCTGAGGATGGCATTGTAGAGCAGGTTGGTGATGAAAGTCAGGGTGCGGTTGGCCACCATGTTCCAGAAGAACATGGCCTTGCGCGGCCCGCCCAGGAAACGCGAGCCATAGACTACCTTGGCAATCCCTTCCTCGATGGGACGCAGCAGAATGGGGTATTCGCGCGGGTCGTACTCCAGATCGGCGTCCTGGATGAGAAAGACATCGCCGGTCGCGTTCTGGAAGCCGGTGCGCACCGCGGCCCCTTTGCCCATATTGTGCGGGTGGTAGATAATCTTCAGGTCATCTCCCGGTTCGATCTGTGCCAGCACCTCGCGCGTGCCGTCGGTCGAGCCATCATCTACCACAATGATTTCGTGGGCCAGCTTGACCGCTCGCACGCGGCGGATGATCTCGGCGACGGTGTTGACTTCGTTGTAGCAGGGGATGATGACGGATAGCCGGATAGTCAACGTAGATCTCCCTTGTCGTTTACACCCCGCGCAGGGCGATTATACCAGCCCATCGAGCCAGATCAACCGGCTTTGTTCTGGCAGGCAAATGACCACAAAGCTTGGCGTATCCTGGCGAGCAGGGTAAGCTATGCGTGGCTGGGCGAAGGGGCCTGGTCCTGTACCAGCGCAGACAAACGCTGTTTTGGGGTGTGGCTGGTGACTGATTTCCCTACTTTGACGATACGCGGATTGCGCTCCGACGACTGGATGGCGCTCTATGCTCTTTTCAGTGACGAAGCGGTGTTGCGCGAGACCTGCGAAACGCCCTACGCGAGTGAGGAGTCCTTTCGCGAACGGGTGAACAATCCTCCCGCTGGGACGTATACACTCATTGCCGAGCTGATGTTGCCCAGCGGGCGCGAGCGCGTGGTGGGCGCGGCCTGGTTGACAGTGTTGCAGCACCGGCAGCGGCATGTGGGCCGGTTGCAGCTTGTGGTCCAACCGGAACTGCGGGGCGGTGAAGTCGAGGTCAGTCTGCTCAAAGCGGCTTTGAATCTGGCCGACGAGTGGTTGGCCTTGCGGCGAGTCGAGACTATTGTTTTCCCGTCTGACGAGGTGCGCCTGGCCTTGCTGGCAGGTCATGGGTTCACCCACGAGGTGACGATGCGGCGCTATGCGGTCCGTGCTGGTGAGTTTGCTGAGGCGTGGTTGCTGGCGCGCTTGCGTCTGGCGACTGCCGCCAACGAAGGAGCGGAAACCCAATGACCCGGCGCACCATGCAACCCGAAATCCTGGTGCGCAGCGTGGAGGCGGACGACTGGGAAGACATCGCCGCCATGCAGGAAAGCGCCAACGTGGTTTTCCACACGCTGCTGTTACCCTATCCCTCGCGCGATGCCATCCGCGACCGGTTGGAAAACCTCCCTGCCAACCTGGTGGAGCTGGTGGCTGTGGTCAACGGCGTGGTGGTGGGTCTGCTGAGAATGCAGCCGGGCAGCGGACGCCGTGCTCACGCGGCTCGCCTGGCCATGATGGTGCATGGCGATTATCAGCACCGCGGCATCGGGACGGTGTTGTTGGCGGCAGCGCTTGATCTGGCCGAACGTTGGCTGGAGATCAGCCGGGTGGAGCTGGAAGTATTCACCGACAACGAGGCGGCCATCGCCCTCTACCGCAAGTTCGGCTTCGAGATCGAGGGCACAATACGCGAGTTCGCTTTCCGCGATGGGCAGTATGTAGATGCCTATTTGATGGCGCGTATCCGGCCAACGCCGGAGAACAGTGGGCTATGACGCATCACCCATCGCCTCTGGCCGCAGCGCGTGGAGAACCCAGCTACGTCTGGCGCGACGGGCAGGAACGCCGCCTGCGCATGATCGGGCATTGGGCGGAACTGCGCAGTGCCTGGGTGCTGGAGGCGGGGTGCGGCGTTGGGGCGTACAGCAGCCAGATTCGCCGCCGTTACTCGCTCTTTGTGGAAGCGTTCGACCTGGAATTCGAGCGCGTGCGCGAGGCGCGGGTGGACACGCCACATGCGCTGGTCGCCGCGGCGGAAGCGCTGCCCTACCGCGACAACCTGTTCGATACCGTCCTCTCCAACGAGGTGATCGAACACGTTTCCGACGACCGCCGCGCCGTCGAGGAGATGGTACGCGTGCTCAAACCCGGCGGGCGGCTGGTGCTGTTCTGCCCGAACCGCTGGTATCCTGTCGAGCAGCACGGGCATTACTGGCGCGGGGTCTATCATTTCGGCAATACGCCGCTGATCAACTACCTGCCCCGTCGCTGGCGTGACCGGCTGGCCCCGCACGTGCGCACCTACACCGCCCGTGACGTGCGCCGCCTGTTCGACAGCCTGCCGGTGCGCATTGTGCACCATGGGCGCATCTTCGGCGGCTACGACAATATCATCCAGCGCCACCCGCGCCTGGGACGCTTGTTGCGCGATACACTCTACCTGCTGGAGCGCACCCCCTTCCGGGTCCTGGCTCTGTCGCACCTGCTGGTGGTCGAGAAGACTGGAGGAGAGAGTTCGGATTTCGAATTGAGACGGTCTTCTTTGTCCACGGGTCAGGGGCGGACAGATATTTTCAGCCGATAGGATCAGTCGAGCGCACCAAGCGCAACCCCTGCGCAGCGTAACGGGCCAGCGTCGCTTCGGCCAGCGCGTCAAAGTCAATCTCCGGATGGGCTACCGAGGACATGCAGTCGGTCAGCACGCGCCACTTGGCGATTTCTGCCGGGCGATCCTGGTAGACGCGCATCACCGAGCCGAGCGTTTCCAGCACGCAGTGACTCTTGGCCTGCCCGGCCACGTAGATCAGATCGTAGCTTTCCAGGGTGGACAGGAAAGCTGTGTTCAGCCCGCCTTCCGGATGACTGGGCACTTTCACTTCGGGTTCCAGCAAAGAGTAGTACTCAGTTTGCGGCAGTGAGCCTTTGAGCACGAAATGCGGCTGCGCCTGACGCGCGGCGGCGTGATAGGCGATGGCTTCGTACAGCGCGGGCGTGATGGCGTGACCCGGCGTGCCGATCAAGGTGTGGAAGGGCCAGATCATCAACTGCTTGCGGGCGTTTTCTTCCAGCGCGTGAACATAGCCGCGCGACCATTCCGGCTCATAGAGCGGAACCCACTTGCCCGCGTCTACCTCGGCGGCGCTGATGGGCGTGAAGGGGGCCGGGGGCTGGCCGGACGTGTTGCGCCACCAGGTGGGGAAGAAGATTTGCCGTGGCAAGTGACTGTCGAGCGAGGCGGCAATAGTGGTGATAGCACCTGCGTGCCGGTAAATCCATTCCACCGTGCGGCGGGTGTCGTCTACTGCGCCTGGAACGCTCAGCGCCCCGTCCGGGTGAATGAAATCTACCTGAGGATCAACCAGCAGCAACAACACCCGGCGCGTGTCCTGCCCGGCGGGCGGTAGTCCGGCGGCCAGCCCTGCCGATACGGCAGCAGCCGTGTCGGGATATGTTAGCTTTCCGATGCGTTCTGGCGAGTAGTAAGTGGGGAAAGTGGTCACAGGCATACCTCCTGCGCATTCAGTGGTGTTTGCTAACCCTATTGTAGCGGAGTCAGGGCTGACCGGGACGCAACAAGTCGCGCAGCGCGCGCAGCAGATCGGTGACGGTGACGATGCCTACCAGCCGGTCGCCTTCCAGCACAGGCAGCCCACTGATGGTGTGCTCCAGTAGCAGGTCAATGGCCTTTTCCACTGGCTCATCTGCCGAGACAGTGATTGGGTTGGAGGTCATGCAGGCGTCTACTTCGGTGCGTGTCAGCAGCAATTCGTCCTCCCACCGTTCGCGCAGGATCAGCGGCGAATGAGTGGCCAGGCGCAGGTCGCGGTCGGTGACGATCCCGACCAGACGCCCTTCGTCGTCGAGCACTGGCAGGCGGCGGCAGCGCGTTGCCTCCATGCGCATTTTGGCGGTGAGCAACGTGTCCGACGGGCGCACAGTGACCGGCCTGGGGGTCATGACATCGCGCACCAGCATGGCGTTGGCCTCCCTTATGACATGACACGCTGATAAACAGCCAGGGTCTCGCGGGCGGCCCGTTGCCACGAGAACCGTGCCGCGCGCTCCGGCCCGGCGGCGGCCATCTCCGCGCGAAGCCGATCGTCGTCCAGCACCATGCCGATCACGTCGGCCATGTGCTGGACATCATAGGGGTTGAAGTAGCGCGCGACGTCGGCTCCCAGTTCCGGCATACTGGACTCGCGACTGCTGACGACGGGCGCGCCGCAGGCCATCGCTTCCAGCACCGGCAGTCCTGCCCCTTCGTACACCGAGGCCATCACATAGACGGTCGCGGCGCGAAAGACGGCGGGCAGGTCGTCGTCGGGCACGTAGCCAGGCAGATGGACCGCGTGTTCCAGACCCAGTTCGCGCACGCGGGCGAAGAACTCGTCGTAGAGCCAGCCTTTCGCTCCGACCACCACCAGTTCCAGCGAGCGATCGTCGCGGCGGAGCAACGCGAGCGCTTCGGCCAGGCGGGCCAGATTCTTGCGCGGCTCGATGGTGCCCACAGCCAGCAAAAAACGGGCCGGCAGGTTGTATTTCGCACGTACCCGCCCTACTTCCTCGTCGGACACCACGCGGAAATGGGGGGCGGCAGCCTCGTGTACCACAGTGATCTTGTGATCGGGGACGTGGTAATGGCGGATCAAATCGTTCTTGGTGGCCTGCGAGACGACGATGATCGCGCTGGCGCGGCGGACGAAAAGCGGCATGGCCAGGTTGAGATACCAGTAGTTGAGTCGCTTGTGATGCTCTGGGAACAGCTTGAAGATCAGGTCATGCACGGTGAGCACGGTGGGCACGCCGCGCAGCGGCAACAACAGGTGTTCGGTGGCATGAAACAGTCTGGCCCCCGGCACCAGCCACCCGAATGACAGGCGAGTCAGTTGCCCCAGCCAGACAGCCATGCGCCAGGGTTTGTAGCCCAGCCGGATCGAGCGCTGCGGGATAGTGGCCCATTCAGGAAAGGTGCGCGCCTGTCCTGTGCGGTTGTAGAAAAGGGTGGGGGGCACGTCCAGTTCGGCGATCAAAGCGTTGGCCAACGAGTGGGCGTAGCGGCCCAGTCCGGCCCGGCTGTTCACCGCCGCCGATACATCCAGGTAAATGGTCATAGTTTTCTATCCCCCTCAGAGTATGGCAGGGCGCCCTGACGGCGTGTGAGAACAGCCCAGACAAAGCGCGGCAGGCGCAGCATTCGTCGCCAGCGCCAGGGTTGGCGATAGAGCCGGTAGAGCCATTCCAGCCCCAGGCGACGCATCCAGCGCGGGGCACGCGGCACGACTCCGGCAATGAAGTCGAACGTCCCGCCCACGCCCATGGCGACAGCGACCGTCAGGCGGTCGCGGTTGCGAGCAATCCACAGGTCTTGTTGCGGCGCGCCATAGGCGACGAAGAGAATGTCCGCGTCGCTGGCATTGACGCGGGCGACGATCTCCTCCTCTTCAGCGAGAGCGGGGCTACCCGCGTAAGTCCCGGCGATGGTCAGGCCGGGATTGTCTGCTACCAGGCGGGCGGCAGCGCGTTCGGCGACGCCCGGCGCTGCGCCGAGCAGAAATAGTTTCCAGCCGCGCTCGGCGGCGCGTCGCGCGATCAGCGGCACGCCGTCAGAGCCGGTGACGCGCTCTGGCAAGCGACTCCCCAGCAGGCGCGCCGCAAGCAGCAGCCCGATGCCGTCTGCCACGCACAGGTCGGCCTGGCGCAAGACATGCATGAACTCCGGATCGTCCTGGGCGATCATGACGAACTCCGGGCTGACGGTGCAAATCTGGTGAACCCGGTCGCGCTGGCCGATCCAGGTCTCGATCCGGGCCAGCATGCTCTCGAAGGTCGCCGGATCAACCGGCACGCCCACGATAGTCACCCGGCCTTCTGCACTGGGGATCATAAAACTGCCGTACACCTGTATTGTTAGAAGCGCTGACAGACGATGCAGGCATTTTACCGCAGCACACAATTTCGTGGGTAACACGGGCACGGGCTGTCGCTCTTTGAGACGGTTCTGAGCTGCGACGCATCCCGTGCCTTGTGCGGCTAAGTTGCCCTGGGCGAGGGGGGTGTTACAATAGCGAGCGGGAGGATACCAGGCCGTGGCAGACGAACGCGAATTCTACGATGAAGAGCAGGGCGCAGAGCCTGAAGATACGCTGGAGCCAGCTATTCCAGACGTGGAAGCGGAGGACGAACAGATTCCACTGCGTTCTGCCGAGGACTTCGAGCGCGAACTGGAAGTGCTGGAGGCCTACGCGGAGCCAGAAGCGGAGCCGGCGGATGAGGTCGAGGCGCTGAGCGAAGTCATGGCGGCGCTGCCCGACGAACCCGTGTTGCCCAGCGAACCCGACGAAGAACTGCCGCTCATGCCGGTTGTGCCAACTCCGGCCCTCCAAGAGCGCGACACGGCGCACGATGTGGCAGAGCGTGAGGAACGCCTGCGCCAGCCTCGTGCGCAGAGCTTCCAGCGCCGCCTGCGCCATCAGGTCGGGGTGTTGCCGCTGGCGCTGGGGCTGATCGCCCTGGGCGCGTATCTGCTGGTCCGCGAGCACGAGCTGGCCGACGTGCCCGACTTCTCGACGGCGGCGCTGGCGGGCATGACTGTGCTCGGCGTGAGCTTCACGCTTGTTTTTCACGCGCTGGTGTTTGGGCGACGGGAGCGGGGGCTGCTGTTTGTGGGCCTGTACCCCTGGATGACGGCGGGAGTGCTCGCTGCAATTGTCTATGGCGTAGACGAGCATCCCGACGCGCGCGAATGGTGGCCTGCCTTGCTGTGGTCGCTGGCAGTGACGTTGTTTGTGACCTATCTCATCGAGCGTATTCATGACGTGCGGCTGGTCTGGCTGGCAGTCCTGGTAGCGGTAGCCGGTGGGGCAGCCTATTGGGTGACGAGTGGCACGGCAGACCCCCAACGGCTGGATCAGGGAGCTGACTACTGGCCGTTCTTGCTGACCGTCGTCGGTATCGGGTTACTGCCAGCGGCGTTCAGGCGACAGTCGAGGTGAGACGCGATGGCGGCGCTCACGATCGCCATTGATGCCAGCCGGACGACGACGGCCCGGCGCACTGGCACCGAGAACTACGCCCTCCAGCTGATCCGCGCCTTGATTGCGCTGGACACTTCGCATCGGTTTGTGCTCTATTTTCGCGATATGCCCGCGCCTGGCCTGTTCCCCGCCTGCTCTCACGTAGAGCAGCGCGTGATTCCCTGGCCCAGGGCCTGGACACACCTGCGTTTTGCGGCAGCCTTGTGGCGTGGCCGCCCTGACGTGACCTTTGTGCCTGCCCATACCTTGCCGTTGTGGTTCCCTGGCCCGGCGGTGGTGACCGTGCACGACCTGGGCTATGTCTACTTTCCGGAGGCGCATCCGCCGCTAGCACGGCGCTATCTGGCCTGGTCGACGCGGCACAGCGTGCGGCGGGCGACGCGGGTCATCGTCGATTCGCTGGCGACGGCCCGCGATCTCTCCGCGCACTATCATGTCCCGCAGCATCGCATTTCGCTCGTCTATCCTGGCGTAGATCCGTCTCTGGCTCCGGTGCGCGATTCCGAGAGACTGGCGGCAGTGCGACGCCGGTATGGCTTGCCAGAGCGCTATCTGCTCTTTGTGGGTACTTTGCAGCCGCGCAAGAACATCGCTCGCATGGTGCGGGCCTATGCCCGGTGGCGCGAGCAGAGGGGCGTGCGCGACGTGGGGTTGGTGTTGGCCGGGCCGCAGGGCTGGCTCTATGATCCGGTGTGGACGGCAGGTGCGCCGGATGTGGTCGTCACCGGTTATGTCTCCGATGAGGATGTGCCTGCCCTATACAGCGGCGCACTGGCGCTTGTTTTTCCCTCGCTGCACGAGGGCTTCGGCTTTCCCGTGCTGGAAGCCATGCGCTGCGGCACGCCGGTGATCACCAGCAATACGTCGTCCCTGCCGGAGGTGGCTGGCGACGCAGCGGTGTTAGTGGACCCTCGCGATGTACAGGCGATTGCGGCTGCTATTGACCGTGTGGTAGCCGATGAAGCATTGCGGACCAGTCTGATCGAACGCGGTTTCCAACAGGCGGCTGCGTTCACCTGGGAGCGCGCGGCACAGCAAACCCTGCGCGTGCTGGAGCGGGCGGCTGGCGTTGCGCTGTGAACGTGTAGGGCAGGCGTAGTTTGCCAGAACAGCGGCGCTGACTCTATAATCCCTCCGCGTTATGTCTGACCGGTGAGTGGTAACAGGAAGATGACCATGCGAAACCTGATCATTGGCAGTTTGATCGTGGCGTTGTGCCTGGCGGCAACCCTGGGGCCGGGGCCGTTCTGGCCCGACCCGGTAGAGGTGGCTGAGGCCAACCCCGGCACGCAGTGGAATGCGGCGTATTTCAACAACCCGACGCTGTCGGGCAATCCGACGGTCACCCGCATTGACGATCGTATTGACTTCAACTGGGCGAGTGGCTCGCCCGATCCGGCGATTCCGGCGGATAACTTCAGCGCGCGCTGGACCAAGACGGTCAACTTCCCGACGGCAGGCAAGTGGACGTTCCGCGTTGGGGCAGATGATGGCGTGCGTATGTGGGTGGACGTGACTCCCATTGTTGACGAGTGGCATGGCAACCCCGAAGGTTACCGCACCTACGAGGTGAGCATTGATCAACTCACCGCTGGAAATCACGATCTCAAGGTCGAGTACTACGAAGCCGGCGGCAACGCGGGCGTGAAGGTGGAATGGTATTTCAGCGGCGGCGGCGGTGGCGGAGCAGTGGCGGGCACGGTGTACGGTCCGGCGAGCTGGAACGCTTCGTACTACAACAACACCGACCTGTCGGGTGCGCCCTCGCTGACCCGTGTGGACGGCGACATCAATTTTGATTGGGGTGCGGGTTCGCCCGCTCCGCAAGTCAACGCCGATAACTTTAGCGCACGGTGGACGACTACGGTTAACATTCCCACTACCGGTCACTGGCGTTTTCAGGTGGGCGCGGATGACGGCGTGCGCATGTGGATTGACGTGACGCAAATCCTCAATGAGTGGCATGGCAATCCCGAAGGCTATCGCACCTACGACGCGGATGTCTATGCGCTCACGGCGGGCAATCACGACCTGAAGGTCGAGTATTATGAGGCAACGGGCAACGCACGGGTGCAGGTGCGTTGGTTCCTGGTCGAAGGGGTAGGGGGTGGCGGTGCTGGCACGGTTGCCCCGACTCCTCCTCCGCCGCCCGCCCAAGTACTGGCGGCAGCTACGGCCAGCAAGGTTAACGTGCGCACCGGCCCAGGGCTGGGTAACCCTGTTATCGCGCAGATTTCGTACCCCGATGACTACGTAGTATTGGGGGGCGTGCCCGATCTGTCGTGGCTGCTCATTGACCTGGGCGATGGCCGGCAGGGCTGGGTGAGTAACGCCTGGGTCTATCTCTATTCGACGGACAAGGCCAAAAACCAGGATACGACGGGCGGCGGGCAACCGGACTTCGTAGACGACATCCCGCGCATTGACCTGCCTGTTGCGCCGCCTGCACTGCCGCCCGAAGGGCCGCCGCGTCGCTTCTTGCAGGGGCAGACGACCGATACGGTGCGCATCCGCGACGGAGCATCGCTCTACGCCTCGCAGATCATCGGCTCGGTGCCGCAGGGTGTGACGCTCACTGTCGAGGCGCGCAGCCGCAATGGAGCGTGGTATCTGGTCAACTACCAGGGCATCCGTGGCTGGGTCTCGGCACCCTACATCACCTTGCTGGACGGCAAGGTCGGCGACCTGGTGGTCAGTGCGGAAGTGGTGCCGGTGCCCCCGCCAGGGTCGGTCTTTGTCCC
>Ga0068707_1003792_pt1 | contig 10520 bp, 6 predicted proteins | sample YNPNPMetaG_FD_66600 | JGI IMG/M metagenome (GOLD analysis project Ga0068707, IMG submission 66600) | Anoxygenic and chlorotrophic microbial mat microbial communities from Yellowstone National Park, USA - YNP NP MetaG | ecosystem: Environmental > Aquatic > Thermal springs > Hot (42-90C) >... | reverse complement strand
TACGGCGATCTGAAGGTGTTGTGGCCCATTGTGACGATCGGCTGTCTTATCATTCTGGGGATTCGCCGGGAACTGAACCTCCTTGCGCTGGGTGACGAATGGGCCATCTCCCGCGGTGTCTCGCTGTTAAAGACGAAAGCGCTGCTCCTTTTTGTGACGGGATTGATGATTGCTTCAGTGGTCGCCATTTGTGGCCCGATTGGGTTTGTCTGTTTGATTGTCCCCCATATCACGCGATTGCTCGTCGGTCCGGAACACGGGCGACTCATACCGGCAGCAGCCATCCTCGGCGGCGCCTTCCTTGTCGCTTGCGACACGGTGGCCAGGACGGTCCTTGCTCCCACGGAGATCCCCGTTGGCGTAATCACGTCGTTGCTTGGAGGCCCCTTCTTTCTCTGGTTGCTTCTCAGGCGGCCACTCTCCTGGGAATGGCTCTCCTGAAATCTGGTTCTGAAAGCGCAGCGGACCTGACAGGCAGGTTCCTTCGAGAGCGGAATCGGAGGGGCACGTTTATCGTGCCCGCACAAGTAGAATGGGTGATCCACCGTTAGGCACCGGACCCGACGAGCGGGTCCCTCCGAGCGGCGGACCTGACAAGCAGGTCCCTCCAGGTGTCGGAGGGACGCACTTGTCGTGCCTGGCGGATCGCGATTTGCCCCTACACAATCGTGCCCCAATCTGGAGGCGTAACTGCCAACAAGGTGCAGACAGGCTCTGGAACTTGGTGAGGAAACGGGTACAATTCGTACCGACGTGAGCAGTCCTGGGTGTGTGGCCCAGAATGCTGCCAGAATGGTAGCGTGGGACGCATGCGGCGAAATGTTGGGTTTATCCGCAATGAGGAGATTGGCCGATGGAAATGCGATTTCTTGGTGATACCGGCGTGCGTGTTTCGGTGTTGTGTTTGGGGACGATGACCTTCGGAAAGAACCAATGGGATATGGGCGATCTTAAGTTGCCGGCGGTCAAGGAGATGGTCCACGCCAGCCTGGACGCCGGGATCAATTTCATCGATACGGCTGATGTGTACTCCCTTGGAGAATCGGAGGACCTCCTGGGGCAAGCTATCCAGGGAATTCGGAAGGACCTTATCATCGCAACAAAGGTTCGCATGAGAATGAGCGATAAACCAAACGAAATCGGGCTGTCCCGCCATCACATTCTCAACTCCTGCGATGCCAGTCTCAAACGATTGCGGACCGATTATATCGACCTGTACCAGGTCCACATTTGGGATCCGGTCACACCACTTGAAGAGACGTTGCGGGCACTGGAAGATCTGGTCCATTGGGGAAAGGTACGCTATATCGGCGTTTCGAACTATGCGGCCTGGCAGGTGATGAAGGCCCTGTGGGTTTCGGATAAGCACGGCTGGGTCCGCTTTCAATCGTTGCAGGCCCTGTACAACTTGGCCTTTCGTGACATCGAGGTGGAACTGGTCCCACTCTGTCAGGATCAGCATCTGGGCATCTTACCCTGGAGTCCCCTGGCCTTTGGCTTGTTGACGGGGAAATACCGGCGCGGAGAACCCCTGCCTCAGGGGACGCGGATGCAAGGACCGCTGAAGGACTTCCTCCCGACAGACTGGGAGCGCCTGTACAAGATCGTGGATGTCCTTCGCGAGATTGCCGGGGATCACAGCGTGCCAATCGCTGCCGTTGCCCTGGCCTGGCTAATCCATAAGCCAGCGGTGACCTCCGTCATCATTGGGGCCAGGACGATGGAACAACTCCGCGAGAATCTCAAAGCGGCCGAGGTCAAATTGAGTCCCGACGAGATGAAACGTCTGGATGAAGTGAGCGCCGTTCCTGTGCCCTATCCTCAGTGGATGATTGCCACGGTGGGACAGGATCGTTAAATTCCACCCCGGAGATCAAGGCCAATCGGCGAGGGTGTGTGTCAGATTTGCGGGCAGGTCGGAGGGGCGTGCTTGTCACGCCCGGAGAAGTGGGATGGATAATCAAACGTTAAGCAGCGGACCCGACAAGCGGGTCCCTCCGAGCCCGTTGAAGCTGACGGTCATGTAGAGAACCCTTGTGATGGCCATTGTGGAGCGATTGTCCGTGAATACCCAGCCTATGTCCAAGCGTTTCCGGACGATACTCATCCTTTGTGGATGGATGACCGCTCTGTTAAGCCTGTGCTTTGTCGCAGGGGACACAGCCGGCAACGAAGGCCACCGCGTCACTCAGTCACCGCAACTTGTATGGCTAAGCTCGGAAGTGCCACGCTGGCAGAGAATCGAGGGGCGTATCGACTGGCCTCAAGACTACCTCAATCCGTATGATCCCGCAGAAGTGAGCGTCGATGTCGTCGTGACGGGGCCGGATGGAAAGACCTTCCTCCACCCTGCATTCTGGATGGAAGATTTTGTCTGGCGATCCATGGGCCGTCAGCGCGGCGGAGAATGGTTTTATCCTCAGGGAAAGCCCGGCTGGTTGGTGAGGTTCACACCCACTCTTGCCGGCCTCTACAAGGCAACGGTTCGCATCAAAGATCGCAATGGGGTTGCGGAATCAGGTGTTACGACGTTCCGGTGTGTTGACGCTCCCGGCCGGGGGTTCCTCCGCGTGGCGGACGGGGATCGGCGATTTCTGGCGTTCGATGACGGTACACCCTTTTTCGCCGTTGGCCAGAATCTCGCCTTCATCGGATCGAACAGCCAGTATTTCACATTGAGTGGCGCGCTTGAGACTTTTGATAAGCTGGCGAAAAACGGGGCAAACTTTCTTCGCATCTGGACATGCTGCGACGACTGGGCCTTGTGTATCGAGGGCCGAAAGAGTGCCTGGGGGCGGAGTTGGGCATGGCGACCGCCCTGGATCGACCGCCCGGCGAATGTCCCGGTCCCCGATTTTCGCCACTCTCCCCCGTTTGTTCATCTCGCCGCGGCAAAAGTGATTCCGCTGACCTCGCAGGCGATTCGGCCCGATCCGTCTCACAGCGTGGCTGTTCAGCCGAATACAACCTACATGTGGTCGATTGCCGTCTGGGCCGATCAGGCCGCGAATATCCGGTGTCGGGTGCTCGGGGAAAACGTGGTCTTTCCGTTGCAAAGCAATGAGGTCGGGCGTTGGGTTGTCAAAGAGGCCAGGATCACCGCCAGCCAGGACACGTGGTGGCTCGGGCCTGTAGAAATCTCGGCTGAAGGTGCTCGCGACCAACATCCGGCCGTCTATCTTGCGGGACTGTCTCTGCGCGACCCGACGACGCAACGGGAGTTGTTGTGGGAAGCGGAAATTGATCGTCCGCTCCTCGGCCGATATAACGCCGTCGATTGCTTCATGCTGGATCGGCTTGTTGCCGCGGCGGAAGAGAAGGGGATTTATCTGCAACTCTGCCTCCTGACGCGCGATTTGTACATGCACCGCCTGCGGGATCCTGCAAGCGAGTCGTATCGCAGCGCGATTGAAGATGCCAAACGGACATTTCGCTACGCGGTTGCACGGTGGGGTTATTCTCCCGCAGTGGCAGCCTGGGAGTACTGGAACGAAATCGATCCCGGTTTGCCGACCGATCGCTTTTATGAAGAGCTGGGGCAGTATCTGGAAGAGATTGACCTGTATCGTCACTTGCGAACGACGAGTGCTTGGGGGCCATCGCCGAAGGACTGTCGGCACCCCCGATTGGATGTTGCCGAGGTCCATTATTATCTCCGTCCGCAGGATCGCGAGAAGATCCGCGATGAAGTGGCCGCCGTTTTGGATCGAACCGCGTTTCTCCGCGAGCATGCGGCAAAGAAGCCGGTCTTAATCGGGGAATTTGGCCTGGCTGACGACAAGTGGCGTGAGGACCCGCAAATGCCCCAGGACACCGAATTGTTGCATTTTCACAATTCATTGTGGGCCTCTCTCGTCTCGGGAGTGTCCGGGACAACGCTCTTCTGGTGGTGGGATCGCCTCGATCGCATGAATGCTTATCCTCATTATCTGCCAGTGGCGCGCTTTGCTGAGGTCATTCCCTTTACCAGGCAGGCTTTGCAACCAGTTGTCTGGAAAGATGACGCAACAAGCATCCGTGTCCTGGGGATGACCGCGAATCAGTGTGGCTACTACTGGATTATTCGCGATCAGGGCACCTGGTTGAGCCGATTGAGGGGTGAACCCGCACCGCAATCGGCGACGGCGCGGATTGTCCTGCCCGGCCTCGCAGGGGGGCGCTACCGCGTGATATGGTGGGATACCTGGCAAGGCAGAAAGGTGGCGGAAGTCCCGTTGACCGTACCGACCGGCGAAGAGGTTGCGACAATTGAAACGGTGGCCTTCACCACCGACATTGCGGCTCAAGTCGAACAAGACTGATCGGTCTTTTGACCGACGCGGACCACGTCCAGCTTTTGCGTTTGGCCAAACTTGGAAAGGAAATGACGAAGGAGGATGATCATGCGAGTCAAGTTTACAATCGGCGTGTGTCTCTTGCTGATCCTGGCATCGGTGGGCGTTTCTCGGGAAATTCACGTGGCCATGAGTGGCGATGACGCTGCCGAGGGAACTGCGGAGAGACCGTTGCGGACGATTTCGGCGGCCGCGCAATTGGCGCAACCGGGTGATACCGTTATTGTTCACGGCGGATTATACCGCGAGGAGATAGCACCTCCCCGTGGCGGCCTTTCCGATGAGCAACGCATTATCTATCAGGCTGCTCCGAACGAACGCGTCGAGATCCGCGGCTCCGAGGTCATCAAAGGCTGGACCAAGCTGGAGGGCGATGTCTGGCAGGTTGTCATTCCCAACAGCTTTTTTGGCAACTTCAATCCTTACAGTGACGTGATTAAGGGGGACTGGTTCAACCCCAAAGGGCGTGTCCATCACACGGGTGCGGTTTATCTCAATGGAGAGTGGCTCGCCGAGGCAGCCAGCAAAGAGGATCTCTTCAAACCGGTTGGTGATCTGCGATGGTGGTTTGCCGAGGTCGATGATGAAAAAACGACGATCTGGGCACAATTCCCGGGAGTGGACCCCAACGCAGAGCTTGTGGAGATCAACGTGCGGCAGACGGTCTTCTATCCTCGGACGCCCGGCTGTAACTACATCACCGTTCGCGGGTTCATCATGAGGCATGCGGCGACGCCCTGGGCACCGCCCACGGCCCAACAGATCGGTTTGATCGGTACCCACTGGAGCAAAGGCTGGGTCATCGAAGACAACGTCATCAGTCACTCTATGTGCTGCGGCATCACATTGGGTAAATATGGCGACGAGTTTGACAACACCTCGGCCAATACGGCGGAAGGATACGTCGCCACAATCGACCGTGCCTTGAAAAACGGCTGGAGCCGGGACAACATCGGCCACCATGTTGTGCGAAATAACGTGATTTCCCACTGCGAACAGGCCGGGATTGTGGGGAGTCTCGGGCCGATCTTCTGTCGCGTGACCGACAACATTGTCCACGACATCCACGTGCGTCGGCTTTTCGGCGGAGCGGAAATGGCGGGGATCAAGTTCCATGCGGCAATCGACACGTTGATTGCGAACAATCACATCTACCGTACATGCCGCGGGTTGTGGCTGGACTGGATGGCCCAGGGTACGCGAGTCCATGCCAATCTGTTTCACAACAATGACGAAGACCTTTTTGTCGAGGTTAACCACGGTCCTTTCGTAGTGGATAACAACCTTTTCCTGTCTCAGCTCAACCTTCGCGATATGTCGCAAGGAGGGGCCTATCTCCATAATCTGTTTGCCGGGACGATCACGGTGTGTCCCGAGCCGAACCGGAAGACACCCTTTCATCCAGCTCACACCACGGAAGTCGCCGGATTGGAGAGCATTAAAGGTGGCGACAATCGCTTCCTCAATAATGTGTTTGTGGGCCGCGGCGAGGCGACTCCCATGCCGGACGCCTCGGCAGGGCCACGACGGGCCTGGATAACGGGGTTCGGCCTGTCGGCCTACGATGCCCAGAATATGTCAAATGTAGCAGAAGGAAATGTCTATCTTCATCACGCGCCGCCCGCCAAAAGTGAATCCAATCCGCTGGAGATTAAAGAGGATCCCCTCTGCCAGATCGTAACCGATGACGAAGGCGTCGCCCTGACCGTGCGGGTCTCCCCCGAATGGATCAACGCCAAGCGGGAGCTTGTGACTTCGGATCGGCTAGGCCAGACAGCTGTTTCGCAACTCCCTTACGAAAACTACGATGGCGGGAGTCTTGTGATCGACACGGACTTTTTCGGACGGTCCCGTGCGAAACCGACGATCCCCGGACCGTTTTCACAACTGATTCCCGGCGAGGTCACATTCACCCTGTGCCCACGGTGACGGGTCACGGCGAAGCCGGTTCACCGCGAAGTTCCGGCGGCAACAAAAAATGGACGTTTTCCGTCCGAATGACTCGTTCCTCCACTGTCACAGGAAAGTTGTCGCGGAGGAACGCGATGCATCCCTGGACGAGGTGTTCCGGTGCGCTGGCCCCCGCGGTGATCGCAACCGTTTGTTCCGCCGAGAACCATTCATGCTTGAGATCTTCAGGACCGTCAACGAGGTAGGCAGGCGTGCCAGCCGCTTGGGCAATTTCCGCCAACCGACGGCTGTTCGAGCTGTTCTGACTTCCTACGACAAGAAACACATCGGCTTCTCGGGCCAGCTCTAAAACGGCCTCTTGACGATTCTGAGTGGCGTAACAAATATCATCCCTGGCTGGACCGACAAGTTTCGGAAACCGTTTTCGCAGCCGTTCGACAATGCGGGAAGCATCCGTCAGAGAAAGGGTCGTCTGGGTCGTGTAGGCAACTCGTTCGGGATCGGGAACCTCGACCATCTCTGCCTCCTGGTCATCCTTGATGAGGCGAATTTGATCGGGGGCCTCGCCCATCGTGCCGACGATTTCATCGTGACCAGCATGCCCGATCAGAAGGATCGTGTAACCCATGTCGGCGAAACGGCGAACCTCGCGATGGACCTTGGTGACCAGAGGACAGGTGGCATCAATGGTGTGAAGATTGCGGGCGGCAGCTTCCTGGCGAATCAGAGGGGATACGCCATGGGCAGAAAAGATGAGAATGGCGCCGTCGGGAACAACGTCGAGCGTTTCGACGAAGTGAACTCCCCGCTGGACAAACTCGTTGACAACCCAGCGATTGTGGACAATTTCATGATAGACGTAGAGCGGTGGACCGTAGCGACGCAAGGCTGTTTCCAGTGTTTCAATCGCCATATTGACCCCGGCGCAGAATCCCCGCGGGGCAGCCAGAAGAACTCGCATGGTTTTCTCGATCTTCCTTTCAGGGGATAATGGTAACGATAACAAATGCTCACGATGCGTTGTTGTGATTCCCGGTTGTCGTGTTTCCCTCGGGCAAACGTATGTTCGCCATTGATCAGCCGAAACCCCCGATTTCTCCGCCTGTGGTCCCATCACCGGATCGAGAGCGGTTCCTTGCTGATCTGGCCAGGTTTGGCCCAAAGGCCCAGTACGAGCCGGTTTCGCTGCGGGCGAGTCGTCGCTATTGCCGTCGGCTTGCCCGAACACACTATGAAAATTTTACCGTGGTGAGCTTGTTTGTGCCTCGGGAATTACGTCAGCATTTTTGTAATATTTACGCCTGGTGTCGCTGGGCCGACGATCTGGCCGATGAGACTTCGCATCCCGAAGTGGGTCTCAGCCTGCTGGAATGGTGGCAGCGAGAATTGCTGGCCTGTTATCAAGGTGTTACACGGCATCCTGTGATGGTGGCCCTGCGTGAGACGATCACGCAATTCGGCATTCCGCGGGATCCCTTCCTCGATCTCCTCACGGCGTTTCGCCAGGATCAGCAGGTTGTTCGTTACGAGACGTTTGAGGAACTGCTGGACTATTGCCGACACTCGGCCAATCCCGTGGGGCGATTGGTGTTGCTCCTAGGACGTTGCCACACGCCGGAGCGAGTCATTTTATCGGACCAGATTTGCACCGGCTTGCAGCTCGTCAATTTTTGGCAAGACGTGGCGCGGGATTATGATCGGGGACGGATCTACATTCCGAAAGCGGAGTGTCGGCGGGTGGGATACACCGATGAGATGTTCGTCCGCCGGGAAGCTAATCCGGCATTTCGTACGCTCATGAAGGGACTTGTCAATGAGGCCGCAGCTTTTTTGCGAAGGGGACGCCCTTTGGTGGCCATGATGCCCAGAAAACTTCAGATTCCCATTTATCTCTTTGTTCGTGGTGGCCTGGCGATTGCCCAGGCTATTGAAAACTGTGATTACGACGTCTGGTCACAACGGCCCACGTTGTCCCGCAGCAAGAAGGTGGCCTTGATGATTCGTACTTTCTGGGATGTTTTGTGTCGTCACTACGACCGAGATTGAAGGCTTAATCGTCCGATGTCACGGATTGATTCAGATAACAGGGACCTTGCCGCCAGCTATGCCCTATGTCGGGCGATCTGTCGCTCCTCGGGGTCCAGTTTCTATCCTGCTTTTTCCCTGCTGAGCCGGGACAAGGCGCAAGCGATGGAAGCCATCTATGCTTTCTGTCGCTTTAGTGACGATCTGGTCGATGGCAAGTTGTGTCTTGATCCGGCCCGGTGTCTGGACACCTGGCATCGTTGGGTCATCGCGGCCCTGAAATTAGGCGATCCTGCAAGCGAGTTACCCGGTTCCGGTATTGATTCGTGGGATTCCCCATTACACACAGGGCGTGACATTCTTCCGGCCATCGTAGATACGACTGAGCGGTTTCGCATTCCGCCTGATTCGCTGCTGGCTGTGATCGAAGGTGTTCGCATGGACCTGACGCCCAAACAGTTCGAAACCTTCAACGACCTGGAGGACTACTGCCGCAAGGTGGCTTCCGCAGTGGGGATTGCTTGTCTTTGCGTCTGGGGACTCCAAAGTGACAATATCCCTCCTCAAGCCCACGATTGTGGTGTGGCCTTCCAGTTGACAAACATCCTGCGTGATCTGCCCGAGGACGTCAAGGTAGGTCGTTTATATCTCCCGCGAGAGGACTTCGTTCGTTTCGGCTGCTCGCTGGAGGACCTGCTGGCCAAGCGGGTGACCCCAGAATGGTTAGCACTTCTGGATTTTCAGATCGATCGGGCAAGGCGCTATTACAACAGCGCAGCCCCGATTTATGACTTGCTGTCGACAGAAGGTCGAAGGATTTTTGGCCTCATGTGGGACGTCTATTGGCATCTTCTTGGAAGAATTGCCCGACAGAAGGAACACCTCTTCGAAAGGCGGCCCAGTCTTTCGCCGCTCCAAAAGCTCCTTCTCTGGGTCCGCTGGATGGTGATGCCACCTGCAAGGCTCGTTCGCCTCAAGCCGTCGTCTTCGCAGCGAAGTGGTCAGGAGTGATAACTATCTCGATTCTTCAAGGACACATCTTATGCAAACAAGCCGACTTTTCTGAGGAGAGAGGACCTTAGACGTGGGCCATGTGGCAATCATCGGTGGCGGTCTGGCCGGGATTTCGGCTGCCTGGTATCTAAGGAAGTCCGGAATCGGCGTCACGATTTTCGAAGCCAGGCATCGGCTGGGTGGACGTGTCCGTTCGTTTTATGAGCGGCAAATGGGAAGCGAAGTGGACACCTGTCAGCACATCGCGCTGGGGTGCTGTACCGAACTGCTGCGATTCTGCCGCGAAGTAGGGATCCTCTCATATTGGGAAAGGCAAAGGACGCTCTATTTTGTCGATTATGCGGGCCAGGTTCATCGTTTTTGTCCCAGTCGATGGCTCTTTCCCCCGCTGCATCTCCTGCCGGCTGTGGCCCGGCTGGGCTTTCTGAGCATCAGCGAACGGGTGAACTTGCTCAGGGGGATGCACCGTCTGTCGCGCAAGAAGGGATTCGATAGCTGTTCTACAATGGGAGAATGGCTTCCAATGAATCGTCAAACGCCCGCTCTGATGGAACGCTTCTGGGAGCCGATCCTGGTCAGTGCACTCAGTGAGAAGATTGAGAATATTCCCGTTGCCGCTGCCCGCAAGGTCCTTGTCGATGGTCTCATGGCCACCCGGGACGGCTACGAGCTTTGGGTTCCTAATGTTCCTTTGAGCGATCTTTTCGACAGGAAAATCTCGCTCCGCTTAGAGGAGGCGGGAATCACCCTCGCCAAAGGGCGCATTGTCAGACGGATAAACCGCGACGAGACCGGCTGGGTGATTCATCTTACCGATGGAGGTTCACTGACCTTTGATGGCATTGTTCTTGCGATTCCCTGGCGGGCGGCCCTTAAGGTGCTTTTCCCGGAGTTTCATGCCAAGGTCTTACCGGGGTGGGCGGAACGGCTTGAAGATCCTCGCACAAGGGCCGATAGCTGCGCGATTACGGCGGTTCACCTGTGGTTCGATCGGCCCTGTTTTCCCTGGCCTCATGCCGTGCTCCTCGGGCGCTCCAGTCAATGGGTGTTTCGTCCGAGTTTTACAGAGACAAATGACGTGCAGAGCCGATCAGTTGACCGCGATGGTCCGCCGGTCAAAACTTACCCCGACACCTGGTACTGCCAGGTTGTCGTTAGTGCATCGCATTGCATGCCGAAGATGACTGCAGAGGAATGGATTCGTTTGGCTGTTGATGACCTGAAAGCCGTTTTCCC
>Ga0068707_1003790_pt1 | contig 10522 bp, 9 predicted proteins | sample YNPNPMetaG_FD_66600 | JGI IMG/M metagenome (GOLD analysis project Ga0068707, IMG submission 66600) | Anoxygenic and chlorotrophic microbial mat microbial communities from Yellowstone National Park, USA - YNP NP MetaG | ecosystem: Environmental > Aquatic > Thermal springs > Hot (42-90C) >... | reverse complement strand
TACGCTGCAGGCGCGGCTGAAGCTGATGCGTGAGACGGATCTGACGGAGCGGCTCGGGGAGGTCGGTGTTCCGGTTCTGGTCATCGCCGGCTCTCGCGAGCAGCCTTACATCCTCGCCGGTTCACAGGCTCTCGACCAGCGGCTGGCGGACTCCACGGTCGAGATCATCGAGGACGCCGACCAGTTTCACTTCTTTACCAGGCACGATCAGTTCAACGAAGCCGTTGCGGACTTCCTGCTGCACAAGGTCAGTCGGCCGTGATCGACACGCACGCACACCTTAACGATCCTAAGTTCGCATCCGACTTGAACAAGGTCGTCGCGCGGGCGCGCGCCGCGGGCGTTGATCGAATCGTCGTTTGCGGGTACGACCTGCCGTCGAGCCGGGCCGCCATCGAGATCGCCTCACGGTTCGAAAGTGTGTTTGCAACGGTAGGCGTTCACCCGCACGATGCGAAAAGCTGGGACGGTGCGGCGAGGGAAGAGCTGAGGGAACTTGCGCGCGCGCCGAAAGTCATAGGAATAGGCGAAACGGGTCTGGACTTTCACTACGACTTCAGCCCGCGAGCCGTGCAGATCGAGGCTCTCGAGGCCCATATCGAGCTTGCCCACGAGGCAGGGCTGCCGATCGTGGTGCACAGCCGGGAGGCCGGCGACCGTGCGCTGCAGGTGCTCGAAAGCCGCGCGTCGAACGTCGTGGGAGGAGTGTTTCACTGTTTCTCGGGCGATGAGGATTTCGCGCGCAGAGTACTCCAAGCCGGATTCTACATAGGCATCGACGGACCGGTCACGTTTGCGAACGCGGCCCTGCTGCGCGGGGTCGTCCGGATTACTCCGATCGAGCGTATCCTCATTGAGACCGATTGCCCGTATCTGGCGCCGGTTCCTCACCGCGGGAAACGCAACGAGCCCGCGTATCTTGTCCACATAGCGGATGAGGTCGCGCGGATAAAGGGAGTTCCGGTCGAGGAGATCGACCGGGTAACATCGGAGAACGCGCGAAGGCTGTTCGGCCGACTGTCGTAGCGGCCGGGTTCGTCCCGCCGCGCGCCGCTACACGGGAGCGAGCAGCCGACACGGAGGCATGTATGCTCAAGGACGTTCACGGTCGACTGCGCCCGATGGGCATAGCCGACATCCTTGACGAAACCGTGGATCTGTACCGCTCCAACTTCGTCCTGCTGATGGGAATCTCAGGAGTACTAAACGTTCCACTGGTGGTGCTGGTCGGGCTGCTGGGGGGCTCAACCGGCGTGGGCGGGGCTGGGGGGTCGGTACTCGGCTTGATTCTCGCCTTTGTGGTGGGTTCGGTGGTTACGGGCGCGCTCACGTTTGCGATTTCCGAGAGGTACGTCGGAGAGCCGGTTTCGGTGGCGGCGGCATATCGAAAGGTGCTGAGAAAATCCGTCTTGTACCCGTTCGTCGGGGCGATCGTGCTGAAAAACCTTGTCGTATTCGCGCCGCTTGGTGCCGCGGCGGCGGTCGGTTTGACCGCGGTGGTCGTTGCGGCGGCGCACAGCTCGGCGGGCGCAACCGCGCTGGCCGGCATCGGCATGGTCGGTCTGCTGGGTCTGGGACTTATCTGGGCGCTCTATTTCGGCGTGAGATTCTTGCTCGTCGAGCCGGCGGTGATTCTCGAGCACGTTGGGGCAGCCGGGGCGCTGTCGCGGAGCTGGAACCTGATGGCGGGCGGTTGGTGGAAGGGCTTGGGGCTGTTCCTGATCGTGACCCTGGTGACGAGCTTCGTAGTGCTTGCCCTCACCGGCCCGACGACGTTCACCATAATGAGCAAGAACCTCGCGAAAGAGCCGGTGAGCCACTCGCTTCTCGTGATCGACACCATTATCAGCGCGATCGTGCAGACCTTGGTCGCGCCTTGGGCTTCGATAGCTTGGATTCTACTTTACTACGATATGAGGATCCGCAAGGAGGGCTTCGACTTGGAACTCCTGGCGCGCGAGCTTGAGGAGAGGTCTCGCGGGTTCCGAGCGGAAGGTGCCGCTTCCTTGCCGCAGGAGAGGTCCTCAACGGACTTGACCCCCGATGACCGGCCTCGCTCCTGAGCATATCGCGACCTACGACCGCGTTCGGCACGAGCTGGCGGAGATACTCTCGCAGCCGGAGTACAATCGCAGCTACGGTCCCGACCCTGTGGAGCAGGCCTGGCGGCGGCTGCTGGATGTGATTGAGGCCTTGGCGGACCGGATCGGCAGGCTGTTCGGGTTCAGAATGGAGGGAGCGGGCCGAGTCTTTTCGATAATCTTTGCCTGCCTTGTGATTCTGGCTTTTGTGGCGGTTCTGGCGCTGGTGATCAGTAAGTTGCGCCGCGGCGCCGCAACGTGGGAGGAGGCCGACAAGCCCGACACCGGCAGACACCGCCGACTTCCCTCGGCCGAACCTCTGATCAAGCAGGCGGAGCGCTTGGCCGCCCAAGGCGACTACCGCGGCGCGTTCGGGTCGGCCTATCTTGCGGCGATTTCCCGGCTGGACGAGGCCGGCGCGCTCCGGTTCGAGCCCAGCCGCACGAATTGGGAGTATCTGCGTGAGCTGGCGGAGCGCGGACGCGCCGGTCTGGTCGAGATACTTAGGCCGCTGAGTCTCGACTTCGACCGCAAGATCTACGGCCGCGAGCCTTGTGTTGTAGACGACTATAGGAACGCTCTGGCCGTCTACCAAGCCGTGTCCGCCGAGGTGGCAGGGTGAGGCGGGGTTCGGATGCCTGGATATTCGCTTTCCTGGCGGCGGTGCTGCTTGCCGGCAGCTGGTTTGCCGCGGGACCGCGCACCGGCGAGGAGAACAAGGACAGCACCACCTGGAACCCCGACCCAAACGGCGTCAAGGCCTTCTACACGCTTCTCGGCGAGCGCTTGGGCTATCGGGTTGCGCAGCTTCGCAGACCCTACGATCAGCTTCCGCCCGGTGCGCGAGTGCTCATAGCGGTTCAGCCGACATCCGACGCCGGCCCAAACCTCGCGTACGAGATACTGCCGCCGAGCGACCGAGCCGGCCGGATAGGCCAAGATGAGGCTCGTTCGCTGATGGGCTGGGTGCGCGGCGGCGGCGCAGTGGTGTTCTTTGCGGACGGGTTCAAGGGGGTCCCGCCCGAGTTCCGGCTGACTCGACGGATAGGGAAGGGCGCCGTGTATGCGTTCGACTCCCGCCGACCGATCACCAACCGCGGCATGCGCGACTTCCGCAACGCAGTCGGCATACTGCGCATCATCGATCGTCACGCCGGCAGAAGCGGCTTGGTGCTCTTCGACGAGTATCACCACGGCTTTGCCGAATCGAGGCCGCTCGCGAGCTATGTCGGCCGCCACGTATGGCTTGCGTTGGGAATCCTCGCCGCGGCCGGACTGATCCTGTGCCACACTTACGGAAAGCGTTTCGGAGCCGTGCGGAGCCTGCCCTCGCGCGAGACCGCACGCCCGGCCTTCGAGTTCGTTACGGCGCTGGCGAGGTTCTACCGGCGCGCCGGAGCGACGGACCTCGCCGCCGACATAATTCGAAAACTAGGCCCGGACGGCTCATCGGACAGATCCGGCATCTTCCAGGCGCAGCCCAGCGAGTTTTCTGCGGCAGGACAAAGACCCAGCGAACAGGAACTTGTTGCTGTTGCAAATCGGATCTACGAGCTTGAGGAGGAACGCGGCATTGGGCGAAAGCGTGGTTGACGTCTCGGTCGTCGCCGAGCGTATCGCGGCGGTAAGATCGGAGGTGGCTAAGGCGGTGGTCGGTCAGCGCGAGGTGATCGATCAGATCCTGATCGCGCTGTTATGCGATGGACACGTGCTCCTGGAGGGCGTGCCGGGGATTGCAAAGACCCTCATTGTCCGCGCGCTCGCCATGGCGATATCGGCCGACTTCCGCCGCATCCAGTTCACGCCCGACCTGATGCCGTCCGACGTGATCGGAACGAACGTGTTCGACCCCTCGACCGGCCGGTTTTCACTCCGCAAAGGGCCGATCTTCACCGGCCTTCTGCTGGCCGACGAGATCAACCGCACGCCTCCGAGAACTCAGGCCGCTCTTCTCGAGGCGATGCAGGAGCGGCGGGTCACCATCGACGGCCAGCCGCACGCGCTCGACGAGATATTCACCGTCTTTGCCACGCAGAACCCGATTGAGTACGAGGGCACTTATCCGCTGCCCGAAGCCCAGCTTGATCGGTTCATGCTCAAGGTGGTGGTGGGCTACCCCGCGTTCGATACGGAGATGGAGGTTCTACGCCGCCATAACGAGGGCTTCCGCGCAAGCAGGCTCGAAGACGCCGAACTCAAGCCCGTGATCGACGTCGCGTCTGTTCTTGAGCTTCGAAGAACCGTGTCGCAGGTCGCGGTGGAAAAGCCCGTTATCGGTTACATCGCCCGAATCGTCCGCCGCACGCGTGAGGACCCGAACCTAGTCCTCGGCGCGAGTCCGCGAGCGTCGATCTACCTGCTGTTGGGGTCAAAAGCGTCGGCTGCGATGAACGGCAGGGCCTTTGTGATCCCGGACGACGTCAAGCAGCTTGCCGGGCCGGTCCTGCGTCACCGCCTGATCCTGCGCCCCGAGGCCGAGATCGAGGGCGTCACGCCGGATAGAGTCGTCGAGTCAATCCTTGCGGAGGTCGAGGTGCCGAGGGAGTGACGTGCAGGGCGCGACGCCCGTCAACGCCGTCATTTCTCAGCCGGGGAACTATCCGACCGGCAGCGGCTGCTTGTGGGCCCGTAACAGCGCGAGCGCCTCGGCCACATCCTTCGCGACGGGAACGCTCTCGTCCAGGCGCAGGAGCCTGAAAGTGCGTTCAACCGAGGACGGCATTCCGACCACGATAAGCTTCCTGCCCGCCGACTCCAGCTCCCTGAGCTGCCTGATGATCCATCTGTAACCGGGGGTCTCGACGTACTTGACCCGGCTGAGGTCGAGCACGAGGTCTTTGGATTGGATTAGGGGAGAGTTCACCAGAAGCGCCAGAGCCTCGGTGGTCTGAGCGTTGCACGCGCCTTCGGGCCGGACGACCGCGCAGCCGTTCGAAACGTGGTAATGAATCCGGTGACTGGCAATCCGCGCTCTGGGCAACTTGTTTACCTTCCTTCCTGCCGCGCCTGCGAGGTTAGCTGTCGGGCTCGGGCTGGAAGCGCCCCTTCCGACTCGAATATCGGAACTCGCCCCCGGCTCGCATCGCCGTGTCGTTTGCGCGCCCCAGGCACTCCGGCTCACCCGGGACTGGGCACGCCGTCACGCATCCGATGCAGGCCGATCGATTGGTTCCCCCGCTCCCGATATTTGTCGGGATTCGGCGTTCGTTTCCCGGCCGGCTCACGAGCAAAGCCCGCCACTCATGAAGACGCAGGATCCGTATGAGGAGTTCCCGTCGATAGACCCGTGTCGGGAAGCCGTCCGCCTCAAACAGGGCTTGGGTCTGCCGCACGCTTCGAAGGCGGTGCCCAAGCCCCGCTCAATTAACGGGTTCGCGACAGCTTGATTATCGGCATGAACCGCGGTATCATCTAGTGTCTGTTGTGTGGAGGTAAGCGATGCCGACCTTTGACTACCCACTGCTCCTCGAGCCGATCCCGGTTCCCCGGCCCTGGGGCGGAGGCAGAGTGTGCCGGCTCTACGGCCGGTCCTGCGCGACCTCGGCTCAAGTCTGGACCGATGGGACGGCGGAGAAAACTCAGGATCCTATAGGCGAGTGGTGGGATGTCAGTACCTGGCCGACGGATCCGGGCAACCCTGGCCTTGCTACCGTGACCAGGATCACGAACGGCCCTCTTCGAAACAGGCCGCTGGACGAGGTTGCTGAAGTGCCGGTGGTGGTCAAACTCCTGGACTCGGCGGAGCGGCTGTCCGTGCAGGCGCACCCGGTCTTGCCGGAGGAACACAAGGATGAGATGTGGTATATCCTACACGCGGAGCCGGGGGCCTACCTGTACTGCGGACTCGCGGAGGGCGTCGATCCGGCAGCCTTCTGCGACGCGATACGTTCCGACAATCCGGACGAGGAAAAAGTCCTCGCGATGCTGCACCGCTCGGACGCACTCAGACCGGGGATGAGCTTCAACGTCCCGACGGGGACGGTCCACGCCGTCGGACCCGGGCTGGTGGCATTCGAGATCAGCGAAAGGACCCAGGTCACCTACCGGCTCTACGACTACAATCGGGGACGCGCGCTCCACCTTGAGGAGGGCTGTCGAGCCGTGATGACTCCCCGACCCGATCTTCCGCCGCTGGAACCCGGCCTCGACGTCGACGGGGCGGAGCGGATCGAGACGCTCACGCGGTTTCCGACCTTCTGTGTGCTGAAGGCGATAGGCCGGCGAATAACGATTCGGTCCGCACGGCACTTGCACCTGGTGACCGCGACGGCCGGAGCCTGCCGACTGGCCGGGCCGAATCCGCTCTGGGACGTCGATCTTCCGCAAGCATCGACTTGTCTGGTGCCGCCTACTTCCGCCTCATACACGGTCGCCTCGAGCGGCGAAGTGCTGCTCAGCGCGCTTCGGGACTAGTCTGGGCCGGCGAAGGTGGGGTCCGTCTGACCTCGACGCCCGCCAGGTCCTCGAGGACTCTTACAAGTGAGCAAAAATCCTGTTCGGACTCGCCGTGGCCCTCCGCCATCGAGTACAGCTCCTTGACCACCGCCGTCACAGGCAGGGGCGTGCCCAGCGAGTAGCCCGCCGACATCATGAGCGACAGGTCTTTGTGCATGAGCCTGATAGAGAAATTGGTGCTGAAGTCGCGGTCGAGTATGCACCCGCCCTTCCACTCGTAGAACCTCGCCGCCAGCGCACCGGACATCACGGCTTCAAGTATGACTTCCGGCCTCAATCCGGCTTTGGTTCCGAGCACGAATGCCTCGACCAGAGCGGCCATCATATGCGAGCCGACCAGGTTGAAGCACAGTTTGACCATCGTGCCGCTGCCCGACGGGCCGGCGTGGATGATCTTGTTGCTCATGACTTCAAGAATAGGGCGCACTTCGTTTAGGGTAGGCTCGTCTCCGCCGACCATAAGGATCAGCTCGCCCTTGGCCGCCGCCTCCTTGCTGCCGGCTACGGGCGAGTCCAGAAACCGTGCCCCCTTGGCCTGGGCGGCCTCGCGGAGGGCGGCCGTGGTAGCCGGATCCACCGTGCTGCAGTCTATGAGGATCGATCCCTGCTCCAGTCCCTCGATGACGCCGCCCGGTCCCAGCACGACCTCGTTTATCGCGGGCGGGTCGGCCAGCATTGTTATGACCACATCTCTCCCGCGGGCGGCCTGGGCCGGCGTCCCGGCCACTTCGGCGCCCAGGCCGGCTAGTTCCTCAGCTTTGGCACGAGTGCGGTTGTACACCGCCACGTCGTAGCCTGCCTTGAGAAGATTGGCCGCCATCCCGCGGCCCATGATCCCAAGTCCCACAAATCCTATCCGCTGTGGCATGAACTTTTCCTCCTCCTGCGTTAAGCTCGAGCAGACTGCGGAAAGATTCTATTTTACCAAGGTCAGAAAGGCCCCGCGGCTATCAAGCCGCGGGGCCGTATCCAGCTACGTGGAGCCGCCGCACACCCGCGCTCCCCCGCCGAGACCCGACTGTCGCGCCCGGCAGGTCGGAGTCAGGGCCGCGAGCCGGTTCCGCTCACGGATTCGGGTTCGACGGCGGCAGACCGGTGATCTTGAAAGACGCGTTCACCGCCGTGCTCTTGTTCCCGGAAGTGTCCGTCGCGGTTATCGCAACGGTGTATGTCGTCTCACCGTTCGCGTCCGCCACCCCGGGCGGCACGGAAACTATCGCCGCCACGGTGTGCTGAGCGGACCAAGTGTCCCCAGTGCCCTTCGTCAGCGCGACGGTGGTGCTCTTTGTCGCCTGCGTCGTCGGGTCGTAGCCGGTAACCACCGCTTCAACCGACTGCACGCCGACATCGTCGGTCGCAGTCGCCCGGATGGTCACCACGCCGCCTATCGGCGTCAGCGACGCCGGGGTGACGGATTGGTTGCTCACGGTAGGCGGCGTGTCCCCACCTCCGCCGCCGCCTCCGCAGCCGCACACGAAGACGGCGAACATAACTGCCAAACCAACTCCCGCAATTCGTGCGAGGATTATCTTTCTATTGCCCATCTATCCTGGAACCCCCTTTTGCGGGTGCACGATCCGTCGCGCACCTGCGTCTTCGACTTCGACGAGTCGCGGCGGGGTTCCTTCCACCCCGCCGCAACCGTCGATACACACTACGGAGCCGGAAGTATCAGCTCACAGTCGACCAGCGCCTTGAACCAGTATCCCGTCCACGGCTTCATCCAGCCCTCTACTCCGGAAAATAGTTCGGTATCGTAGATCAGCACATATGAGCCGGTGAGCGGGTTGGAGCTCGACTGCTCCCAGCCCCACAGATAGTCCACGCACCAACCGGCCGTCTTGGCGTCGGCGAGCGTCTTGGTAGTCGATCCGTTCTTGACCAGAATGTTGGCCGTCCTCCACTGCAGAGGACTGAGGAACGGGTTGCCGATGATGTTCCAGCCGGCCTTAAGCGGGATGGACACGCCGGTGGTTTGAGAAGGAGCGGTTCCCTCAGGCAGCTTGGTTCCGGGGTTCTGCCAGTATCCCCAATAGCCCCTGCCCGGAACATCGGCTGCAGGTTCGAACCACGTGAAGTGGCCCGCGTCGTCGGGGGAGCCGTACACGATGTACTTGTTATGCTCTGGGTCGTATCTCATCCAGCTCGAGAAGTCGATCGCCTCGCCCGGATCGGCCTTGTTGGGGATCAGCGGGACACTGACCATCGCCAGTCCGGTCCAGTAGATCACCGTGATGGTAGCCGAAGCCTGCTCGCCGATGGAGTTCGTCGCGGTCGCGGTAATCAGGTTTGTGCCTGGCTTGAGCGATATGCCGGTTGCGCTCCAGGTGGTTGTTCCTGTGCAATTGCCGCTTCCGCCGCGGTCGTTGGACCACGTAACCGATTGGCAGTCTGCGGACGCCAAGCCCGCGATATTGATGGAGCCGGTGTTCACGATGGTCCTCGAGACTGCGGGATCGGTGAACTTGATCGCGAAGTCACCGGGTATCGAAGAGCCGGCGCTGAGGGCATAGGTTCCGCCCGCCGCGCTCGGATTGGTGTGCGATACCTCCGCGTAGACCGTGCTGCCGGCGCTCGGCGACACCGTGAGGGCCAGGTAACCGTTGCTCGTCCCCGCGTCCGCCAAGGTGCCCTGGGCAAGGACGCTGGTCTTGTCCGGACCGATGATCCTGAGTTTCGGATCCATTCCGAGAGCGAAATCGGTGACTCGCACGACGACCGGCCCGCCCGGAGCGGTGAACGAGAACACGTCCAGATCACCTGCCGAGTCGATCTTGCCGATGTTGTCGGCGTTGTTGGGCTGGATCGCCGTTGCGTGATCCGGGTCGTTGCCGTGGTCGTCGGATTTGAGCCCGGTTGTCGTGATCTGGAGTCTGGCGAACCGCATGAAGTCCTCCGCGACGGGAGCCGGCGGCACGCTGCCGGAGTTGCCGTTGGCGTCCAGGGCCATTTGCATGCCGGCGTACGTGTACTTCGCAAGTCCCGCGCTGTTGTTCATGCTGACCTCGATCTCATAGAGGCCGTTCTGGTTGTAGTCGAATATCGCCGAGTAGGAGCCGTCATTGGCTATCGCGTCCGGCGGAACTCCATCGTCGGTCAGGGTTAGATCCGTGACGTCGCCGTTCGGCGCCTTGACCTTGGCCGTGACGACCGCCCCGCTGATCGGCAGGCCCTTTTCCAGAGTCGCCAGCAGGACTATCGGAGATGGATAGGTGACGGTGGATCCCGTCAGACTGGCCAGAGCTACCGTGTAGGTGGCCTGGTCGGCGGGAGTCGCCGTAGCTCGGTAGGAAACGTTGACGGGTCCCGCGGCAGACGTGCCGCTCAGCGTCCACGTGCCCGCAGCCGGGTCGGCGATCGAGAAGTGAACCTGCGTTTCGGCCCCCGACTGGGTGGTGTCCGCCGGCGCGACCACATTGCCCGACGGGTCCTTCAGCTCCACGGTGAGATCGGCGGGCGCGCCTTGGAACGTCGCCACGACGTCAAGCTGCTTCAGGCTCGGATCGATCAGGATCGGCACGGTCTCGGTCTGTCCGGAGGCCACGCTCTTTGATCCGGTCGCGACGCCCGTGGTAGTGGTAGCCGCTTGAAGTGCGTCCTGGAATGCTGCCGTGATGGCGGCGAGGGATGTGGGCGATGAGTAGTACTTACCGCCCGTGTCGGCGGCGAGGCTCGAAAGCCTAGGGTCCACACTGTCCCCATATCCGAACGAAAAGATCGGTACCTGGGCGGCCGTGAATGCGCTGACGACGTCCGCGTACTCGGCGCTGCTCGAGTTCTCGTAGCCGTCGCTAAGGAGGAAGACCACCTTGGTCTCGTTCGTGGCCACCGAGCTCAAGCCGTTGAGCGCCGTGAGGGCTGCATCAAAGATGGCGGTCATACTACGGGCGTAAAGCGTGTCGATGGCCGCCTTTAGGGCGTCCTTGTCGGCCTGGGTCTTGATCTCAGTGATCGGTGCCGTGACGGTCACGCGATCGTCGAAGTCG
>Ga0068707_1003789_pt1 | contig 10522 bp, 8 predicted proteins | sample YNPNPMetaG_FD_66600 | JGI IMG/M metagenome (GOLD analysis project Ga0068707, IMG submission 66600) | Anoxygenic and chlorotrophic microbial mat microbial communities from Yellowstone National Park, USA - YNP NP MetaG | ecosystem: Environmental > Aquatic > Thermal springs > Hot (42-90C) >... | reverse complement strand
GTACGGCGGAGGGGACACGTCGGCGTCGGCGTCGGCGTCGGCGTCGGCATCCGCGTCCGCGTCGGCATCCGCGTCCGCGTCGGCATCCGCGTCGGCATCCGCGTCCGCATCGGCATCGGCATCCGCGTCCGCATCGGCATCCGCGTCCGCATCGGCCTCCGCGTCCGCGTCGGCATCCGCGTCGGCATCCGCGTCCGCCACATCCGGGGGCGCATCCGGGCCGTCGTCCGTGGCGTCGCCTTCGGCGTCCGCGTCGCCGTCGGCGCCGGAGCAGAAGGTGTAGATCCAGCAGCCGGAGTCCTCGCAGTCGGTGGCACCGTCCTCGTCGTTGTCGACCCGGTCGCGGCATTCGGCGATGTCGGCTTCGCGGTGCGAGGTGTCCTCGGCGGCGGGGCACGCGGCGACGGTCTGCAGGGCGGCGATGGCGAGCCATCCGAGCAACCGATGCTTCCCCATGGTACTCCTCCGGAGCGATTCGATAGCACATTCCCGGCGGCCGGGATGTCCGATTCTGACGACCGGCGCCATCGGCCTGCGCGGGAGGGGCGACGAGCGGTCCCGCGATCGGTCGATCGGACGCGGCGGACGGCGGCAAGCGGGTCTCGGGGGATCGGCGAGCCGGCGGGAGCGGGCCCGGCGGCCGGGGAGCCTCAGGGCGCCGTCGGTGGGCGCCGAGCGGCGAACCACAGGCGGAAGCCCTCCATCTGTCGACGCTGCGCCGGCGGGGCACGATGCTCGCAGGTCGCGTACTCCGGGTCGTTCTCGCTGGCGCCCCAACGAACCTCCGGGCAGTCGTTCGGGTTGTACGCCGCCTCGAAGGCCCGCAGACGCTCGACGAAGGTCCCGAGCGTCAAGCGGCCGGCGGTGCCATCGCTCCGCCGCACCTCGATTCCCCGTTCGACCCGCCCCCGTCTCCACTCGGCCTCCAGCTCCGCGCGCACCTCGGCCGGCGTCTTTCCCTCCGGGATTCGGAAGGCGCCCGGGTTCTCCTCGACCTGCGCGGGGAAGCCCAGCACCTCGTCCGCCAACGCCAGCAACCGCAGGTCGCGGCCGGGAGTCGCGTAGTCCTCCCACGGTCCCGAGGCAGCGAAGATCTCGGGACCGCTCGGCATCGGGATCACCGCCCAGCCGTTCCGTTCCATGAATTCGAAGGCGACCTGGACCGCGACTTCCCGTTCCGCCAGCAGTTCCACCAGGAGCTGCTGGCGGTCGCGGAAGACCAGCAGGGGGGCGAGCGGTTCGGGGTTGAGGAGCCGTTCGAGGCGCGCGTACCAGGCCTCCGCGTCGGCGAACTCGTACTGCTCGGTGGAGTACCGCACGGCCGGCGGCCCCGCCGCCAGCTCGGCGTTCCCGGCGAAGCAGAACGCGCCGTCGCGATAGGCGAGCGGCCGGAAGGCCTTGAAGCCGCCGCCGGTCGTCTTGACCGTGAAAAAGTAGTTCGTGCGGGCGTATCGCTTGTGGGAGATCGACTGGTCCGGGTGACCGTCGACGGCGTACAGCGTACCGATGCGGTCGTGGCGACCGGGAAGCCAGCGAGTCAGGATCAGAATGTGGCCGCGCGGGTCGACGAAGATCGTGCCGGGTCGCAGCGCGTCCCGCGACAACGGCAGGGGGTAGAAGTCGCTCACCTCGGCGTCGGCCGTCGAGCGGGCGGTCCCGGAATGGACCCGGCGCGCGACGGTCTCGGCGAGGAAGCGGTTGAACCGCAGCACCGGGTCCTCGATCGAATCCCAGGCCGGCGAGAGGTTCGTCAGCACGTCGCCCGCGCACTCGGGCCCGAGACGGGGGTCGCCGCGCCGGCAGACGTGCGCCGCGAACGGCAGCCGGTTCTTCCAGGCGAAGTAGGCGCGCAGGAAGTACGGCGCGTCGCCGCAGTCCGGCGCCAGCTCGGCCGGCACGGGCGCGGCGGGATCGTCCTCCCCCAGCCCGAGATGGCCCCAGAGCAGATTGCGCGCCGGGTCGCGCAACGCGCTGTGCAGCGGCCGCCACCCGGCCGTCATCCCCGGCTCGACGAGGAACAGGCGGGCGATCCAGGCCTGGTAGAAGCTCTCCCAACCCCGGTCCCAGTTCCGTTCGATCGGCCAGATCCCCGTCGGCGGCGCGGCGCGCGGCGCGCCCTCCGCCTCCGGCCGCACTTCGGCGCAGGCAAGCCGCGGCCGGTCGCGCGACGCGAGGCACACCTCGAACGGCCCGGCGGGCGTCGCCACCGCCGCGGCGCTCCAACCCCACGGCGGGCCGCCCCATCCCTCGACCGGCTCCAGCCGCCGCCGCTCGCGGCCGTCGACCAGCACCAGCCGCGCGTCGTCGATCTCGCGTTCGGCAACGCCGATCACCCGCAGCGGCTTTCCCGCGATCGGCCGCGCCGGGGACCAGAAGACCCGGGCCGCATCGTTCGCCGTCGCGAGTCCGACGTCGCAGGTCACGTGCGGAACGCGGCCCAACGGTCCCTCGGCGTCGCCCGGCTGGCCGTCCCAGGCATCGAGCGACCCGGCGTCCGGCGATCCGGCCTCGATCGCCGCCTCCGCTCCATCGGGCGTCTCGTCGGGCGCGCCGGGAGCGGGCTCCTCTCCGACGTCCGCGCGCGAAAGCGCGGCGCGCTTCCCACAGCCGAGCACGGCCGGCCCGGCGACCAGCGCCGCCAGGCCGCCGAGCCAGGCGAGCCTCCCGGCGATCCGCGCGCGTCCCGTTCCGCGATTCACCTCGACCTTCCCCCGCCGCACCGTCGCTTCCGGCCGGTCGGTCCGTATCTGACGCGGACGATGGCGATCGGATGCATTGCCCTTGGGAACGCAAGGCACCCGCCCCGGCGCCGTCCGGCGCGGGTCAGCCGGCGGCCGGCGCGAGGGCCGTTCGACTGGGCCCCGGATGCTCTTGGGTTGGCCTTCCCGGCATCTCCCGGCGGAAAACGGAGCGGCGGGAGTCGGAAACGCAAGCCGCCTCCGCCCGCTCGAATGCCGCCCCGCCGCGATCCTGCGACCCGCAGGGGAGCGCGCCGCCGCTCCCGCAAGGTCGGTCACGCCGCTCCGGGGGAGGCCTGCGGGCGACGCCGATCGACGCAACGGATCGCCAGCTCAACCCCGGTAGAAGGTGCCCTTGGGCACCGGGACAGTGGGATCGATCCGCAGCTCCCCCTCCCGGATCAGCACCTCGAACCAGGTCAGGTCGCGGTCCGCGGGGCCGCCCGTGACCGTGCCGTCCCGCGCGAAGGTGCTTCCGTGGCAGCCGCAGACGAAGCTGCCGTCCTCGAGCGGTTCGACGGGGCAGCCGCTGTGAGGACACTCGCCGGAGAGGGCCGCGTAGCCTTCCTCCCAGTGCAGGACGTAGACGTGGGTGGTCTGGACGCGGTACGGCCGCGTGAAGATCGGAAACTCGCCCGGCGTTCCCGCGGCGAACAGGCCCGGGGGAATCTTGGCCCCGCACCCCGCGGCGGCCCACGGACAAAGCGCCGCGCCGGCGGCGACGGCCGTCGCGCGGAGGAACCGCCGTCGATCGTTCCGGACCGCCTCGTGACCGTCCCGCTCCTTCGCCATGGTGCCTCCTTTTCCCCGGAGAATCCGCCCGGTCGGAAGACGATCTAGCCATCGTTCCGCCGGCGGAGCAAGCCCCGGCGCGTTCGCGCCGGTCGATCGAACCGCGTCGGCGCATCGAGATCCGCCGGCGCGGCGGAGGCACCTCGGAGAGGACGACGACGGGGCGAGCGCGACGGGCCGGCAATTTCGCTTGACAAGCCACCGGTCGGGCGCTAGACAACGGCTTGCTCGGCCGAGATTGCCCGCCGCTGGGATGGGAGAGAAGGAAATCGGCGGGCGTCCGCAGCCCCTCGCCGAGAGCCGTCTCGGGGGTCCCGGGGCGAGGACCGGGAACAGGAACTCGCGTTCCCCGTCAGGAAGACGAGCGGGACCCGTCGACCTCGGTCCCGCCGCGCCGAACACGCCAAGGAGAGTCGAATGCACCTGAAGGAACTGAAGGCGAAGCCCATCGAGGAACTCACGGCGATGGCCAAGGAGCTCAAGGTCGAGAACGCCGCGGGAATGCGGAAGCAGGAGCTGATCTTCGCGCTCCTGCAGGCCCAGGCCTCCCAGAACGGCGCGGTGTTCGGCGAGGGAGTCCTGGAAATCCTGCCGGACGGGTTCGGCTTCCTGCGCGCCCCGGACTACAACTACCTGCCGGGACCCGACGACATCTATGTGTCCCCCTCCCAGATCCGCCGGTTCAGCCTGCGCACCGGTGACACGGTGACCGGCCAGATTCGGCCGCCGAAGGACGGCGAGCGGTACTTCGCGCTGCTGAAGGTCGAGACGATCAACTACGAGCCGCCGGAGGTGGCGAAGGACAAGATCCTGTTCGACAACCTTGTGCCGCTCTATCCCGACCAGAAGTTCAATTTGGAATACGATCCGAAGAACTTCTCGACCCGGATTATCGACCTCCTCGTTCCGATCGGTTTCGGCCAGCGTTGCCTGATCGTCTCCCCGCCGCGCGCCGGCAAGACGGTGCTCCTGCAGGTGATTGCGAATGCCATCACGGCGAACCATCCGGAAGTCGACCTCCATGTGTTGCTGATCGATGAGCGGCCCGAGGAGGTGACCGACATGCAGCGGTCGGTGAAGGGCGAGGTGATCAGCTCGACCTTCGATGAACCGGCGCAGCGCCACGTGCAGGTGGCCGAGATGGTGATCGAGAAGGCGAAGCGGCTGGTCGAGCACCGGCGCAACGTGGTGATCCTCCTCGACTCGATCACCCGCCTCGCCCGCGCCTACAACACCGTCGTCCCGCCCTCCGGCAAGATCCTGTCGGGCGGCGTCGATTCGAACGCCCTGCACAAGCCGAAGCGCTTCTTCGGCGCCGCGCGCAACATCGAGGGCGGTGGCTCCCTGACGATCATCGCCACCGCCCTGGTCGACACCGGGAGCCGCATGGACGAGGTGATCTTCGAGGAGTTCAAGGGGACCGGCAACAGCGAGATCCACCTCGACCGCAAGCTGATGGAGAAACGCGTCTTCCCGTGCCTGGACATCAACCGTTCGTCCACCCGCAAGGAGGAGCTGCTGCTGGACGACTACGTCCTGCAGCGCGTCTGGCTCCTCCGCCAGCTCCTCCATCCGCTCAACGTCATCGATTCGATGGAGTTCCTGCTCGACAAGATCTCCCGCACGAAGACAAACAAGGAGTTCCTCGAATCCATGGGGGTCGAGCACTGACTTGACGGCGGGCCCGCGACGGCCTACCGATTCGCCTCGCAGGAGAAGGACGATGAAGCCCGGCATCCATCCCCCGTACGAAACCCTCAAGGTGGTTTGCGCCTGCGGCAACCAGTTCGAAACCCGCTCGACCAAAGGCGGCGGCACCTTGACGGTGGACATCTGCTCCGCCTGCCACCCCTTCTACACCGGCAAGCAGAAACTGGTGGACGCCGCGGGCCGCATCGAACGGTTCCGCCGGAAGTATGCCGAGAAGAAGCCGAAGGCCGCCAAGCCGGCCGAGGCCAAGGAGTAGGGTCGTCATCGCTTCCCCCGCGCCTGGTCTTCCCGTCATGGACAACTCCGACCTCCGGTGCCTTGCCGTCGGTGGCCAGGCGGTGATCGAAGGGGTGATGATGCGCGGCCCGTCCTGCCTCGCGGTCGCCGTCCGCAACCCCAAGGGCCAGATCGTCGTCCGCGACCAGCCCTGGCGTTCCGTTTGGGAACGCCTGCGCTTCCTGCGCTGGCCGTTGCTGCGCGGCGTCGTGATCCTGTTCGAGTCGCTGGCGAACGGCCTGCGGGCTCTCGCCTACTCCGCCGACATTGCCGCGGAGGATCGGCCGGTCGAGGACGGCAAGCCGGCGCCGGTCCGGAACGTGTCTCGCCCCCGCTCCCCGTGGCTCGTCCTGATCCCGACGCTCCTCTTCGTCCTGCTGGTCTTCAAGGGCGTTCCCCACGTCGTCGCCCTGGGCCTCGACACCTGGGCCGGCGGCCGCGGCACCTCGGGCTGGCGGTTCCACGTCCTCGACGGCGCCATCAAACTGCTGCTGTTCGTCGGCTACATCCTGCTCGTCTCGCGGATGAAGGACGTGCGCCGCGTCTTCGCCTACCACGGCGCGGAACACAAGGCGATCGCCACGCACGAGGCGGGCGAGGCGCTGACCGTCGCCAATGCCCGGCGACACTCGCGCCTCCATCCCCGCTGCGGCACCGCCTTCTTGCTGTACGTGATCGGGATCGGCGTGCTGTTCTACATGGCCCTGCTGCCGCTGCTGCCACCGCTCGCCTCCACCGGCTGGCTCGACCAAGCGCTCCTGATCCTGCTCAAGATCGGGCTGCTGCTCCCGATTGCCGGACTGTCCTACGAGGGGATCCGGCTGGGCGGCCGGTTCGGCCACCGCCCGATCGTCCGCCTGCTCATCGCGCCCGGGCTGGCGCTGCAGCGTCTGGTGACCCGCGAACCGACCGACGACCAGCTCGAAGTGGCCCTCGCCTCGATCGCCACGGCCCTTGCCCGCGAGGAGGCGACCCGGCGCGCCCAGGCCGGCGAGGTCCTCGCCGTTCCGCCGGAGCGCGAACAGGTGTTCGCCGACTACGCCGCCTTCCGCGCCAGCCTGGAAACCGGGTACCCGGCGGCCGCCCGGGAGCCGGCCTAGAGAGGGCACGCCGATGGACGAGAAGATCCGCGCGCGGCTCGACGACCTCGAACGACGCTTCGACGAGATCGAACACGCGTTCCTCGACGAGCAGGTGCTGTCCGACCCCAGACGCATGCAGGAGCTGAACAAGGAGCGCGCCGAAATCGGCGACATCGTCGAGACGTTCCGCCGCTACCGCAAGACCGAGGCCGACCTGGCCGACCACCGCGCCCTGCTCGCCGACCCCGATCCCGAAATGCGCCGGCTGGCCAAGGAGGAACTGGCACGGCTGGAGGCCGAACGGGCGGCGCTGGAGGATCGGCTGCGCGCGCTCCTCACCCCCAAAGACCCCCTCGACGGCAAGAACATCATCCTCGAAATCCGGTCCGGCACCGGCGGTGAGGAGGCCGCCCTGTTCGCCGCCGAGCTGCTGCGGATGTACTCGCGCTACGCCGACAGCAAGGGATGGAAGGTCGAGCCGATGAGCCTGTCGTCGTCGTCCGGCGGCGGCATCAAGGAGGCGATCGTCGCGATCTCCGGCAAGGACGTCTACTCGCACCTGCGCTTCGAGAGCGGCGTCCACCGCGTGCAGCGTGTGCCCGTCACCGAGTCCCAGGGCCGGATCCATACCTCCGCCGCCACCGTCGCCGTCCTCCCCGAGGCCGACGAGGTCGATGTCAAGATTGACGAGAAGGACATCGAGATCCATGTCGCCGCCGCGGGCGGACCCGGCGGCCAGGGCGTCAACACCACCAACTCCGCCGTCCGCCTCCTCCACAAGCCCTCGGGCATCATGGTGCACTGCATGGACGAGCGGTCGCAAATCAAGAACCGCGCCAAGGCGATGAAGATCCTCCGCTCCCGCCTGATGGAAGCGGAACTCCGGAAGCAGCAGGCCGAACGCTCGGCCGAACGCCGCGCAATGGTCCGCTCCGGCGACCGCTCCGAGAAGATCCGCACCTATAACTTCCCCCAGGACCGCATCACCGACCACCGCCTCGACCGCAACTTCCACAACCTGCCCGCGTTCATGGACGGGGAAATCGACGAGCTGGTCCAGCAGCTCCGCCTCCAGCACCAGGCCCGGCTGCTGGAAGGGAAGAAGCCGTAGCCGGCAGGCGGACCGGCACGTCCGCAGAGGCGAAGTGGTGCGCGAACGACTTGTGCGGGGCGCGCGGATCGAGACGGACGGCACCGTCGTGCTGGAGGCCGAGGGCGACTTCTGCATCGAGACCGTGAGCCGCCGGGTCCACGGCCGCCTCGTCGCCGGCCTGCTCGACGGCTCGCTCGAAGGACCCCCCGTCGAACAGGCCGTGGAACGACTGGAGCGCTTCCTCTCCACCGCCGACTTCCGCGCCCTGCGCGACGGCGACCCCGACCTCCGCGGCCCCCTCGCCCACCCCGTTCGCCTCGTGGAAGACGACGCCGGCCGCGTCGTGCCCCGCAAGCTTTGAATGCCGACGGCGAGGGAACGGACTTGCCGCGATCCGTTCCGCCAGCTATCCTGTGGCGGAAGGAACCGCGCACCGGGCTCCGGCCGTTCCGGCCGCACAGGCTTCGCGCGGGGGAGGTGTCGATGCGATCCATCCTTGCGTGCTGGATCATCCTGGCCCCGCTGGCCGTCGCCGCACCGGCGGCGGCGGACGGCATGGCGTTCCCCCAGGTGACAGGCTCGACGGTGGAGGTGCAGGCGACGGCGCAGCGCGCCGCCCTGTGGCGTCGCGGGTCGACCTGGGAGCTGCATCTCCAGCCGGAATTCGACGGCGAGGCGGGCGCTCTGGCGTGGGTCGTGCCGTTCCCCGTGCGACCGACCGTGAGCGAGGGGAACCCGGAGTTCCTCGACCAGCTGGAACAACTCACCGCACCGGCCTTCGTCGAGACGTGCGATCCGCCCTACTGTTACCTCGGCGAGGTGGGAGCGGCCGACGCGGCGGGCGGCGAAGGGCCGGAAATCCGGGGGTCGGAAACCTCGGTGACCGTCTGGGAGTCGGGCACGGTCGCTGGCCTGGACTACGTCATCCTGTCGGCCGGCGACGGCGACTCGCTGGTCGCCTGGATGGACGAGAACAACTACCGGCTGCCGGAGGCCGCCACCGACCTGCTGGCGAATCTTGAGACCGAGGGGTTGTTCTTCTTCGTCTCGCGCCTGCCGGCCGGTGCCTCCCCGAACAAGGTGATCCGCCCGATCCGCTTCGAGCTACCCGGAATGGACCCGCCGGTCTACCCGCTGCGCCTCACCGCCCTCGGCATCCCCCCCGGCACCTTCCTCGACCTGACGCTGTGGGTGATCTTCACCCCGGACCACATGGGCGCCGGGTTCCTGCCCGCCAGCCATCCGTTCGGCACGCTGGACGAGTCCCTCTACGTGCCCGACGCGGAGCACTATCGGGCGGAGGTCGATGCCTTCTTCGCGGCGGGACCGCCGGACAGGCTGCTACTGCTGTTCGCCCAGCAGGTTTACGACGCCACCGCGCGCACCGTCTGCGACTGGGCCTTCGTCACCTACTACCGCGGCAACTGCCGGGACATCCCGTCGGAAGTCACGCCGGGCGCCGAGCTGAGGGAGATCGCTGCGGCGCGCGCGATGGTGCAGCGCTACCAGGCCCGTCTCACGGCCGCTGCATCCGCCGCGGACCTCGTGTTCCGGACGGCGACGGCGGCCGAGATGCCGAGTCCGGACAATGCCTACGTGCACAGCGTCGGCCTGTGCTACTCGTGTCCCGGAAACCCGTGGGACGCCGGTGGCCACGACGCGGCCGGCGGCGACGCGGCCGGCGCCTCCGCCTCCGGCGGCGGTATCGCGTGCGCGCTCACCCCGCACCGCCTCGGCACGCCCGCGTCGCTCGGAGTCGTCGTCCTGGGGACCGGCATCGTCCTGCGCCGCCTGCGCTCGCGGCGCTCGACCCGGTGAACCGCCGGGTCTCCCTCCCTCTCCGAACGACTTGCACGGGCCCGGTGCGGGCGCCGGCGGATGGCAGGCCGACGCCGGTCCCCGCCGTCCCCGGGAGCGGCGTGGCGCCGGGCGATGGCCCGGAAACTCATCGCCGGCTATGGACTCGCGGCCGGCGCGGGCCGGCAGTCGAGCGGCACGCTGGAGAGGACGCAGCCGCGTTCGTTGCAGCTCCAGGTCTCGTCGAGGACGTCGCGCTGCGTGCACGGGCCGTCCGCGCAGTCGGTGCGCACGACGTCGGCGAGCCGGCCGTCTGCGAAGCGCACGGCGAGGCGGCTGGTGGCGCTACCGGTGAACGGGCCGCGCGGGGGCGCGGCGAGCGCGTCGTTGGCGTCGTGGTGCTGGACCGCCAGCAGCCGCTCGCAGGGCGCCGGCGCGGGTCCCAGATCGCGCACGGAGCGCTTCGGAATCCCGAGGGCGTTGCCGGCCGGGTGGCCGCCCGCGGCGCGCCACACCTCGGTCCGCGGACCTGCCAGCCGCGCCGGCCCCGCGGGCGACGGCGCGAGCGCCGGGTCCGGCACGCCGGCCAGCGCTGCCTCGCAGTACACGACCGGCACCCCCTCCTCCCGCCGCTCGCCAACGGCGCACTTCCCGTCCGGCCCCAGCACCGTCACGCGGGTCCGCACCCCGGACGGGGTCCGCTCCTCCCGGTAGCCCGTCGCGCCGATCGCGTCGCCCACCGGTTCGGCATCGACCCCGACGAAAAACGTCTCCTCGACGCCGCGGCCGCGGAAGAAAAACAGCGTCTGCACCTCGGGGCCCCAGGCCAGCCCGAGCGGCGCGGCGCGGCCGACGTGGTCGCGCGACTGGATCGCGGCGATCTCGCCGCCGCGTCGCCCGACGCCCTGGTCCTCGCGGAAGTAGAACAGGAACGCCCGGTCGCCGGCGAGCGCGACGCCGGTCGTGCCGAGCCCCGGCCAGCCGGGGGGCGGCGCGAACGGGGCCGGACCGGCGCCGGTGGTGCGCAACCGCTG
>Ga0068707_1003786_pt1 | contig 10525 bp, 9 predicted proteins | sample YNPNPMetaG_FD_66600 | JGI IMG/M metagenome (GOLD analysis project Ga0068707, IMG submission 66600) | Anoxygenic and chlorotrophic microbial mat microbial communities from Yellowstone National Park, USA - YNP NP MetaG | ecosystem: Environmental > Aquatic > Thermal springs > Hot (42-90C) >... | reverse complement strand
CGGGCTGCGCGTAGACGCCGTGCGCTATGGCAACGAGGAGGTGCTGCGCGCCCGTTATGCCGATGCCGCCTTTTTCTACGATGCCGACCGCAAAAAGCCCTTGGCCGAGTTTACCCCCCTCCTGGCCACCCTGACCTTCCAGGAACAACTGGGCTCCATGTTGGACAAGGTCAAGCGCTTGGAGCGCCTGGTGCCCGAGTTGGCCGAGATGCTGGGCTTCTCTGCCGAGCAGGCCGCCACGGCCGGCCGCGCCGCTGCTTTGTGCAAGAGCGACCTGGCCACCCAGTTGGTGGTGGAATTGACCTCTCTGCAGGGGATCATGGGGCGCCACTATGCTGCCCTCTCTGGCGAGCCGGAGGAGGTGGCCCTTGCCATCGAGGAGCATTACCTGCCTCGCTACGCCGGCGACCGGCTCCCCACCACCCCGGCGGGCCTGGTGGTGGGCTTGGCCGACCGGCTGGATACGCTGGTGGGCCTCTTTGCCGTGGGGATCCGCCCCTCCGGCGCCGCCGATCCCTGGGGGCTGCGGCGGGCGGCGTTGGGGTTGGTGCAGCTTTTGGTGGGCAAGGAGGTGTCGTTGGCTTTACCCGAGGCCATGTCGTTGGCGGCGGAGCTGTTGCCCGTCCAAGCGGGCGAGGAGGCCCTTCGCGAGACGTTGGATTACGTGCTCAAGCGCTATCGGGGATATCTTTTGGAGAGCGGTTTCCGCTACGACCTGGTGGATGCCGTCCTGGCCGAGCGGGGCTATGATCCGTATCTGGCCTATCGCACGCTGCAAGAGTTCCTGCCTTGGGTGGCCCGGGAGGATTGGGGCGAGCTGCTGGATACCTATGCCCGCTGCGTGCGCATCACCCGCGATCAGCCGGTGATCTATCCCATCGAAGAGCAATACCTGATGGAGCCGGCCGCGGTCGCTCTCCTGCAGGCCTATCGCGCTGCGGCGGCCCAGATCGGCCCCACCAGCAGCGCCGACGACCTCTGTCGGGCCCTGTTGGCCCTCAAGCCCTTCATCCGCACCTTTTTCGACCAGATCCTGGTCATGACCGAGGACCCCGCCGTGCGCCAGAGCCGCCTGGGGCTTCTGCAGGCCATCGGCGCCCTCACCCACGGCATCGTGGATTTGACGGTGATGGAGGGATTCTAGCGCAATCACGGAGTGTGGCAAAAGCTCTGCGGCCCAAAAGGCAAGTCTCTGACGAGTAACACAGAGCCCTCTTCCGTGCAAAGAGGAGAGGGCTCGATTGTTTTTAAGATGAGAAGTTCCCGCAATATATGATCCAGAGCAGGACTGAGCTGCTATGATGTCGCTGTGGGGTAGGGTGATGTGGGCATGTTACCGAACTTTCGACCAGGTAATGGCGTACAATTTAGTAGAATCCACTGGCCAGGAGATATGGTATGGATCTGATACGCCGTTGCCAGACAGGCGACGAAGGGGCTTTTGCAGAGCTCTTTCATCAGTACAAGAAGCTGGTCTATAAAACGGCCTATCTGCTCCTGGGCAATGCTGAGGAGGCCGAAGATCTCTTGCAAGAAGTCTTTCTTCAAGTCTATCGGTCGCTATCTACTTTTTGCCCTGAAAAGGGTGCTTTCACCACATGGCTCTACCGTGTCACGGTGAATTGCTACCTGAGCCAGCGACGGAAGCATCATCTTCTCCTGACCAGTTTGGAAATTATTCCTCCTTTGGCTTTGGCGAAGCACCCCTCATTCCCGGAGCGGGTGGAGGATGAGGAAACAGTTGGGCGCGCTTTGGGCCGACTAGGCGAGAAACTGCGCACTATCTTGATCTTGCGCTATTATCTGGAGCTCTCGTACGCCGAGATCGCCCAGGTCCTGAACATCCCTGTGGGTACGGTCAAGTCGCGGCTCGATTTGGCCCTCAAGACCCTGCAAAAGGAATTGGACAGGCTGGAACATGGCGTGGCCCAGGGTACTATGAGCCATAGAATAGAGAGGTGGCGAGATGAAGTGCCAAAAAGCACATAAATTACTCGTTGCTTATTTGGATGATGAAATAACCCCTTCTGAACGTACCTTGGTTCGGGCACACCTGGCCGGATGTGATGCTTGCCAGCGGGAATTGGCCACTTTATCGGCGCTGCAGAGCCGTGTAGGGCAGTTCCTGCAAGGCAGGGCTGCCTCGGCAGCCCCCTCTCCTCAGGCCTGGAGCCGTCTGCGGGCGAGGCTGGTGAAGGAAGCGCGCCCCTCACCGACAGGTCTCCCCGTATGGCCGCGACCTCTGTCGCCGGACGTCAGCCGTAGTAGTCCAATTCCTAAAGGAGGTATGACCATGAAGAAAGGATTTGCTTTTGCTGCCATCGTGGTGGTGATGATCGCTGTGGGCATAGTGACCCTCGTTCCGTCAGCACGAGCTCAGGTGGGGCGACAACTCCTCCGATGGTTCCGCTTTGAGGGCCCCATGGGGGCATCTGTATCCGTTGTGGGTTCAGCCGGCTTCACACCGCTGCGCCCCACCTATTTGCCCGCTGGTTTCCAAAGCATGGCAGTGGGCTTCAATAATGAAAGCGCGAGCCTGTCCTATTGGAACAGCGCCACCAATCAGATTCTCGTCATTGATGAGTGGTTAACCTATAGTGACGATAGGCCCCTACCTGCTGGCGCCGAGGTGACCGTCAACGGTCAACAGGCAGCGTTGATCACAGGTTTGGAGGGTAGCGTGACTTTGACCCTGCTCTCGCCCACTCCTGAGCCGCTTCACTCCGAGTCGCCCGCGCGTGTGGAGGGGAGCGTGAGCGTCAAAGTGCCTTATCCCACCCCAACTATCGTGTCGGACAGCTCGGATCAGGCCACACTGGTGCCGGTCTCTCCGAACCATCTGCAGGCCGAAACCGTCTCTTATACGGATGGTAGGCGACTGGTCTGGTATGTGGGCAACATCCGGATAGAGATGCTGTCCAACCTGCCAGCAGAGGAGATGCTTAAAATCGCAGAATCGATGGTGCCGGCTGAGGAAGGTTAAAGTCGTCTGGTTCAACCTATCTGGTCCGCGAAAGCAGGGCTTTCGCGGACCAGATTCTGTTCACAATTGTGAACGATTGACCCCGCTGGCGCTTGCTTTTTGCGGGGTTTTTTGCTATCATAGCGTTAGAACAAATGTTCGAATTCTGCCGCGTCCAGGGAGGGCGGCCATGTCCCAACGTCACCCCAAAAAGCCATGTGCCATGGAGGGTTGCCGCGCCTATGCCCAGCGGGGCCAAGATTTTTGCGCCGCCCACCTGCGCTCGCGCCGCCTGCGGGAACGCTCGGAGGAGGCGTTGGCCCTCTTGCGCCGGGTGACGGAGCAGGCCGAGGCCGAGCCTTTGGCCGATCTGGAGGTTCTGGAGCGTGAGCTGCGCCAACTCTTTTCGGCGCGCAAATTCTTTATGGCGTGGGTGGATCGTCTGCAGGCGGACGAGGAGGGGAAGGGGATCACCCCAGCCCAATTCCTGCGCGCATGGAACGACACCACCGCCCGGGTGGTGCAGCTCCTCCGGGCGCGCCGGGAGTTGCGCGGCGGCCAGGCCGGGGCCTACGCCGGGCTGATCGAGGAGGTCTTGGCCGAGTTGGAGCAAACGCTACCGGCCCTCAAGGAAAGGATGAAGGCGGAAGGATGAAGGTGGAAGAGGAGATTTTCCCCTTTGCCCTCCATTCCTGATATTTTGCACCCTTGCTACAAACGTGACTGGGATGGCGCAGGTGCCAGAGGCGGCAGGGGGGCCGTGTGGCTCCAGAGGTTGAAATAGCGCCCGCCAAAGACGCGGCCGGCCTCATCGGCGTAGGATTGCACCAACACCAGAGAGATCTCGGGCTGGTTTGCGGCCCAACGGGTGATGGTCTTGAGGGCCTGGGTGAAGGGTTCGTCCAGTTCCCATTGGCGGCAAAAGAGCACGAGATACCGGCGCAAGGCATCCGGCTCGGCGCGCACCAGGGCGTGGAAATCGTCCTCCACCTCTTGGAGCGTGGCGGGGGTGAGGGCCTCCAGCAGCTCCAGGAAGATGGCCGCCAGAAGGGGCGTGGGGCGCTGGTCCGCTGGCAGGTCACGCAGGCGCTGGGCCAAGGGCAAATGAGGATGGGCCACTACCTCCAGCCTATGGCCACGCACAAAGCCGGGATGGAGCACCACCACATCATAGGCTGCGGGGCCGGGCCGGGCGGGATCCTCCAGGCCGTCGAGGTAGGCCAAGAGGGGCGGATAGGCCAGATGCACCAGGCCGGTCCAACGCCCATCGCGGGTGAGGACACGCCGGGCCAGGGGTTCCGTCTGCACCAAAGCGTGATACGCAGCGCCCTGGAGATCCGCCCGCTGCCAATACAGGTTGGGCGTCTCTTGGAACTGTGCGATCAACCCGGCGATGGCGCGCTCGATGGCGCGAAAGTACAGTTCGTACCCCATGGGACGTGCGTCCTTTCGTCAAGATTGTAGGCGGGCTGGGGAGACTGTCAAGCTTGGGTGAAGGGTATGGGGTTCAGGGTCTGGGGTGATAGGCCTGAGCATGCGCCACGGGACCACGGGGAGGAGATTTCTCTTGCTTCCGCCTCTCCGTGTCCTCCGTTTCTCCGTGTTTCTAGCAGAAAATGGTAGGCATGTTCGAGGGGGGATGAGAAATGTCCGACCACGAGGCCCTTTTGCGCCAAGAATTGCGCCGCACCCTATCCACCATCGAGCTTTTCAGCGCGCGCGGGCTGGGGCGGCCGTTGCGGGGATATCAGTTGGCGCCGGCCCGGGCCATTGTGGATTCCGTCTTGCAGGGGCGCGGCCTCACGTTGGCCGTGATGATGGCCCGCCAGGCGGGCAAGAACGAGATCTCGGCCCAGGTGGAGGCGCTGCTTTTGCACATCTTTTCCCGCTGCGGGGGCACCATCGTCAAAGCGGCGCCCACCTTTCGCCCCCAGGCGCTGAACAGCCTCTTGCGCCTGGAGGCGGTCCTGCGCCAGAGCCGGTTGGGGCCGGCGGCGCGGGAAGGGGGGTACATGCTGCGTTTGGGCCGGGCGCGGGCCGTTTTTCTTTCCGCCGCGCCCACCGCCAATGTGGTGGGGGCCACGGCCGATATCCTCTTGGAGGCCGATGAGGCCCAGGACCTGGACGAGGACAAGTGGAACAAGGATTTTCGCCCCATGGCGGCCAGCACCAACGCTACCACCGTCCTGTGGGGCACCGCCTGGACCGCCCACACGCCCCTAGCCAAGGCTATCCGCGCCCTCCGCGAGTTGGAGGGGCGCGACCAAGTGCGCCGGGTGTTCAGCGTCCCCTGGCAGATGGTGGCGGCGGAGGTGCCCGCTTACGGCGAGTTCGTCCGCCGCGAGATCGAGCGCCTGGGCCCTCAACATCCCCTGATCCGCACCCAGTACGCCCTGGAGGAGCTGGACGAGGCCGGCGGTCTCTTTCCGCCCAGCACCCAGGCCCTCATGCGGGGCAGCCACGCGCGCCAGCGCGGCCCCACCGAGGGGCGCGAATACGCCCTCTTGGTGGATGTGGCCGGCGAGGCCGAGGAACGCTTGGAGGGCGACCTGCTCCGCGCGGCCGAGCCGCGCCGCGATGCCACCGCGTTGACGGTGGTGGAGGTGGTGCGCACCGAGCTGGGCCTGCCGCGCTTTTTGGTGTTGGACCGTTACTTGTGGACGGGCACGCCCCACGCGCAACTCTATGGGGCCATCGCCCATCTGGCCGAGCTATGGGCGGCGCATAAAGTGGTGGTGGATGCCACCGGCGTGGGCGCGGGGTTGGCCTCCTTTTTGCGCGGGGCGCTGGGGACGCGCCTGCTGCCCTTTCACTTTACCTTGCGCTCCAAAAGCGACCTGGGCTGGCGCTTCTTGGGGCTGTGCAATTCGGGCCGCTTCCTGGACCACCGGGAGGACGAAAGCCCTGAGCAGCGCCTCTTTTGGCGGCAGGTGCAGGCCGCCGATTACGAGGTGTTGCCCGGCCCCCAGCGGGCCATGCGCTGGGGCGTGAAGGATCCGGCGGTGCATGATGATCTGCTCATCTCCGCTGCCCTCTGCGCCGCCCTGGAAGAGGAGAGCGCCCCGCCCCATCTGGGCGCGCAGATCATCGAGGCGGAGGACGCCATTGAAAGGATGAAGGATGAAGGGTGAAGGATGAAGGAGAAAAACCCGGCTTGGGTTCATCCTTCCGCCTTCATCCCTATTAAGTTGGAGGCGTGCCGTGGAAAGGATGAAGGATGAAGGGTGAAGGATGAAAACTCGGCTGGGTTCATCCTTCCGCCTTCATCCCTATTAAGTTGGAGGCGTGCCGTGGAAAGGATGAAGGATGAAGGGTGAAGGATGAAGGAGAAAAACCCGGCTTGGGTTCATCCTTCATCCTTCCGCCTTCATCCTTAATTGAGCTGGAGGTGTTCATGGACCCATCCACGCAATCATCCGACGAGGCCGAGCTGCTACGGCTGTGGCAGCGGGGACGAGAGATGGCTCTGCGGCGTTGTGCCCGCACGGTGGCCCGGTTGCGCCTGGGTGCAGGGGGCTTTTACGAGGCGGAGGATTTTCTGCAGGACCTCTTTGTAGAGTTCTGGGCCTTGGTGCGGCGTTGGCGGGCCGGCGGCCAAGGGGAAGACGCCCTCTGGGCGGCCTGGGAGCGGACCCTCAGCCGGGGCGGAAAACAGATCTTGCGCCGCCGGCCGCAGCGGCTGTGGGAGGGACGCGAACGGCCCGTGGAGCCGGCTTCTTTGGCCCTGGAGGAGGAACCGGCCGATGAGGAAACAAGGCGCTCGGCGTTGCCGGAGGAGCTGTTGACCGAACAGGCAAGCCCCGAGGCGCTGCAGGGCCAAACCTGGCGCTGGGAGGCGCTGGAGCAGGCGCTGTGGGCGCTGCGGCCTGTGCAACGCCAGGTGCTCTACTTGGCGGCGATGGCCGAGCTGCCCGCCGAGGCCCTGGCCCGGGCCCTGGGCCTGGCGGAGGCCAACACGGTCCACCAGCGGGTTTGGGCGGCGCGGCAGGCGCTAAAGAAAAGGCTGAAGGAGGAAGGATGAAGGAGGAAAGTGAAGGGCGGGCGGAACGCCTTGCAGAGGCGCTGGCGGTGGAGAGCCGCTGCCTTTTGGCCCTGCTGCGCATGGGGTGTGACCTGGGCCAGGCGGAGGGGCTGCTGGCCGAGGCGCTGAGGGAAAAGATGAGGGCAGAAGATGGTCAGCCTTCCGCCTTGGGGGGCTTGAACGGCTCGCAGCGGCAATCAAAGAGGGGCTTGAGCTTGGCGTAGGATTGCTCCAGGGCCTCGATGATCACCCGCGTCTCGCCCAGCACGGGCATAAAGTTGGTGTCGCCCGTCCAGCGGGGGACGATGTGCATGTGCACGTGGTCCTTGATCCCCGCGCCGGCCGCGGCCCCTAGGTTCATGCCGATGTTGAACCCATCGGGGTGGGCTGCCTCCTGGAGCACCTCCAGGCACACGTTCACCAACTGCATCAGCTCCATCAGCTCGGCGGAGTTCAGCTTCAAGGGCGAGTCTACATGGGCGTAGGGGATGATCATCAGGTGGCCATTGTTGTAGGGGTAACGGTTCATCATGACATAACAATGCCGACCCCGGAGCAGGATCAGGTTCTCCGTGTCCTGGTCTTCTTGCGGGGCGCGGCAAAAGACGCAACCCTCCGGTTTTTCGCCCACCACGTATTGCATCCGCCAAGGGGACCATAGACGGTTCATCCTTTTTCCTCCCCATCCGCGCCCGCCAGCAACCGCAGGCGCTGGATGATACGATCCTCCACGGCCAACCCCGCTGCCTCGATGATCTCCTCCGGCCGGCCGGAGCCCGCCTGCCCACAGCGCAGCAGCATCGCGATTTCGTGGGTTGTGCCGCTGGTGGAACAATATTCTAATCCCAAGATCAGGGGACGCAAATCATAGTCGGCCTGGTGGTCCTTCTTGCGCCTGTGGCGCGGGATATGCTCTTGGGCCAAAAGGTGCTCCAGGGCGGCCCGCACCGCCTCGGGTGGGAGGGGAGTCGTGAGCCACACGCGGTATGCGGCGGCGCGGATCAGCGCCTGGAGGGCAGGGGCGGCCAACGGCACCTCCTCCACCTGAAGGACGCGCAGCCCCGGCGGGGACTGCCGGACCATGGCCTCGGCGGCCTCCTGGATCGGCATGCGCTCCCCCAGCCACAGATCCACCATCTCGCCAAGGCTGGTGTAGCCCACCGGCAGCGCCGCGGCGAATTGCAGCCGAGGATGGGGATTGTAGCCCTGGCTGTAGGCCAAGGGAAGCCGCGCCCGCCGGAGGAGCCGCTCCCAAGCCCGGCCCAGGTCCAACACCGAGGCGTAGGACCAGGCCCCCTCCACGGCAAAGGTCACCCGCAGCCGCTGCACCGTCGCTGTGCGCATCAAGGACACCCCCAGCGGCCCTGGGCCAATGTGCGGCGCTCCTGGGCAAAGGCCGTCAGGATGCCACAGTGGTGGCATATCTCGCGGCAATCCGGCGAAAGCTCGCCCGCCAGCGCGCGGCGATATTCTCGCCAGAGAAAGGCCGGGCTCACCCCCACATCCACCATGGCCCAGGGGAGCACCTCCTCATAGGGGCGTTCGCGGTCGGTGTACCAGGCGGGGTCCAGCCCCTCTTGGGCCAGGGCCTCGCGCCACAACTCGGGGCGAAAGTGCTCGCTCCAGGCATCGAATTTGGCCCCCGCCCGCCAGGCGCGATGGATGACCCGTCCCAGGCGGCGGTCGCCCCGGCTCAGGATGGCCTCCAGCCAGGTGCTCTCCCAATCGGGCCAGCTCAGATGCACGCCCCGCAGCCGCAACGCATCCTGCAAAAGGCGTTGGCGACGCTCCACGTCCTCGCGGCGGGCCAAAGGCGCCCACTGAAAAGGGGTGTGGGGTTTGGGCACCAGGGTGGCCACGCTGGCGCTGATCTCCACGGCTCGCCCGCGGATTTGCCTGCCCAAGGACATCAGTTCGCGCACCAGCCGGGCGATCTCCAGGGCGTCCTCATCCGTCTCGGTGGGCAGGCCCACCATGAAATAGAGTTTGATCCGGTTCCAACCGCTCTGGAAGGCGGCCTCGGCTGTGCGCAGGAGGTCTGCCTCCGTCACCCCTTTGTTGATCACATCGCGCAGGCGCTGGCTGCCGGCCTCCGGAGCGAAGGTGAACCCCGTCTTGCGGGTGCTTTGGATCATCTCGGCCAGGCGCACGGAGAAGGAATCAATGCGCAGGGAGGGCAGAGAGATGGAGAGCCCATCATCCCGGTGGCGCGCCAGGGCCTGGGCGATGATCTCCTCGATCTGGCTGTGGTCGCTGGAGCTGAGGGAGACCAGGGCCACCTCGGCGTAGCCGGTGTTGGCCAGGATGGCCTCCATATCGGCCAACACTTCGACCGCGGGCCGCTCGCGGATGGGCCGATAGATGATGCCGGCCTGGCAGAAGCGACAGCCGCGGCTGCAGCCTCGTTGGATCTCCACCGTGGCCCGGTCGTGTACGGTCTCCATAATGGGCACGATGGGGCGGGTGGGCGTGGGCCCCAAGCGGGGCACGATGCGCTTGCGCACGCGGGCGGGCACATCCTCTTCCGCCGGATTGATGGCGCGCAACTCGCCCCCTGGCCCGTAGACCACTTGATAGAGGCTGGGCACATAGATGCCGGGGATCTGGGCCAGCCGCCGCAAAAGGGTACGGCGATCTTCTGGGCCGGTGCCTTGCCTCCGGGCGCGCTTCCAGGCGGCCACGGCCTCCAAAAGCTCCAGGAGCACCTCCTCACCCTCGCCCAGGACGAAAAGGTCCACGAACTCGGCCAGCGGCTCCGGATTGTAGGCGCAACTGCCGCCGGCGATGACCAGGGGCATCTCGGCGGTGCGCTCGTGGGCCCATACGGGCAGACCGGCCAGATCCAACATATTCAACACATTGCTGTAATTCAGCTCATGCTGCAGGCTGAAGCCGATGACGTCGAACTCGGCCAGGGCGTGGCGCGTCTCCAAGGAATAAAGGGGCAAGCCCGCCGCGCGCAGGGCGGCCTCCATGTCGGGCCAAGGGGCATAGACCCGCTCGGCCAGGAATGCGGGCCGGCGGTTCACCAGGTCGTAAAGGATGGCCAGTCCCAGGTTGGACATGCCGATCTCGTACAGATCGGGGTAGGCCAGGGCCAGGGTCACCTCCACCGTGGCCCAATCCTTGGTGACGCTGTGCAGCTCTCCGCCCACATAACGGGCGGGCTTTTGCACCTGCCAAAGCAGGCGATGCAGTTGCGCTGCGCTGAGGGGCACGGGTTGCCTCCCATGGATAGTTATTCTATTATAGCGCGATCGATGATGCGGCAAAAAAGCGGCCACGTCCGGGGGTGTTGAAAAAATGCGTGTAGGCCTTGTCCGCCGTCGGATGGAATCCGACGGCTCTGCTTGATAAGCCCGCGGCGCGGGCTTGCCATCCCCAGACGTCGGTTTCCAACCGACGGGGGCATTTCTCGACACCCTCGCCGCGTCCGGGGTGTTGAAAAAATGCGTGTAGGCCTTGTCCGCCGTCGGATGGAATCCGACGGCTCTGCTTGATAAGCCCGCGGCGCGGGCTTGCCATCCCCAGACGTCGGTTTC
>Ga0068707_1003785_pt1 | contig 10526 bp, 7 predicted proteins | sample YNPNPMetaG_FD_66600 | JGI IMG/M metagenome (GOLD analysis project Ga0068707, IMG submission 66600) | Anoxygenic and chlorotrophic microbial mat microbial communities from Yellowstone National Park, USA - YNP NP MetaG | ecosystem: Environmental > Aquatic > Thermal springs > Hot (42-90C) >... | reverse complement strand
CGAAGCAAGAATGTCGGTGGTTACGTACAACGCTGGGGAAGTATCCAGCTCTTGCTGTTCAATATTGGCGCATTCTTCGGGATTTACGCCTTCAGTATGGTGACCGATAAACTCGGACGAAAAAAGACCTTTGCCATCTTTTTCTTGTTTGCGATGGCTGTTACGGCCTTCGTATTCCTCACCATGCGCGAGTGGCACCACGTTCTGTGGATGGCTCCCCTGATGGGTTTTGCCCAGCTCTCCGTCTTCGGTGGTTATGCCATCTACTTCCCCGAATTGTTCCCAACTCGCTTGCGGAGTACCGGAACGTCGATGTGTTACAACATCGGACGATACGTCTCGGCGTTTGGGCCATTCTTGCAGGGTTACCTGAGCGGTGTCGTCTTTGCCAGTTTTGCTGAGCCGATGCGGGTTGCTGGGGCGACCATGTGCCTGTTCTTCCTGCTCGGCATATTGGTCCTGCCCTTCGCGCCGGAGACGAAGGACCAGCCCTTGCCAGAATGATGCGCCCGGGAAAGAAGAATCCCGTAAAGTTGGCTCTCCTTTTGGGACGCCGGAGGTCCGGTTCGTCAGAGGACAATAACTCTGGCCTTACCCGGCGGCCCCTGCTCTGAGGATTTCAACAATGAAAAGCTACACCGAGTATTTGACGTTCAATATCCCGAAACGCATGGATTTTGTGAACATCACCCGGCAGGTTGAAGATGCCGTGAAGAAAAGTGGTGTCCGCGAGGGTCTATGTTTGGTCAATGCCATGCATATTACAGCCAGCGTCTTTATCAATGATGATGAGCCGGGCCTTCATGAAGACTACAAGAAGTGGCTGGAAAAACTTGCCCCGTATGATCCCTCGCCCACGGTATATCAGCACAATCGCACTGGTGAAGACAACGGCGACGCCCACCATAAGCGACAGATCATGGGTCGCGAGGTGGTCGTGGCCATCACCAACGGGAAGCTCGATTTTGGCCCGTGGGAGCAGATTTTTTACGGTGAATTTGACGGACGACGGCCCAAACGTGTGCTTATCAAGATCATAGGCGAATAAAGTACCACGGACCCAACAAGCGGGGTCCTCCAAGGGTCGGAGGGGCGTGCCTGTCACGCCCGCTGAAGTGGAATGGATTATCAAACGCAATGCAACGGACCCGACAAGCGGGTCCCTCCAGGGGGCGGAGGGGCGTGCCTGTCACGCCCGCCGAAGTGGGATGGATCATCCAACGTGGCGCGACGGACCTGACAAGCAGGTCCCTCCATACGCGGACGCGACAAGCGCATCCCTCCGAAGTGGACCTGACAAGCAGGTCCCTCCGAGGGTGGCGACACCTGTTCACCGCTCCCCAGCGTTTTCAAGAAAGCTGAAGAGGACTGCTTCGGCCAAGGGCAACTCGAATGTGAAGCGAGTACCGTCGCCCAGTTGCTCTCCCGTCCGCTCATTTTGAACGCCACGAACCCGTCGCTGAAGCGTGACCTCGATGGGAATAGTCCGCACGTTGAGTTGCTCGGCCCCGGTATTGCCGGTCGAAGAGCCGGTGACGGGGGCACTCTGCACGACGAAGACGTAGATTCGGGGCCCTTTTCGCCAGTAACAAACTTCGAGATTGGCCGGCCGTTGCCCGTCACTTGTAACCTGAATCCAGGGGCGAACTCCCGCTTCAAGAATCGGGGAAATGAACGGTTCGCGGTGGGACTGCTCCACAGTTCCTTCTGCCCGATACTGCAAATACCGCTGGGGAGATAAATTGAGATAAACGGCACGGCCCCGTCCGACAGCACGAACGACACCCACCGGCAAGCGCTTTTCCGCAACCGCATAACCGTGATGAAGCTGACAGGGAATCGTTGCAAAAAGATCACGATACGTCCTGTAGTTATATGCAGCATCTTGATCGGTCTCTACCCAAAGGCGATCGCCAAAGAAGTCGCGGGCGGTTTCCGTCCCGTCATGGGTAACACCAAAGAGATGATCGAGAACCCCCCTGTTGCGGCCTTTACCATGCTGATCGAACAACCCACACGCAAAGTCTGCAATCACGGTTCCACCACGACGGCAAAACTCCTCGATCCGGCGGGCTTCGATGTCGGAGAGGGCATAACAAGCGGGCAGGATAAGGACCCGATATTCGTCCGGGACACCCTCCAGGACAACCCGATCGTAGGAAACGAAGGAATATTGCAGGCCACTATCGATCAAGAGATACTCCCATGCCTTTCGTACCAGGTGTGAGGTCCCTAGACGATGGTCATTTCCCCGGTTAACCCATGTTTTGCCATGGGCCTCACTATCGAGACACCACGAAACCTGAACGGAAGGATGGGAATAGTAGATGGCGATCCCGTCGTGAATCCATTCTGCGCCAACGAGTTTCGGCCCCTGGACTTGCCCCAACTCTCGGAGCGTCGCACGGTACTCATGCAGCCAGGGACGCGGCTTGTTACCATCAAACCAACCTTCCACCCAGCCGATCATGCCGCGGTTCCCGTGAGCAAAATAGTACCAGCTCTGCCAGATGTCATTTGCCGTGCCTCGCGCATCGGAATGGAAATGCGTTGTGACCTGCGGAAGAGCATTCTTTGGATTCAACGAACGGATGATGGCCTGCGATGATCCCAGGTCGTAGGCTTCGATGAACTGAATCTTCTTCATGAGCTTGGCGTAATCGTAGCCGCCCCACATATTCGGCGACTGACCGCCCACGAAACCGCAGGGAGTCTCCGGATCGACTTCGTTGGCCACTTCCACAAGTCGCCCAATAAAGTTTGCCCAAACCGAGTCGTTGTAGGTGATGCGATCCAGAAGCGGCGAGAAGTCCAAATCTGCGAGCCGACCCTTAAGCTGTGGCAGAATGAAGTCGGGAGTGACGAACTGGGCTTTGGGTCCACGGCCTCCGTAATAGTTGTCCAACCACTCCTGATAGGCATCATCATCGGCATGCACACGCCAGGGAAGGGGAACGACAAAAACTCCCCATGAGATTTCATCATCGAGGGCGTACGCCACCCGCATGGGGCTTTGTTTGACCCGGGCGACGCGCTGCCGAACAAGGCCCGAGAGCTTGGTAAAGAGGGATTCATCCAATGGTTTAAGCCCCTCCTGATCCTGCCTCACTGCCCGCGGATCACGTTGATAACCTTGAAACCTGGCCTTCTGATTGGCATCGCGCAAATAAAGGAACCCTTTACCTGCCGTGTGATCGTTGTAAAAACGGAGATTCCATTTTTCCAACCAGGCAAAAGGGCCATCGCCATGATCGGTAAAACCGCCATTGATGCCGAACTCCCGGCAAAACTGGCCGCCTTCATCGCCCGTCCCAATCGTCCACTGATACCGCCAGGGCATGTAAATCCACGTATCCCAGCGACCAATGAGAACCCTGGGGTCCTGCTTGATGGGCTGAAACTCGGGCGCTGTGGCAATGTACCGGTAATAAGGATCGGCTTCCTCGGCAACGCTCCAACCTGTGATGATCCAACAAGCAAGCACGAGGCACAATATCATTCGCCCTGAAAGCATGACGACTTCTCCTAAAAGCCTGATATCAGGCGTCTTGCGGGTGAACCCCTAGGCTGTTTGCTACGAAGCCATTGGGATTACGGATTGGAGGTCCCTGTCACCTGCGTTCGCGGTACGGGCCGATAAAGCGGAAGATGTCGGTAATATTCTTCCAGAATCATTAGCGAGAGGGAAGTGGCGTAGATGCGTCCTCCGCGATGTCCCCAGTCGCAACCTTCGGGACTCCAGCTTCCCGCCCGATGGCCGGATTGCTCCTGAGTTCGAATGAGATGCTCTCGCATACGATGATTCCAGAGGTCCCACTCTTCACCTTCCATGTGATGAAGGACCTGCGTTGCGTAGTAATAGTAATAGAGCGATCCCACGTTTTGAGCACTTGCCGGCGGAAGTTGTGTCATAATCTTCTTGATCCCAGCCAGGAGATGAGCATTATCTTTCTTCCAACCGAGATACTGCCGTGTGAGGAGACCGCACGCCGTGAGTGAGATCTTTGGTTCGCCGCCAGGCTGATAACAGTACTCGGAAAGTTTGTACGGTTCGGGTCCTACGCCACACGTGTCAAGAAAGCGACCCGCGCGAACAAGCGGACTTTCGTCGATTTTCAGGCCGGCTAATTGCCCGCTTCGGATGGCCAGAAAGACCCACCCGACCACCGACATATCTCCGGCCTCGCGGAAACCATATCGCCAACCACCTTCTTTGTGCTGAGAGTTCATCAGGTACTTAATTGCTCGCTGAGCCGCCGCCTGAATCCTTTCATCACCGGTCAGGCCATAGGCTTCGCAAAGAGCCATGGTGCCGATTGCATGAGCGTAGGTATTTCCTCCCAGATGACCGTCTTTATCGGACTTGGGATCGGTGACCTGAACACGCATCAGGTACCATAGCCCACGCCGCACGCCATTACGGTATCGCGTCAGTCCCGCAGGTTCTTCTGGGGCATTTTCTGGGGTAATTCCCGCCCCCAGAAATGGCAACAGCGCCAATGCCGTTCCCGCTGTATCGCTGTCCACAATCTCCTTCTCTTTCTCCGCGTCCAAATGGCAATCACAAGTGGGGATGATCCGGCCATAGTCTTTCAGCGACCACCGGCCATCGGCCTCCTGATGAGCCGCCAACCAGGCCAGGCCGCGGAAAACGGCATTTTCCGATTCAGGTGTTCCGCCATAGGCATCACACAACGCGGCCTTGGCTTTCGCACTCAGTCGTCCACCGAAGGAGCCCCGGCGGAAAAGCGGTGCCAATTGTGGGTCATAACCGATCTCCTTCGGCAGAAAACCTGTTCCTTCCTGACGAGACACACGAACAACCATGGCGTCACTGAAGGTATATCCACCCCCTGTTGCCCGCACATAAACGGAACGAACACGTTCGTGCGCCTCAGGGCTGACGGCAAAGTGAAATCGGGCCGAATTGGCGCCCTGAGCAGCAGCATTTGCAGTGAGATTAACACCTTCCGGTAAGTTTTCGAAGGCGAACTGAATTGGCCCGGTGTACCCCCGCCGGATGATTGGAATGTCCACGTCTCGAGTTTCCCCCGGCTTGAGCGTCACCACGCGGAAACATTGCATCGTGAACAGACTCTTGCGAACAACCACAATGAGTGGTTTTGAGGCCGTTCTCTCGCCGGCAGCCACGACAACCTGGACCTGATGATCCCCTTCCGCTGCCTGGCCTGTTGCTGCTAGTTCCAGCGTTGCCTTGGGTGCGTCCCCAGGGACCTGCACGGGAGAGCACGTCACGCCCTCGGGCAAGTTTTCGAGGCGAAGCTCGACAGGCAGGGCAACCCCTTCACGTTGGAAATTGACCTCTAAGGTAGCTTTTCCGTCCGGAAAAACGAATACAGAACCCGGCACGCTCATCTCAGGTAGAGGAACTCGCGGGATGGTCAACATGAGCGGTTGCGAAGCCCGTTGACCAGCGATTTCGATCTGAACGGTCGCCGCCGAAGAGATCTCGTTTTCGCCCAAGCTTTTGTCCGCTGTTAGGGTCAGTTGACCCCTGGTCTGCCCATCCGGGATTTCCAATGGCTCGAATGAAACCCCGGGTGGCAGATTCTGAACCTGCACGCTAATCGGTCCCGTTAAATTTCGGCGATCCACAGAAAGTTCACATGTGACCGATTCCCCTGGCTTGATTGTCACCGGGGCCAAGGCGGCCAAGACAGGTGGTTCTACGGGCGGCGGGACCGCTTCGGCGGTTGGCGGAGGTAATGGTTCGACTTGTTCCAGCGGTGGCGATTGCTCAGCCTTGCGGCAGCTTATTCCCATGAGGGCGCTTGCGGCAACCAGCAGGATGAGCAAACTTATCGAAAGCCGCTTTCTTGGGAAATACACTCCGGTCGCGCCGCATCGTTTCTTGGTGCGGGACGGATTTCCAGACCTATTCTTGCCCGCTATTATCTGCGCCATAACTCACCTCCCGTTGGAAAAGACACGCAAAGAGACTGCTGGGCCGCTACCTATTGTCCTGAGGATGTGCTCGCCCGTCAAGTTTTTTGCAGCTAAAAATCCTCAGAACATGCGGCGTGTGCCAACAAAATCCGTAGGCAGCAGGGCCATGACCAAGAAATGGAGGGACCTGCTTGTCAGGTCCACCTTTCGGAGGGACGCGCTTGTCGCGTCCGATAAACAATGTTTGATTATCCATCCCGGTGCGGCGGGCACGATAAGCGTGCCCCTCCGACACGCCCTTTGGAGGGACCCGCTTGTCGCGTCCGCCGCCAACATTGGACAATCCATCCCGCTTCTGCGGGCGTGACAAGCACGCCCCTCCAAACGGGCACGACAGGCGTGCCCCTCCGACACGCCCTTTGGAGCGACCCGCTTGTTGGGTCCACGACCCCGGGTTTGGCATCTGTTATTCGGAAAGTAACAGGACGCCGTCCCCGCAACCACTAAACCTTGCGTGTTTCAGGCAATTAACAAAATCTGCATTTCCTGCCCAGGCCACAGAAAAATACATTTGCTCCTTTGCGACTTGACAAATGCGATTTTATGGGCAACTTTTGTTAAAGACCTGGTGCGCACGGTGCACGGTATTGTGTGTGCGCTGAAGGACGCGCTTAGACCGAAAGTCACTCGGGATGGTCATCGAATCTCCAACTGGGAGCGAAATCGCATGAACGCGAAATTTAAATCGACAATTGTGGCTTTTATCTTTGGCTTGTTTCTGGCCGAGACGGCATCCGCCCAGTGTTTGCTTAGCCGCTTGTTCAATCGCGAGACGACTTACACAACCCAGTATGGCGGATACAGCGTCGGTTACGCCTATATGCCGGTCGTTTCGTCACCAGTTGCCGTCCCTGCCGTCCCAACGACGAGCTACCGTGTCGCCTATTTGCCTGTGACCCCAGGGGCAACAACGGTCTATCGTCCGGCGCCGGTGCTTTATCAGCCCCCTGTGGTGACCACGAGTTATCTCCCTGTCGTCTCGCCTTACGCAATACCGCCGACGGCGTCCACTACGGTCGTTCCCACCGTGGCGTATCGACCCGTGCAGATCGTCTATGAACCACGGCGGTTGTTTAACTGGCGGCCTTTTGCCAATCTTCGGGCGAGGCAAACAGGATACTGGCCTGCAACGGCACCGACCTGGTCAACCGCCTATTTCGCCACATATCAGTCGATTCCAGTGGTAAGCGAGTGCAGCGTTTGTGGCCTCAGCTCCGATATGACATCCGCTGCCTATCCAACAACCTACGCTGTCACGGGAAGCAGTGTCTCAGGATGTGCTTCGTGTGCTCCATCATCAAGTAGCTCATGGCAGCCGATCCCCGATACGTCAATTCCCTCACTGCCGCCCGCCGGATCTTCAACTCAGCCGCCGACGACGTTCAGACAGGAAGGCAGCACCACCGAATCCCGCTTCAAACCGGCAGACACGACAAATGGCGGGACAAATGCCTCCGGCACAAGTCTCCCTGTCACCGAGACGCGACCGCTTGTTCGGCAGGCCCTTTATGAAAAGCCGATTCCGCTGGTTGAGGAGACTTCCGACCCGCCGCTGGTCGATGTCACCGGTTGGCGTCGTAGTCCGTGAAGGCTCACGTGTGTGTGAGATTCACGTGAGGCGACAACCAAATGGGATGGCACACCTGGAGGGGCACGCTTGTCGTGCCCGCTGCATCGCAATGGATAATCAAACGGTTCTTCGCGGACCCGACAAGCGGGTCCCTCCAAAACGCGGACCCGACGAACGGGTCCTTCCGAAGGCACAACCGCCGATTTTGATGGTCGCGCTCACTTTTTGGGATAGATCTTGATCGATCGCCCCATTCGCTGAAACGCCAGTCCATGAGGCTCAAGAACGGCCTGCCAGAGCTGGTCAATTGTTCCATCCTGGACTTGAAAACGGATCGGCTGATCGAGACGAATGCCTGCCTGGACAGCGCGCTGGCGGTCGAACTCCATTTCCAAATTAAGCTGCTGAGCAAGTTTTTGGATGACGCCTTCGAGGGTTCCCCGACCTTCCCGCACCGTGAATCGTCGCTGACTGAAGGGATCACCGGCAGCAGCCGGGGAGGATGTGGTTGCGCTTTCCCGCGAGTCTCGATGAGAAGTGGTGGTTCTTTCGACCTTGAGAAGTTCCGACAACCTGTCAAGGGCTTCCCGGGGTCCTTGAACGATCACGTCGTCGCCAACCACCGACACCTGACAATCTGGAAACATCTTTTGCCACTGTTGGGCCAGGATCCGTGCCCGGGGGCCAACGTAGAACTGCCTTCCCGTTTCCACGGAATTCGGGATGGGGACGATCTTCACCTTCCCCGACTCACTGAGTTCAAACGTCTGATCGAACTGAAAAAGGACAAGGGTCAGGCGATCCATGACGGTCATTGGCGGCAATGCACCGGCTGGCCAAAGGTCGTGCAGAATCGCGTCGGGATTCGTCACTTCCCAATTGGCCTCCTGCAGCCAGAGGGTGATTAACTGGCGTGGGGTGCTCAATCTTGGCCAGGCCACAGACTGCGGACGCAAACCTGCAAGACCAGACTTGCCTACCTTAAGGGCATCCTGCTGCCGCGCCGCCATGATAGTCTCCAAACGTCCGGCTGAATCGACGGGGCCGATATAAACAATTGGGGCCACAGAAGCGACCTCATACCCACACGATTGGGCAATCGCAGCGATGACTTCTCGCAACGTGCGATCGCGGATGGTCAACGTCACTTCCCGATCGGGATCGCATCGCCGATCGAGCACAATCGCCACGTCATGTGTGCGACCCAAACGAAAAATCCCTTCGCGGAGCGGAACATCGGTCCAGAAGATGCCGGTAACACGATCCAATCGCTGCCAAAACGCATCGCCGGTGACGAATGAGCCGCCTTCCGCCCCTGAAGCGAAACTGGTCGCCATCAACAGGGCCTGAATCGCAACCGTTACAAGAAGGGCCTGAATTCTCACAGTGTGATAAGTCATTCGGCGATAATCCGTTCCCCATTTATTGACGCAATGGCAAACAACGACCTATCCGCAAATCGGACGACGGCAACAACCGATGAGTCTGCAAAACTCGACGTGATCTCGCATCCTTTTTGTAGTTTAATCCGTTCCCCGCGCAGAGGTCCAGTTTCGGTGGGCATGGCAAGCAAGGTTCATCATTTTCAAGGTCACTGCCAAATCATGCCGGCGGCTTGGGAATGCCATCGCGAGTTGCGGTCCGCTCTGAAGAATCAAGGTTATTATCCAGAGTGGAAAACGGCCAATCTTGGCCGATCCAACCGCGACGGTAGAAACTCCAGAGCATGATACCCGCCACTGTAAGCATCAACATCAAAGAAAAGGGATAACCGAAATACCATCGCAGTTCTGGCATATTCCACGGTGACACGTCGGGATCAAAGTTCATACCGTAAACTCCCGCGATAAAGCTCAGGGGAATAAACACCGTGGCGATCAGCGTCAACCATTTCATGACTTCATTCATCCGATTGCTGATGGCCGACATGCAAAAATCCCGAAGATCGCCGCACAGCTCACGATAGGTTTCTGTAAGATCGACGAGGGCCATGACATGGTCCCAACAATCCCGCAGATGGACACGAGTCGATTCGGAGAGGAGGGGAGAGTGATTGCGTGTCAGCGACTGCAACGCATCGCGATGCGGCCAAAGGGTTCGTCGAAGATACAACAGTTCGCGGCGGAGATTATGAATACTCCCGAGGACTTTGCGTGGATCGGAGGTTGTGATTTGATCGTCCAGGGTTTCCAGTCGCTCCGCCAGGCGATCTAAAACGGGAAAGTAATTGTCGATCGCCAGATCAATCAGTGAATAGGCAAGGTAGTCAGGCCCCAAATTACGGATCGGACTTGTTGGATCGTGAAGCCGTTTTCGCACGAAAAGGAAAGCGTCACCGGGATGGGGCTGGAATGTCAGGAGGAAATCTTTTCCAAGAAAAAAACTGATCTGCTCACTTTCAACAACGTCATTCTCCGGGGTGATATGGGGAAAACGCATCACAATAAAAAGGACATTGCCATATTCTTCCACCTTGGCCCTCTGGTAGGTATTGACCACGTCTTCCATGGCCAAAGGATGCAGCCCAAAAATGTGGGCTAACTGGGTCATCACGGCAGAATCGCCAAGACCGTCAACATCACACCAAATCGTGCCCCCTTTCTGGAGAATCTTGGGCAGGACACGCAGGTCATGAACAACCTGCTCTTCGTAACTCTCCGCAGTGTAACGGGTGACGGTAATCGTGGGAGCCGGCGCCGTTGGCTCGGGAATGATCGTACCGGGGGCCGTTCCCGGGGCTGTTCGCCGATGGATTCGGTATCGCCCTACCCGACGAGATTTTTTCCCCCGCTGATTCGAACCGCCGGTTTTGGCCATAACTATCTTTCCTAACCTGCCGAGCCTATAATCCTTTCCAAAGTGAGCAGCCTATCAATGATTATCTTATGTCCACTCGTGATTCTGACAACGCCACCGAGCAGAAGGCGTTGTTTCTCATTTTCGCTCCCCCCGGGGAATGCTTAACTGACGCACTATGCAACGGTAACAT
>Ga0068707_1003783_pt1 | contig 10527 bp, 9 predicted proteins | sample YNPNPMetaG_FD_66600 | JGI IMG/M metagenome (GOLD analysis project Ga0068707, IMG submission 66600) | Anoxygenic and chlorotrophic microbial mat microbial communities from Yellowstone National Park, USA - YNP NP MetaG | ecosystem: Environmental > Aquatic > Thermal springs > Hot (42-90C) >... | reverse complement strand
GATCGTAGGCTTCACGCAGGGCTTCGCCCTGGAGCATGGCCCTTGATTTGCGGGCGCTGCTTCTCTACGATCGAGAATGGGTGAGGCTGGCGATGACGGCTTGCGTTGCGGGTCCGGAAAAGGGCCGCCCAAGGGGGGTCTTCATTACCTTCGAGGGAATCGAAGGCAGCGGCAAGACGAGCCAGATGGCGCTGCTGAGAGAGTTCCTGGAAGGGAGAGGGTTGCGGGTCCAATCGACGCGGGAACCTGGCGGAACCCTCATCGCGGATATGATCCGAAATCTCCTCCTGAGTCCCCAGTACGGGGGAAAGATGGTGGAGTTGACCGAGCTCTTTCTCATTGAGGCGTGCCGCGCGCAGCATGTCCACGAGTTGATCAGGCCCGCGCTCGAGGCGGGGGCCATACTGCTGTGCGACCGTTTTTCGGACTCGACCCTGGCCTATCAGGGTTACGGCCGCGGTATGGAGCGGGATCTGATCCTGAGCCTCAACCATTTGGCTTCGGGGGGACTGTGTCCAGACCTGACCATCCTTTTGGACTGCCCCGTGGAGGTCGGTCTGCGGCGGTCTTGGGAAAGACTGCACAGAGAAGCCAATGGCAGGGCGGAGTCCCGTTTCGAGGAGGAGGCAGTGGCCTTCCATGAACGCGTCAGGAAGGGATATCGGGCCATCGCCTCACAGGACGCGGGGCGGGTCAAAGTGGTGGACGGAACGCGCTGCCCGGAGGTCGTTCAGGAAGAGATCCGCCGGATCGTGATCCGACACATGGGGCTGTGAAACGCTCCGGAGGGGTTAGCAGGATTCGAGAATGCATGACCCAGGATCGACGCAATCGGGTCGCGGGGGTGCCGGCATTTCTTTCCGCCTCGGGTCTTCGGCGCTCGATTTTGCAAAGGATTTGGCCCCCGGGGGACCCTCGCGCCTTGCCTCGGCCGGATCCGCCCGAGGCGGACCCCGGGTCCAGATCGCGCAAGATCGAAGCGCCTCCGCCGATGCGCTCCGAGAGACGCCTCCACCCCCTGACTGCTCACGGATGGGCGAGGGTGGTGAAGAAGGCGTTGGCCCTTCATGAGGCCGCCTTCGTGCGTCCTGTTTCGCCCGATGGTGAATCGGATGGTGAGCGATGGCCTTGTCTGATATCGTTGGACATGCGAGGCCCGTCAAGATCCTGATGGGGGCCTTGAGGTCGGGGCGACTGGCCCATGCCTACATGTTCGTGGGACCGGATGGCGTGGGGAAGGCCACTACGGCATTGAACCTCGCCAAGGCCATCCATTGCGAAGGACAGGGGATCGACGCCTGTGATACGTGCGCTGCCTGCGAGAAGGTCTCACGCGGGAGCCACCCCGATGTCCTTTGGATCGAACCGGAAGGGGCCCAGATCCGCATAGAGCAGATCAGGGATCTTCAACAGCGCGTGGCCTACCGGCCACTGGAGGGGTCTCGGCGATGCGTGGTCTTGGATCGGGCCCATGACATGACACTTCCTGCGGCAAATGCCTTGCTCAAGGTCCTGGAGGAGCCTCCGGAAGGCAATGTGATGGTCCTCATAGCTCGCTCCACATCTGTATTGCCGCCCACCGTCGTGTCTCGCTGCCACGTGATCTGTTTCTCTCCCCTGACGGCAGTGGAGCTGGCGCATTGTCTTCGTGATCGCCACGGTTGGAGTTGGGACGAGGCCCTCAGGGTGGGTAACCGCTCAAGGGGAAGCGTGAAGACGGCCCTGGCATTGAGGGGCCTCCCCTTAATCGCTGAGGAGGAGGGGGTCTTGCATTTCCTGGCGGGTCTCGAGACCTTTGGGATCAGAGAGGTGTTGGAGAGATCACAGGAGTGGGGAGCAGGCCGTGAGGTGGCGCGCTCGAGGCTGGAGTTGCTCATGGGGGTGTTCAGGGACTTGGTATGCCTCCATCTGGGCAGCGGTACAGTGGATCGCAAGGAGCTGCAGGAGCTGATGCATCCGGTGGCCTCTCGCTGGCGACTGGAGGAGCTGTTGGAGGGATGGAGCGGCACAGCAGAGGCCCTGAGCGGTATAGAGCGGAACTGGAATCCTCACCTGCTCATGGATAGGTTGCTCCTTTCCCTCCACAGGTCGAGGAGACAGGACAAGGGGGCGCGTGCCCCGGAGTTCCATCGGCATCCGGCGTGAGTCCCGAGATGCGTCGGATAAGACAGATCAAGACGGCAACCGCCCTTGAGGGGTCGAAGTGAAGGTCGTGGCAGTCAAGTTCAAGGAGAGGGGAAAGATTTACATCTTCGAATGCGAAGACATGGCCCTTCAGATCAACGACTGGGTCCTGGTCGAGACCGACAAGGGGCTGGCCATGGCCTCGGTGGTCACGGAGCCTTGGGAAATGGAACCTGACAAGGTCAGAAAGGACCTCAAGAGGATCGCCCGCCTGGCCGGGAAGGAGGACTTGGTCAAGGCCCAACGCCTGAAGGAGAAGGAAGCGGAGGCTTACAAAGTCTGCCGGGAGTTGATCCAACAGTATCAGCTTTCCATGAAACTGGTGGAAGTGGAGTCCATCCTGGAGCCTGAGAAGTTGATCTTCTCCTTCACCGCCGAGAACAGGGTCGACTTCCGAAGGATGGTCAAGGAGCTGGCGCGCAGATTCCATTGCAAGGTGGAGATGCGGCAGATAGGGGTCCGCAACGAGGCCAAGGCCTTGGGAGGCTTGGGGAGCTGCGGCCGAGAGCTGTGCTGCTCTTCCTTTTTGAGGGAGTTCGAGCCGGTCTCCGTCCGTATGGCGAAGGATCAGAATCTGTCCTTGAACCCTCTTAAGATCTCGGGCCTTTGCGGGCGTCTCATGTGTTGTCTGGCCTTCGAACACAGCATGTACCTCACCCTCAAGGAAGGGTTCCCGAGCTGCCGCAAGTGGGTGAACACTCGGCGTGGGGTGGGCAGGGTGAAGCGCTTGAATGTGCTGGCGGAAAAGGTGGTCCTGGAGGTCCCGGAGGGGCAGGAGGTGGAGGTACATCTGAACGAGATCCTGGAGGTGCTCCCGGGGAAACCCGCCCACCTGGAAAGGCCGTAGGAGAGGGGTCACGAGTCAATGGGAAACCGATTTTACATCAGCACACCCATCTATTATGTCAACGCTGAACCACACCTGGGACATGCCTACACGACCATCGTGGCGGACGTGATGGCTCGCTTTCACAAACTCATGGGGGACGAGACCTTCTTCGTGACTGGCACGGATGAACATGGGGACAAGGTCCTGGAGGCCGCGCGAAAAAACGGGACGGAGCCAGTGGCGTATGTTGACCGCATGAGCGACTCCTTTCGGTCCCTGTGGCCACGCCTCCGTTGCGCCTATGACCGTTTCATCAGGACCACGGATCCCCAGCATGTCCGGGTCGTTCAGAGCATTCTACAGAGGGTCTATGACCGGGGGGACATATACTTCGGCAGTTACAAGGGCCTCTACTGCATGGGGTGCGAGAGGTTTTACGCCGAAAGGGAACTGGAGGACGGGCTTTGCCCTCAGCACCGAGTGGCACCAGAGCCGAGGGAGGAGGACAACTATTTCTTCCGGATGAGTCGTTATCAGGAATGGCTGGTTCGGCATTTGAAGGAGAACCCCGAGTTCATCAGGCCGGAGAGGTATCGCAACGAGGTTCTCTCTATGCTGAGGGAGCCATTGGAGGACCTGTGCATATCCAGACCACGGTCCCGCCTGGCGTGGGGTATCCCGCTGCCATTCGACAACGATTTCGTGACGTATGTCTGGTTCGACGCCCTGATCAACTACATCACGGCCTTGGATTATCCTGACGGAGAGGCCTTCCGACGCTTTTGGCCTTTCGCTCAGCACCTCATAGCCAAGGACATCCTGAAACCACATGGAATTTACTGGCCCATCATGCTCAGGGCCGCCGGGATCCAGCCTTACCGTCACCTCAACGTCCATGGCTACTGGAACGTCGATGCCTCCAAGATGTCCAAGAGCCTTGGCAACATAGTGCGTCCCCTGGAGCTGGTGGACAAGTACGGGCTGGACGCATTGCGCTATTTCCTGCTGCGCGAGATGGTCTTCGGGTTGGATGCGAGCTTCAGCGAAGTGGCGCTGGTGCAACGACTCAACGCAGACCTAGCCAACGACCTGGGCAATCTGCTCCACCGAAGCCTGACCATGGCGAGGCGGTATCTGCAGGGGCGGGTCCCCTTGTCGGGGCGGCCGGAGGGACCGGACCTGGACCTCCAGGAGAGGGCCCTGGAGGTCGTGCGGACTTACCCCTCGGAGATGGAGCGCCTGAATTTCCACAAGGCCTTGATGGCCCTGTGGGAGGTGATCGGGGATGCGAACCGTTACGTGGACCGTATGGAACCTTTTCGCCTGGCCAAGGATCCGGCACGGAGGGAAAGGCTGGAGACCATCCTCTACCACCTGCTGGAGGTCAATCGTCTGATATCCGTCATGTTGTGGCCGTTCATGCCGGGGACCGCCGAGGAGATCTGCCGGCAGCTAGGGACCAGGGCGCCGGACCAACCGGGGGACATGGCGAGGCTGGGGCGATGGGGAGTCCTGGAGGCTGGCATGGGTCTAGGCACCCCCAGACCGCTGTTCCCGAGGGTCGATCCGGAGGAGAAAGGGCTGAGCGCAGCTGCGGCCGGGGAGGGGAAGGTGGAGAAACGGTCGGAAAAGGGAGAGGTAACGATCGAGGATTTCCAGAGGCTAGATCTCAGGGTCGGCCGGGTCACGGCTGCCGAGGCCGTCAAGGGATCCCATCGGCTCATCCGCGTCGTGGTCGATATCGCAGGAGAAGAGCGGCAGCTGGTCGCTGGGGTGGGAGAGAAATACGGCCCGGGGGATCTGGTGGGCAAGTCGGTCGTGGTACTGACCAATCTGAAGCCGGCCCGGATACTGGGACAGCTCTCGCAAGGGATGCTCCTCGCCGCTGTGCACGGCGACGATCTGAGGCTCGTGACGCTGGACGGGGAGATCGCATCGGGCGCTCAGGTGCGGTAGCCTGGTCCGCAATGGGGGATGTGAAGACTGAGACTCTCTTGAGGAGTCAGAAAAAGCCATCGTGGTTTTTGCCGGGTGGGCTCGAACCGCCCCCCTCCTGTATCGATAGATGGTCCGGGGCAGGCGCAGGGATCCATTTCCTCGAACCCCCATGGAGCCACAGCACTAAAGGGGGCTTCGTGTCTGGGACTCGGTCCGACGGATGGCAAGGGATGGGGCCCATGAAGCCGAGCAGGATACTGGTGGTGGACGATGACCTGCGGGTCCTGGATCTCCTGGGGGATTACCTCCGGGGGCAAGGGATGGATGTGACGCTGGTCGACAACGGAAAAGAGGCGCTGGAGTCTCTGGAAAGAGAGGAGTATCACGTGCTGCTGACGGACCTCAGGATGCCGGGGATCGGGGGGCTGGAGATCCTCGAGAGGCTGAGGCAGCTGCCCTTCCCGCCGGTGGCCATAGTATGCACGGGGTACGGCTCCATCGACTCGGCTGTCCAGGCCATGAAGCTGGGTGCCTTCGATTACATCACCAAGCCCCTGAGACTGGAGGAGATCCGGGTGGTCCTGGACAAGGCCTTGACCTTCCGTCAACTCCACCAAGACAACGTCCAGCTTCGTCAGCAGCTCAAGGAGAAGTACCGGTTCGAGAACCTGGTCGGCCACAGCGAACCCATGCAGGAAGTCTTCCGGCTTGTGGAAAGGGTGGCGGATACAGACAGCACGGTCCTCATCTACGGCGAGAGCGGGACGGGGAAGGAACTCGTTGCCAGGGCCCTGCACTTCAACAGCTCCCGCAGGGACAGGCCGCTGGTGGTTGTGAACTGCAGCGCCATCCCTCAGGATCTCCTGGAGAGCGAGCTCTTCGGGCACGAGCAGGGGGCCTTCACTGGCGCCATCAGGACGCGCATCGGGAAATTCGAGATGGCCAACGGCGGCTCGGTCTTTCTGGACGAGATCGGCGACATGAGCCTGAGCCTCCAGGCAAAACTGTTGCGTGTATTGCAAGAACAAGAGATCGAGCGACTGGGAGGTTCACGGCCGATTCGAGTGAACGTCCGGATCATCGCGGCCACCCACTGCAACCTCCAGGAGGCCATCGCTCGGGGGAGTTTCAGGGAAGACCTCTACTATCGGCTCAACGTCATCCCTATCCAACTCCCTCCCCTGAGGGAGAGGGCAGCGGATATACCGCTGCTGGTGGAGCACTTCGTCGAGCTCTTCAATCGGACCAAGGGCAAAGAGCTGCAGGGGTTCTCCCAGGAGGCGCTCGATGCCCTGGTGCGTTACCCTTGGCCGGGCAACGTCCGGGAACTGGAGCACCTCGTGGAACGGATCGTCATCCTCAAGGGACAGGGAATGGCGCGGATGGCGGATCTGCCCGAACCATACAGGGGCTCGACGCTCAGTGGCCCCTCTCCCCCTCAACCCGTGCTTCCGGAGGAGGGGGCATCGCTTCCAGAATGGCTGCGCCTGATGGAGCGCTCCTTGTTGCTCCAAGCGCTGGAACGATCGGGGTGGGTCCGCCAGGAGGCGGCGAAGCTCCTCCGGATCAACCGAACGACCCTCGTGGAGAAGATGAAGAAACTCGGTCTCATGCCACCGCAGGGGTGACCCCTTCTTGCCCGTCATTTGTATGACGAAAAGGAGACGCAATCGCCATATTTTTGGCGTCGTCCTCGGCTGCCGCCCGATCGAAGCAGTGAGAAAAAGGCTTTGGTACCGGAGAGTTTTGTCATCGGATGGGGAAGGGGATTTCGTGGCACGCTCATTGCTGCTCAACGATGGCCTCTACCGACTCTGACGAGGGGTAAGCGATCACAGGGTGAAGGCGTTTCTCGGAGCGGCTTGGTGGAGGCGCCCCGATTTTCCAGGATTCGGACCTGGGGGAAGCCCTCTCGGCCGAAGCTGAGCTGAGGCCCACCGAGGGAGGGGGCGAGGTCCCCCGGAGACCAGATCCTTTGGAAAATCGAGCGCCGAAGACTTGAGGCGAAGAGAGATGCCGTCATCCCCCCGTGACCAGTCGCCGCGAGGAGGGACTCGTCTGTCTCCATGACCGCGTATCGAATCCAGAGGGTCCTGCGGTCATACCACCGGACGCTCATGAACTCGGGTTTGAGGGGAAGGTCTTCCCAGGGAGAGGGCGGCGAAGGGATCGTGGGTATGGCCCGAGGCACTAGGGCCGAGATAGAACGGCAAGTTGCCTCCCAGATCCGCCGTCGACTCATACTCAGGACTTTGAAGGGGTGATCCGCCATGGCATCGGGCCTGGACAGAGGGCGCTGCTGGGCCGGGGTGTCCAACCGGGAGGGCCATCCGAAATCCTTGGGTGAGTTGTCAGTCCTGCTGATAGACGACGACTCCATGACGCGTCAGACGCTCAGGGAGATCATCTGCCACCTGGGGATGACCCGGGTCTTGGAGGCCTCCGACGGGGAGGAGGCCCTGGGCCTCATGCGGATGCAGGATGTGGACGTGGTCCTGACCGATGTCCACATGCCTCGCATGGACGGGCTCTCCTTTCTGCGGGAGGTCAAGAGAAGATGGCCCGCGGTGCCGGTGGTCGTCCTGACCGGTTTCCCCACCATAGAGACCGCCATCCAGGCCATGAAGGAGGGGGCTTCCGATTTCATCATGAAGCCCTTCCGGATCGAGCAGATCGAGCTGTTTCTCCAGAGGGCCTTGAGAGACAGGAGACTCCTGCTGGAGAACTCGATGCTCAGCCAAGAGCTCCAGCACAAGCGGGAGATCGAGCGCTTGAACCGGGACCTCAACCGCAAGGTAAAGGAACTCTCCGTGCTCTACGCCATCAGCGAGTCCCTCCAGCCATCCCACGTCGAGGGAGATGCCCTGTTCGACAAGATAGTCCGGATGGCCGCGCAGATAGTGGAGGCCAAGCGGGCGTCCTTGATGCTGGTGGATGACGAGACCAACTGCTTGGTCATCAAGGCCGCCGTGGGGCTGGATGAGGATGTACAGAGGCAGACCATCGTCCGGATCGGGGATGGCATCGCCGGCAAGGTGGCCTTGGACGGCGCTCCGCTACTGATAAAGGACATCAAGGAGAGCGAGTTCAGGGAGATGGCCTTGATGGGGAGATATCGGACCCATTCGCTGATCTCGGTCCCTCTCCTCATGAGGGGAGAGGTCTTCGGGGTCCTCAACGTGGCTGACAAGGGTTCCGGGCGGAGCTTCCTGGAGGAGGACCTGACGCTCTTGAGCGCCTTGGCGCACAAGGCCGCCCTGGCCATCGAGAACCAGGCGCTTTACGAGAGCATCTTCACGACACTGACGGACACGCTGCTGTCGTTGGTTTCGACCATCGAGGCCAGGGACCCGCACACCAAGGACCACTCGCAGAGGGTGACACAGTGGGCGGTACGCATCGCCGAGCTCATGGGGATAAGCCAGGAGGAGCTCGATGCCATAAAGTTCGCGGGGTATCTACATGACATCGGCAAGATAGGGGTCAGGGACTCCATCTTGATGAAGCCCACCGCATTGACGCCGGAGGAGGAGGCGATCATCCGCACCCATCCCATCATAGGGGAGAGGATCGTCAAACCGTTGGGCCTACTGCCTTTGGAGCGATCGGTCATCCGTCATCACCACGAGCGGTGGGACGGGAGGGGATATCCCGATGGGCTCAAGGCAGAAGAGATCCCGCTGCCTGCGAGGATACTCGCTGTCGCAGACGCCTATGACGCCATCACCTCCGATCGGGTTTACCGGAAGGCCCGTCGCTCTGCCGAGGCGCTTCGGGAGATCGAGAGATGCACCGGCTCGCAGTTCGATCGGCGGGTGGTCCTGGCCTTCAGGGACGTGATCCTTCGGCAACGCGACTCCTCGCGTCGGAACTCTCCTATCGGCGGAGGGCCACCTCTCAAGGGTTGCGACGTGCCCGTAATGGCTCCCCGTGAGGCCCCAGAGGGCGTGAAGGCATTTGTGTAGATTTTCCCATCGTGTCATGAGCTGGAAGTCCATCGGATCCCGCATTCGGTCACGGGATCTCGTCCCCTTCACTCACACCTTTGTGTGGTCTTGCGGACAGAGGGCCGCTCTTCGATGGGCCTCGATGAGAAGCCGGGGATACGATCGATGAAATCCTCGAAGGAGACGATGGAAGCCCTGGTGATCGTCGTAGGGGGAGGGCCGTCAGGTGCCATGGCCGCCAGGCAATTGGCCCTGGCCGGGGTGGAGACGGTCCTGATAGAGAAGGCCGCTCTTCCAAGGGATAAGCCTTGCGGCGGAGGTCTCTCGGCCAAGGCCGCCGACTTGCTGGGCCCGGGGTTGTGGCCGCCCGGGGCGAGGCGTCTGGAGGGAGCGGTCATCGTCCTCAAGGATGGCGGGGATCCTCTGATCGTGAAGGCAAGGGAGGATCTCCCCGTCGGATGGGTCGTCAAGAGAAGGGAGATGGACCAGTCGCTCCTTGCTGCGGCCCGTGGGGCCGGAGCGAGAGTCGTCACGGGGGAAAAGGTCCTGGGAATCGAGAGGGAAGGGCGGTGGCTCAGGGTGTCGACCTCGTGCGGCACCTACAGGGGCGAGTGGGTGATCGGCGCCGACGGGGTTGGCAGCGCGGTGGGGAGGTGGCTCCGGGGGGAGCCTCCTTGGGAGCGACTCCCTGCCTTGGTGGCGGAGGTGGAAGGGGGAGGGGGTGTCCTCGGACTGGAGGAAGGATGGTCGCTTTTCGACTTCACGGCTGTGCCCTGGGGGTATGGGTGGATATTCCCCAGGGAGCAGGGATTCTCAGTGGGCGTAGCATCCATGCGCCGTGTGCCGGACCTGGCGAGTCGTTTCTGGCGATTCGTACGGGACCGGACCGACAAGGCATGCCATGAGAGGATAAGACCAAGGGGGCATCTTGTCCCGAGGGGGGGGAGGAGCAGTCGCCTCTGGGGACGCGGTGTGATCCTCGTGGGGGATGCGGCCGGCCTGGCGGATCCCTTTCATGGGGAGGGGATCCCTTTCGCCATCAAGAGCGGTATGGCCGCGGCAGATTGCCTGGCGAGTGTCCTGAGGGGTGATTCGGCGAACCCGTCGGCATACGGCACATGGGTGAGACGTTTTGTCGATCTCCCGTTTCGCTTCGGCAGGGTCCTTTCCTGGCTGTTCTACAGGGACCCCGCGGCCGTGGATCGTCTGGTACGGGCCTCTCCGGGCGCGGCCGTATGGATACAGCGGTGGATGGCGGGGTCCGTCAGTTACCAGGACTTGATGTGGGGCCTTCTCAAGAGAGCACCGCGCCTCCTGAGGAGACTACATGCATGAAGAGGCCTCTCGCCACAAAGGCTTGATTACATAGAGCCATTGTGATATGTGCTTCAATCGAGCCACTCACGGAAGGGCTTTCCCCAACCGATACCGTGGGGTTGTAGGTTCCTTGCTTGGGGAAGGAGGGTCCCCATGGGCATGTTCGAAAAGCTCATAGCGTTGAGTCCTCTCCAACCTTATCTTGAGATGGAGGATTCCGCTTTCATAGAGGATGCGGGGTGGCGAGATGTCCTTCGAAAGGTCAAACAGCTCAAGGATAGTGAGACCATAGTGAAGCTCGTGAGGGAGGCC
>Ga0068707_1003782_pt1 | contig 10527 bp, 10 predicted proteins | sample YNPNPMetaG_FD_66600 | JGI IMG/M metagenome (GOLD analysis project Ga0068707, IMG submission 66600) | Anoxygenic and chlorotrophic microbial mat microbial communities from Yellowstone National Park, USA - YNP NP MetaG | ecosystem: Environmental > Aquatic > Thermal springs > Hot (42-90C) >... | reverse complement strand
CGGTGGTGTGTATTTCCAAAGGCAAGGAGGATAAGAAGTATGAGTTTGGCAATAAAGTTTCGATAGCCAAGACCGATAGTGGAGTAATCGTTGGAGCATTGAGTTTCAGGGACGAGTCGGATGGCCATACCTTACTACCCACCCTTCAGCAGGTAAAGCGATTAGTGGGGCACATGCCCAAGTGGGTCAAGGCGGACCGGGGATACAGAGGCAATAAACAGATAGAAGAAACTGAGATTTTAATTCCTTCAAAATCAAGAAAATCGATGAGTTATTATCAACGTAAGAAATTAAGTGATAGTCATAAGAAACGCGCGGGTATAGAGCCTATTATAGGGCATTTAAGGACCGACCATAGGCTAAGCCGTAACTTTTACAAAGGCATCGTAGGCGATAACATCAATATCATGTTGGCTGCAGCAGCATTCAACTTCAAAAGAATGATAAGCAAAGGGAAGCAAAAATTTTTTCACTTTTTTCAGACGCTATTTTTTCAATTTCAAAGGCTATTTTTTCATTTTCTTTTCCACCCCCTCTTTTCAAAAAAATTAAAAATGACTTTTTAAGGGTTGACTATTTAAATGAAATTTATTATGAGTTTAAGGATGTAGATGACGAAAAACAGTATTATTATATTAAAGTAGTTCAATACATTGATTCTATTGAATTTAATGATAATTTGCCATTTTTTAGTTGTGAGAATATTATATACGATACCAAAAAACAAAACGATAAATTTTCGGGAATCATTAAAGTACCTTATTATGATGGTAAAGTTAATAGAATTGAAGTGCGCTTATATGCTTTGTCCGGGAGTTTAGTAAAATTTCTTACAAGTATCAGAGAAAATGAATATTTGCAAGATGAAGCTTACGCTGAAAATGTTTACCCTATATATTCAAACATTACGAATGGTTTTGGTATTTTTGGTGCCTATGCTTATAGTAGTAAGTTTTTTACGGTTAAACCACGTAACAGTAAAAAAGATAATTTCAAGAATTAATTTATTTTGTGCAATTTAATTTTATTTGGGAATATACCGGTAGGCCGCTTTTTTAAGTCGGTCCATGATGGCTATGCCTATACCTGTTTCGGGTACCGGCTCGGCAACAATGCATTCCACATCCGACTCTTCGAGCTGGTGTATGGCGGCAAATAAATTGGCCGCATATTCTTTCATATCGTTATGATCCGATACCCGTACCACTTTTCTGTACCCGTCGGTATTGTTGCCAGAAAAGGAAATAAGTCCAGCTTTTTCTCGGGCTATATGCAGTTTGTCGGACAGGATATAGATGGGCTTGTCGGGCGAATAGTGCGAGTGCATCATTCCCGAAGCAAGGACGGTGTTTGTATTGATCTGTTCCGGGGCAAAAGGGACCCATTGTTCAATTTCCTCGCGGGTAATGATGCCGTTGCGCAGAATATCGAACCCCTTGTCATTGAGCTTGATGATGGTTGATTCGATACCTACTTGTGTTTTGCCACCATCGAGTATAAAATCGACGCCGGGCAGGTGTTTTTTTACATGTTGGGCGGTGGTAGGGCTCACCTTCCCAAATTGATTAGCACTGGGTGCTGCTATGGGTCGTTGTGCTTGCCTGATCAGGGCTAATGCCACCGGATGGTTGGGAATACGTATGCCAACCGTGGGCAAGCCAGCTGTGACAATGTCGGGGATAAGCGTGCTTTTGGGAAGAACCAGCGTTAACGGACCCGGCCAGAATTTTTCGGCCAGAAGGAATATCCTTTTATCGATCGAAAGAATAAGCGGTAAAATGTCTTCAACTCGTGCAATGTGTACTATAAGCGGATCGAACGACGGACGTCGCTTGATTTCAAAAATCCGAGCTACCGCCATGGCATCCAGCGCATTGGCACCAAGACCGTATACGGTCTCCGTGGGAAAGGCAACCAGTTTGCCCTCTCGCAGATATCGGGCTGCTTCGATTATGTCCGATTCACCAATCATATCGTGCTTTTGAGCGTCGGCAAAGGTAGAGATTATTTTTTAATGTATCATTACCCAAACGCTCCTGCGGAAATACCTCTTCGGAAACTCAGATTTCCGTCAGGGATATCCTCTGTTATGGTGTCAGATTTTAGATTTGTTTTGGCACAGAAGCGCATGTATGGATATTAAGAAATTTTAACAACTGGTAAGAAATTTTTGCTTTGGCTAACGCTTGAAAATATGGAACTTTGTGTGCAACGAAACAGGAAAATTTATGCAGACAAGTACCAACATTAAAGAGCTAAACGAACGCATTCAGCAGGAGAGTGCTTTTGTCGACATTTTGTCGATGGAAATTAATAAGGTCATAGTAGGGCAGAAGCATCTGATCGAGAGTCTGCTTATCGGATTGTTGTCCGATGGGCATATATTGCTCGAAGGGGTGCCGGGTCTGGCCAAAACGCTTGCCATTAATACGCTTGCAAATGCTATCGATGCCAAGTTTAGCCGTATACAGTTTACGCCCGATCTGCTTCCCGCAGACCTGATAGGTACGTTGATTTATAGCCAGAAGAGCGAGGAGTTCATTGTGCGTAAGGGGCCTATTTTTGCCAATTTTGTGCTGGCCGACGAAATCAACCGATCCCCGGCCAAGGTGCAGAGTGCTCTACTCGAAGCTATGCAGGAACGGCAGGTAACCATTGGGTCCGAGACCCATAAACTTCCTCAGCCATTTCTCGTGCTGGCGACCCAGAATCCTATCGAACAGGAGGGTACCTATCCGTTGCCCGAGGCCCAGATGGACCGTTTCATGCTGAAGGTGGTGATTACCTACCCTCGCAAAGAAGAGGAACGTCTGATCATACGCCAGAATCTTGCTCACACGTTTCCTAAGGCTTCGCCTGTACTTAAACCCGAGGATATCGTTAAAGCCAAGTCGGTGGTGAAGGATGTTTATATGGACGAAAAAATCGAGCGATATATTCTCGACATCGTATTTGCTACCCGTTATCCGGCTGAATATAAACTCGAAAAGTTCGTGCCCATGATCGCCTACGGCGGGTCGCCCCGTGCCAGCATCAACCTGGCAGCTGCAGCTAAGGCTTATGCCTTCATCAAACGCCGCGGATACGTCATCCCCGAAGATGTACGCGCTGTATGCCACGACGTGTTCCGTCACCGTATCGGGTTGACCTACGAAGCCGAAGCCGAAAATATTACAACCGAGGATATTATTACCGAAATACTGAATACGGTTGAAGTACCCTAAAAAAATACGTTCTTTTGCGAAAAATCATTATCTTTCGGGCTATATCTAAAATACCCGAAAAAATGAGAACATTGATTTTTGCTTCACTGTTTGCCGCTTCTGTTCAGGCACAGCCAATAAATTTTATTGGTATGAGCAAACAGGAGATCATTAAAACCATGCAAAAGAACAATCCCAGCTTCGACTTGGATGAGGGTGCGGTAAATGCGACGTTCAATTATATAAAATTTGTCGATCGGTATAATGAGGAAACCTACTTGTTTTTCCTCGATAACAACAACGTGTGTACGCACACCAAGCTGATGAGCGACTATTCGAACTTGAAGCTGCGTACCGATGAACTGAACAAGTATTACAAAAAGGCTGGCGAAAACAAGTGGGTATTTGTCGATAAGGAAAGAGTATTCTTTGTTGAGCTTAAAAAAGAGGAATGGTTTTTTACCATTGTGGTAAAACGAAAAACATAGGCTGTGGCTGAAGTTAATGATATACTGAAAAAAGTACGACGAATAGAAATTCGTTCGCGTAAGCTAACCAAAAATATTTTTGCCGGCGAATACCATAGTGCCTTTAAGGGCAAGGGGATGGCTTTTTCGGAAGTGCGCGAATATCAGGTGGGTGATGATATCCGCAATATCGACTGGAACGTTACAGCACGGTTCAATCATCCTTTTGTCAAAGTGTTTGAGGAGGAACGAGAGCTTACGGTAATGCTCCTGGTCGATGTAAGTGGATCAAGATTTTTTGGCACACAGGTGCAGCTGAAAAAAGATCTTATTGCTGAAATAGCAGCTGTACTTGCCTTTTCGGCTATTCAGAACAACGACAAAATCGGGGCAATGTTTTTCACCGATCGGGTAGAAAAAGTGATACTGCCGCAAAAAGGACGTCAACATACCTTGCATATCATACGCGAGCTGTTGGCGTTTGAACCCGAACATAAATCCACCAACCTTGCTGACGCCTTGCGTTACCTTACCAATTCCATCAAAAAACGTTGTACGGCTTTCGTTATCTCCGATTTTATCGATTATTCCGATAACGGCGAACTCCGGTTTGTGGATGCCTTGAAGATAGCCAACCGTAAACACGATATTGCTGCCTTGCAAGTGATTGATGTTCGTGAAACAACCCTGCCCGATCTGGGATTATTGAAAATTAAGGATGCTGAAACCGGCCATGAACAGTGGATTGATACCTCAGTTCCTGCCGTTCGTGAATACTACCAGAAGTGGTGGCTTAAACACATGGATAACCTGAATACCGCCTTTTCTAAGGCAGGTGTCGATATGGCCCAGTTTTATACAGGTCAGGACTATGTGAGACCGTTGATCCAACTTTTTGAAAAAAGATAATCTTTTGTTATGCTGCGATATCTGAGTTCCTTACTATGGCTGATCGTTGTTCTGCCGGTGCAGGTACTGATGGCGAATCCCTCTATACGGGTCGATGCGCGGTTCGACTCAGTACAAATACTCATCGGCGACCAGATTTATCTTACGGTTACCGTTGAACAACCTCGTAATGCGAAGGTCGTTTTACCCAATTTCAGGGATTCGCTGGCTGGGAAAATAGAAATATTGAAAATTTTCCCGATCGATACCCAGGTACTCGACAACGGGCGTGTGCGTATTTTGCAACGTTATCTGGTTACTTCGTTCGATAGCGGTGTATATCAGGTAGGCCCGGTTGTTTTTCCTTACCAATATGACAATGTGGCCGATTCGATTATTTCCGACCCTGTGACACTTACCGTTAATACTATTCCCATCAAGGATCCGACAAAGATTGCCGATATTAAGTCCATTATCAGGCTACCTTTGACATTTAAAGAGTTGTTGCCATTTATGGCGATCAGTTTGCTGTTTTTGTTGCTTGTCGCTGCAGGCATTTATGCCTATTTGCGTTGGAAGCAAAAGAAACCTTTGTTTCCTTTTATGGAAAAGCCAGCCGAACCGGCTCATGTGATTGCTTTCAGGGAGCTTGAAAAGCTTAAGGCAGCCAAATTGTGGCAGCAAGGCAATTATAAGGAATATTATTCACGATTGACCGATATTGTGAGGGCATATATTGAGTCCCGTTTTGGGGTACCGGCCATGGAAAGTACTACTCCCGAAATTTATCAAACCTTGCTTATGCTGGATACTATTCCCAAGTCACTTAGCGATGAGTTGCATCAAATGTTGCAGTTGGCCGACCTTGTAAAATTTGCCAAAGCTGAGCCCCTGCCCGATGAAAACGATAATGCCTGGCATACTGCATATCAGTTTGTGTCGAAGACTTTGCTTACAGCACCCGAAAATGTAACTACCGAAACCCAACAAGTTGAAGAATTAAAACCATGAGCCACATAGTATTCGAAAATCCTAAAGCATTCCTGTTGCTTTTGTTGCTGGTGCCTCTGATCATCTGGTATGTCAGAAAATGGAGAACCACAACAGCCGCTATACAGGTACCTGATATCAAACGATTGGCTGGCATATCGACCAGTGGTAAGATATGGTTGCGACATCTGGCCTTTGCTATGCAAATGCTTGCCGTAGCATTGATCATAACTGCATTGGCACGTCCTCAGTCGACTAATCGGTGGAAAAATATTACCTCTGAGGGTATTGATATAGTCATCGCTCTCGACATCTCGGGGAGTATGCTGGCTGCCGATTTTAAGCCCAACCGGCTGGAGGCGGCAAAAGAGGTGGGTGCCGAGTTTATTGCTGGCCGTCCTGACGACCGTATTGGTTTAGTAGTATTTGCGGCCGAAAGTTTTACCCAGTGCCCGCTTACAACCGATAAGGCAACGCTACTCAACCTGATGAAAAATGTCAAAATGGGCATGATCGACGATGGTACTGCCATTGGCATGGGATTGGCTACCGCCGTCAATCGGCTGCGAAATAGCAAATCGCCCAGTAAGGTAATTATCCTGTTGACCGATGGGGTAAATAATCAGGGAAGTATTGCTCCTATGACGGCTGCCGAAATTGCCAAAACTTTTGGCATCAGGGTGTACACCATTGGTGTGGGTACCCGGGGCATGGCTCCTTATCCGGTGCAAACTCCCTTTGGAACCCAATATCAGGATATGGAAGTGGAAATAGATGAACCGCTGCTGCAGCAGATAGCCCAGCTTACCGGTGGAAAATATTTCAGGGCTACCAATAACCAGAAATTACGCGAGATATACAAGGAAATTGATCGTATGGAAAAAACAAGGGTTGAAGTAAAAGAGTACAAAAAACGTGAGGAAGAATATTTTAAATTCGGTTTGGCTGCATTTATTCTTTTGCTGGGTTCGCTTGTGATCCGGCAGGGATATATGATGTCTTTACCCTGAAAAATTGGAATTATGTTTCGTTTTGCATACCCATACATGTTATATTTGCTGGCGTTGCTGCCTTTACTGGCGGTTTGGTTTCATTATACCCGCCTGCGCCGGTTGAAAAAGCTATCTGAGTTTGGCGATATTCAACTCATCAAGCAACTTGCACCGGATGTTTCGGCTACCAAGCCGGTGTGGAAGTTTTATCTTTTTTTGGCAGCATTGGTATTTATTATTCTGGGACTGGCCCGTCCCCAAATGGGTTCTAAACTCCAGGAGGTCCGTCGCAAGGGAATTGAAATCATGATTGCCCTCGACGTGTCGAATAGCATGAATGCCATGGACATTCAGCCTTCACGACTCGAACGTGCCAAACAGGTGCTTTCGAAGTTAATCGATCGTCTGGAGGACGATAAAATCGGCCTTGTTGTCTTTGCCGGAGAAGCATACATTCAGGTGCCCATTACTGCCGATTATGTTTCGGCCAAAATGTTTCTCTCAAACATCAATACCAGTATCGTCCCCGTACAGGGAACGGCTATCAATAAAGCCCTTGAGATGGCCGCAGCTTCCTTTTCCGCTTCCGATTTAAAAAAGGTCATCATCGTTATTACCGATGGCGAGGATCATGAGGGCGATCCGGTAGCTTTTGCCCAACAGCTACACGAAGAAAAGGGAATTCTTATTTATGCTATTGGCATGGGCAGCCCCGAGGGTAGTCCTATCCCCGTTAATCCCCTTAATCCTTACGATTTTAAAAAGGATAGAGAGGGTAATACAATCATTAGTAAACTTGACGAAGAAACACTCATCAAAATGGCGGCAGTAGCCGGGGGAGAATACATCCCTGGAAATAATGCACAGGCCGGTCTGAATAAATTGTTCGATAAGCTCAAAAAAATCGATCGGAAAGAGTATGAGGCGAAAATTTATGCCGACTATAACGACCAGTTTATGTATTTTTTTGCCATGGCCCTATTGCTGTTGATTATCGAACTGATCATTATTGAACGTAAGAGTCAGCGTTGGGCTAATTTCAAGCTTTTTGAATTTACCCTTAATAGTTTTAATAAAAATGTTGCTGGGAGGAAATGACAATGACGTTTCGGTTTCTTGATAAATTTCCCATGAGGTTTGCTGGCAGTAGCATCATTGGGTTATGTATATTAATCCTGGCCACTTGCTTTTCTCCTACTATTTTCGGGCAGAAATCGGAGAGAAAGTTTGTCAGAAAGGGTAATACGGCCTATGAACACAAGAATTACAGCGATGCTGAAATCTTTTATCGAAAGGCTCTGGAAAAACATAACAATTTTGCAGTTGCCCAGTACAATCTTGGCAATACTCTCTATCGTCAGAATAAATTTGAAGAGGCGGCCGGAGCCTATCAAAAAGCAATAGGATCAGGAGGACTGGCCAATGCCGATCTTGCAAAAGCTTATCACAATATGGGAAATTCTCTGTTACAGTCAAAAAAAATTGCCGAGAGCATTGAAGCCTACAAACAAGCTCTTCGGATAAATCCTCGCGATATTGAAACAAAATACAATCTGGCTTTAGCCCAAAAGTTACTGAAAAATCCTCCACAGCAGAATCAGAATAATCAGAACCAAAATCAAAATCAGAACCAGAACCAGAACCAGAATCAAAACCAGAATAAAGATAATCAGGGAAATAATAATCAGCAGAACAAGCCGGATAATAATCAGGAGGGAAATACTCCGCAGGGAAGTAAAATGAGTAAGGATCAGGCGAATCAGCTGTTGGAAGCAATCCAGAATGATGAAAACAATACACAGGAAAAGGTAAAAAAGGAACAGGCCAAGGGGGTCAAGGTTCGTCCGGATAAAGATTGGTAAAAATTTTGATAGCTTTGAACAATGGGTTTTGTAAAAAAATAAATTCCATGAGATATATATTGGCCTTCATAGGTATATGGGTGTCTCTTCATACATTGTTAGCCGACAATATTCAGTTTACCGCCAGTGGTCCGCGGGTGGTTGAGGTGGGGGAACAATTTGAAATTACCTATACCATCAATGCGCAGCCATCGGGTTTTCGACCGCCCGAATTTAAAGGTTTTAGCCTGATCGGGGGGCCCAGCCAGTCGAGCAGTACCAGCATTCAGTATATCAATGGTAAGGTTACCCAGAATGTCACATTCAGCTATAGTTATTATTTTACTGCTACCAAAGCTGGTACGTATACTATCGACCCGGCAAAGGCAACTGTCGATGGTAAGTCGTACTTGTCCAACAGCCTCACCATTGAGGTGATAGCTTCGGGAAAATCTTCATCAGCATCATCAGGATCATCGTCACATGCGGGAAATGTCGGGGCTGCCTCTGGCGATGAGGATGAGGTTGTTGCCGAAGCAGGTAACGACGATATTTTTGTGCGTATCCTTGTTGATAAAACTACAGTTTATCAAGGCGAAAATATTGTTGCTACCATCAAGCTGTATTCCCGTCTCAATATTTCCAGTATTGAAAAAGTAGATTATCCTTCATTCAATGGATTTTTCAGGCAGGATATAGAAACACCGCCCCTGCGGCAGCTCGAACGTGAGGTAATTAACGGCCAGGTATATGGTACGGGTGTGTTGCAGCGGATGGTACTTATTCCGCAGAATGCCGGCCAGGTTACCATTGATCCCTTCTCGTTGCAAGCAGTGGTGCAGGTTCCCCTCTCGCGTCGACCCCGAAGCATATGGGACGATTTCTGGGGTCCACAGGTGAAAGAAATACGGAAAAAAGTTAGCAGCAAACCTGTAAAAATAACCGTTAAGGCTTTGCCTGCCAATGCTCCCGCCAGTTTCAAAGGCGCTGTGGGTAATTATACCTTCATTGCTAAACTCGATAAACAAAATGTTAAAACCAACGATGCCATCAATCTCAGAATTACGATTGCCGGCAATGGCAACCTGAAGGTTATTCAGCCCTTCGACATTAAATTCCCATCCGATTTCGAAACCTACGATCCCAAGGTGACGGTTAATACAAAAGCTACCCTCAACGGTATTGAGGGCAGTAAAACCTTCGAATATCTTATTATCCCCCGTCACTCGGGTACCTTCAGAATTCCACCTATTGAATTTACTTGGTTTGACCTTCAGCGCAAACAATATAAAACTGCTTCGAGCGGTGAGCTCGTAATTAATGTGGAAAAAAGTGCCGATGAAGGAAAAACAACCATTGTACAGGGTGTTAACAAGGAGGACGTCAAATTTTTGGGGAAAGATATTCAGTTTATCAAAACCCGCAATCTGCAACTTAGTCGGAAAAACGATTTTCTGGTAGCTGATCCGTTGTTTGCTGCAGCCTATGCTATTGCACTTCTGATATTTGGGTTGTTTGTATGGTTCATGCGTAAACACATACGGGCTAATGCCGATGTTGTCAAAGTAAGATTGCGAAAAGCCAATAAAATAGCTGTAAAACGACTGCAAACGGCAAAGGAAAACCTTGAGGCTCAACAGGAGGAAAAGTTCTATGAAAATGTTCTGAAAGCACTCTGGGGCTATGTGAGCGACAAATTCAATATTCCGTTGGCCGACCTTTCGCGTGATAAAGTATATGAGGTCGCTGCCCTACATAATATTTCGGTCGACACTGTCGATGAAATGATGAAGATACTGGATCATTGCGAGTTTTCGCGGTATGCTCCGGCTCAGGGTAGTGGACAAATGCAGGAGGTTTATCAAAGTGCCGTCAACGTGATTAGTAAGTTTGAACAAAATTTTAAAAAGTAAAAAAGATGAACCGACAAATTGTCGTGATATTCAGCATCATACTGTGCAGCCTGACATTGCAGAATAGTTTTGGCAATAATCCTCAAGTCGGGGATTTTGCACGGGCCAATCAGCTTTATACGGCTGCCCAATACGATAGCGCTGTGAAACTATATGAAACAATTCTCAGCAAGGGATACGAATCGGCTGAGTTGTACTACAATCTTGGAAATGCTTATTACAAGGCCCGAAAT
>Ga0068707_1003781_pt1 | contig 10529 bp, 8 predicted proteins | sample YNPNPMetaG_FD_66600 | JGI IMG/M metagenome (GOLD analysis project Ga0068707, IMG submission 66600) | Anoxygenic and chlorotrophic microbial mat microbial communities from Yellowstone National Park, USA - YNP NP MetaG | ecosystem: Environmental > Aquatic > Thermal springs > Hot (42-90C) >... | reverse complement strand
CTGGGGTGCAGATCACCTCCCCGGGGATGGATGCTGTCCTCAACGGCCCTGTTCAGATTCTAGGCACAGCCAACATACCCAATTTCCAGTACTATAAAATTGAGGTGGGATCGGGAGAGAACCCTACCTCCTGGAGTCTATTCAGCGATCTTCGCAAATCCCCCATCGCCGGCGGCCTCCTGGACATTTGGGACCCTTCAGGCTATCCATCAGGGGTTTACAAGTTGCGCCTGACTGTGGTGGACAACACCGGTAATTACCCCCTGCCCTGTGAAGTGCGGGTCATCGTGGAGCATTGAAGACGGTGACAAGGCCATCTTTTCTCGCGGGTTTTAGGCCCCAACCGGGCCGGGAGCGCGTTTCCGTCGCGCCAGGTTGTCGCCGGCTGCGGGAGGGCAGACGCTGGCACAACAAACTGCCAGGGCTCCTTCTATGCCCCCTGTTGTCTGCTTCCCTTCTCTTCAGTTGCGGGCCTGCTCCTGCCTCTGAACCCACCCCTCGGTTGAGCACCCCTACCCCAACCCTCCCCCAGGTTGAAGAAAGGGGATCGGACCCCATCAGCCACCTTGACCCCGCCGGCGCCCAGATCACCCTCTGGCACCCTTTCACCAGGGCCGAAGAGCAAACCCTGCGGGCCTTGATCTCCGAGTTCAATACCCGAAACGTCTGGGGCATCACTGTCAAGCCGGAATACGTTGGTCCCTACCCTGATCTACACAGAAGGACCCTGGCCGCCATCGCCTTCGGCAGCCCCCCGGAAATGACCTTCACCCACCATAGCCGGGTAGCCGAGTACGCTCAGGCGGACGTCATCCAGCCCCTGGACGATTACATTGCCAACGAAAAATACGGCCTGACTGCCAGAGAACAGCAAGACTACCTTCCTGCCTTCCTGGCCGGAGACCGTTACCCGGCCTCTGACGATCAGTTGCTCAGCCTCTCACCCGGCCTGAAAATGGAGGTCCTATACTACAACATAGACATGCTCCGGGAATTGGGCTATGCGAACCCACCGGCGACCTGGGACGAGTTCAAAGCAATGAGCATGGACGCCACCCGGGATACGGACGGCGACAGCGTCAAAGATACTTTTGGCTACGCCGTCTCCCCCAGGGGTTCTACCTTCGCCGGTTGGGTGTGGAGCCGGGGTGGCGAACTCCTGAGCCAGGACGGCCGGAACGTCGCATTCCAGGAGCAGGGCCTGGAAGCACTGACCCTTTTGAGGGACCTGGTAGATGGGGGCTACGCCTATCAGGTTTTCGTCGAGGATGGTGACCAGTCGGATTTTAGCCAGGGTAAAGTGCTTTTCATTTTCAACTCTGTAGATGGGGCCGCTGCCAGGCCAGAATTTGAATGGTCCATTGCTCCCTTCCCTTATTCTGTTGACGCAGGGGGGATAGCCAGGCCCGTCGTGGGGATGTCCGGTCCTACCCTTTGCCTCTTCAAAACCACGCCCCAAAAGCAACTGGCTGGCTGGCTCTTTATCAAGTGGTTGACCGAACCAGAGCAGGCAGCCCGGTGGGCTATTGCTGGGGGCTACTTCCCGGTGCGCAGGTCAGCTCTCGAAACCGAGGTCATGAAAGCCTATTTTAAAGAGAACCTTCCTTACAAGAAGGCCTTTGACTTCCTGGAATATGCCAGGATGGAACCGGCCATCGCCGGTTGGCAGGAGATCCTTGACGCGCTCCACGGAGCCATCATGGGCGTCGCCAGCGGTCAGATGAGCCCACAGGAAGCGATGGACGGGGCTGTAAAGGAAGCAGACAGGATCCTGGCGGAGTAGACGATGCTGCAAACGGCTATCCTGGCCGCCCGAGAGGCCGGCTCGATATTGTTGGACAACCTGAAGAAACCACGCCAGACAAAGGTCAAAGGTCTGCGAGACATCGTTACTGATGCCGATGTGGAAGCTCAACGAGCCATTATCGAAATCATCCAGGCTCACTTCCCCCACCACGCCATCCTCTCCGAAGAATCCGCCCCTGGATTGAAGGATCGGACAGAGGCAGAAGGTCACCCCTACACCTGGATCGTTGACCCCCTGGATGGCACCACCAATTATTCCCGTCACCTCCCCTACTTTTGCACTTCCATCGCTTTGAGCCATCGAGAAGAAGTCATCCTGGGTGTGGTTTACGATCCCTTGCATGATCATCTTTTTCACGCGGAGCGGAGCCAGGGCGCTTACCTGAACGGTGAACGGCTGCGGGTGAGCCGGGTTAAATCATTGGCCGACGCCCTGGTCGGCCTGGACTGGGCGCGAGCTCAGGCGGAGAGAGAGGTCATCACCCACCTGATCGCCCGGACAGCGTTGCAGGTCGGGTCTTTGCGCACCCTGGGAGCGGCTGCCCTGGGTCTGTGTTACGTGGCCGCTGGCTGGCTGGATGCCTACTTCCACTTCTCTTTGAAGGCCTGGGACGCGGCAGCGGGAACCCTGATCGTCCGGGAGGCAGGAGGGGCAGCCAGCGATTTCGCCGGCCGTCCCTGGCGGATCCGTTCGGAGCGCTGCCTGGTCAGCAACGGCCTGCTCCACGATGAGATGCGGGGCATTTTGATGGCTGATGGCTCGTTGTTCGTTAGCTGAGTCAATTTGGTGAGTCCGGAGATGAACCGCTGGTTGAACTCGGGGTCGGCTAAAGAGCAGGCCAGATGGGGTGGCCAGTACGTCGCCGTGAGCCGGGAGAAGCATGTTGTAGCGGCAGACAAGTCGGCAGCCGGGCTTCAACGGAAGCCGGGCATAATTGCCATTATGTTCTTCCTCTCCGCCTGCGGTAGCCTGCCAGCGATAACCACCCCCCCACCCACTCCTGCCTATTCACCCGTTGCGGACCGTCGGCCGGGGGTCATTGTCCTCTCCCTGAGCGGGGCGCGAGCCGACCTCATCGAGCAATATCTGGCTGACGGGCTTATGCCCAACCTGGCCCGGTTGATGAAAGAAGGGGTGAAGGCCCAGTACGCTCAAAGCATTGACCCCGCCCTGAGCCTGCCCGCTCATGCTTCCATCAGCAGCGGTTGCTTCCCCGACAAGACGGGGATCATCGCCGACAAGTACCACAGCCCTCAGGACGATTTCACCCAATATATCAGCAACTCAGATGAATTTGAGACGGCTGTCGAGCCGGTGTGGCGTACGGCCATGCGCCACGGCCTGCGCACAGCCACTGTCTTCTGGCCAGGAGCCGGATCCAACCTCCCAGACCAGTCCGCTGACTACACCGTGGCCTATGGGGAGAGCTACGCCCCCTCGACTCAACACACCCTCACCTTCACCGTGGCCAGCGGCTGGGAAAGCCCCCCCCATTCCTTCAGTCCCCCCCAGGAGAGCCTGTTGCCCATCACTGGTGATGAAGACGCCCTGATCTCAGCCCTTAACGTCCTGGCTGTGGACACCCGGGACGATGGCCTCGTCAACTATGACACCTTTTACCTCTGCCGATTCAAAGAGGTTGACCAGGACAGCACTCCCCTTGTTGAAGGCCGATGGACCCCGGTCACCGTCAGCCCCCACCTCCGAAGTGGGGCCTATCTCAAGATCACCGCTTCCAACCTGGCCAGCCTCACCAGTCCTCTCAGCTCAACCGAAGCTATCACCGTCATCGCCCCCATCAGCCTGACCGTCTTTCAGAGTCAGGTCAGCTACAACCGGGGCCGTCCGGTTGAGCTCCTGCGAGAGGTGACGGAGCGTTTCGGCTTCTTCCCGCCTCCTCCTGACCATCATGCCTTGCAACAAGGCTGGATCACCCCTGAAGACTATCTGGCCATGGCCGAAACCCAATCCCGCTGGATGATGGAGGTGGCTGCTCACATCTATATCACCTATCAGCCGGACTTGATGCTCGTCGGTCAGCCTGTCCTCAGCGAGATTTTCCGTCAGTTCCTATTGGTGGATGAGCGTCAGCCCGGTTACTCGCCGGAACGGGCCGCAGAGTATGCTGGTTACCGCCAGCGCGGAGCTCAAATGGCCGATGCCAGCCTGAGCTTATGGCTGACCGCCCCAGACCTGGAGGATACGACTATTCTTGTCGTCTCCGATCAGGGGTTGGCTCCCGTCCACACCGTGGTCCACCTCAACACTATCCTGGCCCAGGCTGGTTTCTTGAACTTCCGGGAGTCACCCGGCTTTCCCGTTGAAGTGACCAGTCAAGCTTTGGCTCTTGGCTCCGGTGGTTCAGCTTATATTTATGTCAATCTAAAGGGACGGGAGCGGCCAGGCGTTGTGCCGCCTGAAGCATACCCGGCCCTTCTGGATGAACTGATCCAAACCCTGTCCCAAGTCAGAGCTCCCAACGGGCAGCCGGTTTTCGCCCGCATCGTCAGACGCCAGGAGATGGACAGTCTGCACCTGTCCTCGCCCTCCTCAGGTGACCTTTTTGTCCAGGCTGAGCCGGGTTACGCCTTCTCCGATGCATGGAGCAAGGAAGTTTTCGAGCAGAGCAGTGATTCAGGAGAAATGGGCTACGATTCGGCCCTGGAGGAGATGCATGGCATCTTTGTAGCCGCCGGCTGGGGTGTGAGAAAAGGGGGAACCATCAGTGCGATTCGGGTGGTAGATATTGCCCCTACCGTGGCCAGGCTTCTGGGCTTTCCCCCACCCGACATGGTGGACGGTCTGGCCCTGGACGAGATGATCCAGGACGTCCCATCTCAAGTTATATCCCCCTGAACGCAGCAAAAGGTCTCACTCCTGGTCTCAGAAGGGAGAGAGGGGTTTGGGGCGGCTTCGTTACTCCAAACCCCTTCTTCTTTTGCCTTACCCACGCCCCAGAGCGACTGGAATTCTGAACAATTCTGGAGTCGAGCCTTCAGGCGGGCCATATTTTGTGGCCACGACCGGCTAAAGCCTCTACTCCTTGTGGTGTGCGAACCGTTGTTCAAAGTCCAGGGTGACATGAGGCGAGGTTATCCGCCAAACCCGAAGCAAAATTCAGCTTGACAAACCGGGCGAATCGGAGTATAATCTATCGTGGTTATATGACTAACGCCTATATCCTGACATCCAGACCCGGGAATGCCCATGAAGGACGACCCCATTCACAAACTGGTGAAAATCGGCTTTTCGGAGTACGAGGCCAAGGCCTACTTCGCTCTGCTTAGAGAAAGCCCTGTCACGGGGTATCAGCTTTCCAAGCACTCCGGCGTTCCTCGCTCCATGATCTACGAGGTCCTGGGCAAGCTCATTGCTCGTGGCGCGGTCATGACGCTGCGTCGAGGTGATTCCATCCAGTATGCCCCGGTTCCCGCGGAGGAATTCCTCGACCAGCTCCACCGCGAGCACGAGGAGCTTATCTTCTCGCTCAAAGACGACCTGGCTGCCCTCACCTCAGCCCCTAACCTGGAATACGTCTGGCACATTGAGGGCTACGAGAACATCATGGCCAGGGCAGAGGAAATGATCCGCCAGGCAAAGACGCACATCTATCTGGCTCTCTTACCAGCCACATTCCCGGATTTGGAGCCCGCGCTGGAGGAGGCAATCCGACGAGGAGTGCGGGTAGTGCTCTATAGCCCGGCTCTTCTCGATCTGCCAGGCGCCCAGGTGATTGTCGCTCCGGTGTCTGAGGAGGCCCGTGACCGGGTGGAGGGGCTGATGCTGATCCTGGTCATTGACGGAGAAGAGGTATTGATCGGCGAATGGCTGACGGCGACCCAGGCCCGGGCCTCCTGGACCAGCAGCCCTCTCCTGGTCTTTATCGCTGAGCATCACCTGCGGACAGATCCCTATCTGCCCCAGATCCTGGCCTGTTTGGGGGATCGGGCCCTGGACATCATCCAGGAGGAGGATCGAGAGTTGTTCGCCCGCGCCCTGGAGAGCCACATCAGCAATTGACAGTGGAGATTTCTACATGGATTGGAAAGTATTCCTCAGTACTTTTGCCCTGTTGTTTGTAGCCGAACTGGGGGACAAAACACAGTTGGCCGTGATCAGTATGACCAGCAAACACAGCCAGCCATGGCCGGTATTTCTCGGCGCGACGGTAGCACTGGCCCTGGTTACTTTGCTGGGTGTGGTCTGTGGCGAGGCCGTGTCTCGTGTTATCCCCGCGTCGCTTCTGACCAAGATAGCGGCCGTCGCCTTTGTGGTGATGGGCGCGCTGATGTGGTTCGATGTATTGTAAGAGTTCTTTGCAAGGGGCAATTTGATGATCTTCAAGAACCTGCTCGGACGCAAAACCCGTAGTCTATTGACCATTGTCGGCATTGGCATTGGCATCGCCGCCATGGTGGCTTTGGGAGCTATTGCCAATGGCCTGGAAGCGGGCTATCGGGCCATGCTCACCGGCAGCCAGGGCGACCTGATCGTCACTCAGGCCGATGCAGCCGATATCTCTGCTGCGGCCGTTGATGAAAAAGTTGGCCAGCAACTCAAAGCCCTGCCCGAAGTGGCAGACGTGACCGGTATGCTGCAGAGCATCATCACGGCTGAGGGTGCCCGCTACTTTGTAATCTTTGGCTATGATCCCAAAGGCTTTGCCATTGAGCATTTCAAAATCGTGGAAGGCGAAGGGCTGTCGGGCAGCAAACAGGTCATCATCGGCAAGGTAGCCGCCAAGAATTTCAAGAAGGGCATCGGCGATTCCCTGAAGCTTTTTGGCAGCGCTTTTCGCATTGTGGGCATCTATGAAACGGGCGATGCTTTAGAAGAAGGGGGTGGGGTGATCTCCCTGAGCGATGCCCAGGCCCTGCTCAGCAAACCCCATCAGGTCGCCCTGTACACGCTCAGGCTCAAGCCAGGAGCCGACATCGAGGAGGTGCGGCGCAAGATCGAACGGCGCATCCCCGACGTGACAACTTCACAGTCGGGTCAGGTCGCCAACATCCAGCAGACCATTCAAATGGTGCGCGGCTTTGCCTGGGGCATCGCCTTTATCGCCATTCTCATCGGCGCAGTAGGGATGATGAACACGGTGCTGATGTCGGTCTTTGAGCGCACCCGGGAGATCGGGGTGCTGCGCTCTCTGGGCTGGCGCAAAGGGCGGGTGCTGGGCCTGATCATGGGCGAGGCTCTGGCCTTAAGCCTGATCGGTGGCCTGACGGGGACCGTCCTGGGCGTGGCGGCCGTCAGGGCCCTGGGCAGTTCACCCGCCACAGGAGGGCTTCTACAAGGCCGTTTCTCACCCGGGCTGTTCATTCAGGCCCTGGTGGTAGCTCTGATCCTGGGCGCCCTGGGGGGATTCTACCCGGCCTGGCGGGCCTCGCAGTTGACCCCCCTGGAGGCGCTGCGTTATGAGGGTGGCTCGACCGGTTCTGGCGGGAAGGGGAAAAAGGGATGGGCGCTCCCTTTCAGCGTCGAGAAACTGCCTGTGACCGCCCGCAACCTTTTCCGCCGTCGGACACGCACCCTGCTGACCATGGTCGGCATCGGCATCAGCGTGGCCGTGATCGTGGCCTTACAGGGCATTGTGGATGGCTTTGTAGCTCAGTTTGAAACACTGATGGGTGGCAGCGGACAGGCAGACCTCATGGCTGTGGAAGCTGACATCTCCGACATGGAATACTCCAGCATTGATGAGCAGGTAGGCAAGAAGCTGATCACCGTCCCAGGTATCAGGCATGTCTCCGGCATTGTCTTTGGCTTTATTTCCGATCCGAAGATGACTTACCTCATCATCTGGGGCTACCATCCCGGCGAGTATGCCATCCGCCAGTTCAAAATCGTGGAAGGAGAGGGGCTCTCGGCCAGCCGCCAGATCATCCTGGGCAAGACAGCCGCCGAGACGTTGGGCAAGAAGGTCGGCCAGACGATCAAAATTCTCAATAGCAACTTTCGCATCGTCGGCATCTATGAGACGGGGATCGGGTTTCTGGATATAAGCGGGGTTATCTCGCTGCGTGAGGCCCAACAACTCTTCAAGAAACCGCGCCAGGTAGGCTGGTATACCATCAAGCTGGAAGACCCCAAAGAGGCCGACCGGATGATCGCCTATCTGAAGGCGAATTTTCCCGAGATCTCTGTTTCCAAGACCTCGGAGTTGACCGAAGCTCTGCCCGATTTCAAGACCACGCAGGCTATGGAGACTGCCATCTCCTTGTTGGCGGCCATCGTGGGAGGCATCGGGATGATGAACACGGTGTTCATGTCGGTCTTTGAACGCACGCGGGAGATCGGAGCTCTGAGGGCCCTGGGCTGGCGCAGGCGACGGGTGCTGGGACTCATTCTGCGGGAATCGCTGCTCCTCAGCCTGGTGAGCGGTGTGGTAGGGATCATTGGGGGAGTGTTGCTGGTCCGGCTGGGGAGCCTCTCAGGGGGCTTTTGGGGCAGCCTGTCCCAAGGCAGCTTTGGCCTGCCCCTATTCATCAGGGCACTGATTATGGCCCTCGTCTTAGGGGCTGTGGCCGGCCTCTATCCTGCCTGGTGGGCCTCGCGGCTGAGCCCGGTGGAAGCGCTACGCTACGAGTAGTCACCCATGAACACGACCTGGTCATCCACTACACGTATCCTGGTTATTGTTATCATCCTGCTGGGAGCGATCTGGCTTGCGGTTGTAGCCAACCCGCTGTTCGAGGCCCTGGTGATCTCTGCCTTGCTGGCCTATCTGCTGGATCCTGTGGTTCGGTTGCTCATGCGTCGGGCTCACCTGAACCGCCCTCTGGCTGCGGGATGCGTGTATGTGCTTTTCCTCCTGATATTGGCCGGCATTCCAACCGTTCTGGGTGTGGTCACTGTGGGACAATTCCATCGCCTGGAGACAGAGTTTGTGACAGCCGTAGACGCACTGAAGCGATGGCTGTTTCGGCCAGTAACGGTTCTCGGCTATCCATTGCGCCCACGAGTCCTGCTGGACAACCTGGAACAATCGGTCAGCAGTGCGCTGGCTGCCCTGCCAAGCGGCTCCTTCGGCCTCCTGTCCGATGTGACCACCAACCTGCTCTGGGGGCTTGTGATCCTCGTCAGCCTGTACTACTTCCTGAAAGATGGCCCCAAAATCAAGCCATGGTTGGTCGGGTTGGCACCGCCCGCCTACCAGGATGAGATCCAACGCTTGATGGATGAGATTGATCATGTCTGGAGGATATTTTTGAGGGTGCAGCTCCTTATCTTCGTCGTCCTGACGGTTCTCATAGCGGTGGGCACCCTTTTGGTGATCTGGCTGTTCCGGGCGGGTTTGTTACCGTGGTCTCCTCTGGTATTCGTCCTGCTCCTGGTGCTGGTCTATACTGCAGCCCAGCAGGTGGATAACCTTTGGCTCCGCCCTCAACTCATGGGCCGGCAACTGCGCCTGCATCCAGGGCTGGTGTTCGTCGGTCTGACAGGGGCACTGGCCCTGAGTGGCGTACTGGGGACGTTTATCGTGGTGCCTTGCATGGCCACCGCCAAAGTGGTGGGCAGATACGTCCATCGCAAATTGTTGGGATTGCCCCCGTGGCCAGCGGAAGCCCGGGCCACAGCCAGCCAGGAAAAGCGGGAAGACGCTTTTGCCGACCAACCAAACGAAAAGCCCGACCTGACAGGCAGGGTGCGGAAACGGATGCTGCAAGTCGTCATCCAAATGTTGCTCATCGCAGCGATCTTGTTCGTCGCCTCGGGCCGCCTGGATTGGGTCTGGGCCTGGGCCTATCTGGGCGTGGGTGTGGGCATTGTGGTCATCAACGCCCTGGTCCTGCCCCCGGAGTTGATCGCCGAGCGCGGGCAAATCAAAGAAGACACCAAGAGGTGGGACAGAGTGCTTGGCATCCTCCTGATCACCCCCACATTGGGCACGTTGATCGTGGCCGGGCTGGATAAACGCTTCGGATGGTCGCCGCAGTTGACTGTGGCGACTCAGGTCGTCGCGTTGATGGTCTTTGCACTGGCCCAGGGCCTGTTCACCTGGGCCATGGCGTCGAACAAGTTCTTTTCAGGCACCGTTCGCATCCAGAAAGAGCGAGGCCATGCTGTCGCCACTGGCGGGCCTTACCGGTACGTGCGCCATCCGGGTTACGTTGGGTACATCATATCCTGGCTGGCGACGTCGCTGACACTCGGCTCACTGTGGGCACTGATCCCGGCCGGGCTTGTGGTGAGCCTCATGATCGTCCGCACGTGGCTTGAAGATAAGACACTGCTGGAGGAACTCGACGGCTACCAGGAATACGCCAGGCAAGTGCGTTACCGCCTGTTGCCAGGTATCTGGTAACCGCTAATATGCGGACATGAGTCTAGGCGCGCAGGTACCTTTTCAGGTCACGGTAGAAATTCTCGTGGGGCCAATACCTATAAGGGTGACTATCCTGGCCTGGTCATCTATGAGATAACCGATGAGGTACAGAAGGCCATAGTGCTTGAATTTATGCACCCAAACACCGGCCAGGTCACCCCTTTTGGGTTCGCCAATATATGGATTCTCGGTAATCTTCTCCACCTCATCATTGATAGCTTTTTGCAGAGCGGCAGGCAGTTTCTTCTTGATTCGGTTGACCTTGGGGAGAGCTGAGACCGGGTACTTCATTCTTCCGTTACAGAAAAGTCAAAGGGTTCTACATTGCCCCTCCGTGCTTCACCCAGGCCTTCCTTCAGCTCTTTGACGAAACTTTTGGGCAAGTCGTGTTCT
>Ga0068707_1003780_pt1 | contig 10529 bp, 8 predicted proteins | sample YNPNPMetaG_FD_66600 | JGI IMG/M metagenome (GOLD analysis project Ga0068707, IMG submission 66600) | Anoxygenic and chlorotrophic microbial mat microbial communities from Yellowstone National Park, USA - YNP NP MetaG | ecosystem: Environmental > Aquatic > Thermal springs > Hot (42-90C) >... | reverse complement strand
TGAGGAGGTCAAACCTTTCCTGATTATTCTGGATATCCAAATGCCTCGCATGAATGGGCTGGAATTTCTGCAGCACTTGTATCGGGATGATTTTCTGGAAATGATACCGGTGGTGGTGCTGACTTCTTCTACCGATCTCCAGGACATCAAAGAAAGTTTTCGCTTAAAGGCGGCCGGCTACATGGTCAAACCGTTGGAATACCCCGAATTTGTCCAGCTTTTAAGAACTATTTACGAATATTGGAGTCGGAGCGCCTTGCCTGATAGTCCTGACACCTGAACTTAAGGCAACCAAATTCCTCCAAGGTCGTTGAGAAAGGGCTTTATGCCAGACATCAAGGTTCTCTTAGTGGAAGATGACTTGGTGGATCAGAAAGCTTTTGTCGCCTGGTAAAAAGCCAGAAACTTCTCTATGATTACCGCGTCGCCGGGTCGGTAAAGGAGGCCAGAAGGTTTTTGGCTAACCAGAAGTTCGATATTGTGTTGTCCGATTATCTTCTCAAAGACGGCTCGGCCTTCGACATTCTTGAGGCAGCCTCAGATACGCCCACCGTAGTCATCACCGGCAGCGGCAACGAAGAGGTAGCGGTCAATGCCATGAAGTTGGGGGCCTATGATTACCTCATCAAAGATTTGGCGCGCTATTACCTCACGGTGCTGCCCCTCACGGTGGCTAACACTTTGACACGCAAAGAGACCGAAGCGGATTTACACCGATTTTACCAGGAGCTTTCCCAGGTGAGAGAAAAAGTCCAGGCCATCTGGGAGTCAGCCCAGGTCCTCCAGCAGGAGGTGGCAGGCAACCTGAAGAGCCAACACCAAGAGCACCTGGCCAAAATCCTTACTTGTGCGGAGAAGTTGACCTGCTTGATCAGAGATCTGGTCAAGCCGGTGACAGGATCCGGAAGGAAGATTTAGGCGCTCTATCTTGTGGCCGACTCCAAAGCGGCGGCGATGACGGTCTCAGCGGCCGAGTAGGGGTCGGTGCGGCGCTCCAAAAGGTCTTGAATGATCGCCTCCAAACGGCCGTTTTTGGTCATCTGGTCCACCAGCCGGGCAAAGACCCCTTCCTTCAAGAGGTCTAAAAATTCCTGACGCAGGCGCTGGCGCCGAGCGGCGATCAAAGCTTGCCCTCCATCCCGCTGCAGGAACTCCTGATGGGCCAAGATTCCCCCCATAAGCTCGGTGATCCCCCGATTTTTTTTGGCCGAGGTCTGATAGACCCGGGGCTGCCAGGCGTCCGGGGTCTTAGCGGTTCTCAGGTCCAACATGAGGAGCAGGTCCTGATAGGTCCGTTCCGCCCCCTCCTTGTCCGCCTTATTGACCACCAACAAGTCGGCCACCTCCAACAGCCCCGCTTTCAGGGCCTGGATGTCATCCCCCAGACCCGGTACCGTGACCACCAAGGTGGTATAAGCCGCGGCGGCGATTTCCACTTCGTCCTGCCCCACCCCCACGGTTTCCACCAGGATATAATCCTTACCCATGGCATCCAGCACCGAGATGACGGCCCGGGCCGAGGCCGACAGACCCCCGAAATGGCCCCGAGTGGCCAACGAACGGATGAACACCCCCTCATCCAAAGCGTGCCGTTGCATGCGGATGCGGTCCCCCAAAATAGCCCCGCCGGAAAAAGGGCTGGTGGGATCCACAGCCACCACCCCCACGGTTTTGCCTGCCTCCCGCAGGTGCTGAATCAGGCGATCTGTGAGGGTGCTCTTGCCTACCCCTGGTGAACCGGTAATGCCGATAACGTGCGCCCGTCCACTTTTGGGATATAAGAGCTTTAAAACTTCCCGGGCCTCCGGCCGACCGTCATCCAAATCCCGCATCAGCCGGGCCGCAGCTCGCACCTCCCCCGCCATGATACGTTCAGCCACCTCACTGGCGTTGTCCATGTCCTCTCCACTTTCAGGGGTCAGTTTGGGGGTCCTAGTTTTTGGCCTTGGGTGTCCGGGACTTTCGCCCAGGGCCCGAATCCTCCCCCTACTTGCCCCTGGCGGCAGGCAAATTAACGTTTAGGCGTACCCCTCACCACGCAAGTCCATGATCCGCACCGCCTTGCCTTCCGTGGCGGGGAGAGTGCCGGGTTCCACCAGCTCCACCCGCGGTGTCACTAGCAGCTCACTCTTTAAAGCCTCGGTAAGCTTCTGTCGCAAGCCGGTGAGGTACTTCAGGTCTTCCCGGAAAAAACTCTCCTGTACCTCCACCTTCACCACCATGAGGTCATTGAAGTTCTCCCGCCTCAGTTCCACCAAGTAATTGGTATGCACCTCCGGCATCCCCATCAGCACCCGCTCGATCTGCAAAGGAAAGACATTGACCCCCTTGATAATAATCATATCGTCGGTGCGCCCCTGGATGCGAGACAGACGTTTAAAGGCCCGACCGCAAGGACAGGGGACGTCGTCATAGGAGGCCAAATCCCGGGTGCGATAGCGGAGCAGGGGCATGCCCTGCCGGTTAAGATTGGTGAATACCAGCTCCCCCACCACCCCGGGTCCCACCGGCTCCAGACTCACCGGGTCAATGACCTCCAGCAGAAAGGCGTCTTCCCAGACGTGCAGGCCGTTCTGTTCCGGGCACTCAAAGGCGACGCCGGGACCGTTCATCTCCGAGAGGCCATAAGAATTATAAGCCTTAAGCCCATAGGCCGCCTCAATACGCCGACGCATGTCCTCCGAGTGGGGTTCAGCCCCGATGAAGGCCAGGCGCACCGGCAGCTCCCGCGGGTCCACCCCCGCCTCCGCAAAGGTCTGCAGGAGATAGAGGGCATAGCTGGGGATAATATGGATGCAGGTGGTGTGAAACTGTCGCATGAGCTGCACCTGCCGCTTGCTGTTACCGGCCCCCGCCGGGATGGTGAGGGCTCCCAGCCGCTCGGCCCCGTAATGAAAGCCCAAACCGCCGGTAAAGAGGCCATAACCCATCATGTTCTGAAAAACATCACCTTTTCTCACGCCGACCATATACATGGAGCGGGCCACCAAATCCGCCCAGGTGGAAATATCCTGGCGGGTGTAATAAATCACCGTGGCCTGCCCGGTGGTGCCCGAAGAGGCATGCAGGCGCACCATTTCCGAGAGGGGGACCGTCAGCATCTCCAGACCCCGTCTTCTCAGGTCATCTTTGGTGGTGAAGGGTATCCGACGGATGTCCTCTAGACTGCGCAAGTTTTCCGGGGTGACCCCGGCCTGGGCTAGGCGCTCCTGGTAAAAGGGGCTTCGGCTGGCCCGGCGCAGGGTTTCTTTAAGGCGGCTAAGCTGCAACTCTTTTATTTCCGGTGCTGACAAGGTTTCCACCCCGGCATCCCAATACACCTTTGGCCTCCTAAAACATACTGACCTGACTGCCGGTTTTTTATCCGGTTGTCTTCCCCCTGTCAAGGCCTAGCCCTGGGCCTAGGGACCCAGGGGTGTAACCCAGACATACTCGGCTTTATGTTTCAATAATTGAACATAATGTATAAAATATTAAACATAAACCGTTTTATATGGTTATAACATATTGATTTTATTATACCCCATTTTGGCTCAGGGATTGCAAAAGCAAACTATATCTTAAGCAGTTAAAGGTGCGGGTTACAGGGAGGTAGCCGGGGGGCTCTTTGGCCAGCCGGCTTTTTCTTTCCGGGTCTGAGGCGAGCCAAGGGTTTACACCGAGAGCCTTCTTTCCGAGACAGATTCTTTCTTTCATCACCACAGGTTGTCAGTTCAGGTTACAGGGAGGTAGCCAAGTCGGCTCCACAGGGCCGCTTGGCTTTTTTAACGGGAGGGCAAGAGATGGAGAAAGCAACAAGGTGGATGGGAGCAGTCGTCGTGGTTGCCTTGGTCATGGGGGCGCAAATCGCCCAAGCCTCCAATACTTATCTTTTTCAGGACTTGGGCCACTTGGGAGGGGGAAGCAGCCAGGCTTTGGGAATCAATGAGAACCGGCAAGTGGTGGGCAAAACCAGGGACGGGAATCTAAATCTCCAGTCCTTCCTGTGGACCACGGATAAGGGGATGTCCTGTCTGCTAAACGACAGTGTGGCCCGGAAAGTCAATAATTTTGGGCAGATGGTGGGCGAACTTTACGTCAGCGGCCATTACCAGGCCCTTTTCTGGACTTCGCCGGGGTCCTACCAAACTCTCGGAACCTTGGGCGGCCAAGACAGTCTGGCTTATGCCATTAATGATCAAGGTCGAATCGTCGGTTATTCTGATGTCTTGGCTAATACGTATCCTTACACCCGGCAGCACGCCTTTTTATGGACGGAGGGGGCGGGGATGCAGGATTTGGGCACATTGGGAGGATACCACAGTATTGCCTACAGCCTAAATAACCTCACCCAGGTGGCAGGACGGGCGGAAGTCTCAGGGGGTAATTATCATGCCTTTTTATGGGACGAGAGCCATGGGCTGCAGGATCTCACCCTGGTCGGGGTACTCGGCATTAACAGTGTCGCTAGGGATATCAACAACCTGGGGCAGGTGGTGGGCAATTTCTTTTATGACCCGCTCAATCCTCAATATTATGCCAATGCCTTTCTGTGGTCACCCACCGGCGGTTTTGTGGACTTGGGCAACTTGGGGGGCTATTACTGTCAGGCCAACGCCATTAACGACCGGGGGATAGTAGTAGGGCATGCCGTGTCCAGCCACTGGCAGCACGCCTTCATCTGGACCCCGGAGACCGGTATTAAAGACCTCAACGATCTGGTAATGGGGGCGCATGACCCCATCGTGGATGTCTTTGACATCAATAATGCCGGAGAAATCGTCGGGGTCACCGCCGGCAACCACGCCTGCCTGCTTGTGCCGCTAATTCCGGACCCTACCCCCACGCCGGTGCCCTCCTCCCTGGTTCTTTTGGGCAGCGGTCTCGGAGGATTGCTGGCTTGCCGGGGAGTTCGCCACCGCAAAGCCAGGAACTAGTCCACTTCCCAAAACTTCTCCCCCAGGTGGTGGCCCTGCCCCACCTGGGGGGGCAGGATTCGCAGGCCGGTGTCTGCGGCCCTTAACCTGCCTTATCCAAAAACCCTATAAATTTCCCTCCTAACCTGATATAACTTCGGGCATGATTCAGCTTCCGGTCTCCCCTGAGGAAATCAGAGCCCTGGCTCAAGGAATGTGCGGTGATCTGATCAGGTGGCGGCGGGATTTCCATCAATATCCTGAGCTCTCCCATCAGGAAGAACGCACGGCCCGGGTGGTGGCGAGCCAGCTTATGGCCCTGGGTTTGGAGGTCCGCACCGGTTTGAGTGGTCATGGGGTGCTGGGGGTGTTGCGGGGCCGCCGCTCCGGTCGGGTGGTGGCTTACCGGGCTGATATGGACGCCTTGCCCTTAGGGGAACAGGTGGACGTCCCCTGGCGCTCCCAGGTGCCGGGGGTGATGCATGCCTGCGGGCATGATTTTCATCTCAGCATCGCCTTGGGAACCGCCCGGTTATTGTCGCATCTCCAAGACCGCCTGGCCGGGGAGTTCCGTTTTATCTTTCAACCGGCCGAAGAGGGGCCGCAGGAGGGAGGTCTCAGCGGCGCCCAGGGTCTGGTGGCCGCCGGCGTCTTGGACAACCCCCCGGTTGCGGCCATCTTTGCCCTCCATGTGGCCCCCAACCTGGAAGTCGGGCACTTCTGGTACAGCCCCGAGGTGGTCATGGCCGGCTCCGAACATCTGTTGCTGACGGTCACGGGCAAGGCGGTCCACGGCGCCACTCCTCACCGCGGGGTGGATGCTATCCTGGTCAGCGCCCAGGTTATCCATCATATTCAGGCTTTTTTGGCACAAGGGATCGACGCCCGTTTGCCTGTGGTCCTGACCTTCGGGCGCATATGCGGCGGCAGCCGTTTTAACATCCTGGCAGAGCAGGTGGTGATGGAAGGCAGTCTCCGCTATCTGCAAGAGACCGCCCGCGACCACACCCTCAATGGACTGAGAAGGCTTCTGGGCGGGTTGTCCCAGGCCAGCGGGGCGCGGCTGGACTTACAGGCCCGCACTATTTATCCCATTTTAAAAAATGATGCCGCCCTCAGCCCCCTGGCGGTGGAGGTGCTATGCCGAGTATTGGGCGCAAACCGACTCCTGTTGCATCAGCCGGCCATGGGCAGTGAGGATTTTGCCTTTTTTGCCCAAAAAGCCCCGGCCTTTTACTTTTTTCTCGGCGTCCGCTCTCCCGGCAGCCCGGGACATTCGTTGCATTCGCCGGAATTTGATCCGGACGAAGCCGCCCTTCCCTGGGGGGTGCAGGCCGCGGCCGCTCTTCTCATGGCTCTGAGTGAGCCGGAAACTCCATGGGAGGTAAAGAGAACGGCGAAAAATTCTTGAGAGGGAAAACAATTACGGTCTGGCTCACCCTCTTAATCATTATTTGCCAGCCTCTCACCTTAAATCGACAAGAAATGCCCCGGAAAAAAAGAAAAAAGCCGCGTGAGGGCCTGGAGTCCCGGGTGCTGCAGCTTTTCCGCGAAGCGGGACGGCCGCTGGGCTCCGAGGAAGTACGCCGTCTGTTGGGATTATCCCCGGAGCAGGAGAGCCTTTTAGCCGACGTTCTGGAAAGCTTGGAGTCCAGGGGTGAGCTGGTTCTCCTTAAGGGCGGGCGCTACGGTCTCACCACTCACCTGCGCCTGGTGGTGGGCACTCTCACGGTGCACCCCGAAGGCTATGGCTTCGTCACCCCCGAGAAAGGGGGCAAGGATGTCTTTATTGCCGCCGGTAACCTCAAGGAAGCCTGGCACGGCGACCGGGTGGTGGTGCGTCTGGAGGCTCGCCGAGGTCGCCGTCGGGAAGGCCGCATTATCCGTATCCTCGCCCGGGGGGTTCGGGAAATCCTGGGTCTCCTGTGCCGGACGGACGATCTCTATTATGTGGCGCCGGAGGATGAGCATCTCCTGTTCAACCTGGTTATCCCTCCGGAATGCCTGGGAGGCGCTCAGGCCGGTAAGATTGTCCGGGCCCGGGTGACCCATTACCCTAAGGCCCATCTGAACCCCCAGGGGGAAATCCTGGAAGTCCTGGGGGAAGCCGACGACGCCGCCGTGCAAACACTCCTGGTCATCGGCAAGTACGGCCTGCCGGACCAATTCCCTCCGGAGGTGCTGGCGGAAGCCGCAGCCATCCCAGCTGAGCTTTCCGAGATGGCTGTTCAAGAGCGCCTGGATTTGCGGCATCTTCCCCTGATCACCATCGACGGGGAGGAGGCCCGGGACTTTGATGACGCCGTGGCGGTAGTGAAAAAACCCGGCGGCTCCTATACCCTGTATGTGGCCATCGCCGATGTCAGCCATTATGTGCGGCCTGGCAGCGCCCTGGACCAGGAGGCTTATCGTCGGGGCACCAGCGTCTATTTTCCCCAGCGGGCGGTGCACATGCTTCCCGAGAGGTTGTCCACGGACCTGTGCAGCCTCAAACCCGGGGAGGACCGGCTGGCGGTGTGCGTCATTTTGGAGTATAGCCGCCGCGGGCGCCTCAAGAGGAGCCGCTTTGTCTTGGCGGTGGTGCGCAACCAAGCCCGCTTGACCTATCGGCTGGTGCAGAGCTTGCTGACGGGAAAGGATCGAAAACTACGCCGACAATACCGCCCCTTTTTGAAGATGCTCACCTGGATGGCGGAGCTCTGCGGTCGGCTGCGCTGCTGGCGGGGGCAGCGGGGCAGCTTGCTATTAAGCATCCCGGAGGCCGAAGTGGTTCTCGATGAGCGGGGCTGGCCCACAGACATCTCCCGGGTGGACCACCTCCTTTCCCACCAAATTATTGAGGAATTCATGATTGCTGCCAATGAGGCGGTGGCCGTTTATTTGGGGGAACCTTGCCTGTTCCGGGTTCATGACCGGCCGGATGCCGTTAAGCTCGAAGCTTTTCGGGATTTCGTCAAAGGCTTGGGGCTGGAGCTGCCCAAAGGAGCGCACCGGGATCCCCGGGTCCTCAAAGATTTTCTGCTGGAGGTGGAGAAAACCCCGTTTGCCGCCACCGTACAGTTGATGCTGTTACGCTCCTTGAAGCAGGCCCGCTATGCGGGAGTCAATGTGGGACATTTCGGGTTGGCGGCTCCCATCTATACCCATTTCACTTCACCCATCCGCCGTTACCCGGATCTTTTTGTCCACCGGCTGCTGGTAGCCCGCCTCCGAGGTACTCCACCGCCGGTCTCACTTGAGGTGGAGGATTTGGAGCAGACGGCCCGCTGGCTTTCCCAGCAGGAGCGGCGAGCGGTGGAGGCGGAGCGGGAGATGCTGGCCCGTATGCAGGTGCGCTGTCTGGCTCGGCGGCTGGGGGAAATTCACGCCGGTCAGATCAGCGGCGTCACCACATTTGGGTTTTTTGTCTCTTTGACCGATATATACGCTGACGGTCTGGTGCGCCTGGTGGACCTGCCTGATGACTACTATCGGCTGGACGAAGCCCGGCAGCGTCTGGTGGGTCGCCGCCGGGGCCGGGTGTTCCAACTGGGAGATCAGATAACCGTCAAAATAGCCGGAGTAGATCTCAGAAGACGTCATGTTAACCTTGTCCTCGCCGAAGAGTAAGGCCCTTTTGGACCAGGACCTGGGGGTGTTCCAAGCCCTGCCCACCACCCTCTCGGAAGGGATCATGGCAGAGAAACATATTTATAAACCCACCATTATGAACCCACCATCTTTGCCGCCTTTGTCAGGTTCCTGGCCTCGTATCAGAAATAGCTTCATGTGAGGCGGAGGTGATGGTTAAGAAAAAAACCATTCTTGACCATGATCTGGATGTCTCCAAGGTTCTTGCGGGCGTCGGCCCGGAGGAGGTGGAGGGTTTTATTCCCCTGCCTCTCCGCAATATCAAGAAAAACCAGGAAATCCCCTTCGACGTTTATCTGCGGGTGAAAGCTAAAAACCGGACAGAGACCGCCTTCCTCCCTGTTTGTTCCAAGGGCACGGTTTTTCAAGGTGTCTGGCGGAAAAAACTGGAAGACCTCCAGATCCCCCAGATTTATGTCAGTGTCAGCGATGAACCCCAGATCCTTCCCTATCTTCTGCAAAACCTTGAAAAGCCCCCGGAATATTTCCGGGATGAAGACAAAGCGGCCTTGGTCTATGACTCCACCATGATCTGGTTGCGGCAATCCTTTAAAAACCTGCAGAACCGGGCGACGGTGGATGTTGGGCCCGTCAGCCCCCTTCTGGATAACCTTCTGGGACTCCTGAAAAAGGAAAATTACTGGGATGTCATTCTGCCGGTTATGGAAAATCAGCGCAGCATTTATGCCCACTCCCTCAATGTCTGTTTTTTAGCCTTGGCCTTTATCAATTACCTGGGCTGGAGTCAAAGAAGTGCCCAGGTTTTTGGCTTGGGGGCACTGTTGCATGACATCGGCATGTCCAAGGTACCGCACAGCATCCTCAACAAAAAAGGCCCCCTCACTGAGGATGAAATGGATAAGGTGAAACTACATCCCCTTACCGGCTATCATCTGCTAAAAAATCATGCCTGGATGTATAAAAACGCCCTTCTCATGGTGCTGCAGCACCATGAAAATGCCGACGGCTCCGGTTATCCCCAGAAATTAGCCACCCAGGCCATCCATCCCTGGGCCAAAGTGCTCAGGATTGTGGACTCTTATGAGGCCATGACCTCGGTGCGCCCTTGGCGGGGGCCTTTTTCCCCCCGGGAGGCCCTGTGGAACATACGCCAGGGGGTGGAGCAGCAAAAACTTTATGACCCCGACTTATTCAAGGCCTTCGTCAAATTTCTGGCAGCCCATGAGAAATAGTAACAGATGATGAACTCCTTTTTGGATCAGCCTCTGAAAGCTAGCCAGATTTTTGCTCCATCGCCGGAAGATGAGGGTTATGTCCCTTTGCCCCTGTATCATCTGTCCCCGGGCTGGGAGGTGCCCTTCCAGGTTTATGTCAAACTCCGCCTCAGGGATAACCCTGTGGCCCAACTGGTCTTATGCTGTGAGCGCCACCACACCTTCGAACATAAATGGTATAAGAAATTAACAGACTTGGGGATCACCACCGTCTATTACCCTGAGGTTGACGAAGAAAGTGTGTTGCAGTATCTGACTCATAACCTGTCGAATTTTCTTGGCGATAAAAAATTAAGCACGCAGGCCAAAGCCAGCCGCCTTGGCGATGTCACCATTATCTGGCTGCGGCATTTCTTCCGGGAAGAAAAGGCCCGTACCGGCCAACTCCTGAACCTGGCCCTGGGATATCTGGATGATCTGTTGGAACTGGTGCTCACTGGCGGCGCCACCTCCACTTTTGTGCTGGACCTGTGGCGCCATGATCACGACCTCTATACTCACTGCCTCAATATTTGTCTGGTGGGGTTGGCTTTTGTCAGCTATCTCAAGTGGCCCCGGGACCAGATCCAGGCCTTCGGGATAGGCTGCCTTTTGCATGATATCGGCATGACCCAGGTTCACCGGGACATTCTTCGCAAGGACGGCCAGCTGGACGAAGAAGAGTGGGGGCAAATCAAAAAGCACCCTGTAGCCGGCTTTCAAATGTTAAAAAGCTTTGCCACCCATAAAAGGGAAATTATGTTCATGGTGCAACAGCATCACGAAAACG
>Ga0068707_1003779_pt1 | contig 10529 bp, 18 predicted proteins | sample YNPNPMetaG_FD_66600 | JGI IMG/M metagenome (GOLD analysis project Ga0068707, IMG submission 66600) | Anoxygenic and chlorotrophic microbial mat microbial communities from Yellowstone National Park, USA - YNP NP MetaG | ecosystem: Environmental > Aquatic > Thermal springs > Hot (42-90C) >... | reverse complement strand
GTGTCGGTGAAAGAGGCTATTCCCAACACGAAAGTGAAAAAGGGGGACGTCATGAGGGCTGTGGTGGTTCGCACCGCAAAGGAGACTCGCCGTCCCGATGGGTCTTACATCAAGTTCGACACTAACTCCGCGGTCCTCATCAATCCTCAGAAGGAACCTATCGGGACGCGGATCTTCGGACCGGTAGCAAGGGAGCTGAGGGCCAAAGGGTTTATGAAGATCATCTCCCTCGCTCCGGAGGTCATCTGAGAGGGACAAGGGGTAAGGGGCTATGGCGCGAGGTTGGACCCGGTTGAAGAAGAACGACGTGGTGATGGTCGTCGCTGGCAAGGAGATCGGCAAGTCGGGCAAGATCTTGAGGCTTCTGCCCAAGCGCCAGCGGGTGATCGTCGAAAAGGTGAACATGATCAAGCGTCACACCAAACCGAGCGCTCAGTTTCGCCAAGGGGGGATCATAGAGAAGGAAGGAAGCATCCACATCTCGAACGTGATGATCCTGTGTCACAAATGCAATGCCCCCGTGCGGATCGGCAGACAGGTGCTCGAGGACGGTTCAAAGATCAGAGTGTGCAGTAAGTGCGGGGAGATGTTGGACAAGTGAGATTCGTGATGCGGGATGAAGGATCCAAGAGACAGGATTCGGGACAGACAAGCGGTAGACCTGCAAGGAAGGTCCGGGGGATGTGCCCCTCTTCTGCGCGTCCCTCATCCCGCATCCTGAGTCTTGGATTTCGCATCCTGTGCCAGGAGATGCCTTAATCGGGAGCGAGGACGGATTCGATGGCGAGACTCAAAGAGCACTATTTCAAAGAGGTCGTTCCGGCCATGTTGCGCGAGCGTTCGTACCGCAACGTCATGGAGGTGCCCAGGCTGGAGAAGATCGTCGTGAACATGGGCCTCGGTGAGGCCATCCAGAACATCAAGGTGCTCGATTCCGCGGTGCAGGAGTTGGCCCTCATCACGGGTCAGAAGCCGGTCGTCACGCGGGCCAGAAGATCCATCGCCTCCTTCAAACTGCGGGAAGGGATGTCCATCGGGTGCATGGTGACATTGCGCAAAGAGCGCATGTACGAGTTCCTGGACAGATTGATCAACGTGGCTATACCTCGGGTACGGGACTTCAGGGGGCTCAACAGCCGTTCCTTCGATGGACGTGGGAACTATACGATGGGGATCCGGGAGCAGATCATCTTTCCGGAGATCGACTACGACAAGGTTGAGAGGATCAAAGGGATGAACATCACCATCGTCACAAGTGCCAAGACGGACGAGGAGGGGCGCTTGCTCTTGTCCTTGATGGGGATGCCTTTCAGGGGGTAGGGCGAAGGGATCTGTCCAGGAGGTAAGCTGAGGTGGCGAAGAAATCCTTGATGGCCAAGGCCAAGAGAAAACCCAAGTTCAGTAGCAGAAGTTACACTCGGTGTCCCCTTTGCGGGAGGGCTAGGGCCTATTTGCGGCGCTTTGAGATGTGCCGTATCTGTTTTCGCAATTTGGCGCTGAGGGGGGAGATACCAGGGGTTATAAAGTCCAGTTGGTAGGGCTATCACTGACCTGGCTTGGTAAGGAGAGGAAGACCTTGAGCATGACAGACCCGGTGGCAGACATGTTGACAAGGATCCGCAATGCATCCAGGGCTCGCCACGAGAAGGTGGACGTGCCGGGCTCCAAGCTCAAGCTGGAGATCGCTCGGATCCTCAAGGAAGAGGGATACATAAAGAGCTTCAAGTTCATCAAGGACAACAAACAGGGCGTGATCCGGATCGTCCTCAAGTACGAGGAGAACAAACGTCCGGTGATAGAAGGGATAAAACGGGTCAGTAAACCCGGACGGCGTGTGTTCGCCGGTGTGGACGATGTGCAGCGGGTCTTGGGTGGTTTGGGGATCACGATCTTGTCCACCTCACGAGGTGTCATGACCGACCGACAGGCGAGGGATCTGAAGGTGGGAGGTGAAGTTTTATGCAGCGTCTGGTGATCCGAAGACGGAGAGGGTGAGAAGATGTCTCGAATAGGAAGGTTGCCCATCTCGATTCCCGCTGGCGTCCTTGTCGAGCTGGAGGGCGACAGGGTGAGGGTGAAGGGGCCTAAGGGGGTCTTGGAACATCGGGTCCCGAGAGGGATAGAGCTGTCGGTGGCAGATGGCCAGATGGTGGTTCGACGCTCCGACGATCGTAGGCAGCTCAGGGCCCTCCATGGGCTGACCAGGACGCTCGTGTCGAACATGGTCGTAGGGGTCACTCAAGGGTTCAGAAAGGGGCTTGAGATAGTCGGGGTGGGGTACCGTGCGGAGGTGCAGGGAAGGACCTTGAACCTTACCCTGGGCTATTCCCATCCGATTCAATATCCGATTCCCGATGGTATCACCATCACAGTGGATCGCAATGTGATCATCACGGTGGAGGGGATCGACAAGCAGAAGGTGGGACAGGTGGCGGCGGAGATCAGGGCCTTCCGCAGGCCGGAGCCGTACAAAGGCAAGGGAATAAGGTACGCCGAGGAGAAGATCCGCAAGAAGGTCGGCAAAGGTTCGGCAGGGGGCCGATGATGAAGCAGGTCGAGGCACAGGCCCGGGCTGAAGAGATATCCCCGTTCCGCAGGGGCTCGGTCCTAGCCTCGGCCTTCCTGAGGGCGAGGTAGTGGAGTGCTGACGAAACGCGAGAGAAGGTCAAGGAGCCGCAGGAGGAGGATTCGGGTTCGGAAGAAGATCTTTGGGACCTCGGCCCGACCTCGCCTGTCTGTGCACAGGAGCAACAAACACATCTACGCTCAGGTGATCGACGATGCGGCCGGCAGGACTTTGGTGAGTGCCTCCACCCTGAGCAGGGAGCTGAGGGCGGGCCTGAAGTCCACAGGGACGGTGGAGGCGGCCGCCTTGGTGGGGACGTTGTTGGCAAGAAGGGCCAGGGAGGCACAGGTGACCCGTGTGGTCTTCGACCGTAACCAGTATCGCTATCATGGCAGGGTCAAGGCCTTGGCAGAGGCGGCCCGTCAAGGGGGACTCGAATTCTAGTTTCACCACTCCCAACGGTCAAGCGATGACCATAGAAGGAGGATTTGGTTGGAAGTCCTGGAGAGCCAAGAGAAACAGTTGGTGGACAAGGTTATCCACATCAGCCGGGTAGCCAAGGTGGTCAAGGGTGGTCGTCGTTTCAGCTTCAGCGCCGTGGTCGTGGTGGGAGATGAGAACGGCTCGGTGGGGTCGGCCCTGGGGAAGGCCAACGAGGTGCCGGAGGCCATTCGAAAGGGGATAGAGCAGGCCAAGAAGGACATGGTCAAGATACCCCTGGTCAAGGGTACCATACCTCACGAGGTGATCGGCCAATTCGGGGCCGGACGTGTCTTGCTCAAGCCCGCCTCCGAGGGGACCGGGGTGATAGCAGGGGGGGCTGTGCGTGCGGTGCTCGAGGCCGCAGGCATCCGCAACATACTGACCAAGTGCCTCGGGACTCACAATCCGCACAATGTGGTCAAGGCCACCCTGAACGGGCTTCGGAGGCTGCGTGATCCAGAGGAAGTGGCCCGCAAGAGGGGCAAGCAGCTACACGAGATCCTGTAGGTCCCCCGGGGGGCCACGTTGGAGAGGTAAGAAATGGGTGGCAAGGTCAAGGTGACGCTGGTTCGGAGCGGGATCGGGCGGCCAGGGACCCAGAAGAGGACCCTTGTGGGGATGGGGCTGACGCGGATGCATCGCACGGTGGTGTTGGAGGACACCGCCGAGGTCAGGGGGATGATCCGCAAGGTCTCGCACTTGGTGAGGGTCAGCCCGGTGGAGGGGGAGTGAACCATGAGGTTGGATGAGCTTCGGCCTGCCCCGGGGGCCAGGAGGTCCAGGAAGAGAGTGGGCAGGGGGCAAGGTTCAGGGCACGGCAAGACCTCCTGCCGCGGGCACAAAGGGCAGAAGTCACGCTCGGGTGGCAGGGTGGGACCAGGCTTCGAGGGGGGTCAGATGCCTCTCCAGCGCCGCCTGCCCAAGCGTGGATTCAAGTCCCCTTTCAAAAAGGAATACGCCTTGGTGCACCTCGGGGATCTGGTGCGCTTCGAACCCGGCAGCGTGGTGGACACCGAAGTCCTGCGCAAGGCTGGCCTTGTGCGTGGGCGTCAATGCCCTGTGAAGGTGCTTTCGGACGGGGAGATCGCCCATCCCATAACCCTGCGAGTGCACAAGGTGAGCGAGAAGGCCAGAGAGAAGATCGCAGCAGCGGGCGGATCCGTGGAGGAGATCCTTAGGTGATCGGGGCCTTTCAGAACATAGGCAAGATACCTGAGCTCAAGAGAAGGATCCTCATGACCTTTCTCCTCCTGGCTGTCTACAGGGTTGGGGCCTTTATCCCCACCCCGGGGATAGACACTGGGCTGCTGGAGGAGTTCTTCAAGGCCCAGGGAGGGGGCTCGGTATTCGGCATGATCGACATGTTCACGGGGGGGGCCCTGAGGAGGTTCTCCATATTCGCCCTGGGCATCATGCCATATATCAGCGCCTCCATCATACTGCAACTCTTGACGGTGGTGGTGCCGCACCTGGAGAGATTGTCCAAGGAAGGGGAGGCCGGTAGAAAAAAGATCACTCAATATACCCGGTACGGCACGGTGATCCTCAGCATGATCCAAGGTTTCGGCATCAGCATCGGCCTCGCCAAGATGCAGATGGGGGGGGCCTTCGTAGTGCCGCCTGGATCGGGCCTGGGCTTCCATCTCCTGACCATGATCACGCTCACCGCCGGCACCGCCTTCCTCATGTGGCTGGGGGAGCAGATAACGGAGCGGGGGGTCGGGAACGGGATCTCCCTGATAATCTTCACTGGGATAGTGGCGGACCTCCCCGGCGCCGTGAGCAAGGTCTTCGCCATGTTGAGCGTCGGGGAGATGAACCTCTTCAAGGTCCTGATCCTGCTGGCCATGGCAGTCGTGGTGGTGGCCGCCATAATCTTCGTCGAGAGGGGACAGAGGCGTATACCCGTGCAGTATGCCAAGAGGGTGGTGGGCCGAAGGATGTACGGGGGGCAAAGCACCCACCTTCCTCTTCGTGTGAACACATCAGGGGTCATCCCACCCATATTCGCCTCTTCCGTGCTCATGTTTCCTCTCACCATAGCCCAGTTCATGACCCCGGACTTCAAGGATGCTCATCCTTTGGTCCAGGGCCTCCTGGACATGATGAGCCCGACCCATCTCGTCTATAACGTGCTCTACGTGGCACTCATCATATTCTTCTGTTACTTTTATACAGCGGTGACCTTCAATCCTGTGGATGTGGCTGACAACATGAGGCGTTACGGTGGCTACATACCGGGGATTCGTCCGGGGAAGCCCACAGCGGAGTTCATAGATCGGGTGTTGACCAGGATAACCTTTGGTGGGGCGCTCTATCTCTCGGCCGTGTGTGTCCTGCCCCAGTTGCTCATCGCTGAGTTCAACGTCCCGTTCTATTTCGGGGGCACCGGTCTGCTCATAGTCGTGGGTGTGGCCCTGGACACCGTGGCCCAGATAGAGGCTCACATGCTGACGAGGCACTACGAGGGGTTTTTGAAGTCAGGGCGGATAAAGGGGCGGATACGCTGAGGGCTCTTTGTCCGTAACATCGCGATGGAGGAGATGGGCATGAATCTGATCCTGTTCGGGCCTCCTGGGGCTGGGAAAGGGACGCAGGCGAAGATGCTGGTCGAAGAACTTGGGATTCCTCAGATCTCGACCGGCGACATGCTGAGGGAGGCCGTCAAGGCGGGTTCCCCCATGGGCTCCAAGGCCAAGTCCTACATGAATTCCGGGTCACTGGTCCCGGACGAGGTGGTGGTGGGGATCGTGGAGGAACGGATCCAGCAGCCGGATTGCCGCAATGGGTTCATGCTGGACGGGTTTCCGCGCACCACTGCCCAGGCGGATGCATTGGCTCAGATGCTGAGCAAGAAGGGGCTCAGGCTGGATCACGTGGTGAGCATCGAGGTGGACAACGAGGAGCTGGTGAGGCGGCTTTCGGGACGGCGGACTTGCCGCCAGTGCATGGCGCCATATCACATCGAGTTCAATCCGCCGGAGAAAGAAGGGGTGTGCGATCGATGCGGTGGGGCCCTGTACCAAAGGGATGACGATCGGGAAGAGGCCATTCGCGCGAGGTTGCTCACCTATGAGAGGCAGACCCGTCCCCTGATCGACTATTACAGCAAACTCGGTCTATTGAGGCCCGTGGATGGCACTGGCTCGGTGGACGAGGTTTACGGCCGGATCCGGCAGGCCGTAAGATGAGCTGCGGATGACGTGCTCCACACGATGGGCGAGTCAGGCAACGGGGTACCAGGGTCAGTCTTGTGGCGTGTCGTGAGCAGGGCAACTTCCATCCTGTGACAATGGAGGCTTTATGGCGAAAGAGGCCCTCATAGAGGTGGAAGGCACGGTTGTGGAGCCACTGCCCAATGCCATGTTCAGGGTGGAGCTGGACAATGGTCATAGGGTCTTGGCCCACATATCCGGAAAGATGAGGATGCATTTCATAAAGATCCTCCCCGGTGATCGCGTCACCGTGGAGCTTTCCCCGTATGATCTGAGCAGGGGCAGGATCATCTACAGGGCCAGATGAGGGCGGATGCACAGGGGGCAGGTGAGCTATGAAGGTCAGGGGGTCGGTCAAGAGAATCTGCGACAAGTGCAAGATCGTCAGGCGCAAGAGGGTCCTGAGGGTCATATGCGAAAACCCGCGGCACAAGCAGCGCCAGGGATGAGTTCGAAGGGGCCAGGGACCATGTCTGGGTCGTGCATCGCGATCGCAAGGCCTTCCGCCGATACGACGGCCAGCCTTGTCTCATCGAGTTATCGATCGAATGGAGGTCAATCTTGGCACGTATTGCTGGTATCGACTTGCCCAAGGGGAAGAGGGTGGAGATCGCCCTGACTTACATCCATGGGATCGGGCGCTCCACCTCTCAGAAGATCTTGAAGAAGGCGGGGGTCGACCTCAACACCAAGTCCGACGACCTGACCGAGGGTGAGATCACCAGGATCCGCGAGATCGTGGAGCATGAGGTCAAGGTGGAGGGGGATGTCCGTCGCGAGGTCTCCACGAATATCAAGCGTCTCATGGACATGGGATGTTACCGGGGGCTGAGGCATCGAAAGGGGCTCCCTGTGAGGGGGCAAAGGACGCACACCAACGCGAGGACTCGCAAGGGTCCGCGTAGGATCATCAAGAAGGGGCGCTGAACTCGAGGCTGAGACGGAGTCTGAGGGGCTGGTAGCTCTTCTAGAGCCTCAGCCTTCGGCTCCGTTCGTGGAGGAGATAGGGGGGGCCCATGGCGAAACCGAAGAAAAAGTCGGGGAAGAAAGAACGCAAGGCCATTCAGACAGGACTGGCTTACATCCAGTCGACTTTCAACAACACTATCGTGACCATCACGGATCCTCAAGGGAATGTCATCGCTTGGTCGAGTGCGGGGACTCAGGGTTTCAAAGGTTCCAGAAAGAGCACCCCGTTTGCCGCACAGATGGCCGCCCAGGATGCGGCCAAGAAGGCGATGGACCAGGGGATGCGCACCATCTCGGTCTACGTCAAGGGGCCGGGCTCAGGGAGGGAGGCAGCCCTTCGGGCCCTGCAGGCCGCGGGTTTCACCATCAACCTGATTCGGGACATCACCCCCATTCCACACAACGGTTGCAGGCCGCCCAAGCGCAGAAGGGTCTGAAGGAGGTTCAGGTGGCAAGGTATCGTGAGTCTGCCTGCCGGCAATGCAGGAGGGAAGGGCTGAAGCTCTATTTGAAAGGGGATCGGTGCTACTCCGACAAGTGCGCCGTGGAGCGCAGGGCATATCCGCCGGGCCAGCACGGCCAGAGGCGGCCGAAGTTCTCCAAGTACGGGGAGCAGCTCCGTGAGAAGCAGAAGGTCAAGCGGATCTATGGGCTCCTCGAGAAGCAGTTTCGCCTCACATTCGAGCGGGCGGAACGCATGAGAGGGATAACAGGGACCAATCTCCTGCTCCTGCTGGAGAGGAGGCTGGATAACATGGTCTTCAGACTAGGGTTTGCCTCTTCAAGAAGCGAAGCCAGGCAGTTGGTGAGTCACAGCCACTTTCTGGTCAATGGCAGGAAGGTGAATGTGCCGTCTTACCTCACCAAACCCGGCGACGTCATAGAGCTCAGACCCAACAGCCGCAAGATACAGAGGATTCAGGAATCTCTCGATGCTGTCGTTCGCAGGGGTGTGCCGGGCTGGCTGGAGCTGGACAAGGATCAGTTCCGTGGGAAGGTGGTGGCCTTGCCGAGCAGGGATGAGCTGACAATGCCCATACGCGAGCAGTTCATCGTTGAGCTCTACTCGAAGTAGGTTGACCGGTCGGCGGGTGATGGCATGGACGGTGCTCAGAGGCAGAGGGGTGAGTCGTATTTCGTGACCTAGAAGGCAAAAGAGGTGGATGCATGCACGGGGAATGGACGACCCTAATCAAACCCAAGCGGATCGAGTTCGATCCGGACACATTGACGGCACGTTACGGAAAATTCTCCGTGGAGCCTCTGGAGCGCGGTTTTGGGACGACAATAGGGAACTCGCTGAGGAGGATACTGCTTTCCTCGATTCAAGGAGCGGCCATCGTATCGGCCTTGATCGAGGGGGCCCCTCACGAGTTCAGCGCGCTTCCCGGGGTGTACGAGGACGTCAGCGACATCATCTTGAACCTCAAGACCGTGCGTGTGAAGCTCCATGGCGAACAGCCCCGGACGATCCGGATCGACAAGGCCAAGGCCGGGGAGGTCAAGGCCGAGGACATCATCACAGACGGCCATGTGGAGATCCTCAATCCGGAGGTTCACATAGCCACCCTGAACAAGGAAGGACATCTCAAGATCGAGATGAAGGTTAAGAAAGGGAGAGGATACGTACCTGCGGAGAGGAACAAGGATGAGGCCGATCCTGTGGGGACCATACCTATGGATGCGATCTTCTCCCCCATCCGGAAGGTCTCGTACAGCGTGACCAATGCCCGCGTAGGCCAGATCACCGATTACGACAGGCTCACCATGGAGGTTTACACCGACGGTTCCATACGACCCGAGGAGGCGGTTTCTGTCGCTGCCCGCATCCTCAGGGATCAGCTGAGCATCTTCGTCCAGCCGCAGGAAGGAATCGAGGAGGAGGTCTCGGAGCGTCCTGTGGTCCTTTCGGATGAGCTGAACGAGAACCTCTATAGAACAGTTGATGAACTCGAACTCTCGGTGCGCTCTGCCAACTGCCTGAAAAACGCCAATATTCGACTCATCGGAGAATTGGTGCAGAAGACAGAGAACGAGATGCTGAAGACAAAGAACTTCGGTCGCAAGTCCTTGAACGAGATCAAGGAGATCTTGAGCGAGATGGGGCTTTCCCTCGGAATGAGGCTGGACAACTTCGATCCAGAGAGATATTTTCGCGAGAAAAAGGAGAGGGAAGAGGCGGCCAAAGAGGAAGGCGAGGGGTGAACCTCGAGAGAGTGAGGAGATCATGAGGCACAGAGTCGCGGGTCGGAAACTTGGCAGGACCACGAGTCATCGCATGGCTATGTTGCGCAACATGGCCTCCTCCTTGCTGTTGCACGAACGGATCAGGACCACTGACGCCAAGGCCAAGGAACTGCGGAGTTTGGTGGAGCGGATGATCACCCTGGGGAAGCGGGGGGATCTTCATGCGCGCCGACGAGCCGCTTCGTTCTTGCGTGGCGCATCCGTGACCCGCAAGCTCTTCTCCGAACTGGCGGACAGGTATGGCAAGGTGCAAGGGGGGTATACGAGGATCCTGAAGGTTGGTCCTCGCAGGGGGGACGGTGCCATGATGTCCTTGGTGGAGCTTGTGCCCGCCACCGAGGCCGCCGGCGGCCAGCGGAAGAAGGCGGCCAGGAGGGGCTCGACTCGCAAGGGGCAGGCCAAGGCCTCTGAAAAGAAGGGGAAGAAGGGGTCCGCGGCCGGAGCGGCGACCTGAGCCGACCCACCATGAGGGTCTCTCCTATCTTGGCAAGGCCGGGCCTTGCCTTTTTTGTGTCCGGGCCTCTTTTATCGTCGCTGTCTGAGGGCGTCGCCCGGGAGAGGACCAGTGGCCCTTTTCCATAGAGAGAGAGGCAAGGGCAGAGGGCCTGAAGAGACACTTTGGCTCGAGTGTCCCTTTTGCAAGGAGATCAGCTACCGACCGGAGGTCGAACGGCTCCTCTGGGTGTGCCCGAAATGCTCCTACCACCATCGCGTCTCTGTGGAGCAGCGGCTCAGGTGGACCGTGGACGAGGCCGGATTCGAGGAGCTGTTCGGAGGGCTCTCTTCCTTGGATCCCTTGGAGTTCAAGGACGAGAGGCGCTACGCCGATCGCATTCAGGAGGCCAGGAAGGAGACCTTCCACGGCGAGGCCCTGGTGTGTGGACAGGCCAGGATCATGGGGCGCAGAGTCATCCTGGGGGTTCAAGACTTCTCGTTCATGGGGGGGAGCATGGGGTCGGTGGTGGGGGAAAAGGTCGTCAGGATGGCGGAGATGGCCCTCCGCACCAAGACCCCCATGGTGATCTTCTGTGCCTCGGGGGGCGCTCGCA
>Ga0068707_1003777_pt1 | contig 10533 bp, 8 predicted proteins | sample YNPNPMetaG_FD_66600 | JGI IMG/M metagenome (GOLD analysis project Ga0068707, IMG submission 66600) | Anoxygenic and chlorotrophic microbial mat microbial communities from Yellowstone National Park, USA - YNP NP MetaG | ecosystem: Environmental > Aquatic > Thermal springs > Hot (42-90C) >... | reverse complement strand
AATCAGCACGAAGAGAAGCATTCTTAACAGCATCAGCAAGATATGCTGCAGTCGGAGTCGGCGGCGCCGCACTTCGTATCGCTGTTTGACAAGCTGGAGGGCAGGAAAAACGACGCGCCGGGCCTTCTGGCGCATGATCAGATGCAACACGACCGGAATGGTCGCTAGCCCCAATCCTGCCCAGAATAAGAACGGTGTTACAAATCCCATTTCGCCAACGCTTCAGCAAGAGCCGTTGTTCATTCCTAGAATCGAGCACGACGCCGCAAGAGGTACTCCATCAGCGCCTTATCGAAGGCCATACTCGTATCAAGCGGCACATAATCCACACCGGCACGAAAGCACTCCTTCCGATAATGCTCACGAAATCGCTGTACCGCTTCAAGGTAATCAGCCCGATAGGCTGCTGCATCCACCTCCAGGAGTTCACCACCCTCCGGCTCCTCCAGTTCAATCGTCCCTTGAAAGGGGAAGGAGACCTCGGCTTCGTCCAGTATATGGAACACAATCACGTCGTGTCCCCTGTGCTTGAGTCGATGCAATCCCTGAATGACGGGTTCCGGATCCGTCAAGAGGTCCGAAAACAGCATGATCAGACTTGCCCGCCGGAGTATCGACGCAATTTGCGAAAGCGATCGGGCGACGTCGGTCTTACCCAATGGTTCGAGTTTAGCCAGAACCGACAATACCGTTCCCAGGTGGCTCCGCCGCGATTTTGGGGCAAGCGAATGCTTGATGCTTTCGTCAAAGACCCACAAACCAACAGGGTCCTGCTGATGAATCATGAGATAGCACAATGCAGCGGCCAGACAAATCGCATAGTCGAATTTGGTCGTCTCCTGCCGATAGGTGTATCCCATCGAACGGCTGGCATCGACAACCAGATAGCCCGTAATGTTTGTCTCAGCCTCAAATTTTTTCACATAATAACGGTCAGTTTTGGCATAAACCAGCCAATCGATGTCCATCGGATCATCGCCGGGGACGTAGCGCCGGTGCTCACTGAACTCGACCGAAAACCCCTGAAACGGACTGGCATGCAGGCCGTGAAGAAACCCCTTGACGATGAACTGGGCACGCAAGTCCAGCCGCTTGATTTGTCGTGCGACCTCGGGTTTGAGATATTTCTCGACATTCGTCATAACATTCGCCAAACTGCGCGGTCGTCTTCGGAGACGAAGTGGACCGCGTCTTCTTCCGGATTGGGATCTTGAATCCAGCTCATGGACAACCCTAACTCAAAGGTCGTAATACGTCGGGACTCACTTGCGATGACGTCGGCTGCTCGAACTTGGGGATGGCCGGTGCCGGCACTTCGGCAACAAGCCGGAGGATAATGTCGTCGCTGGTCAACCCCTCCGCCTGGGCCTGAAAATTGGTGCTGATTCTGTGTCGCAGAACGGGAATTGCCAGCTTTCGCACATCCTCAATGGCCACGGCAAAGCGTCCGTCCATAGCCGCCAACGCCTTTCCCCCCTGAATGAGAAACTGGCCTGCCCGCGGTCCCGCCCCCCAGTCAATAAACTCACGGACGAACGGCGGTGCCGACTCGTCCCGTGGCCGTGTGGCACGGACCAAACGGGCAACATATTGGATAATGTAAGGACTTACGGCAACTGAATTGACAAGCTTTTGGAGGTTGAGAATTGCCTTGCCTGACAAGATCTTCCTCACCTCAACCTTTTCACTTCGTGTCGTCGTTGCCAGAATCCGCTCTTCCTCCTCCAAAGTTGGGTAGTCCACTTTGATGTTGAACATAAAACGATCGAGCTGCGCCTCGGGGAGGGGGTACGTCCCCTCCTGTTCGATTGGATTCTGCGTTGCAATCGTCAAAAACGGCTCAGGCAGGGGATAGGTCTGTTGGCCGACGGTCACTTCTCTTTCCTGCATTGCCTGAAGGAGTGCCGCCTGAGTCTTCGGCGGCGTTCGGTTGATTTCGTCGGCCAGCAGAACATTCGTGAACACTGGTCCTTCGACAAAACGAAAGTACCGTTTGCCGTGCTCATCTTCTTCCAGCACGTTTGTTCCCGTGATGTCCGACGGCATTAAATCCGGGGTAAACTGGATTCGCTTAAATTGCACGTCGAGAATCCGGGCAAGCGTGTTGACCATGAGCGTTTTTGCCAGCCCAGGGACACCAACGAGAAGACAATGACCGCGCGTGAAAACAGCTGCGAGAAGCTGCTCGATGACCTCGGTTTGGCCGACGATCACCTTTTGAAGCTCCTCGATCATCAGTCGTCGATGATGACTGAATTCCTGAAGAACATCGCCAAGACTGCGGGGTTTTGTGGACAATGTTTCACCTCAATCAGATAACGCCGATTCGATTTCGCTCTCGCATCTGTGGCGAGCACTCTGGAGGATTACCCATGCTTCATTATAAGACGCGATCTGGGATCGACGAGATGGATCGTGTGGCACATGAGGCCAGACCTCGCTATTTTTTGCCTTACCGAAACAGGTTACCCTTTTTCGCCTCTGACAAGAATCAGCATCTCGCCAATGTTTCCCGTTCCACCGGAAGTGGGGATGGGGGATCCACCATTGTCCAAAGGACCCGGCAGGCAGGCTTTTCCAGAAAGTGACCCGTGGGTTTGTTGATTTGTGGTCAATGCAAGATAATAAGTTTTGCGGACACGACAAGCAGGTCCCTCCGAAAGGGAGATTGGAGGGGCACGCTTGTCGTGCCCGCCGAAGCGGACTGGATCGTCCAGTCGCAACGGACGCGACAAGCGCGTCCCTCCGAAAAACGGACCTGACAAGCAGGTCCCTCCGAAAGGTGGGACACCCTTGGCTTCGGTACAATGAGATAAGTTCAGATCTTTGACTCGGACATTGTAACACTTAACCACTGCTGACCGATTGCGTCAGTTTGCTGAATGTCCAAGAAACCGGCATTGCGAATTTTTGGAGTGTTATTCTGCTGGCTCCTTTGCTGGGGGATCCCGAGCGAGGATCACTGCTGCTCCGGACTGTCTCCACGGTGCGTTATGGCCCAGGAGCGTGGTGAGGCCCTTGCTACGGCCCTCGAAGAATCGATCAACCGTGCGATTCAGTATGTCAAGAGACAGCAACGCGACGATGGTTCCTGGCCCGAACCGATCAATATGCCGTGCGGCATGACGGGGCTGTGCACACTGGCCCTGCTCAGTGCAGGTGTTCCTAGCGATGATCCCACGGTAGCAAAAGCTCTCAGGTACTTGCGGAGATTCTCAACCTCCGACATCGACAAGACCTATTCCATCGCGCTGCAAACCATGGTTTTTTGTCGGGCCGATCCGGCACGGGATGCCCCGAGGATTCTGGAGAACATCCGTTGGTTGGAGAAAACACAAATCAAAGACGACCCCGACCGCGGTGGATGGTCGTATCCCGGAAGTAGCCCCGACAATTCGAACAGCCAGTTTGCCCTGCTGGCCCTGTATGAAGCTGAGCGTGTTGGTGTGCGGGCATCTGACCAGACATGGAGTCTCGCTAAAGACTATTGGGAAAGCACGCAGAATCCAGATGGTTCCTGGGGTTATCGTCGTGGTCAGCCAGGGACTGGCAGCATGACCTGCGCCGGCATTGCCTCGATGGTCATTATTCGCGACATCGCGTATCAGCCAACAGCGACCGTTGATGCCAACAACCGGATCAATTGCTGCGGGTCTTCGACCCAAACAACTGATCGCGTCCAGAAGGGAATTGATTGGCTCGCACGCCACTTCACAGTCAGACAAAACCCTCAAGCCGGGAACTCCTGGTTGCTGTATTATCTCTATGGGCTGGAGCGTGTTGGTCGATTGACAGCCCAGCGATTCATCGGACCGCACGACTGGTACCGGGAAGGGTCCGCCTTTCTCCTGGAATTGAAATCGACCGTAGCGGAGGGCGGCCTTCCGATCGATTACTGGGTTGGTCCCGGACTGGAGAACGATCCGCTTCTTGCGACCTCCTTTGCCCTCCTTTTTCTCGCCAAAGGGCGCCGTCCCATTCTCGTAACCAAGCTCAAGTTTGGAAAAGAAGAGAGTTGGAACCGACATCGCAACGATGTGAACAACCTGGCCGGATATGTCGAGAGCCGCTGGCAAATGGACCTGGGCTGGCAGGTGACGGACCTTTCTGCGGCAAGCGTGGAAGATCTCCTTCAAGCCCCGGTGCTGTATCTCGGCGGTGCGGAAAGTCCTCTTCCCGCTGACGGCAATCAGCAGCAGCAATTGGCTCAAAAGATTCGTGATTATGTTGATCGCGGTGGTTTCGTATTTGCTGAGGCTGTTTGCCCGGGCGGTGGGTTCGACGAAGGCTTTCGTCGTCTGATAGCGATGGCCTTTCCCGAACCCGAATACGCCCTGCAAATGTTGCCGCCAGAGCATCCGGTTTGGCGAGCCGAAGAGCCGATCCCGCCGGAATATCTTCGGCCTCTGTTGGGCGTGGAGTTCGGCTGTCGCACAAGTGTCATTTACGCTCCTCCTTTAGCCAAATCTCCCAACCAGCCCACACCATCTCTCTCTTGCCTGTGGGAATTGTCGCGGGCAGGACGGGGCGTCACGTTCGCCCCCAGTGTTCAATCCGAAATCACGGCCGGGATGAACCTGGGATTAAACGTCCTGGCCTATGCCACGAATCGGCAGCTCAAATACAAATATGCCTTTTTTGACCAGCGGATCTCTCGCTCACGTGGTGACGACATCAGTCGTAACAAGATCACCGTTGCCGAATTGCTCCATCCCGGTGGCTGTCACGTGGCCCCCCGTGCTCTCAACAATTTGTTGGAAGCGGCGGCCGATCAACTCCGCCTCCGTGTGGAGCTATCGAAAAATCAGCTTAACATATCAGACCCTGCCCTGTTTGATTTTCATATGGCATTCATGCATGGACGGAGCACCTTTCGCTTGACCGAGGAGGAACGAAAACAATTACGGCTTTACCTCCAAAGGGGTGGTTTGATCCTGGCGGATGCCGTCTGCGCGAATCGGGCATTTACGGAGTCGTTCCGCCGCGAATTTGGCAACCTTCTCCCGGATCATCCGTTGCAACCGATCCCGCCCGATGACCCCATCTTTACCGATCAATACGGTGGTTTTGATTTGCGATTTGTTACGCGGCGCGATCCGCAGCCAGCCGACAGTAACGGTGTACCCCAAGAGGCCTTTCGACGGGTTCGGCCAGAATTGGAAGGGATCCGCATTGAAGACCGCTGGGCCGTTATTTTCTCTCCCTACGATCTAAGTTGCGCGCTGGAAAGACAGCAGACCATCGGATGTCGCGGGTATAGTTCTGAGGATGCTGCCCGCATCGGTATTAACGTCCTTTTGTATTCCCTTCAGCAATAACCTCGAGGGCAACCTGCATAAGTTGCCGGGGATCAAACAACCAGGTTCGACCTGAGACGGCCCTCTCGATCCGTTCCCACAAGCCGTCTTAATTATTGAATATGACGCCGAACCATTGGAATCCAGGAGTGATTGACACCACGGTTCGCACCTTTATATTCAAATATTCGTCCGGTTTGTCTGATCAGCTCTTGGAGTGTCGAAAGAGAGTCGTTGTTCTGATCCTCTTTGGCTTATTTTGGATTAGTGAAAGAGTACCATCATGGACCATGTCTCGCAGAATTCTCGCCATATATCCGCATCGCAGGCTGATCCCAAAGTGCAGCCGTGTTTCGAATTTGCCGCTCCATCGCCGGTGACTGTTCTTCAGGCGACGGGTGTTACGATAGCCGTTTACGAAAACCCTGAGGATATGGGGCTGGCATCAGCGATTCACCTAGCTGCCGAACAGTGCCGCCTTGTCGAAACGCAGGGAAAGGCGAGTTTCATCATCATGGCCGCGCCCTCGGCCTTTGGCTTCTATCGGGCCTATGTCCGGTTAGCTGAGTGTTCGCCGCGGTTACAAAATGCTTGCCGCCAAACACACTATTTTCAGTTTGACGACTATCCCCTGCCGGTTCACCACCCAGCCTCGTTCCGGTACCTGTTGATGAAACACTTTTTCATCCCATTGGCAGTGTACTGCGATCCTGCTAAGGTCCACCTTTTCGCAGCGGACGCACCCGATCCCGATGTGGCCGCCCAGCAATACGAGGCGCTGCTCCTGCAACATAGCCTGGATTTACAGATCATGGGGATTGGTGAGAACGGGCACTGGGGCTTTCACGAACCCGGCATTCCGTTGGACGAGAAGCCGCGTTTTATGCGGGTTGCGCTCACCAGTGAAAATGTGGATCAGCAGATGCGGGATCATCCCCTGATTTTCAAATCACCTGAGGACGTCCCCCGGTCCGCGTACACTTCCAATGTTGCCATGTTTTTAACAACCCGCCATGTCATTGACGGCAACGTGCCCCAGGGCAGTAAGGCGTTCGCGCTTCTGGCGGCATTCGGATCAGATGTCGTGCACGAGTGCGTACCAGCCAGTGCCCTGAAGCGATATGGCCGAGGCATCGTGCGAACAACCCAGGCGGCTGCTTGGGCCCTGATCGACTACCAGAAGAAGGGCTGCCTTACCAGCGACGGTCTGATTCGATTGGCCGAAAGTCTTCGCGGTCCGCAATCGTCTGACACCAACACGATCGTCGATCGCATCTGTCAAATCTTCGACACCATGCAAATCAAGTACCAACGGTGATCGCTGGCGATTTGAGGTTTCACAACGCGGGTGATGCATTGATTCGAGCGTCCCACATCCATCTGCGCGGGACGACCCGGATCCTTTGGCTGCAAGTTCGCGGGTAATCTTCGCAGTCGGCGTGGCCACAACGATGACCGCCCCGCTTTCTCGTCATTGCAGGAATCACGCAAGAGTGGGTACAATCTAATCTCCGAATGGTACGTTTTGACACGCTCTTTCCTGGGAGGCGTGAAATGGTATCTTTGCACCAGTTGAAAGCGACAACACTGCGTTTAGTCCAGCTCATTGTTGTTCTGTGTTTTGGGATTGTTGTTGCGCTGGAGCAGTCGGCTTTCGGGAGCGACCGGCCTAATGTCGTCATTATTCTCGTCGATGACATGGGCTGGTCCGATATTGGATGTTACGGATCGGAGATTCCGACTCCCCATCTCGATTCGCTGGCTAAGAATGGCCTCCGTTTCACGCAGTTTTACAACACGGGCCGTTGCTCGCCGACGCGGGCATCGCTCATGACGGGACATTATCCGCATCAGGCAGGAATGGGGCATCTCGATGGCACATACGTTCCCAACCATCCCGGCTATCAGGCGCGGATTGCCGACTCCAGCGTGACCATGGCCGAGGTTTTGAAGGAGGCTGGATATTTCACCGCCATGACAGGCAAATGGCACCTCGGTCAGGGCCGCGGTACACCACCCTGGTCGCGAGGGTTTATGCGGAGCCTCAATCTGGCAGCCGGAGGAGTGTACTTCGCCAGGCAAACCGCATTTCGGCAAGATGCCAAGCTCTACCTCAACGGTGAGGAAAAGGCAACGGACGATCCGCTCTTTGGACCCGACTGGTACGGCACCGATCTGTGGACCGAATGGGGGCTGAAGTTCATTGATGAGGCACTCTCGGAGAAGAAGCCGTTTTTCCTCTATTTGGCGCACTGTGCACCGCATTTCCCCCTGATGGCTCCGGCGAGTGACATCGCCAAGTTTCGTGGGCAATATCTTGTCGGCTGGGACAAGCTCCGCGAAGAGCGATACCGCAAACAAATCGTAATGGGTTTGATCGACCCTCGCTGGCCATTATCGCCCCTTCCGGAAAACACACCTCCGTGGGAAAGCGTCTCCCAAGCCGAACGTAATCGGTTCGATCAGATCATGGCCATCTATGCTGCTATGATCTACGCCATTGACCGAAGTGTGGGAACGCTGGTCGATGGATTGAAGCAACGTGGCGCGCTCGAGAATACGGTCATTTTCTTCCTCAGCGATAACGGTGGGAATGCCGAGTCGGGACCGAATGGCCGGTGTGAAGGAGACAATCCGGGCGATCGACACTCGGTCGTCTTCCTGGGCCAGAATTGGGCCACACTGAATAACACGCCCTTCCGCAAGTGGAAACATTACGTCCACGAAGGTGGTAGTGCGACGCCGTTGATTGTCCACTGGCCGGCAGGACTTGATCCAAACCTGCGTGGTCAGCTCTACCACGAACCTGCCCACGTCATCGATCTCATGCCCACCGTGGTTCAGCTTTGTGGTGCTGCTTATCCGCCCGAATACAACGGCCACGCGATTGAACCCATGGAAGGCGTAAGCTTGGTGCCGGCGTTTTCGGGTCGGCCAATTGAGCGACCTCAGCCGATCTTCTTCAACCACGAGCAGAATCGAGCAGTCCGCGACGGAAAGTGGAAACTGGTCGCCCTGGCGGGCCAGCCGTGGGAACTCTATGACATGGAGGCCGACCGCACGGAGCTGAACGACCTCGCGGCTCAATATCCGGAGCGTGTCGCTGCCATGGCCGCCCAGTATGAGGCATGGGCCAAACGAACACACGTTGTTGTCGAAGGGATCAGAGATCCATTTGACAAGCCGGCCGGCAAACCCGCTGGCCGTAATCGTCAGAAAACGCCATCACCAGAAGGAACAGCACCATAAGCAGAGCTGACCTAGAGGCGGATCTCGGCAAGCTTGGCCTTTCAGTGGTGACATGAATTATTGCCGCTTGCAAGCCGCCCTGTCAGATACTCCTCAACGAGCTGCTGTGGGTTAGTCGTTGGTACTCCCGCGATTACCTCAATTCCAAGCTCTGCGAGGAGTTGCTGGGCGCGTGGCCCTATCCCCCCAGCAATGACAGTTGTCACGCCCTGCTCGTGGAGCCACCGCGGGAGAAGCCCCGGTTGATGCGGCGGCGGCTGAACTAATGTGACACACTTCACCTGGCGCGACTGATCATCAACCTCGACCAAAGCAAAGTGCTCGCAATGGCCGAAATGGGCACATAAGTCTTCACCCGTAATCGGAATAGCAATGATCACGTCAGTCTCCTTTCAACTTTCCCTTGTCTGGTTCAAGCTAATGGGAACAATCTCGCTATGATGCACCGCGGGAGCTTGCCCTAGTCGGCTCATTACAGCGGAATACGTTGCTTTGATGGCCTGCGAGGCAGAACCATCTGAAATCTCCACGACACTTCGTCCCTTCATTTGGGCTTCTAGGACATCTGGATCGAAGGGGATGGTAGCCACGCACTCGGCAGCATATTGCGCCGTGTGCCGGGCAATCTGATCTGTCATCTCGGGGTTGACGTCGGCTTTATTGATCACGGTTACGGCTGGGACGCCAAGTTGCAAACAGAGCCGCGCAATGCGCTCGAAATCATGCCATCCCGAGACAGTCGGCTCAGTCACGATCAATGCAAGACTTGCCCCCGTCAACGAAGCGATAACAGGACAACCGATTCCCGGCGGACCATCCGTAAGGAGCATCGTGAAGCCTTCTCTTTTGGCGAACTCGCAGGCGGCACGCCGTAGTTGCGTCACGAGCTTGCCCGAGTTCTCGCTCCCCACATCCAGCGAAGCGTGAAAGAGATAGCCCCTTCGAAATCGGCTCATAAACCAGCGGCCGTTTACGTGAGGTCGCAGCTCAATAGCCTTTTGCGGACAATGATCTGCGCACACTCCACAGCCCTCGCATGCCAGGGTATCCACGACGAATCCTCGTTTCACCAGGTCTTTCTCGACTTCTCCACGAGAGATTGCGTCAAATCGACATAGTTCCGCGCATCGGCCGCATCCCTGACAGGCCCAGTGGTCGATATGGGCTTTGTAACCACCCACGAATGGTTCCTGGTTGATCGTCTGTGGCTCAAGAAGCAGGTGTAAATCAGGCGCATCCACGTCGCAATCGACCACAACAATCTGGTCGCTGAGAATTGCCAGCGAAGCCGCAAGTGATGTCTTGCCGGTCCCGCCTTTACCGCTCACAACCACAAGCTCTTTCATCGATCAAGGCTTTCAATTTATCCACAACGGGCTTCAACTGTTCGGCAAACTGCAACTCGCACTGGGCAACGATTTTGCCGCGAGAATAAGCCTCTGCCACAGCCCGCTTGTCCATTATTTCCGCCCAAATGGGGAAGTCTAATGATCGTAGTCGTTGGCACCAAAGATTGTCCCTTCCAGCCTGTCTCACTCGGTTTACGATGATAGCCGCCGGTAATTTGAGCATCTTGACCAGACGGACGGCCAGTTGCAGGTCATGCCAACCAAATGGTGTTGGTTCTGTCACCAGCAAAACCATATCGGCTTCCCGCAATGTCTCGACCACTGGACAACCTGTTCCGGGCGGGGCATCAAGTAAGGCCACTTCTGACTCATCCATCGCTGCTTTAACGGCACGAATGGCAGGAGGACTCATGGCCTCGCCAACCTGGAGGATACCGCTCACAAAACGAATTGTTCCGGCGTGGCCCAGCCGAAGTGTGCCGATCCGCCGCCTTCCTTCACTAATCGCTTGCTTGGGACAGGCTAACTGACACCCCCCACAGGCATGGCATAACTCAGAAAACACAATCGTGGCTTGTGGAAGGCTGACGATCGCCCCAAAACGGCACACCTCACTGCATCGACCACAGTGATGACAT
>Ga0068707_1003771_pt1 | contig 10540 bp, 6 predicted proteins | sample YNPNPMetaG_FD_66600 | JGI IMG/M metagenome (GOLD analysis project Ga0068707, IMG submission 66600) | Anoxygenic and chlorotrophic microbial mat microbial communities from Yellowstone National Park, USA - YNP NP MetaG | ecosystem: Environmental > Aquatic > Thermal springs > Hot (42-90C) >... | reverse complement strand
AAAGAACACCTCCACCGCAGAGCTCATACGGGTCCCCCTCATGAAGATCTTCAGGTGCGCCATGGAGCACCACGAGTTGTTCGATATCCTTCAGAGGGACGCGTTGGGGCGGGACTCTGAATTCAGGGAATACTACGCCAAGATCCTCGACGATTTCACCCTGGCAACGAAGAGAGGCCTGGAGGCCTACATACGAGCAGGCTTTTCCAGGCCGTACGACCCGGAGATGCTCGCTCGCGTCTCTGTGATCATGCTCTGCAGCATGGTGATCTACAGCACCCATACAAGGCCAGAGAGGGTGGAGGAGATCGTCGACACGGTGGCGGCCATGATTCACGGCGGGGCAAAACAGATCGCGTACCGCAGCGGCGTGCGGTCGGAATCCACGAAGACGGTTCTCGTGCACCCGGACGCAGGCCCTGAGCCCCATTGAGCGGGGCGGTCTGTTTCGGTCGAGAAAGCGGCAGGTCCTGAGGGAGTCGGATCAATCGCGGAATCACACAGACGAGGAGGGAAGAGCAGATGGTAGGCATCACTTCTTACGGGGCGTATGTGCCCCGACTACGGTTGAACCGTATGGCGATCATGCAACACATGGGGTGGTTCGCCCCTGGCCTGATGATGGCGGCCGGCGGGGAAAGGAGTATGTGCAATTGGGACGAGGATGCGATGACCCTCGCGGTGGAGGCGTCCAGGGACTGTATCAAAGGCACGGACAAAAAGGCCATCGATGCAGTCTACTTGGCGTCGACGAGCCTCCCTTTCGCGACACGCCAGAATTGCGGCATCCTCGCCGCGGCCCTCAATCTTCCCGAGGAGGGTCTGGTGACCGCGGACTTCACCTCTTCTCTCAAGAGCGGAACCACCGCGGTGCTCACCGCGATCGAAGCCGTCAAGGGCGGGGAAAAGAACGCAATCCTGGTGACCGCCTCTGACGCCCGGCCCACAAAGGCTGCCTGGTTCTTCGAGATGTGGTACGGCGACGGGGCGGCCTCGCTCATGCTCGGCAGGGAAAAGGTGATTGCCGAGTTCAAGGGTTCCTACTCTGTCTCCTGCGACTTCATCCCTACCTACCGAGGCTCTCAGGCCAAGTTCGATTACGGCTGGGAGGAGCGGTGGATCAGGGATGAAGGGTTCGTGCAGATCATCCCGGCGGCGATCAAAGGCCTCCTGGAGAAGTGCAAGCTCTCGATCAACGATATCGCCAAGATCGCCTATCCGTGCTACCTCTCCAAGCGCGTTCACGGCGACATAGGCAAAGCAATCGGTGCGAGCCGGGACAAGCTCGTGGACAACATGCACGAGGTCCTGGGCGACACAGGGACCGCCCACCCCCTTATGATGTTCATCGCTGCCCTCGAAGAGGCAAAGCCCGGCGACAAGATCATCATGGCGAGTTTCGGCCAGGGGTGCGATGCCCTGTTGTTCGAGGTCACGGACGAGATCAAGAACCTCAAAGAGAGGAATGGCGTCAAGGGGGCCTTGGCGTACAGAAAGGAAGAATTCAATTACCCCAAGTTTCTCAAGTTCAGGGATTTGATCCAGGTCGAGATGGGGATACGCGCAGAGGCCAAGAAGCAGACGGCCCTTTCGGCCTTGTGGAGGAACAGGAAACTCGTTCTGGGCATGGTCGGAGGCACGTGCACTGCGTGCGGGACCCCGCAGTTCCCCAAGATGCGAGTCTGTGTCAATCCCTCCTGCGGGGCGGTCGACACCCAAATCGACCACGAGTTCTCGGACAGTACGGGCGTCATCAAGAGCTTCACCGGCGACATGCTCGCAGTCTCGGTGGAACCGCCGGCGATCTACGGGTTGATCCAGTTCGACGGCGGCGGCCGCACCATGGCCGACTTTACCGATTGCGAGCTGGGAGAGGTCAAGGTGGGCCAGAAGGTCAAGATGGCCTTCCGGGTGAAGTACTACGACGAAGAGAGGGATTTCCACGGCTATTTCTGGAAGGCGATCCTGCAACGATGACCTCTTCGGTGTGCGGAGCCGCCGTACCTACGCTTTTTTCAAGGAGGGAGAACTATGGCAACGGGAATTCGAGATAAGGTCGTGATCCTCGGTATGGGTTGTTCCAGGTTCGGAGAACGGTGGGAGTCGAATGCCGAAGACTTGATGGTCGAGGCCTTTCAGGAATGCATCCAGGACGCCGGTATCGATAAGAAGGAGATCCAGGCCGCGTGGCTGGGCACGTGTTTCCCGGAGATAAGCGTGGGGCAAAGCGCCCTGCCGCTTTCCGTCACCCTTCGCCTGCCAAATATCCCGGTGACCCGCGTGGAGAATTTCTGCGCCAGCGGGACCGAGGCGTTCAGAGGCGCGGTCTATGCGGTCGCATCGGGGGCCTACGACATATGCCTCGCGCTGGGGGTGGAAAAGCTCAAGGACACCGGCTACGGGGGACTGCCGGAATTCGGCTCCAATGCAGGGCCCAGAAATTTCCTCGTCCAGCCCAACATCACGGCGCCCGGGACATTCGCCCAACTGGCCAGCGGGTATGCAGCGAAATACAACATCCCTGACGACCAGCTCAAACGCGCCATGGCCCATGTCTCTGCAAAGAGCCATGCGAACGGGGTGAAGAACCCCAAGGCCCACCTGAGAAAGGCGGTGACAGAGGAACAGGTGATGGCGGCGCCCATCATCGCCCACCCGCTGGGCCTTTTCGATTGCTGCGGCGTCAGCGACGGGTCTGCGTGCGCCATCGTGACGACCCCTGAGATCGCCAAGGGCCTCGGGAAGAAGGACCTGATCTCGGTCAAGGCCCTGCAGATCGCCCTGAGCAACGGGTACGAATTCGGGTACAACGAGTGGGATGTCGACCATTTCGTGACCACGAGCATTGCCAGCACCAGGGCATACGAGGAAGCGGGCATCAAGAACCCGCGGGAGGAGCTCAGCATGATAGAGGTCCACGACTGCTTCTCCATCACTGAACTGGTGACCATGGAGGACTTGCACATATCCCCTCGTGGCGGTGCCATAAAGGACATCATGGACGGCTTCTACGATGCCGACGGCACGATCCCCTGCCAGATCGACGGCGGCCTGAAGTGTTTCGGACACCCCATCGGGGCCTCGGGCCTCAGGATGCTCTACGAGATGTACCTCCAGCTTCTCGGCCGGGCCGGCGAGCGGCAGCTCAAGGACCCCAGGCTGGGGCTGACCCACAATCTCGGCGGCTTTCCGTTCATGAACATTTGCAGCGTCGCCATAGTCGGAAGGTACGAAAAGCGATAGGGCAGTTCGGCAGCAGGTGCTTTCCCGTTCACCTCTCATTGGGAGCGAGGCCGGAGGTGCGCCGCTACACACATTCCCCACTGGGAGAGGAGATCCGGGCCGCGGCAGGCCGCTATGCGATCGAGACAGAAAAGCTCCTCGCGTTCCGCGGGCGCAGCGTCCTGATCGCCCTCGGGTACGCGACGGTCGACAGCGCCTGCTGCGGCACGGGCGGGTGCGGTTTTGCCTTTGTGCCGGGATACCTCGTCGGCTGGAAGGTCTCCAGAAACGAGAAGGGAGAGGCGGTGAGCGAGGTCGAGCCCATAGAAGACGAAAAAGAGCGGGAGGAACTCAGAAGGATCATTCGCGATACGGAGAAGGTCGACCAGGTCAATTTCTGGTAAGGTCAGGATGCTGAAGATCGACGTGATCATGAACTCCTCGGTCGAGGAGGTCCTCGCCTTCAAGTGCTGTCACTTGATGGACCAGAACCTCGAGATCCATGTGACCAACCTCGCACGCGAGCCCGTGCGCGTGAAGAATTCGTGCGAGCTGGTGCGCGGCGAGGAGAGGTTGCGAATCGATTACCTGTATCCGCCGGGCGGCTATACCATACAGCCGGGGGATACGGTCGCCTTCTATTGCACGCTCTCGGACGAGGTCTTCGAGAGATACGAATCCATCGTGTTTCGCGACGACCGGGGCAGGGAGCACACTGCGGCCTTGAGACCTGCGGGTGTAAACGCCCCGCCGCCGGGCTGATGAAGGCGACCCCAGAGCGCCGGCACCCGGTGCGGCCTCGGCCTCGGGGCATCGCCGCCGGCCCGGACGAACGGTCTCTGCACCGCACTACGGTACGGAATAGGCAGTGAGACATCACGCATAGCGATCGAAAGGAATGGGCGCCATGAAGCGAGAACTCTTCAGTGAAGAACACGAGATCTTTCGAGACGCATTTAGGAAATTCGTCGAACAAGAGGTCGTCCCCCACCAGGAGGAGTGGTGCAAGGCCGGCATCGTCTCGCGGGACGTCTGGAGCAAGGCCGGCCTCCAAGGGTTTTTGTGCCCGTGGGTCTCTGAGGAATACGGCGGCGCCGGCGCCGATTTCCTCTACAGCGTAGTGGAGATCGAGGAGCTTTCGCGCGTGGGCGAGACAGGGTTCGCCCTCAATCTCCATAGCGATATCGTGGTCCCTTACATAGAGGCCTTCGGCACCGAAGAGCAGAAGAGGCGCTGGCTGCCCGGCTGCGTCCGGGGCGACATCGTGACCGCCATCGCCATGACAGAACCCAACGCAGGCTCGGATCTCCAGGCGATAAAGACCACCGCCGTAAAAGACGGCGACTCCTACGTCCTGAACGGCCAGAAGACCTTCATCACCAATGGGATGATAAACGATCTCGTTGTCGTCGCGGCAATGACCGACCCCAAGGCGCAGCCCCGCTACACGGGGATGAGCCTCTTTTGTGTCGAGGCAGGCACCCCCGGATACCACAAGGTGCGCAAGCTGGAGAAGATCGGCATGCACTCTCAGGACACCGCCGAGCTTTTCTTCGAGGAGTGCCGTATCCCAAAGGAGAATCTCCTGGGCGGCCAGGAGGGCCAGGGGTTCGTCCAGATGATGATAAAGCTCCAGCAGGAGCGCCTGGTCTGCGCCGTAGGAGCCGTTGCCAGTATGTGGGCGGTCCTGGAGTGGACCAAGAAGTATTGCGAGGAGAGGACCGCCTTTGGCCGCCCCATCATTAAATTCCAGAACACCCGCTTCAAGCTCGTCGAGATGTACACCATGGCAGAGGTCCTCCAGGCGTTCCTCGACCGGCTGATCAAGGAACACATGAAGGGGACCGATGTGGTCACCGAGACCTCGATGGCAAAGTGGCTGTGCACAGAGGAGCTCAAGAAGACCGTGGACCAGTGCCTGCAGTTCTTCGGCGGCTACGGCTACATGATGGAGTACCCCATCGCCAAGGCCTTCCAGGATGTGCGCGTGACCACCATTTATGCGGGCACGACCGAGATCATGAAGGAAATCATCGGCAGGCGCCTCGGCATGTAGGGGGAGCCGGCGCCGGCCAGACAGACAAAGAGGCGGCGAGGCTGACCATCGCCACGGGTCGCCATCGCCGCTTCGAGTGCTCTCTCTCAATCCCCCTTCTTGTACATCTCCTCCAAGAGATCGGCGTACTGCCTCACCACATCCCGGCGTCTCACCTTGAGCGTGGCGGTCAGCGTGCCCGCCTCCTGAGTGAACTCCTCGGGGATGATCCTAAAGTCCTTTATCTGCTCGTAGCGGGCCAGCTCCTTGTTCTTTTCCTCGATCACCGACGCGATGAGATCCCTCACCTTGGGATGCGCGCAGAGCTTCTTGAAGTCGGGCTCGTCGATACCGTGGGCCCTCGCCCACTTGAGGATCTCGTCCTGGTCGAGCGTGACCAAGCCCGTTAGATAGGGCTTGCGATCCCCGTACGCCATGAACTGGCTGATATAAGGGCTCGTCTTCATGAGGTTTTCTATGTTCTGGGGCGCGACATTCTTGCCGCCGGCCGTGATGAGCAGATCCTTCTTGCGGTCCGTGATCGTCAGGAACCCCTCCTCGTCGATAGTGCCGATATCCCCCGTCGCGTACCACCCGTCATCGGTGAGCACCTCTTTGGTCTTCTCCTCGTCCTTGAGATACCCCTTGAAGACCATTGCGCTCCTGACCATGATCTCGCCGTCGGCGGCGATGCGGATCTCGACCCCGGGGGCCGCCGGCCCCACACTGCCGAATTTGTATTTGTGGGGAAGGTTGATGCTGCACAGGAGGACCTCGGTGATCCCGTAAAGCTCCAACGGGAGGATGCCTGCCGCATGAAAGAACTCGAGGATCTCCTTGGAGATCGGCGCGCCCCCTGACAGTATGACCCGTATCCTGCCGCCCAAGACCTGCCGTATCTTCTTGAAGACCAGAGAGTCGGCAACGGCGTACTTGAGAGAAATGGCCCCGGGTATGGGCTTCTTTGCCTGCAAACACCTGCTTCGTTCGATGCCCACCTTGAGGGCCCACTGAAAAAGATTCTTCTTTATGGCGCCCGCCTGCTCTGCCTGGCCCATGATCCTCGTGTAGGCCTTCTCGAAGATTCTGGGGACGCTGTAGAAGACGGTCGGCCTGATCTCCTGGATGTTTTCGACGATCTTCTCGAGGCTTTCGGCATAGTAGCCCGCGATGCCTGTGTAGGCCCCCGCGATCATGGCGATCCTGCCGTAGATATGGGGCATGGGCAGCCAAATTACGCTGACATCTTGAGGGGAAAAGATCCCGATGTCGTCCATGCAGGCGCACGCCGCCAGCACATTGCCGTGGGTGAGCATGGCGCCCTTCGGCGGCCCCGTGGTGCCCGAGGTGTAAAAAATGATGGCGGTGTCGTCTTTCTTGACCGCTTCGAACCGCCTCTTGTATTCGTCCTCGTACCGGGACGCCTCCGACTTGCCCAGGTCCAGCACATCGGAAAAGGTGAGCAGGTCGGGCTCCTTGACCCCTGCCGGGTCCATGATGACGAAGCGCCTGACCTTGGGGAGATCGGCCCGGATCTTCGAGACCTTGTCCCACTGTTCTTTGTTTTCGACGATCAAGATCCGCGAGTCCGAGTGATCGACAACGTGCTGAACCTGTGCGGGCGTGTTGGAATGATACACCCCCACAGAGATGCCGCCGGCACTCATCGTGGCCTTGTCCGCGATGTCCCACTCCTGGCGGGTGAGCCCCAAGATGCTCACCGCATCCCTGAACTCGAGGCCCAAGGCCATCAGTCCGATGGCGAAATCCTTTATCTTCGCTCCGAAGGCCTGCCAGGTGACCCTCTCCCACCCTTTCCCCCGCTTGACATAATAGGCCGGCAGATCCGCCCTGGTTTCTGCAAAATGGCGGTACATTTCATGAATGGTCGTAAATTCCATCTACATGCCCTCCTCCTTGTGTTCAGGTGTGGGGATATTCACGGCATGCGAGCCCCTGATGAGCGCGCAACGAGGATCCGAGACGGTGCTCTCCAGGAACCCTGTCCTCATGTTGTCGTGATGGAATGTCGGCCACGCGTGATCCGCACACACAGGTGCCTGTGTTCTCCATGCAAATACCCTGCCCTCGCGCACAGGCGCCACCATTTCCAGCAATCCGTCTCCGTCGATATCGCCGAAGGCCGGAGACGCCATGTGCCAGCCGTAGGTGAATTTGGGCCATCCTGACGGCTCGGCACCCTCGAAGGTGTAGGCATGGACGAAGTAGCCGCCGCTGCCTGCGACCACCTCCTGGTTCCCGTCACCGTCGACATCGACGAAGCTCGGATTGGAGAGAAACGCGTAGTCATCCAAGGGGTAGACCTTCACCGGGACCCGCCTGGATTGGGGCTGGAACAAGAGGACGTGGTTGACGAATTGCACGAGCCCATGGCCTGCCGTAGGGCCGAGCGTCACCATCGGTATGGCAAAGACGAGCTCGCCGGCATCGGTCCTCCTCAGCGCGCCCGCTGCAGCAGCACTGAAGTCGAGCATCGATGCCAGGTTCTCTGCGCGAACCGTACCGGTTGCGGGGTGAACGCGAACCAGGGTGATAGGGCCGAGAAAGGTCCCGCACGCAATGACCACCTCGTCGCCCATGCGCGCGGCAACAGGCGCCCCGGGGATACCGGTCGTCAGCGGCGGCAGGGGGATACTGACCCCCAATGGGTTCGGGTCTACGGCAACCGGAAACCCCGCCACGAAAGGCCCCTCAGGGGCGAGCCCCCCTTCTGGGTGCAATGCGTAGAGTCTTCCTGACGCCGAGGCGGGCTCCTCGCAGACCTCGGAGGTCCCCACGATGATCTCGGGGATGCCGTCGCCGGTGAGATCGGCCACGACAGGGGTCCCAAGAATCGAGCCTGCGATCTGGCTGCAATGCTCCGGGTCGGCGGCCTTTACAGGCCACCCGGGCATGAGGGCGGGGCGGCCCGCAGCAATACTCGCCCCGTCGGTCACATAGACCTTCTGATCGGCGCAGGCGGCAACCACGTCCAGGTAGGTGTCGTTGTCGAGGTCTGCAAGGACGGGCGAGGCAAAAAAGGAATTGCCGGCGCCGTAGGACTCGGCAGAATCGTTGGTGGGCGGGTCTGCAGTGAGGATCCGACCTGTGGGGCCTCCGAGCGGCATGCCGTCCGCGCCACGAAAGGCATACACATAGCCTCCCAAGGTCGCAATGACGATATCCGGCATTCCGTCATGGTCGATATCGGCCACGGCAGGGGCCGCCGCGATCCCGTCGTTTATCCGGGCGGTGCGGCGGAGCCGAATCGGGAAACCAGCCGCCTCCTTGGGCCTTCGAGCGGAAGTGTCGTAGGCGAGCACATGGACCTGGGCATTGGAGGTCGCAACCACGATCTCGTCTCTGCCGTCCCCGTCCAAATCGGCCAGCGCAGGCGATGCCTCCACTGACGGCGCGTTTTCACCCTCCAGGGAGACATCTTCGACGCCGTCCCCATCCTTGTCGAGGAACGACACAGGAAACCCTTGCACCCATGTCGGATCGGTGTGCACTGCGAACACCCTTCGGTCTTCCCCCTTGATGGTGCCGGTGTAGGCCTGTATGCGGACAGTGAACGACTTATCCTCCAGACCGGCGGGGATCTCGGTACGACCCCCAACCACAGAGGCGATCTCCTCGAGCGGAAGCTCGATGGAGAAGCGGCCGGATGAAGGACCCCCGAACGGGAGCGGCCGGAAGTCTCCCTCATCGGGCTCGATCCCAGGGGCCCACACAGCCACCACCCTGTCGACAGACACACGCGCGGATATCGTCCCGGACAGACGTCCATTGCGCGGCGCCTCGGGCCGAAGCAAGGCGAACCAGCCCGGCTCCTCGATCTGCACTGCCGGGGGTGGCGCGGCTGCGCTTTCCAAATAGTACAGCGCCCTGAAAAGATTGATCCTGCCGTACCCCTGGTGGCGGTCCCAGGTGTCGGTCTTGCATGGCGCGTCGGTGAGGATACCGAAACAGCTCTTGGGGTCTGCGGGCTTTTCCGCAGTGGCCGTAAGGATCTGCTTGACCTCGTTGGCAGAAAGATCGTCGCGCGTGCACGAAGGATCATCAGGACGACTCCTCCGGCAATACCCGGCCTGCCGTGCCTTGGAGAGAAGCAGCCCTGCAGCCCCGCCTGCGATCCCGCACGCCGTGGAGCCGCACTCCCCCGCCGTGGCAAGGTGCACCTGACCGCCGTAGCCGGTGCAGAACGACTCCACAAAGAACGAGTAATTGCACTTGACCGCGATGACGTGATTGAACATCGAAGGCATACTGTGATGGAAGCTCGATTCGTCGCTCATCCCCACGATAACCGGAACCCCTGCGGCGTCGGCCTCATCGAGGGCCTCCAGCTCGCTCGCCGTGCCCGAGAGAGACCCGAGCGCAGCGACGATGACCTGCGCGCCCTTGTCCAACGCGTACCGTATGGCATGGGAGAGGAGTTCCCCCTCTTCTATCAAACCGTAGGTGATCCGGCACACCATCACCGTGCAATTCGGGCACACACCAGGGATCCCCGAACCGTTGTCTGCCTCGGCCGCCACCTCGAGCGCCCTCCCCTCGCCGTGGGTCCCCTCAGGGAAATCGGGCATGCCGAGGGCATACGGCCGATCCCTCAAAAAATCGTACCCGCTTATATCGTCGGCAAGGCCGCCGGTGTCTGCGGGAGCAGAAGGGTCTGCGGGGTAGCCATCCGCGCCGTCCTGAAACTGCGCGATCAGGTCCTCTGGATCGATCCGACCGTTGGCGTTCCTGTCCTCGATGCCCCGCAGGGCGCCGCCAGGAAAGATCGCGTACCCTGCATCCCCGTAATCCTTGCAGTTGAACCGACCGTCCCGATTGTAATCGTACGGATCGCTACACGGGCCGAGATCGCAGGCCGTCCTCCCGTCTGCATCCCTGGGCAGCGGCAGCTCTGCGCGATTGAGAAACAGGTTGCGTTCCAGGTCCTCGTTGCGGTACGAGGCCAGGCCGTTGTCCAGTATCACGACGAGCACATCAGGGCTTCCTGCGGAGAGTTTCCACGCCTCTGTCGCAGAGATGCCCGGGATGTGCTCGGGGATCCTTGGATCGGTCTCCTCGCTCTTCTCGAGCAGGGGTGGTATGTAGCCCATCATGGGGAACGCCTGGCCTATCTCCATGTCGTCGAGGTCATTGGGGATGTTGACAACGAAGACATCGCCCGGGGCTGGGATCTCGGTATGGCCGTAGGTGACCTGTGGGAATCTCGGCGTGAGCGCCTCCCCGGTCACAGCCGGGAGGGAGGAGGTGACCCAGAGCTTGTAG
>Ga0068707_1003770_pt1 | contig 10541 bp, 8 predicted proteins | sample YNPNPMetaG_FD_66600 | JGI IMG/M metagenome (GOLD analysis project Ga0068707, IMG submission 66600) | Anoxygenic and chlorotrophic microbial mat microbial communities from Yellowstone National Park, USA - YNP NP MetaG | ecosystem: Environmental > Aquatic > Thermal springs > Hot (42-90C) >... | reverse complement strand
GCATCGTCGCGGCTGAATCCCAGGGTGGTCTGGGTGAGGTCGTTGGTGCCGAAGGAGAAGAACTCCGCCTCCGCCGCTATCTCCCCGGCGATGAGCGCGGCCCGGGGCAGCTCGATCATGGTCCCCACCATCAGGGGGACCTCCACGCCCTGCTCTTTCATCACCTTGCGCGCTTCCGCCATGATCTTCTTCTTCTCCGTTGCCAGCTCGGAGCGGAAGGCTACCAGGGGCACCATTATCTCGGGGATGGGGTCTTTGCCCTGTTTCTTCAGCTCGCAGGCGGCCTCGACGATGGCGCGGACCTGGACCTGGGTCACGCCGGGATAGACGATACCCAGCCGGCAGCCGCGCAGCCCCAGCATGGGGTTCTGCTCATGCTCCTCCTCGACCTTGCGGTAGAGCCGCTCCCGCTCCTCATAACCGGCGCGGTCCCCCTCGATGTGCTTGACCAGCATCTCCATCCGCAGGTCCAGCAGCTTGGGAAGGAACTCGTGCAGCGGGGGGTCCAGGAGCCGGATGGTCACCGGCAGCCCGTTCATGGCCTTGAGGATGCCTTTGAAATCCTCGCGCAGCAGGGGCAGCAGCTCGGCCAGGGCCTCCTCCTGTTCCTTCCTCTTCTCCGCCAGGATGAAGCGCCGGATGATGGAGAGACCCGGCTCGGTGATGAGCATGTGCTCAATGCGGCAGAGACCGATGCCCTCGGCCCCGAACTTGCGAGCCCGCCGGGCGTCCTCGGGCGTATCGGCGTTGGTCCGCACCTTGAGGCGGCGGATGCCGTCCGCCCAGGTCAGGATCTGCTTGAGATACGGGTCATCCAGGCTGGGCTCGATGAGCTTCTCCGCCTTGAGGATGATGCGGCCGGTGGTGCCGTCGATGGTGATGAAATCACCCTCTCTTACGACCTTGCCGTTGACCTCACAGCAGCGGGAGGCGAGGTCGATCCTCACGTCCTCGGCCCCGCACACGCAGGGCTTGCCCATGCCCCTGGCCACCACTGCGGCATGGCTGGTCATACCGCCTCGGCTGGTGAGGATGCCCTGGGCCTTGACGATTCCGTGCATGTCGTCGGGGGTGGTTTCCCAGCGCACCAGGATGACCTTCTCGCCGCGCTCCCCGCGCTCCCGGGCGGTATCCGCATCGAAGACCACCGCCCCCACCGCGGCCCCGGGGGAGGCGGGCAGTCCGGTGGCCGCAACCTCGTACCTGGCTCCCGGGTCGAGCCGGGGATGAAGGAGCTGGTCCAGCTGCGCCGGCTGAACCCGCGCCACCGCTTCCTCTTTGCTGATGAGTCCCTCTTTCACCATGTCCACCGCGATGCGCACGGCGGCGGCGGCGGACCGTTTGCCGGTGCGGGTCTGCAGCATATAGAGCTTGCCCTGCTCCATGGTGAACTCGATGTCCTGCATGTCACGGTAGTGGCTCTCCAGCTTGTCCATGATGCCGGTGAGTTCCTTGTAGAGGGCGGGGTGCTCCTTCTTCATCTCCTCCAGCCCCTTGGGGGTGCGGATGCCCGCCACCACGTCCTCTCCCTGGGCATTGGTCAGGTACTCGCCGAACTTCCTGTTCTCGCCGGTGTTGGGGTCGCGGGTGAAGCAGACGCCGGTGGCGGAGTCGTCTCCCTTGTTCCCGAAGACCATCGACTGGACGTTGACGGCGGTGCCCAGGTCGTCGGGGATGTCATAGGTCCGGCGGTAGACGATGGCCCGGGGGTTCATCCAGGAGCGGAACACCGCCTTGATGGCCAGGTCCAGCTGCTCGCGCGGACGGGAGGGGAAGTCGCGCCCGGTCTCCCGGCGCACGATGGCCTTATAGCGCTTTACCAGTTCCTGCCAGTCCTTGTCGGTGAGCTCCACGTCCTGCTGGACCTTGCGGGCTTCCTTCAGTTCGGAGAGGGCGTGCTCGAAGTGCTCGCGGTCCACCTCCATGACGATGCTGGCGAACATCTGGATGAAGCGGCGGTAGGCGTCGTAGGCGAAGCGGGCATCCCCGGTCTGGCGGATGAGCCCCTGCACCGAGCGGTCGTTGAGGCCCAGGTTGAGAACGGTGTCCATCATCCCCGGCATGGAGATGGCCGCGCCGGAACGCACCGAGACCAGCAGAGGGTCGTTGTCGTCCCCCAGCTTCTTGCCCATCTTCTCCTCCAGGCGGGCCAGGTGCTCGTCGATCTCCTCCTTCAAACCCGGAGGGTACTCGCCGTGGGCGGAGTAATAGCGGCAGGCCTCGGTGGTGATGGTGAACCCCGGGGGCACCGGCAAGCCCAAGCCGGTCATCTCCGCCAGGTTGGCTCCCTTGCCTCCCAGCAGCGCCTTCATCCCGCTGCGGCCTTCGGAGAAATCGTAGACGTACTTCTTCTTCTCTTCGGTCATCCTCTCATCCCCCATCGTCTGAAAACCACGGTTTCCTTGCGCTCCTCCCAGTTCAGAAAAGGCCGAAACAAGGAAGAATTATATCAAATCGGTCGTGGGGAACGGTGCCGATCGTAAGGAATTGTCGTTGTTGTTAATGGCCCCGATCGAGGGAAAGATTGAAGTTTTGGTGACTGACCCCGATTGAAGGTTGGGGGTTGGCGATCACCGGTCATTGACCTGGGTGTCCCAGGGCATCTCCCCGGGGAAAAGGATGGAGGCCGCAGCCATGGTGAAAGGTATGTCGTAGGCGACCCACTCCCCGTCCTTCTGATCCATGGCCCGGTTGAAGAAAACGACTATGGTGGCGTCATGCTCGGGATAGTAGTACATGCCCGTGTTGTACCCCCAGAGCATGCCGTCGTGCCCGATCAGGCCTCCCATGCTGAAGATGCCCATGCCGTATTTCATATCGAGCGATTCGCCGCCGGGCATCTGTACCCAGGCCAGGCGCTCCCTCTGCATCTCCTCGCTGAGCAGCTCTCCCGTGGCCAGCGCCTTCGCCCACACGCGCAAATCTTCCAGGGTGGAGATCATGCCCCCAGCGGCCCAGGCGTGCGACGGGTCCCAGTAGGTGACGTCGTCCAGCCCAGCCGGCTCCGTCTTTCCCCACCTGCCGTCCCACTGCACGTAACCGTGGCTGTGGGGGCCCCCGAACTCGCAGTCGGCGGGGAGGAAGGTGGAGTCAAGCCCGAGGGGTTGGGTTATCCTGGCCTCTATCTCGCTGCCCAGGTCGTTACCGGTGACCTGCTCGATGATTACCCCCAAAAGGAGGAAGTTGCTGTTGCTGTACTTCCAGCCGGTGCCCGGCGGGAAGCTCGGCTCCCCCGAACTGGCCAGGTCGATCAGCTCCTCCGGGCTCCAGTGGCGCTGCGGGTGCGATACGTTCTCCTCCACCAGCCCGGGAGCATCGCCGTAGTTGAAGATGCCGCTGGTGTTGTTGCACAGCTGCAGGATGGTTATCTGGTCACCGTACTTGAAGCCCCCGACGTACTCCTCGAGCTTGTCGCCCAGGCTCAGTTTCCCCTCGTCAACTAGCTGGAGGATCACCGTGGCCGTGAAGGTCTTGGTGATGCTGCCGATGCGGAAGTGAAGGTCCGCCTGTTCCGCCGTACCCTCCTGCAAGTCCGCTATGCCCGCCGCCTTGATCCAGGCGCCTTCCCCGTTCACCCAGACGCCGGCAATCGCCCCGGGGATGTTGTTCTGTTCCATCAACGCGGAAACCAGTCGGTCCAGCTTATCCGTCACGCCGGACGGCAACTCGGCCTGTGGGACCGTTTCCAGCTGGGATTCTTTGCAGGATGAGCAGGTGAGCAGCATGGATGCCAGAACGGCGGCAAGCACAAACACAACGAATTTCAGCGCCCTATCCGTCACTGCCCTCCTTGAGACGACGCCGCGGCATCACATAAAAGTTTTTCGATTATGACACAGCACTTCGCGTCAGCGCAACCAAAATGTGGGTTTAGATTCCCAGTTGACTCAACTAGAAACGTGCTCGACCTCAAATCGGAGCCAGACGCCGACCTCCAATCCTTTCAATCGGTGCCAGGCGCCTTTTGAAGGCGACCTTATTGGCGGATTGTAGAAATTGAAGTTTTGGTGCCTAACCCCTTTTTGACGGTCGAGCGTCCCATGTACTTTGTTTACCGGGGATTGATCATCGGCGGGCACAACGTGATGGCCGTCTCCGACCTAGGAACCACCTTCTACTTCGCGGAGGGCACCACCCGGCCCGGCTTCGAGGAATGGATCTGCCTGCTCAACCCAGGCAACACCGCTGCGGACGTCAATATCACTTACATATTCCAGGATGGGGCCACCCTTTCGCAGCAGCTGGAAGTGGGGGCGCATTCCCGCTGCACCATCTTCGTAAACGACTACGTGCCGCCAGATACCGACGTTTCCCTGGCCATCGAGTCCAGCCAACCCATATTGGTGGAGCGGCCACTTTACTTCAACTACCACGGCGATACCATGGGCGGCAACGACGCTGTAGGCTTCAACCAGTAAGGTCCTCTAAGACCGGGAAGGCCGGCGCCGGCGCCGGCCTTCCTCTTTTCTCCATGCCTTGCGCGCCATGAGGTCCCTTGATGGAGATTACAATCCTTGGGGGTTCAGCGCATCTCGATGAGAAGGTCGCCGTCCGGGGTGGTCTCCCAAGAGGTTTGGGGCTTGCGCTGCAGGGCGGCCTCAAAAGCGGCCTCCAGAAACCCGATGATGAGGGGCTTGAGGCAGGTGTTGGCGATGCGCAGGCTGACCTTTTCCCGGCTTGCCTCCAGGTCCTCCAGGTACCCCAGGCCGCGCAGCCCCAGTATCTTCCGCAGTTTCGCCAGGCCCTCCATGACCTCCTCGCTCTCCAGGAAGGTGAGGGCGTAGCGGCGCTGCGCCTCGATGACCAGGTCGTCCACCGGCCTGCCGATCTCCCGCTCCAGCTCCAGAAAAACCCGCTCGATTCCCGCGGGACCGAAGACGGCCATGCGTCTCCCGGTGGCCCCATCGGTGATGGTCCCTTTCTCCAACTCCCATTTCAGCGAAGCTACCTCTACCGGGACGCCGCAGGCGTTGCAGCGCTCCCACCCGATGTCCCCCGGCTTGTCCGGGTAATGCACGAGATCCTCCTCGGACGGGGGCGGCTCCTCGCTCACGCGGTAGGCGGTTATGCGGTAGGAGCCGTCCTTCTCCAGCAGGTAATCAACCTCGCTGGTCCCTCCCTCCACCGTTTCCGCCGCCCCCTTGAAGTCCCCACAGACCAGGGGAAGACTGTAAACATCGCGCACCCTCAAGGTCATCCTCTCCGCCCTCCGGAAGCGAGGCGAGACCTCCATGAGCTCCACGCTACCGTAGCCCATCACCTTGCTGAGGTCGGCGATGAACTCCCGCGCCGGGCGGTAGGAAATCAAGTAGGTCAACCATCCCCTCCTCCACCCCACCAGCAATTTGAGGAACTGGCGGGTGGCGGCGGCCTTCCCCCGGATCACCTGCTTCTCGATGGGCCTGTCCATCATCTTCTCCAGCGTTTGGAATATGCCGTCCAGGTTCTCGGTCTCCAGCAGGACCATGCGGTGCGAGGGATCGCGGGCAAAGACGATGGTGCCGTTGTCCCGCCACTTGTGGTTCCGGGAGACCCCCAGGGGCACCCCGCAGGAGCGGCAGCGCGCAATTACTTTCATCTCCACCCCCCTCCGGCTCGGGCCGTCTCCCATGAGCGGTTTGCCGCCGTTCTTTTCCATCATCCGAGAAGGCGGGGAGAGCTGTCAAGCGACTGACGGCGCCGAAAAGGACGCGGAAAAACCCGACCCCAGGGCCTCTCAGGGAGGGCTTTCGCCGGCCCGGGCACGGAAACGGAAGCGCGCGGCCGGACAAGCATTCATGCACCGCCCGCATTCCAGCAAGCCCTCCCCCCCTGATAGCAGCTCGAGGAAATGCCTCAGGCAGGCCAGCTTATCCGTCCCCGCGGCCTCGCTTCTCACCGCCCCCGAGGGGCAGGCGCGGGCGCAGGCATAGCCGTACAGGTCGGGACGGCATAACCGGCTCTTCGGAGGGCGGACCGGTTCCAGGACGGCGTCGGTGAGCAGCGCCATCAGGCGCAAGGCAGGGCCGTGATCCGGGTTGATCAGAAGCCCGTGGTGGCCCACCTCCCCCAGCCCCGCCCTCACCGCCAGGTGGACATAGGAGAGGCGGTCGTGCATGAGGCGGTCCGCCCGCTGACGCACGCGGGGACGGTCCAGGGCAGAGCGGAGCAGCCGCAGGGCGGTCTCCCGCCTCCCCTCTTGGATGAAGCGGGGCAGCTCCCGGTAGGGGACGGGGTAGGAGCGGTGACCCCGCTCCTCGAGGAACGATGCCACGCGCAGGAGCGTTTCGCGGGCCTGGCGGACCGACCCGAGATAGCCCGCTATTTGCTCTTCCCGTGCGAGGAGGTTTCTTTTTCCGAGGGAGGGGGCCGGCGGAAACCGGCCACGATGATGGAGGCCGCCCCGGGCAGGTAGTCGCGGGCACGGTGACCCGCTGGCGCCTCAGCATCGTAAGAGCCGGCCTCGGCCACGCCGAGGACGTCGAAGCCCATCGCCCCCCGCAGTTCTTCGGCGAGGCTCATCCGGGGGGCATCCTCTCCCCTCACCACCTGTCCAAGTGGACGCGGGACGGCTGGTAGCGGTCAACCGGGCCGGGCTCCTCCGCCGGGTAACCCACGGGCACCACGCAGAAGGGCATCACCTGAGGGGGAAGACCGAACAGCTCGCGCATACCGGCCACGCGGTCCTGGCGAGGGTACACCCCCAGCCAGACCGTCCCCAGGCCCAGGGCGCGCGCGGCCACCAGCAGGTTCTCCACGGCGGCGGCGCAGTTCTGCTCCCAGTAATCGCGGAACGACTCCTTCTCCAGGTCCGCGCAGACCAGGATGGCCAGCGGCGCTTCCCTCACGCAGGCGGCATAGGGATGATGGTCGGGGATGCGGTCTTTGACCGCGGGGTCGCGGACCACCACGAAATGCCAGGGCTGCTCGTTGCGGGCGGAGGGCGCGGCCATGGCCGCTCGCAGCATCTTCTCCAGGTCCTCCGCGCTGACCGGATCCGGCTTGTAGGAGCGGATGCTCCTCCGCGTCATTATCGCCTCCAGTGCTTCCATGCCGTAAACCTCCTTACCCCCGGACGGCTTCATGCCACCTCAGTTTCCCTCCGCCGAAGTCGTTTATCAAGCGGGTCGCGCCGCGTGAGGTGGGAGGCCGAAAGATCCCTCGCCAAAGTTTGCCGAGAACGCCGCGCCAGCAGAGTCGCCATGCCCGTGAAGTCCTGGCGCCAGGCACCTTTTGAAGGGCTTTTGAAGGAGCTCTGTCAATGTCAAGGCCAGACCCCGCCCTTATCAATACTTGGTGGTCATGTACCATTCCCAGGGGGTCTTGAGCAGCAACCGCCTGCCCCAGGCGCGCTTGCGCTCCAGGCCGATGCGGGGGGTGGCCAGCAGGGCATCCAGGGCCCTCTCCATCGGTTTCCGCAGGGGGGCGGGCAGTTCGAAGATGCGGTGGTAGGCATAGGTCAGGGGTATGAAGTACTCGCTGACCAGCTCGAGCTGATCGGGTCGCAGAAGCCGAAGGTTCAAGGAGGAGCGCCGGGTGAAGAGGGTGTCCAGTTCCTCCTCCGGGAGCAGGCCGTCTTCCTTGCATATCTCGTGGAGAACCGTTCCCGGAAAGGGGAAGAACACGGTGATCTGGGAGAGCCCCGGCCGGGCCCGCGCGTTCAGCTTGACGGTATCCAGGACCATGGAGAAGTCCTCGCGGGGGAATCCCATCATGTTCAGCGAAACGGTGCCGATCCCGTACTTCCGGCAGAGGTGGAAGGCCTCAAGGATGCGCTCATCGCTCATGCGCCTGCCCAGGATGTTCTCCCGGATATAGGGATTCCCGCTCTCGATGCCCATGCAGATGGTCTTGCAACCCGCCCGTGCCAGTTTGCGGATCTTCTCCTCGTCCAGCAGGTCCACGCGGGAGTTGCAGATGAAGGGCAGTCCGATGCGCCGGGGGTATTTCTCCACGAACTCCTCGAACCAAGCCCGTCTCAGGGTGAGGATGTCGTCATCGAAACGGACGTGGTCGATGCCCTCCAGCTTGCAAGCCAACCGTTCGACCTCCTCCAGCACGTTATCCACGCTGCGGAAACGGACATACCTGCCCCGGTTGGGGTAGCGACTGCGCTGCACGTGGTTGGAACAGTAGTGGCAGCGGAAGGGGCATCCCCGGGAGGCCATCACGGTGATGCGCTCTCGTTGATCGGGGGCCATGAGGGAGAGGTCGAAGATGGAGCGGTCGGGGAAGGGCAAGAGGTCAAGGTCCTCCAGCAGTGGGCGCACCGGGTTGCGGAACTCCTCACCTTCCCATCTCCCCCAGATGCTGGCGATGCCGGTGGGGTTCTTTCCCTCCTCCAGGGCCCGCACCAGCTCGAGCAAAGCGTCCTCTCCCTCCCCCACGCAGACGAAATCGAAGCACCCATCGGAGAGGCATCCCTCCGGATCCAGGGTGGCGTGCGCGCCGCCGATGACCGTGGGCAGTCCCAACTCCTCCCTGACCCATGCGGCCATCCTCCTCACCTTGGAGAACATGGGAGTGGTGCAGGAGAAGCCCACCAGCCCCGGCCGCTCCTCCTCGATCCTCCGGAGCAGCTCCCCCTTTTCCGGCGGCTCCACCAGATGGAGGAAGGCGAGTCCGTGCCCCGCCCGCTTGAGAACGGCGGAGAGCCAAGCGGCACCCAGATAGATGCGTCCCTGCGGCTGCCCCTTGATGCAACCGGTGGTGAAATAATCGGGGTAGACCAGGGCCACCTTCATCTCCGCGGAACACCTCCTGCCGCTCCGGGAAACCGCTCAACCTCCTGCTCCCTCAAAGGAGAACCGGATGCGGAAAAGGATATATAGGACGCGACCGGGCCGCAAGGCCAGCCCTCCGCCCTATCTCGGCTCCGGAGGGTTAGCGCTCGGGGCCAGTGAATCTTTCCGGCCGGTCGCGCCAAAGGCGCCAGGAGCGCCGCGGACCGGTGAAGCGACCTCCCCGGATCAGCTACCCTCGTAGCGGACAGTCCTCCTCAGCTCCCGCTTGAGTATCTTGCCGATGGAGCTGCGGGGCATGGACTCCAGGATGACCACCTCCCGCGGCTGCTTGAAGCGGGAGAGGTGGCGGCAGGCGAAGTCCAAGATCTCCTGCGGCGTGGCTTGCATGCCCGGCTTTAGCACCACGCAGGCCACGATGTCCTCGCCGTAGGCAGGGTCGCTCACCCCGATGACCGCGCATTCGGAGACCGCGGGGTGCCGGTAGATGACCTCCTCGATCTGGGCGGGCATGATGTTCTCGCCGCCCTTGATGATGAGGTCTTTGACGCGGTCGGTGATGTAGAGGAAGCCCTCGTCGTCCAGGTAACCAACGTCCCCGGTATGCAGCCAGCCACCGCGCAAGGCCTGCTCGGTCTCCTCGGGGCGGTTGAGGTACCCTTTCATCACCATGGGCCCCCTGATGCAGATCTCTCCCGCCTCCCCCGGCTCCAGGGGGTTGTCGTCCTCATCCAGGATGGCCAGCTCGGAATTCTCGTAGGCCCGCCCCACCGTCCCTTCCCGCACCGGATCGCTGGGCCTGACCATGGATCCGATGCCCGAGGACTCGGTCAGCCCGTAGATGGAGCGGATGCGGATGCCGAAGCGGTCCTGGAAGTTGTGCAATAGTTCCGCCGGCAGGGGAGCGGCCCCGGAAACGCAGTCCTTGAGGGAGCTTAGATCGTACTTGTCCAGCGCGGGGTGGTAAAGGATGAGGTTGAAGATGGTGGGGACCCCGGGGAAGAGATCCAGGCGGTGCTCCTGGATCAGCCGCATGCTCTCCTCCGGGTCGAACCAGCGCATCAGCACCCCGATACTCCCGGGGTAACGCATGAGATTGGCGATGAGCATGGTCTGCACTCCGTAGATGTGGGCCATGGGCAGGCAGAAGAGGCTGCGGGTGGCGTGGTCGGTCTCGTTGGATATGTAGGCGCTGCGCGATGACTCCAGGAGGTTGCGGTGGGTGAGCATCACCCCCTTGGGCTGGGCGGTGGTGCCGGAGGTGTACATGATCATGGCCAGGTCCTCGCCGTCCCGCTCCAGGGGGGCGAACCGGGAGGAGGACCGCTGGAGGAGACCTTCGTAGCCCCTGGTTCTTCCGGTGTCCTCGCCGCCCACCACGATGACCTCCCGGACGTGGTCGAGGTCCTCCACCGCCTTGAGGATCTTCTCCTGCTGGAAGGTATCGGTGATCACCGCCACCGCCCCGGCGTCGGCGAGGATGTACTTGGTCTCCTCCGGGGTCAGCAGGAAGAGGACGGGCAGAGCCACCGCGCCCACGCCGAAGATGGCCCCGAAAGACTCGAAGACGTCCAGGGAGTTGGCCATGGAGATGGCCACCACCTCACCCGGCCGGATGCCCAGCCCCGCCAGGGCATTGGCCAGCCGGCAGGTACGGTCGAGGGTCTCCGCGCTGGTGACCTTCCTTCCCTCGTAATAGAAGACGTTTCCCGCATCCCCCAGCTCGCGGACATGCTCCCCCAGCAGCGATCCCACATTCATCGGCGTCCCCCTCTCAGGTCAGTGCGGCCCCCTCGCTTTATCTCGCTCATACGGAATTAT
>Ga0068707_1003767_pt1 | contig 10545 bp, 8 predicted proteins | sample YNPNPMetaG_FD_66600 | JGI IMG/M metagenome (GOLD analysis project Ga0068707, IMG submission 66600) | Anoxygenic and chlorotrophic microbial mat microbial communities from Yellowstone National Park, USA - YNP NP MetaG | ecosystem: Environmental > Aquatic > Thermal springs > Hot (42-90C) >... | reverse complement strand
GTGGAGGTGGCTCCTTATAACCGGGATAGCGGCCGCTTGCGGGACAAAAGGATGATCGGGGGTGGCCGCAGGCAAACCCAAAAAACTGGCCCTTACCGCCTCCAGGCGCAAACTCGTACTCAGCATCAACGCCATGCTGAAGAACCATCACCCCTGGAATCAATTTCTCACCCCGGCACCGTGACTTGAAAGATAGTCGCTATTGCCCCCTACAATAGCCGAGAGGGTCAGCTTAAAGGGAGAACTTTCCATGCCGTACGAATTAGCCTTTTGGCTCATGAACAAATGTTCAGTACAGTTTTCGACCGCGGCGATATTTCTTTGTGTAGTATCAGGAAAAAACTTGATGAGCCAAAATTCGCCTTTATAAAAACCATTATCCCGCCACAATGATTCATAGATCGTGTCGGCAATTAGGCTGGACGGGGCGTCCAACCTGGGTTAGTATTAGGCGGGATGATTGAGAGAAAATAGCTAGACCAAGGCGAGGCGGTACAAAACAAAATTGCCGACTAAAGGGTGTCCCAAGCTCAGGGAATTAATGGTATTATGACCGAGCCTACGCTGATTTATAATCTTTTTCCGCCATTGATCGGCTCCATTCCCCGCTGGGAGGAGCATCTGCCTCGCATTGCCGCCATGGGTTTCACCTGGATATATCTCAATCCCATTCACACTCGCGGACTCTCCGGCAGTCTGTATGCCGTCAAGGATTATTTCGGCATCAACCCGCTTTTCTGGCCGGAGTCTGGTGAAGAGCCGGAGGCGGCTTTGCTTCATTTCCTTAAGGAGGCTGGCCGGCATAGGCTCAAGGTGATGTTGGATTTGGTGATCAACCATACCGCCATCGACTCTCCCCTAGTAGAGCAGCACCCGGAGTGGTATGCGAAAGACGATCAGGGCCGCATCAGGCATCCCGGCTGTATCGACCCGGCCGACGCCACCAAAAAAACAGTATGGGGAGATTTGGCGGAACTGGAGTATTGGCCGGTCCCGGATCCGGATGGCCTTTTGCAATATTGGGGTCGGGTGGTGGAGCATTATCTGCGTTTAGGCTTCCTCGGCTTCCGAGCGGATGCGGCCTACAAGATTCCTGGATGGTTTTGGGGACGGGTAATTGACCGGGCTCGGAGTTTAGTGCCGGAGGTGCAGTTCTTTGCCGAGACCCTGGGCTGTCGCTTGGAAGAGTGTGCTCAGCTTTCCTCCGCCGGTTTTGACTTTCTCTACAACAGCTCCAAGTGGTGGGATTTTCAGGCGGATTGGTGCCTGGAACAATACAATGACTTTCGCCGCATCGCCCCGTCCATCAGCTTCCCCGAAACCCACGATACCGACCGGGTGGCGGCGGAAAGCGGCGGCCTTCCGGAGATAGCCCGGCAGCGTTATCTTTTTGCCGCCTTTTTTTCCACCGGTCTCATGATTCCCGTGGGCTTTGAGTTCGGCTTCACCCAACGCCTGCATGTGGTCAGAACCCGACCCTCTGACTGGGAACAACCCACCTATGACCTGACCCATTATATCACCGCGGTTAATGAGATGAAAAAGGGGGTCGCGGTTCTTCTGGAGGAGGGGCCCATGAGACGCCTAACTCCCACCGGCGAGCCGGTGGTATTCCTTCTCAAATCCAGAGATCAGGGGAAAGGCGCAGTGCTTGCCGTTATTAATACCACTGCCGACCCCCAAAAAGTTGCATTGTCCAAACTAGCGGACCTTTTGGGCCAGCCGTTAAGGGGCTGGCAGGACCTGACCCCGGTTGTCCCGCCTTTGCAATGGGCAGAATCTTCGGACTTCATTTTAAGTCCATTTGAAATCCGTCTTTTTTCCAACCCTGAAAGCTCATTTTCAGACCCGAACCAGATTTAAGGACATATCGAACCGATATCACAGTAAAAAGAAGGGTAAGTCGGATTGCCTTGATCTTTTGAGTCAAGAGGCGGCTCCCCACCGCGGTGCTGACAGCATGTGGGTGGTCCTCAGGAAACTGCGGGGAACTCTGAGCCCCATGATAAAGAGAGTCACTCTTATACCCCTTTAATCCCCTTTAACCGGAGATATTTTTCAAGACCTTCCGTCTGAAAACAGATCATAAGGTCCCTTTCCCTGTTTCCATAGGCAACTTCCCCCACTTTTGTCCTTTCCCTGACAAGCCTGGCAGATGGGCAAGTTTTTCCTTGAGGAATGGAAAGACCTTGGAGGTGTAAGGAAATATCATAAGAAAAACAATATGATATCTAGTGGCACTAAGTTTGCAACCCCATTTTGCGAGGGTCAAGAAACCTTGAAAGGTATCGGGGAGAGAAGAAAGGGAAAATAAGGTGCATACGGGTTATAGCATGGCGGCCTATATGGGCATCAGGGCGGCCAGAGAGCTGGAACTGGTGAGCTACAATCTGGCCAATGCCAGCACTTTGGGGTTTAAAAGGGAGCGGTTGTACCTTTGGGAGGTGCAAGCTCCCGTAGTCCCATCTCCTTCCCTGGTGGATCGCCCAGCATTATATTTGGATGTTTTGGGGCGGGATTTCAACCAGGGGCCCTTGCACATCACGGAAAATGAGACGGATCTGGCCATCGAAGGGCCAGGTTTTTTCAAGATAGAAACACCCCAGGGGATTCGGTATACCCGCAACGGTGCCTTTACTCTAAGCCTCGATAAGCAATTGGTCACCCGGGAGGGATATCCGGTCATGGGAAAAAATGGCCCGGTAAATCTGGACTCTCGGGACCAAAAATTTGCCTTTGATGGGGAGGGCGGCATTCACCTGGACGGATCTTTAAGTGATCAGATCATGGTGGTGGATTTTCCCAACCCACAGGGTCTGGTGGCTATAGGAAACTGCTATTTTACAGCTGGGCCGGAGGCTGGGGAAGAAAAGCCGGCAGAGGGCTACCGGATCCGCCAAGGGGCAGTGGAAGAGAGCAATGTGGATTTGGCGACAGAATCGGTGAACCTCATTGCCATCCATCGGGCTTACGACGCCTATATGAAGGTCCTGGAAACTTTCGCCACCGCCGACCGCAAGGTGGTGGAGGAAATCGGCCAAGGTTAAAGGGTTTGGTTTTAGTGTTTTTAGAACGGGAAGGGAAAAGGGGAGAAGAATACCGGTCTTTCCCAATGGAAATCAGCCGAGACTGTGGCAGCTTAAGTCTTAGAGTTCAGCGGACTCAAGGAATTGAGTTAGAGGAGTAGCGATATGTTTCGCGGGATGTTTTCGGCGGCCACCGGTATGGGGGCCCAGCAGTTGCGCCTGGATATCATCGCCAACAATCTGGCGAATGTCAACACCACCGGATTCAAAAAGAGCCGCGGTGATTTTGAGGACCTGTCTTATCAGACGGTACAGTTGGCCGGAGGGGAGTTGCCCTCTGGGGGCAAGGCCCCGGCCAACATTCAGATCGGCCTGGGGGTGCGGCCGGTGAGCATTGCCAAGATCTTTTCCCAGGGAGATTATGTTCATACTGAGAACGAATTAGACCTGGCCATTGAGGGGAAGGGTTTTTTCAAGGTAATGAGCAACAACCAGGAATATTACACCCGGGCAGGCTCTTTTAAGATTGACAAAGACGGTTATGTGACCACTCCGGCGGGTGACCGGCTGCAGCCGGAGATCACGGTGCCCACCAGTACGGTTTACATCACGGTGGATAGCAGTGGCAAATACAACGCCTTTGGACCGGACAACAAGTCCATCGCCTCCGGCCAGTTAAATCTCTATACCTTTCCCAACCAGGCTGGCCTGAGCAGCGTGGGCCGCAATCTCTTCCAGGTCACTGAGGCCTCCGGTGACGCCGTCCAGGGTACTCCGGGGGTGGACGGAGTGGGCACCATTGCCCAAGGTTATCTGGAGATCTCCAACGTCAACGTGGTGGAGGAAATGGTCAACATGATCATTGCCCAACGGGCCTACGAACTCAATTCCAAGGCCATCCAAACGGCGGACGCCATGATGGAACGGGCATATCACCTGAAGGCTTAACCGGGTGAGTAACTCTCCTTTTTAACTTTAGGTTAAAGAGCCGGCCAAGAAGAGATGTCGAAGGGGAGTCAGGTGTAAATGAAGTATTTTTGGAGCGTTGGGTTATTGCTGGGGTTGTTGTTAGGGGCGACCGCGATGCCGGTGTGGGGGGAATCTCCAGCGCCCTCTTTGGCCTTTCGCAGCGACGCCGGTGCTGCTGGTGACTACATTACGTTGGGGGACTTGATGGACCTCCCCCCTGAGCTGGCCCAGCGCTACGGCCAAGCCTTGATCTGGTCGGCCCCGCCGCCTGGACAGATTTATACCCTGACCCGGGAGTTTCTGGAATACCGGCTTCGGCTTCTCGGATTAAAAGAGATATTGCCTCTGGAGAATCTCCCCCCTGCCATTCAGGTGCGGCAGACCGGAGTGCTACTGGAGTTAGAGGAGGTGGCGGCGGCTTTCCGGCGTTATATTCAGGAGCATAGCCAGGTGCCCAAGAGTGATCTGAGGATTCAGGTCTACCCCCTGGCGGAGCCATGTCTCCTGCCGGATAACCGGGTGGCCCTGGAGATGCTTCCTCCTCGTCAGGGAAAACTCCTGGGGGAAGTGACCTTGGAAATGGTGGTGTTGCGCCAGGGCCAGCCCCTGAAACGCCTGAAGGTTACCGGCATGGTGAGGCTGGAACGCCAGGTGGTGTGCGCGGTGAAACCCTTGGCCCCCCAGGAGGTGGTCAAACCCGGGGACGTGGAAGTGTGTCGGCGTGATGTCACCGAGTTGAACTTTCAGGATTTCTTCACTTCGGTGGATCAGGTCATGGGCCGAACTTTGGCCCGCAAGGTCTCCCCTCAGGAAATTCTAACCTCTCAGCACTTAAGCAACCACCCTCTCATCAAAAAGGGCGATGAGGTGACGGTGGTATTGGAGCAGGATGGCATGACCATCACCACCAAAGGGGTAGCACGGGAAGAAGGGCATCAGGGGCGGGCCATTCGGATGTTGAATCCCAAAAGCAACAAAGAATTTCAGGCTCAGGTTTTGGATGCCAAAACTGTGCAGGTTAAGCTATGAAAGGTCGTCTTGGCTGGTCAAGGGTGAGGTTTATGGGCCTGGCGGTCCGCAGGTGCCAACGTTTCCGGCTAATTTGTCTGATGATGATATGTGTCCTCGGTTGTGCTCCGGGTATCAACTCTAGAACCCCTCAGACCGGCTCTGTTCTCCTGGAGCCTCCTATAGCTGGTTCTCTGGGGCGGGTGCCTCCCCCGGAAGAGGGCTCCCTATGGCATTCCCGCAATCCCCATGGAATGATAGCGGACATCCGGGCCTTCCATGTGGGGGACATAGTCACCATAAGCATCACTGAGACCGCCAAGGCCAGTGAAATCGCCAACACCAATACCAGCAAGAGTTCGGGGGTGAAGGCCGGCATCGCCTCGTTGTTCGGCCTGTCTTATCCCATCAAGGCCTTTACCGACAAGACGGTGCAGGCGGATACGGCGGCGGATGCGACCCTGGGGCTGACCTCCAAAGGTGAGGGGAAGACCGAGCGGCAAAGTGCTTTCACCACATATCTCACCGCCCGAGTTATTCAGGTGTTGCCTAACAACAATCTAATGGTGCAGGGAAGTCGTCATTTACGCATCAACAATGAGACCGAGGTGGTCACCCTCACAGGCATAGTTCGGCCCCAGGATATCGACAGCAACAATATGGTGGCCTCCACCAAGGTGGCCGAGGCGCGGCTGGAGATTTCCGGGGTGGGGGTGGTCTCTGACAAACAGCGGCAAGGCTGGTTGACTAGGATTATTGATCATATCTGGCCGTTTTAGATAGAGGTGATGGGCGATAGGCTATAACCTGGATTCATGAAAACCAATTAATGTTTTCATTTATTATAGATAGAGGCGATAGGCGATAGGTTAGAGGCCGGGGTTAGGCAGGATGAAGAGCAGTGGAAAAACAAGGGGAGTCCTCAGGATATTCTTGACATGCGGGTGGGTTGCTGCCCTGTTGTTGCTGGCTGGGCCTGCCCAGGCCATACGTTTGAAGGATATTGCCGCCTTTAAAGGGGTGCGCGCCAACCAATTGCTGGGGAATGGCCTGGTAGTGGGGTTGAACGGCACCGGCGACGGCACCAATGTGGACTTCAACCTCCAGGAGCTCTCCAACCTCTTGCAGCAGCAGGGTGTGAAGCCCAACCTGGACAAAATGAAAGTGAAGAATATTGCGGCAGTGGCCGTGACCGCGGTGCTGCCGCCTTTTGCCCGGGTGGGTTCCCGCATCGACGTGCTGGTGTCATCTCTCGGCGACGCCAAAAGCCTGCAAGGTGGCACCCTGCTATTGACGCCCTTAAAGGGGGCGGACGGCCAGGTCTATGCCCTGGCCCAGGGGCCGGTATCCACGGGGGGCTTCGCGGCCGGCGGCGCTGCCGGCGGTGGGGTCAGCAAGAACCACCCCACCGTGGGGCGCATTGCCAACGGTGCCACCGTGGAGCGGGAGGTGCCCTTAGACCTGCTGGGCAAAGATGAGTTCACCCTGGCCCTGCACGAGCCGGATTTCACCACGGCCCAACGGGCTGTGGCGGCCATCAACAGCCACCTCAAGGGGAACTATGCCCTGTCACGGGACGGGGGCACAATTAATATCAAACTGCCCCCGGCATATAAGGATCGGGTAGTGTCCCTGTTGGCCTCCCTGGAAAATCTGGTGGTCACCCCTGATGCCGCGGCTAAGGTGATCATTGACGAGCGCAATGGCACGGTGGTCATGGGGGCCAACGTCCGCATCTCCACGGTGGCCATCGCCCATGGTAATCTCATGGTACAGATTAAGGAGCGTCCCCGCATTTCCCAGCCGCTGCCCTTTTCTCAGGGCACTACTCAGGTGGTGCCGGAGACCTCGGTGAGTGTGAGCGAAGGGGAAAACCGCCTGATGATTCTGCCTGAGGGGGTGAGCATCGGCCAGGTGGTGCAAGCCCTGAACGCCATCGGCGTAACTCCCCGGGATCTGATAGCTATCCTGCAGGCCATCAAAGCGGCGGGAGCCTTACAGGCAGATTTGGAGATCATTTAGGAGCATGGGTGGCAAGTCCGGTAACGGCTTAAAAGTAAGCAAATTTGCTCTACGAGCAGGTTATCAGCCTTAGATGGGTGTCGATGGATAAAGTCATGAAAATGGGCGGGGCAAATATATGGGAACCAGGGGTCTTGGGGCCGGGAGGATTAAGTCCACTCTATGGCCTGGGATGGAAAAATAGGGGGAAAATCGATCAGCCCCGGAATCTTGCCGAGGTGTGCGTGGAGGTAGAGGGGATGTTTCTCTCTCAGTTGCTGGAGCAGCTGCGCAAGAGCATGGTGCGCTCCCTCAACACCCAAAGTGCCTGGCTGCAGCAATACCAGAGCCTGACCGACCAACATGTGGCCCGGGCCCTGGCCAAAGGGGGCGGCCTGGGTTTGGCCCGGCAGCTTTATGAAGCCCTCGCCCCGCGTTTGTCAGAAAACCACAAGGAGAGGCCCCATGGAACAGCAACCCCCGACTCTGGTGGAGGAGAATCCGGTTCAGCAGGAGATTGCCCTGTACCATGACCTCCTGGCCTGTCTGGACCGGGAAGTTCAGGCTCTGAAACATGGTCAGGAAGAGGAGATTCTCAGTCTGGCCCACCGTAAAGAGCAGATTCTCCGCCGACTCTTAGAGGTCAAGAACACCCAGAGGTTGGGCACGGAAGAACCCCTGGCCTCCCAAGAAGCAGAGCTGCTGGCCGGTCTGCGACGTCAGGTCACGGCCGCCAATGCCCGTAACCATGACCTAATCCAGGCCGCCCTGGAAGTAATTATTGATTATCTGCAGCAATTTCAAGGGGTCGGCCCTGGCTTGTATCAACCGGTGGGCAAAGTGGAACCGGGGCCAGCAGCCACCTTGTTTCAACGACGGGTTTAAGTTAAGAAGAGATCGATACCGGATTTCTGGATTTCGGGAAGCCGGTTAAGAAGGTAGGTCAATTTTTTTTGGCGTCTGATGCCAGGCCCGGGCCGTGGTGCCCAGATACCTAAGGCACAAGTAATCAGCTTGTCAGGCATAACAGTTCCAGAGCTGGAATCCGGCCTGCCAAGGAGTCAGAGTCATGCCGGGGATAAACTCTATATTAGAAATGGCCTCCCGGGCCCTGATGGCCGAACAGGTTGCCCTGGAGGTAACCAACCATAACCTCGCCAATGTCAATACCCCGGGGTATTCCCGGCAGTCAGCCATCTTTGAAACCACTTATCCCTTGCCTTCCCCTTACGGACCCCTCGGCACTGGGGTAAAGGTGTCTGGCATTGAACGGGCTTTTAGTGAGCTGGCCACTGTCAGGCTGAATCAAAACACCGCCTCTTGGGCCGAATATCACACCCGTCAGACCCTTTTGGAAGGGGTGGCCGCCTTCTTTAATGAGACCCAAGAGGGGGGCTTGGATGAGGCCTTGTCAGCTTTCTTTGCCGCTTGGCATGACGTGGCCAACAATCCCAGTGGCAGCGCCGAGCGTCTGGTCCTGCTAAGCAAGGCCCAGGACCTTACCGAGGCCTTCTCCTTTCGGGCCAATGCCCTTGTGGAGGCCCGGACGACTGTGGTCCAACAGGTGGCCAGCCTTATCCAGGAGATCAACTCCCACACAGCTAAACTGGCTCAACTTAACATCGACATCCAACAGATGGAAGCTGGCGGCCAAGCGGCCAATGATCTCAGGGACCAACGGCAACAGGAACTTGACCGACTGGCCGAGCTCATTGGCATCAGGTATTATACTACTGCCGAGGGACAGGTGAACGTCACCTTGACTAACGGCACCAGTGTGGTGCAGGGGCCATTGGCGTTCAATCTGGACCATCAGCTGACCGATAATGATACCATTGCCGTCATTTGGCAAGGCCCCAATGGCGTTACCGAGGATATCACGGCGCTGTTGAGCGGAGGAAAACTCACGGCGCAGGTGAGGGTGCGGGACGTGGCGCTGACGCAGTATCAACAGGATTTGGACAACTTGGCCCAGGAATTGATTGCCCAGGTGAACAGCCAACACACTCAGGGGGTGGGGCTCAGCCTCTTCCAAGACCTTAGTGGTACCTACAGCGTGACCTCTGCTGCCAGCCCCCTGAACGCCGCCGGCCTGCCCTTTGGAGACCGTATCTCTGCAGGCTCCTTACAGATTCAGGTGGAGCGCGATGGTGCCCCTCTGGCCAGGGGGACTATAACGGTCACCCCCAGTATGTCCCTTAACGAGCTGGTGGCTGCCATCAATACCAATCCCCAGATAGGAGGTCTGGTCACTGCCTCGGTGGATAATAACCGTTTGCGCCTTACAGCCAACCAGGCAGGGGATGCCTTTGGCTTTTCCCAGGATACCAGCCAGGTTTTAATGGCCTTAGGTGTAAACACCTTTTTTAGCGGAGATAAAGCCTATACTTTGGGGCTCAATCCATTGGTATCAGATGATCCCGGGAAAATAGCCGCCGGGCTATTGGACCCCGACACCGGAGCCCGGTCGGTGGGTGACAACCGCAATGCTCTAGCTCTAACCGAGCTGGAAAACGCCGCCGTAGTGGCTGTGGGTTCTGAGAATCTGACTTTCTTGGAGGCCTATAATCGCCTGATTACTGATATGGGATTGGAGGCCCAGCAAGCCGCCGGCCGGGCTGACTTCCACCAGAGTCTGAAGGAGCAGTTCCAGCAGATGCGGGATAACGTCTCCGGTGTCTCCATGGATGAAGAACTGGCCAACCTTATCAAATTTCAACGTGCCTATCAGGCAGCTGCTCGTCTTATCACGGTAGCCGATGAACTCTACCAAACCCTGCTGGCCTTGAAAAGGTAAGGAGGTGCCTCGATGCGCGTGACTATGCCGACAATTTTTGGTAGTATCCAAAATTATCTGCTGAAATTGGCATCGGATTTGCAAAAAGAAAATGCAAGTATTGTCTCAGGGAAAAAGTATCAGCAATTAAGTGATGATCCCGGGACAATTTCCCAGCTATTGGGAATGCAGGCGGATTCTCGGCAGGTCGGCCAGTATCAACGCAATCTGGAAACCGCCCAGGAATGGCTGGAGGCTACGGAAAAAACCTTGGACAGCATCAACCAAGTGGTCCAAGGGGTGATAGGGTTGGCCAATCAGATGGCCACCGGCACCTATAATACTTCCCAGCGGCTTAACGCTGCCCAGCAAGTACAAGGCTGGTTGGAAGAAGTGATGCAATTGGGAAACCAGCAATATAACGGACACTATATCCTCAGCGGGTACCGGGTGGATACCGCACCCTTTGTCGAGACCGACTGGCAGATTCAACCTCCGGTTATGAGACGGCAGGCAGGCTCCACCGGAGAGGCCAGCGTCGGGGGTAGCTACACCGGGACCACCAGCATTTCTTACGTGGTGGAAATTGTTCACGGTGGGAATACCGGCAGCGCCACCTTTCGGGTGTCCGAGGACGGCGGCCAGACCTGGAGCGCTGAGCAGGTGACCGGGACCAATATCCCGATAGGTACACGAGGTGTGTTGGCTACCTTTAGCAACACCTGGGTAACTGGCGACCGATTTATTATCTCGGTATATAAGCCG
>Ga0068707_1003766_pt1 | contig 10545 bp, 7 predicted proteins | sample YNPNPMetaG_FD_66600 | JGI IMG/M metagenome (GOLD analysis project Ga0068707, IMG submission 66600) | Anoxygenic and chlorotrophic microbial mat microbial communities from Yellowstone National Park, USA - YNP NP MetaG | ecosystem: Environmental > Aquatic > Thermal springs > Hot (42-90C) >... | reverse complement strand
ACCGTGCTTGCCAAATCGCTGCGGCCGATTCCTTTCGGCAAGGAAAAAGGCGAACAGCACTGGTACGGGCTGCAGGATGTCGAGCAGCGCTACCGGCAGAGGCACGTCGACCTGATCACAAATCACGAAGCTCGGGAGGTCTTCGAGAAGCGCAGCCGGATCATCCGGGCAATAAGGGAGTTCTACGACGGCCGCGGCTACCTCGAAGTCGAGACGCCTGTGCTGCAGCTTGTGGCGGGCGGCGCCGCGGCTAGGCCGTTTCTCACGTATCACAACGCGTTAGAGCACGAGTTCAAGCTCAGGATCTCGCTTGAGCTATACCTGAAGCGGCTGATCGTCGGCGGGCTGGAGCGCGTCTACGAGATCGGACGTGTGTTCCGCAACGAGGGCCTTTCGACCCGACACAACCCCGAGTTCACCCTTCTCGAGAGCTATGAGGCGTACGCTCAGCTCGAAGACGTGATGGAACTTGTCGAAGAGCTGTTCAGGCACATCTGCCGGACGCTGTACGGAAAGACATCGTTCGAATACCAGGGAGCCGTAATCGACCTTGCCGGGCCGTGGAAGCGTCTGCCGATACTCGAAGGCATCGAGCGGTATGCTGGTGTGAAGCCCGACGCCTTCGGCTCGCTGGAGACCGCACTCGCAGCGATGGAGCAACTCGGACTTCCCACCGAGCATGAACACATGGTCGGCGGGATCATCGAGAAAATACACGAACGGTTCGTGCAGCCCAATCTAGTCCAGCCGACGTTTGTGACCGACTTTCCCATCGAAACCTCGCCGCTTGCCAAGAAACGACCCGACGACCCTCGATTTGTTAGGCGCTTTGAAGTTTACATGGGCAAGCAGGAGACCGGCAACGCGTTTAGCGAGATCAACGATCCCCTGGATCAGCGCGAACGCTTTGAGCAGCAAATGAGGATGCGCGCCTCGGGCGATGAAGAGGCGCACCCGATGGACGAGGACTTCCTCCGAGCGCTCGAATATGGGATGCCGCCTACGGGCGGCCTGGGAATAGGCATCGATCGGCTCGTAATGGTTTTCTGCAACGAGACGAACGTCCGGGATGTGCTGCTGTTTCCTCAGATGAAGCCGGAGCGGTAGGAGAACACGACAACGAGAGGCTCCCCGGCTCGGCGTTTTGGCGATCAAGAGGATGCGGGCACTCACGGGTTGATAACGATCTTGTTTCGCTCGTAGGATGCCATTACCTCGAGCGCTTCGTGGATCGCGGTCAGCGGAAACCTGTGAGAGATGATCCTGTCGGTATCCACGAGGCCCGTTTCCAGCAGCCGGATCGCACGTGTCATGGCAAGCGTGGTCGTGCCGAAGCTAGCGTCCATGCGACCCTCAAGAAAGTGAGTCAGGCCGCCGTCGAGTTCGAACGTCTCGTGAGTCGTGATCCCAAAGACGTTCCAGCGCGTGCCTCTGCGCCTCAGGGCGACCATCAGCCTCACCGCCTCAATCGGCCCGGCCGCCTCGACAATGAGGTCGGGCCCCTCGGGAATGATCTCGTAAACACGGGCCTTGGCATCCTCCTTCGAGGGGTTGACCGCGTGAGTCGCGCCGAGTGAAAGGGCGTTACGGAGGGCGTAGTCGCTCGTGTCGATCGCGATCGCCCTAGCGGCGCCCGCAGCCTTGGCAACCATCAGACACAAGAGCCCGATGCTGCCGACCCCGATCACTACCACGTCCTCCCCGATCTGGAGGCCGCTGTGATGGATCACGCCCTTCCACGCACCCGCGAGCGGTTCGGTAACCGCGGCGGCATCGAACGACACGTTCGCCGGCTTCGAGTACAGCGAGCTTTCCTCAGTGAGCATATACTCGGCGAACGCACCGTCACGGACGTCCGGCGGCCCGTCTCCACCCGTGCAGAAGGCATTCTCGCAGTAGTGAGTGTTGCCCACGCGGCAGTGGCGGCAGATTCCGCAATGGCCTAACGGTTGGACGATCACCTCGTCTCCGGGCTTGAAGTATCTGACCCCGGGCCCGATCTCCTCGACCACGCCGCTAGGCTCGTGACCTTGAATGGATGGGAACGTAACGTTGCGACGGATGCCCCTGATCGCCTTGTAGTCCGTCGCGCAAATGCCGCACGACTTCACCCGCACCAGCACCTCGCCGAACTTGGTCGGCTTGGGAGTGGGGACCTCTTCCAGTTCGAGCTTGTTGAAGTCGTGAAGGACTGCCGCCAACACTTGTCATGCTTCCTCCGATCGGATTGAGTGGAACCATTATACACGAATCGCGGGCAGGAAACCGGGTCCCGGGGACCTAAGATTGAAACAGTGATGCGCATTGGAGGACCGCGGATGTCCGAGAAGAAGATACGTGTCGGGATAGTTGGGATCGGCAGGGGTCAATCGTTCGCTAGGGCTGCTGAGCCGGCAGGCATGGAACTCGTCGCACTCTGCGACATTCGCGAAGAGAAGCTCACCGAGCTGGGCAAGCAGTTCGGCGTCGCCACCTATACCGATTACGACAAGTTCCTCGAACACGATATGGACGCAGTCGTGCTCGCGAACTACTATCACGAACACGCGCCGTTCGCGATTAAGGCGTTTGAGGCGGGTAAGCACGTGATGAGCGAGTGCATAGCGTGCAAGACGCCTGCGGAGGGGGTTGCGCTCGCCCGGGCTTTCGAAAAGCACGGCAAGATATACATGTTTGCGGAAAACTATGCCTACATCCTCTATGTGCAGGAGATGCGCAGGCTGTATCAGGCCGGCGAGATCGGCGAGGTTCAGTATGCCGAGGGCGAGTACAACCATCCGATAAGCTCCGAGGACTACCACCGCCTCGCCCCGGGCGTCAACCACTGGCGCAACCACATTCCCCCTACCTACTACCCCACCCACGCTATGTCGCCGATTATGTACGTCACCGACACCCGCCCTATTTCGGTGAACGCTCTCGCCATAGCTCGCTCCGACAAGGACGAGGAGAGGCTGCATCTGCGACGCGGCGATCCCGGAGCGATCATTCTCTGCCGTATGGACAACGGCTCCGTAGCCCGGATCATGGGGATCAGCCTGCGCGGGCATAGCGTGTGGTACCGCTTCCACGGCACTCGCGGCGAGATGGAGAACCTGCGCCACGGGAATCCGTCGATGCTGCGCGTGGTCCACGAGCCCTGGGATATGAGACCAGGCGACGTGCGCGAAAAGATATACCTGCCCGAGTTCCCGGTCCATGCCGACTTGGCGAGAAAGTCCGGCCACGGCGGTGGAGACTTTTTCATGAACTACCACTTCGCCGAGGCGATCAGAACGGGCGTGCAGCCGTGGATGAACGTCTATCGCGCGCTGGATATGACCCTGATCGCTTTCCAGGCGTGGCGCTCGTGCCTGGATGAGGGACGCCCATACGAGATCCCCGACTTTCGAGACGAAAACGTCCGCAAGCGATACGAAAACGACGACTTTTCCCCCTTCCCGGAGGACCGAAAGCCCGGCCAGCCGTGGCCTTCCATCAAGGGCGAGATCATCCCACCGCCGGAGGCTTTTGAGCTGGCGAAGAAGGTGTGGGCGGAGATGGGATATCACGGCGACTAGCCGCTGGAACAAACTCGACCGCGGCGTCGTATAGCAAGCAAGAACGGGTCTGCGCAGCCGGTTCTCTCAACTGAATAGAAGGGAGAAACCGCTATGACAGCAAGCCGCATCGGCGCGATTGTCGCGATCTTCGTCGTCACTACGATAGGCTGGGCGTTCCTGAGTACAGCAACACGATTCAGGGCCGAATCCGCCTACACAAGACTCGGCGAGGGATGGGAAGGGTCCGGCAGGTCGAGCGTGCAGAAGCTGTGGGGATCGCCGCAGGTACAGCCGGCGCCGACCGTGTCGACCACTCACATCGAGAAGCTATCCACGCTCGACGCGAAGGGCAAGCGGGTCGTTCAGGCCGTCAAGAAAGAGGACCCGGTAGTCCTGACCGCAAGCCGCATCAGAACCGACATCGAGCTGGACCCGCGACGCAAAGGCCTGATGTGGTACAGCACTTACAAGGTCAAGTTCGCGGGCGAGTTCGCGTTTACCAACGAGTACCCTGACAAGCGCACGTTCCAGGTGCGGTTCAGGTTCCCCGCTGGGCAGGCGGCTTATGATAACGTGGTTCTATCCCTGAACGGCAGGCGCGTCTACCCAGGAGGTGATCTGGCGGAGGGCGTGGTCGCGTCCGTCGATCTCGCGCCCAAGCAGGCCGCCACACTCAAGGTGTCCTACGGATCACAGGGGCTCGACACCTGGCACTACAAGTTCGCGGAGAACGATGCTGCAGCCAGCGTCAGAGGCTTCGACGCAACAATCACGACCAACACCCGGGAGATCGACTTCCCCGCAAGCTGCCTCTCGCCGACTCACAAGACGCCTACGTCGCGCGGCTGGATCCTTGCGTGGAAGTACGGCGACCTGATCTCCAGCTCCAACCTCGGCGTCAGTATGCCGCAGAAGCTCCAGCCGGGGCCGTTCGCGAGCCGGCTGAGCGCGTTTGCGCCGGTCTCGCTCTTCTTCTTTTTCGCCGTGCTCCTGATCATGAGCACGGTGCGAGACATCCGCCTGCACCCGATGCACTTCCTGCTGCTGGCGGCGACGTTCTTCTCGTTCCACCTCTTGTTCTCGTATCTGGTGGACCACGTGACCCCGTTCAACGCATTTCTGATCTCCTCGGCTGTCTCCCTGCTCCTGACGATCAGCTATCTCCGGGCGGTGGTGAACTGGAAGTTCGCAGTCGGCCAGGCGGGGTTGTGGCAGTTCGTGTTCCTGGTGCTCTTTACATACGCTTTCTTCTTCGAAGGCTACACGGGCCTGACGATCACGATCGGCGCGATCGTGACCCTGGCGGTCGTCATGCAGGTGACCGCCCGCGTGAACTGGGACGAGGTGCTGTCCAAGCAACAGCAACGGGCTGCACCTTGATTTCGAAGCCGGCGTCGGGCGCGAGGTGCCTCGCGCCCGACTACTCCCGCTGCGTGTCGGTTCAGTGTTGCGGGAGCAGACGGCACAAGTCCCAGTTATCCCGAACTTGTTTCAGTATCCGTCTCGATGCCGGGTGGACGCCGAATCGGGTTCGGCATGACGAGATTCCCCCGGCACCGGAACTGTTTCCCCGCACGCCCGGCTCTTGACATCTGCCGCCTGCTCGATCATACTTGTGTTCGGTATGCGCAAGGCGGTTCAGTTCGGTGCAGGTAACATAGGGCGCGGGTTCACGGGGCAGCTCTTCAGCGAATCGGGCTTCGAAGTCGTTTTCGTCGATGTAGTGCCGGAGTTGGTGAGGCTCCTGAACGAGCGGCGGTCATATCCGATAAGGATGGCGTGCGAGGAGCCTTGGACGGTCACGGTGAGCAACGTCCGCGCGGTGGACGGCAGAGACGTCCCGGCGGTCGCCGAGGAGATTAAGACGGCCGAGATAATGTGCACGGCGGTCGGCGTCAAGGCTCTGCCCAAGGTGGCCCCCACCATCGCAGCGGGAATCGAGGCGCGAGCGAAGTCCGGTGTCCAGGAACCAATCAATATCATCATTTGCGAGAATCTCCAGCACATGGCCGAGTTTCTGTGCGCAGAGGTCAAGAAACACCTGCCCGAAGACCTCCACCGATACCTCGACGAGAAGGTGGGATTTGTGGAGAGCGTGGTCGGCCGAATGGTGCCGGTGATGACCGAGGAACAGAAGCGCGAGGATCCGCTGTTGGTCGTGGTCGAGCCCTACAAACACTTGCCCGTATCTAGGGCCGGCATCAAGGGCAATTGGCCCGACATCGTCGGCGTGGAGCCGAAGGACAATTTCCAGGCCTACGTGGATCGCAAGCTTTACACACACAACGCAGGTCACGCTTGCGCCGCCTACTTCGGGTACCTCAAGGGATATGAATTCGTCTACCAGGCCGTTGAGGATGCGCAGATCAATGCCGCCGTCAGGGCCGCGCTTGCCGAGACCGGAGAGGCGCTGATTAGGAAGCACGGATTCTCGCCGGAAGAACATCAGGCGCATATCGACGATCTGATCTCGCGGTTCGGAAATGTGGCGCTGGGTGATCAGGTGACGCGTGTGGGCGGTGATCCCCTTCGCAAGCTGGGCCCGGAAGACAGACTGGTCGGCGGCGCAAAGTTGGCCCTGGAATATGAAATCTTTCCCGCGTATTTGTGCAAGGCGATCGCGGCTGCGCTTTATTTCGATCCGCCGGGCGACCCCACGGCGCCGACAGTCCGCGAACTGGTGCGCACCCGGGGGCCGGCCGGAGCGCTGCTGGAGATCAGCAAGCTGGAAGCGGACTCCGAGATTACCAAAGAGGTCGTTCGACAGTTCGAGGTGGTCACCCGCGAGTTTCGACGGTAACCGCCGCGCTGCGCAGTGCGGGGCTGCGCTCTTGGCCCGCTTTACACCTGACGCTCTAGGAGACGATGATGTCTTACATGCTCGACGAGATACGGGAGCAGCCGGACGTAATTGCGGATGTGGTTAACTGCGAGCGGAACGCAGTCGCGGAACTGGCGCGTGAGATCAGGCGCCGAGACATCTGCATGGTGGTGATGGCGGCTCGCGGCACGTCGGACCACGCCGCGGTCTACGGCAAGTATCTGCTCGAAGTCAACAACGGCTATCCGGTCGCGCTCGCGGATCCTTCGGTGTTCACGCTTTACTGTGCCGAACTGCGTATGGAGCACGCTCTGGTGATCGGCATTTCGCAGTCCGGCCAATCGGCGGACGTGGCGGAGTATCTGGAGCAGTCCAAACGCTTTGGGGCGCTGACCGTCGACATCACAAACGAACCGGACTCCACGCTTGCACGGGTTGCGCATCACACCATCTGCTGCCACGCCGGAAAGGAGGTCTCGGTTGCGGCCACCAAGACCTACACATCCACATTAGCGGCGCTGTATCTTCTGAGTGCGTCCCTAGCGGACGCCGGGGCGCGCATCGACGACCTTCTCAGATGTGCAGACGTCATGCGCGCAGCGTTCGCCGTAGAGCCGGATATCGCCGACCGAGCGGAGCGGTATCGCTATATGCAGGACGGCTACGTGATCTCCCGCGGGTTCAACTACTGCACCGCGATGGAGACGGCGCTAAAGCTCGCCGAAACGTGCTACACCGGCCTGAACGCCTATTCGGCCGCCGATTTTCTGCACGGCCCGATCGCGGCCGTGAACGAAGCCGACCCCTGTTTTCTGATAGCACCGCCGGGCAGAGCCTACGCCAATATGTTGGACATCGCACACCGACTGCGCGAACGACGCGCCGAAACGGTCATATTCAGCAGCGAGGAGGAGATCCTGTCGGCGGCTACCACGAAGTTTCGGCTCACGGTGACGACCGCCGAGGAACTCAGCCCGCTGGTCTACATAATACCGGGCCAACTGCTGGCGTACTACCTTGCGGTGGCCCGCGGAAATGACCCGGACAAACCCAGGGGGTTGACCAAGGTAACCATTACGAGGTGAGCGGCGATCGCGGGTCGAATGCGCCAAGTGCAAGCCGCGCCGCGGCCGCGAACCGAGGGACAAATCCCGCTATCCTGAGCACGGCGAAGGGCCTCGCAGGTTCTTGGTTGCGCTCTGGGTGGCGGATACCAATGGAGCACAAATGGTTGACAAGGACCGAGTATACGCAACGTTTCTAGAACTGCTCCGCATCAACAGCCCATCGAGAAAGGAGCGTGGCGTCGCCGACTACGTCAAGTCGCGACTCGGCGAGACGGGTTTCGAGGTCGAGGAAGACGACTCCGGGACGAAAATAGGCGGCACCGCCGGTAATGTCATTGCGCTCAAGAAGGGAACCAAGTCCGGCGCACGGGCCATATTTCTTTGCTGCCATATGGATACCGTCGAGCCGACCGACAAACTGAAGATCACAACCGAAAACGGCATAGTGCGCTCCGACGGCTCCACCATACTCGGCGCCGACAACAAGGCCGGGATCGCCGCCGTGCTGGAAGGAGTCGGGGCGTTTCTGAGAACGGGCCTGCCTCGTGGTGACGTCCAGGTGCTGTTCGACGTCGCCGAGGAGGTCGGGCTACTCGGCGCGAAGTCAATGGATCGCGCCAAGATTAAGGGCGAATTGGGCTACGTGCTCGACACCGGCGCGCCGGTAGCCGGGATTGTGGTGAGCGCGCCGTCGCACGAGAGCATACGGGTCGAGATAGAGGGCCGGGCCGCTCACGCCGGTCTTGAGCCGGAGAAAGGTGTGAGTGCGATAGTAGCGGCCTCAAACGCGATTTCCAAAATGAAGCTTGGGCGGATAGACTTCGAGACGACCGCCAACGTCGGCGTCATTGAGGGCGGCAAAGCGCGCAACATCGTGCCGGACAGATGCTCGATCAAGTGCGAAGCGCGGAGCCGAAACGAGGAGAAGCTGGTCCGGCAGGTCGAGCACATGCGCCGAACATTCGAGGAAGAGGCGAGCACGATCGGCGCGCGGGCTAATGTGGAAACCACTCGCGAGTACTCGGCCTTTCGCTTCACCAAGGACGACGAGGTCGTCAAGCTGGCCGCGGAGGCCGCAAGAAGGATCGGAATCGAGCCGGAGCTTCAGGACGGCGGCGGCGGCAGCGACGCGAACGTTTTCAACGCCGCAGGGATACCGTCGGTCGTGCTCGGTGTCGGCTATCACGATCCGCATACGCCGGCCGAGAGCATAGCGGTCGACGACCTTGTTAAAGCCGCCGAACTTGTGGCCTCGTTGATCCAAACGGCCGCGGAAGGCGGAGCGTGACGGCAGGCGCGTGATCCAATGCTCACCAGGGCACGAGGCAAAGTCGTATCGATCGACGCGGTCCGAGGTGACGCGGCGGAGCTGACCGTGAACGTCGCCGGGGAGCACGCGCGCGCCATCGCGTACACGAGCATAGTCGGACCGGTTCACATCGACGACGAGCTGCTCCTTAACACGACGGCAGTTAGGCTCGGTCTGGGAACCGGAGGGTACCACTTCGTCATCGCGAACCTGTCGGGTGGCGATTCGGTAGAGAACGGGCGCGGCCACGTCGTAAAGTGCCGATACACCCCCGTTCAGCACGCGGTTCTGTCGGTGGAGGAGGAAGACTCCCCGGAACGCGAGGCGATCGAGAAGTTCGAGTCGATGTCGAACACGCCGGTAGTGGTGGGACAGCTCCACAGCCAGCTCGCACCCGCCGCCGCCGCGATCAAGCGCCACACCCGATACAGAGCGCGCGTCGCATACGTGATGACCGACTCGGCCGCACTTCCGCTGGCGTTCAGTCGGAATGCGGCGGAACTGCGCAGCAAGGGGATCATCGACACCACCATCACGGTCGGACAGGCGTTCGGCGGCGAGATAGAGGCGGTGAACGTCTACACGGGCCTGATAGCGGCGAAGGAAGTGGCGCGCGCGGATGCGGTCATTGTTTGCCCCGGTCCGGGCAACGTCGGCACCGGCACTATGTTCGGTTTTTCCTCCCTCGAGCAGGGCGAAATCATCAACGCGGTCAACGTACTGAAGGGGTCGGCCATCGCCGTCGCGCGCATCAGCTTCGCGGACCCGCGGCCCAGACACCAAGGCCTCAGCCACCACACGATTACGGCCCTGAGTCGCGTCGCGCTCACCAAGTGCACGCTCGCGCTTCCGATGATCGATCAGATGAAGCTCTTGTCGATCCAGGAGCAAATCGCACACTCGGCCATCCACTACAAGCACCTGACGCGCGTCCTAGACGGTCGGCCCGGCATAATCGAGCTTCAGGAGAAGGGGTTCAAGCTGTCCAGCATGGGCCGCAGCTTCGAGGAGGACCCCGAGTTCTTCCTGGCCGCTGCGGCCGCGGGAGCACTGGCGGCCGAAATGCTCAGAAGCTGAGTCGTCCGGCCGCGACCCCGCAGCCCTCAGGATTTCAGCCCCGAGAGTTTGATCCCCTCCACAAAGTAGCGCTGGTTGAATACGAAGAGTATCAGAACCGGTATGAGAGCAATCACCGACCCGGCCATCAGTTGGGTGTAGTTTGTCGAGTGCTGGCCGACAAAGTACTTGAGCCCGATGGGCAGCGTGCGCAGTTCCTCGGTGATCGTGACGACCAGCGGCCACATATAACTGCCCCAGAACCCCATGAACGTAAACGTGGTGAGCGTCGCGAGCGCGGGCTTCGAAAGCGGCAGGACCACCCTCGACCAGATGCCGATATACCCGGATCCGTCGATCTTGGCCGCGTCCTCAAGCTCGGCCGGCAGACCCATGAAGAACTGACGCAGCATGAAAGTCCCGTAAGCGCTGAAAAGACCGGGCACGATAAGAGCTTGATACGTGTTGATCCAGTGGAGGTGCCTCATGATCACAAACACGGGGATCATCGTGACCGACCCCGGCACCATCATCGTGGCCAGATACGCAAAAAACAATTTGTCTCGACCGGGAAACCTAAGCCGCGCGAACGCATAGGCCGCCATCGAGCTTGTCAGGACCTGGCCGAACGTTCCCACAACGGCCACGAAAATGCTGGAGAGATACAGACGAAAGAAGTTGATCTCATTCCAGGCGTCGGGGTAGTTGCCCCACCACGCTCGGATCTTCACGCCGTTTACGACGCGGTCC
>Ga0068707_1003763_pt1 | contig 10551 bp, 10 predicted proteins | sample YNPNPMetaG_FD_66600 | JGI IMG/M metagenome (GOLD analysis project Ga0068707, IMG submission 66600) | Anoxygenic and chlorotrophic microbial mat microbial communities from Yellowstone National Park, USA - YNP NP MetaG | ecosystem: Environmental > Aquatic > Thermal springs > Hot (42-90C) >... | reverse complement strand
GCCTCATCCGACAAGTTTGTGTTTTGACTCGTGGAGTGCGTAGAGTTTGAGACGCAAAAAGTCGTCGTCTCGGAAACCGTAAACCTGGCGCAACAGCGTCTTGATCTTCCGGTTGATCCCCTCCATCCGACCATTGGGCATCTTCGTCACAGCATACCTCAACAGCCCCCGGCGTGCTCGGCCAATCATTCCACCATATTAAGAAAATCTTGAAACATCTGCACAGAAACTGCAGATTAACCGATTGTGCGAGACCTTTCCCGCCACGCAGTTTATCGCCCTACGCCAACATCATCTCCCCCGTCGGCGACGAAGTCGCCCCGCTCAGCGCGGCGCGACAGAGTGCCGAGCTTGCGACGAACGCCTCTATCTCACCGCGATCATTCGGTTCCGACTGCGCCGCGCTGAGGGGAAACCGCGAAGAAACGTACCCAGGGACGCCAAGGAGGAGGGTCCAAATCCTTGCGCGGGCCGGTGGGGCAGGCGCCGAGCCAGCGAGGCGCCTGCGGCCCGCGCCAAACTCCAAACACAAACCTTCCGGATGACCTCGAACTTTGCCTACTCCGCGAAGCTGACCGAGATCATCCTCCTCGGAGTGCTGGCCCAGCGCTTTAACACGCGCATCGAATGGGACGCCAAGGCTGGTCGCATCACCAACCACCCGGAACTGAACGCTTTCGTCAAAGAACCGGCACGCGAAGGCTGGCGCTATGGCGAGAACCTTTAATAACATCTTGTCTTGGCCTTTAGCTTTTAAACTTTGGACTTTTTCTCGCCGTGACTAACAAGGATACTGCTTCACCAATGACACCACTCCAAAAGCTGAATTCGTGCCAATGAAAATCCAGTCCATCGCTATCGTCGCTGTTTTCATCCCCCTGCTCGCATGCTCGTCTGCGGCTGCGGATTTCAAGGCCCCGCTCAAAACGTGGACCGACCCCGCCGCCGCACTGCGCGAAGACCCGGATTTCGCCATCCAGGGCGAATACTTGGGGACGGCCACCGGCGCGCAAGTGGTCGCGCTCGGCAACGGTCACTTCGACGCCTACCTGTTGGAAGGCGGACTGCCCGGCGCAGGATGGGTTCCCGGCAAGGGCCGCACCCTCCTCCACGGCGCCAGAGCAGGAGACGAGGTGGTGCTAAAGGATGCCGCCGGAATGATCACCGCAACGATCCGCAAAGATCGCATGGTCGTGGCGGGCACCAATGGCGTGAAAAAGGAACTTGTGCGGACCGAGCGCAGCAGTCCGACCCTTGGCGCGAAGCCGCCAGCAGAAGCGGTGGTGCTGTTCGACGGCAGTTCGGCGGAGGCCTGGGAAAACGGCAAGGTGGAGAACGGCCTCCTGCTCGCCACTGGTTGCACCAGCAAGAAGCGTTTCGCTGATTACACCCTGCACCTCGAGTTCCGCACGCCATACATGCCCGCCGCCCGCGGCCAGCAACGTGGGAACAGCGGGGTCTATCACAGCGGGCGCTGGGAAACACAGATACTCGATTCGTTCGGACTCGACGGGAACGACAACGAGTGCGGCGGCGTTTACTCGATTTCCAAACCCCGGCTGAACATGTGCCTGCCGCCGCTTGCCTGGCAGACCTATGACGTCGAGTTCACCGCCGCCAAATTCGATGCTTCCGGGAAACGCACCGCATGGCCACGGATCACGGTCCGGCTCAACGGTGTGCTGGTCCATGAGAACCTTGAACTCGCCAAGGATTTCACGACCGCGGCCCCGATCACCAAGCCCTTGGACAGTCCCGAAGGTCCGATCTTTCTCCAAGACCACGGCAATCCGGTGGTGTTCCGCAACATCTGGATCGTGCCGGGCAAGTGAGCATGAGGCTCCAGACTGACCCATCCAAGTTTCGCCCATGCACTCAGTGCGGGGCGACGGAGTGCGAAGACTGGAATCAAGGCGTTTTTCTCACCGCGACCGTTCGGCTGCGGCTGCGCTGCGCTGAGAATCTGTGTCGTCTTGGGTCTTCAGCGGGCAACTCCGTGGACCAAAGAAAGGAAATTGAGGGACAGACACGGTATTTGGACCGATTCGATGCTACAGGCCTGGTCTTGCCAGACAAATCAGGGCGGCAGTTAAGGTTTCATTTCGGCAACAGAGCGGACATTGAGGTTGCAAATTAATCCCAATAAACAGCCCGGTTATCCTGAGGTCTGATCTGGCGCGTTGGACCGGTAGGATTCTCCGGCCGGTGCACGGGTGCCGTCGCCTCTAATTAACCAGAGGCGCAGTTCAAGGTTTGCGCAACAGGCGAACATCGCCTGTTGTTCCGGACGGACCCAGTGCCATTGTGCTCAGAAGATACAGCTCACCTTCTTCATCCTCACCGAAGCCCCTAACGTAACGGTCAAGCGGTGCTCGAAAATTGCGGATGCACAAGCAGGCGTTCCCAACTTTCGGCTGACAACGGCGCCTGGCGATACACAGGAGCCATCAACGGTTCCGCACTTGTCGATCGACGCGCCCGACCAAGCCACCGCCGATCAAGCGGGTGCGCAATCAATTCAGGCGCGTTTGCCGCGATTGTTGTTTCTTCCTTTTCACCGCTGGAATGGCCTCGCCCGACATGAAATCCTGCCAGCAACAATGAAACCCGAAGCATTGTGCTCCGCGAATAGGTCGCAAGCGCGCAGGGCCGGTTAGGACTCAACAACTGGTACATCCGGCTGAACAGGCTCAATGTCCACATTTCCGGGTTCGTCGCTGGCGAGAACGGATCGAACAAAATTGCATGCGGCGAAATCTCACGAAAAAGCTCCGGGTGCAAAAGAAGTTCGGGGAAACTGCCAATGTGCAGTTGCCAATGAACCGTTCTGAGCGTTTCGCGGACCCGGGCAGCACCGCAATCGATCAAATTGCGCACGGTCGATTCGTACCCGGACAAGTATCCGAGCTGCGATGCGTGTTCCAAGGCGAACCGAAGCGGTTCGAGTGTCCGGTCGAAGCTGTGGAGGCAAAGGGTGCATTGGGTATTCTCCGTGGCGCGAATGACGGCCGTGGCGTTTGCGCCGGCACCGAGCCCGACATCCCAAACAATGAATGGTTCTCTGGAAGCCCTGATGCGTTCCGGCAAAGCAAGTTGCTTCACGTAGAGCGTTTCAGCCTCAGCCGCTGGTCCTATGACGGGATGAAAAGTCTCGCCTTCAGCGAGCGACCGTACACTGAATGTGCCGTTTTGCAGTTTGACCAGCTTGTAATTCACAGTGGTGCCATCTTGGAAAATCTGCGCAGCGATCGCAGATTGGCAGATCGTTTGCGACTTTTGTATTCAGGCTGTTCGGCTAATGATCCCGATCTGATCGCCTCTGTGAGCGACGAATTCCCGCAGCCGCGGACGCAAAGCTGCGGGATTTGCCGCTGACTCGCGTCGGCGGCTACGTCGGCGGCTACGTCGGCGGCCATGAGAATGAACCCGAATCCCAATGCCAAGCTCGGAATGAACGTCTTTACCTCGCCGTGATCATTCGGTTGCGGCTGCGTCGCGCTGGGATCGTCCAGTCGCCCGCCTACGGGGTTGGTCGTCGGACAGTCCGTGCCATCAGCCACAAAACATCTGACAGCCGGTTCAAATAAACCATGATCTGTCTGTTCTCAAGCATTCCTTTTTCGACGAGGTTGCAAGCCACTCGTTCGCATCGTCTGCAAACCGCCCGTGCCAGATCGAGCGCAGCAGCAGACGGCGGCGGGCCGGGAATTGCCCATCCGCGGAACTTGCCAAGTTTGGATTCGAGCTCGACCGCGACGCTGTCCAGCCATGCGACGTTGTCGGCGGTGATTCGCGAATAACCGTCCGCACGATAACGATCGATGTCTGCGATGTCAGTGGCCAGTTCGCCCATGAGAGCAACAAGGTCCTTCTGAATTCTGACAAGATGGTCTGTTGTGGGCGCGGTTGGGTCGAGGGCGCGCGCGAGTCCGATCGCAGCATTCAGTTCGTCAACGGTACCGACGGCTTCGATGCGCGTGTGGTTCTTCGGCACACGCCGTGCGTACATGATCGCGGTCGTGCCGTCATCGCCTGTCCTTGTTACAATGCTCATTGCTTCCAGTGGTTCGAAGATAGATTACCGGCGTGTCGTGCGCAATCCGCCGAAAGCGATTGCTTGAACAGTTTGACAACCGGTCCATGGTCGCCTATTTGATTGCACAAGGTGCTTGTGGTGTGGCAGGCAATTCGGCTGATTCGAGAAAGATTGAATCGGATGTGCTTTGACCTTGTATGAGCAGCGTGATTGCAATTCTGGCTTTGGCTTGTCTTGCCATGGTGATTCTTGCCCCGAAGTTTGGGCTGGTCGCAAGATACCGCCAAGTTCGCGAACAAATGCGACGCATCCGGCAGGAAGACGCTCTCAAGTTCATGCTCAAATCCGAAGCCAGCGGTTTGACCCCCACCATCGACAGTGTTGCCGGGGCGCTGAATGTCAGTTCGTCAAGCGCAGCGCAGGTGCTGGCCGAGATGGAAGACAAAGGACTCATAACCCATCAGAGCGGTCAACTGAGCCTGTGCAATTCCGGGCGCGAAGTCGCACTGCACGTGGTTCGCGCGCACCGGTTGTGGGAAAGTTACCTCGCAGACCAAACAGGCGTGCCGGAAAATCAATGGCACGCTCAAGCCGAAAAACATGAACATTTGCTCTCGAAAGAAGACGCAGACGCGCTCTCTGCCCGGCTTGGGCACCCAATTGTGGACCCGCACGGTGATTCCATCCCCGAGCCGGGAGGCAAACTCGAAGCCGAGCCCGGTCAACCGCTGAACACAGCAGCGCTGAACGTGCCGATGAGAATATCGCATATCGAGGACGAACCCGGTACAGTGTACGCCCAACTTGTCGCCCAGGGCCTCCACGCAGGCATGAATGTTACGGTTTCAGAGAAATCACCCGAGCGCATCAGGTTCAGGGCGGACGGGAAAGAACAGGTCCTCGCGCCATTGTTCGCCAACAGCATCACCGTGCGCCCGCTGTCGCAGAGCGAAAGAGCGGAAGCAGGCGATTACAAGGCCCTCACCGAACTTGGCCCCGGACAAGTTGCGAGGATTGCGGGGCTATCCCCGGCGTGTCACGGGGCTGAACGACGTCGTCTGCTGGACCTCGGGTTTGTGCCGGGTACAACTGTTTCGGTTGAACTTGTCGGGCCCGGGGGCAATCCGATTGCCTACCGTGTCCGGGGGGCGGTTGTGGCGCTACGTCGTGAACAGGCCAGATTGATCAAGATCGACGCCATCAGGGAGGCAGCAGCGTGAAGGGAAGCGCCATGCAGACCGAGTGTGTCCATGCCTGTCCGGGCTGTGGCACACACCAGAGTTCGAGTCTCAAAAGGCTCGGTCTGACCGTCGAGGGTTGGGACTACGTCGTTGCTCTTGCGGGCAATCCAAACGTTGGCAAAAGCACGGTGTTCAACACGCTCACCGGCCTTCGACAACACACGGGAAACTGGCCGGGGAAAACCGTCACACGCTCCGAAGGCGGTTTTTTGTACGGCGGGAAACGTTACAGGCTCGTTGATCTGCCCGGCACGTATTCACTCCTTTCTGCAAGTCCGGACGAACAGGTTGCGCGGGATTTTATTTTGTTCGGGCGGCCGGATGTGACGGTAATCGTCGTTGACGCAACCCGGCTTGAACGAAATCTCAATCTGACACTTCAGATTCTCGAGATCACAGATCGCGCCGTGGTGTGTCTGAATCTGGTGGACGAAGCAAAACGCCACGGCATTGTTGTTGACGAGCGTCAGTTGGCGCGCGAGCTCGGCGTGCCGGTGGTGCCTGCTTCAGCGAGGTTCGGGCGTGGCATTGACGAGCTTTTGCGAACGATCGCCGGCGTTGCGTCCGGCGCGATCACATGCAAGCCGGTGCGTCTGTCGAGTGAACCGCCCGCACTTCAGCGTCCGTTGAATAATCTGGTTCGTGACCTGCAGAACGTTTTGCCAACACTGCCAAACCCGCGATGGGTTGCCTTGCGCTTGCTTGCCGGTGATGACAGCATTGCCAACGCGCTCTTGCAGGGTGAACTTGGCGGTGGTGGTTCGGCGGAAAACCCGGCCGGGATGTCAAATCCATCTGGCATCAGCCCGCAGGCTGATGCTCCACAGGCAATGCCAGACAGCCGTGTTATCGAAATCGTGCGCAACAGCAGAAGTCTGCGCACCGAAATCACAGGGGATATTCATGAGCATGTCGTGGCCGCCATTTACGCCAAAGCAGCGGAAATTGTGCGGTGCGTTGTTGGCAGCAGCGGCACGCCGATGCGCGTCACGCTCGACCAGCGCATTGACCGAATTGTGACGAGCCGATTGTGGGGGTTCCCGATAATGGTTGCCCTTTTCACACTTGTTTTCTGGATAACCATATCCGGCGCGAACATTCCATCGGGCTGGATCAACTCGCTTCTTGTGGGCAAAATCTATCCATGGCTGCGAGAGGCGGCGGTCGCAATCGGTTTTCCGGCATGGGTTCGGGGGATCGTTGTTGACGGGATGTATCTGGCAACAGCATGGGTTGTGAGCGTCATGCTGCCTCCAATGGCGATATTCTTTCCCTTGTTTACGTTGCTGGAAGATTTCGGTTATCTGCCGCGGGTGGCGTTCAACCTCGATACTTTGTTTCGCCGGGCCGGCGCGCACGGCAAACAGGCAATGAGCATGATGATGGGCTTTGGCTGCAATGCTGCCGGGGTCGTGGCAACGCGCATAATTGACAGTCCGCGCGAACGGCTCATTGCGATTCTCACCAACAACTTTGCGCTCTGCAACGGGCGGTGGCCGGCGCAATTCCTGATGGCAAGCATCTTTCTCGGCAGCCTCGTATCCGCGCCGCTTGCCGGCTTTGTGTCGGCGGCGGCTGTGACAGGAGTTGCCATGTTGGGGGTTTTGATGACCTTTGCGGTGTCCTGGGCGCTTTCAAAGTCGCTGTTGGGCGGTCAGGTTTCAACATTCAGCCTCGAACTGCCGCCGTATCGGCCGCCGCGGATACTTCAAACGCTGTACACGTCCTTGATAGATCGGACCTTGTTCGTGCTTTGGCGGGCGGTGGTTTTCGCACTGCCGGCGGGCGCGGTTATCTGGCTCGTCGCAAACGTGACAGTTTCGGGCCAAAGTCTGGCTGCGCACATTGTCAACGCGCTAAACCCGCTGGGTTTGTTGATGGGATTGAACGGGGTGATTCTGCTTGCGTATGTGATTGCCATTCCTGCCAACGAGATCGTTATTCCGACGATTCTCATGCTGACAGTTCTGCTGACAGGGAGCCATGAACTCGGGCGCGGGGCCGGGGTGTTGTTCGAGGTCGAAGATCAGGCTACTGTCCGGGCCCTGCTTATGCAGGCGGGATGGACAACACTCACGGGATTGAACCTGATGCTTTTCAGCCTGCTGCATAATCCGTGCAGCACAACAATCTATACGATCTACAAGGAGACCGGCAGTACACGCTGGGCGGCTTACTCAGTCATCATTCCACTGGCGATCGGTTTTGCTGTGACTTTGATGACAGCAGCGCTGTGGCGTTGGTTAAATTGATTTTTGTCAAGTATTCGTCGCAAAGCTGTTGACACTCGACCGTTATACCTGAGTATGTGTTGCTCGGTTTGCCGGTGCCAGCAAGCTGAGATCGTTTGACGAACAGCAAAGTGTTGTGGACCCATGGCCGTGCCAATTGCAAAGTCCTTGCACAGTTTCACCCTCAGCGCTTTTGTCGCTGTTGCTGTGCTGGCCGGCACCGGCTTGGGCATCGGAAGTTACACATTCTTTTACGCCAAGGGCTGGTCTTATTTCACAAACAATCCCGCAGCATGCGCCAATTGTCATATCATGCAGACTCATTACGATGCATGGGTCAAATCGAGTCACAGGGCGGTGGCAACGTGCAACGACTGTCACACTCCGCCAGACCTTATTGGGAAATATTATACGAAGGCCGACCATGGTTTCTGGCATTCATACGCCTTCACCACCGGCGACTTTCACGAACCGATTTTCATGAAAACCAGAAGCCGCGCCGTCGTCCAAGCATCGTGCAGGCGGTGCCACGGTCAAATCGTAGAAGCCATAGAATCTCCAGACCCGCATCGCGGCCAGATGGATTGCCTGCGGTGTCATGGGACGGTTGGCCACCCAATGTGAACACGGCGCGGCAAAACAACGGTCGAATCATCTCGTCGAAAGACACCGGTTCGCCACAGGAATCCCGCCCTGTCACGCCGCGATGTCTGTGGCCAGTTCGGCGCATCGGGGAGATTGGATGTTGTAAGCCGTGGCAGGTGGCTTTGAACGCAGGATTTCTGAAGATCGAAGAGATCAGACAGTTTGCAAGTGCCCCGAGAACTTTTCGGGATTCCTGTACAAAGAGTCAGTGACCATGAACAACAGTGTGCAAGAGAACAGCGGTTTTCCGAGTCGGCGGTTGTTTGTCCTGATTGTTCTTGTATTTGCGCTTGTGACAGCGGGCGCAACCGCTCTTCTGGTGAACATATTCCAAAGAAAACAGGAAGCGCGGAATCCGTTCTATCGCGTCGTTGAACTCACAGACGAAACCGAGGACCCGGCGATCTGGGGCAAGAACTTCCCGCTCCAATACGACAGTTACAAACGAACTGTTGATCAAGTGCGGACGCGGTTTGGCGGGAGCGAAGCCCGTCCGCGCACGCCCACAAGCGCCGATCCGCGCTCGATCGTCTCGCAATCAAAACTCGAAGAAGACCCGCGCTTGAAAGTCATGTGGGCCGGCTACGCTTTCGCCCGCGACACACGTGAGGAGCGCGGACATGCCTACATGCTCGAGGACCAAACTTTCACTGAAAGACAGCTCGTTGTTCAACAACCCGGCGCTTGTTTGCATTGCCATGCAAGCGTGTATGTCCCTTACAAGAAACAAGGGAACGGCGATCTAATGGCCGGATTTGCCAAGGTGAACCAAATGCCATTCGCCGAGGCACGCAAGTTGGTCACGCACCCCGTCTCGTGCATTGACTGTCATGATCCGACTACAATGGCACTGCGCATTACTCGCCCGGGGTTCCTCGAAGGTATTCGCGCGCTCAAGGCAAGTGAAGGCATCGCAAACTACGACCCAAACACCGTGGCGACGCGCCAGGAAATGCGAAGCTACGTCTGCGCTCAATGCCACGTAGAGTACTACTTCAGAGGCCGGGAAAAACGGCTCGTTTATCCCTGGGCCAAAGGACTCAAGGTTGACAACATCATGGCCTATTACGATGAGATCGGCTTCAAGGATTGGACACACGCCGAAACCGGGGCGCCAACACTCAAGGCCCAGCACCCGGAGTTCGAAATGTGGAACCAGGGAATACACGCGCGATCGAGTGTTGCCTGCGCCGATTGCCACATGCCATACAAACGCGAAGGCGCAACCAAAATCAGCGATCATCACGTCCGCAGCCCGTTGCTCAACATCAATCACGCGTGCCAGACCTGCCACAGATGGCCTGAAGCCGAACTGAAAGCCCGAGCAGAGGCCATCCAGGACCGGACCTATCGCCTGCGCAATCTCGCAATGGACGCGTTAATCGACCTGATCAAGGACATCAAAACAGCCAAAGACGCAGGCGAAACCGACGAGAAGCTGGCGCCAATCCGCGATTTCCAACGCAAAGCGCAATTCTATCTCGATTTCGTCGAGGCAGAGAACTCGATGGGATTTCACGCGCCACAGGAATCTGCGAGGATTCTTGCGGAATCAATCGATTTTTCTCGAAAAGGCCAATTGCTGGCCCGGTCACTGTCACCCGCAAAGTAACAATAACCTGAAAATCTCTCAGCGCGGCGCAGCCGCAGCCGAAGGATCGCGGCGAGATAAATGCGTTCGTTCCAAGCTGGGCGCTGTGTCGCGCCGCGCTCAACAGGGTGACTTCAGACACCAGTAAAAATAGCTTTTCCACGCAGAACGGCTCGCACGTTTGGTCGCCGGTCTTGCTGGTGCCTGTTGCGAAGAACGACCATCCTGCCCCCCGAGTGCTTTGCTGCTGCACGATAACTGGTGGGTTGGAGGCCGTGTTGATCCGGGCTTGCCGGGAGGTCGAGCGCGATGTTGACCGACTACCCTGAGAAACCCCGCCGCTTTGGAACAAAACCTCGCTGGCACCCCGACCCCTTTTCACTGCGGAACCGAGCCGGGGTATCAGGTCCACCCCAATATGGGGACAGACACGATGCCGGGGATACCCGATATGGGGACAGGCACGATGTCCGGCGTACCGATCGGGAATGTTCAACGTCCAACGTTCAACTCTCAACTTTCAACGGGGTGACCGAAAGGGCGCATGGTGGGCGGGATATGGGGACAGACACGTAATTTGGGCGACCGGACTTTTCACCCGGTGGACCTGTCCAAGCGCTGGTCGGACGGTCCAAGCCAGCTGCAACGCCCAGATATGGGGACAGACACGATGTCCGACCCAAACATAGGGACAGGCACGATGTGCGGTATACCGATCGGGAACGTTCAACGTGAAACGTTCAACTCTCAACTTTTAACGGGGTGACCGAAAGGGCGCATGGTGGGCGGGATATGGGGACAGACACG
>Ga0068707_1003761_pt1 | contig 10553 bp, 4 predicted proteins | sample YNPNPMetaG_FD_66600 | JGI IMG/M metagenome (GOLD analysis project Ga0068707, IMG submission 66600) | Anoxygenic and chlorotrophic microbial mat microbial communities from Yellowstone National Park, USA - YNP NP MetaG | ecosystem: Environmental > Aquatic > Thermal springs > Hot (42-90C) >... | reverse complement strand
TGCAACTCCTGCGGCGTTTTTTTGCTCATACCAGCCTCCCTATGCGCTCAGTGCCCCTGCGGCCCAGTTCCATGGCGATCCTCCCTCGGACTGGGGGACGATGGGGACGGAGCGTTTAAGCGCACACTCACCCAACGGGTCGCAAAAATCCGGCCCAATTCACGCGCTGCCGTCTGCAGGATGGTCTCCGGGTCCAAAGAAGCCCGTAACTGCGCAGCTACCTCGGCAGCCATTCTCTCGCGTTCAGCGCGCTCCATGGTCGCTTCCAACAGACGCAAACCTTCAATCACCACCGCCAGCCGATCGCTCAGAGAACGATACAGGCGTAATTCGCGGGGTTCAGGCTGGTACGGCTGGTGACTGGTGCCGATGACGACCCACCCCAGCAAGCGCATGCCCAGGCGTAAGGGCAAAATGACCGCGCTGTAAAACCCCAGAGTTTCCCCTAAAAAGGCCTGAGCGGGTCGGTCCACTCTGGCAGTCGCCAGACCTTCGACTACAACGGGGGTTTCTACTGCGCGGGCAAAGACGGTCTCCAGGGGCACAAACCAGGTCTGGCCTGCCAACCCAAGGTGTTCCGTCTGCGGCGCCCAATCGGCCATCACCTGGATTTCGCCTGTTCCTTCAAACGCCTCAGCCATCCCCAGCAATAACACAGCGCGGTCCAGTACTGCCGTCCCCACGTATTCCATAAACACGGCCAGAGCTTCCTGGAAGGTATGGACCTCGCCCAGGGCCTGACTGGCGCGATACAACACGTCTATTTCCGCCAGACTGGCCTGCGTTTCCATAAACAGGCGGGCATTTTCCAGGGCCAGGCTGGTTTGTTCCGCCACAGAACGAATCAGCTCCAGATCGTCCATTTCCAACGGGCGTTCGGCGCGCAATACCCCCAGCCGGCCAATCGGCTCGCCGCGAATTTCAAGTGGAGCGGCGTATTGAGCGGGTAACAGTTCTTGCTCCGGCAATTCCGCGACTTCAATGCCATCGTAAGCGTAAGCCGGCAGTTCGCGCAGACTGCGGAAGCGTTGCCAGCCTTCCCGTGCCTGTTGACGCAACAACAGATTGATTTCACGCATCCGTTCCTCAGAGGCCTGGAACAGCCGGGCATTATCAATAGCGGCGGCTAACTGATCCGCCATCACTTGCAAGACCTCCACGTCTTCCTCGGTGAAGGCCTCCGGTTGGGTAGATTGCACATCAAGCACCCCCAGGACTTCGCCACGCACCCGCAGGGGAAGCGCCATTTCGGAATGGGTCTCAGGCAGATCAGGGTTGTTGAAGAAGACCGCATCCTCACCCACATCCAGGGCGATGCGCGGCTCGCCTACAGCCGCGACATAGCCGACAATGCCTTTGCGCCCGACTTCCAGGCGATGCTGCCGCTCTAACATACGCTTGCCCCCCTCGGAGGAAGCTGCGCGTAAGACCGCATACTCACGGTTCTCATCCACCAGGAAAAGGCCCACATGATAATAGCCGAAACGCTCGGAGATTAAAGTGACCACGCGCTGTAGCAGCGTTTCGACATCCCGGATGGCCATGGCCTCCCGCGAAACCTCCGCCGCAGCAGTGATCTGCATAGTGCGGCGCTTGAGAATGGCGGTGCGTTCTTCAACCTGACGTTCCAACTCCCCATAGGACCGGCGCAATTTCCCCAGCATCTCCTGAAAGACTTGAGCCAGGGTACCGATCTCATCCTCAGAGAGCACCGGCACCTCAACATCCAACGCACCTTCGGCCACCTGTTGGGCCGTCTTGGTGAGGGCCAAAATAGGGCCGCTGATCTGCCGGGCCAGCAGGTAGGTCCCCCAGATCAGGACAGCCCAGAAAACCAGACCGGCTAAACCCAGCGCCGACGCAAGTTCATACGCCGGTTTTAAGGCCTCGGACTGCGCCACTTCTACCAGCAGAGCGATTTCACGGTCATCTATCCAGCGATAGGCGCCAAACACCGATCGCCCCCGCATGTTCTCATAGGCTCCCACCCCATCTTGCCGCTCCAGGACAGCGGCATCAATCCCCTGAGAATGAACCCCGCGCGGGAATTCCGCACTGCCATACAGTGAGGCTGAAACCGGGACGTTAAAGCGATCTACCAGATATATTTCCCCTGTTTCCCCCAAGCCGGTGCGGGCCATCAACACCTCATCAAGCCGCATCAGGTCCATGTGCATAACCACTACCCCGACCAGGGTTTCATTTTCGTCATAAACGGGAGCAGAAATGGTGAGGGTCGGGCGGCCGGTTTCAGACGAAGGGTAAATGTTCTGCACGCTCAGAGCCTGACGCCCGGCGGTAAAGTAGGGATCGTTTACATGATACTGACCTTCATGGCTTTTTTGTGAGGAAACCAGAACTTTGCCCCCTACAGGGTGGAGAATGAGCAGTTCCGCGACATTGGGATTATTCAAAGCCAGCAACATAATCTGTTGGCTCAGCGCCTGATAAGCGGTCTGATAGGCGGGGTCGTCCGCTCCGCTGTTAGCCAGAATAGCCGTCTGACGGCGCAGGTCGGGCAAAGCACTGATGAGCAGCACCTGTTGTTGCTGATCTAAAACCCAGCGGTTAAGCTCGGTTTCTTTGAGAACGGCAATCGTTTCCAGGCGGGTCAAAGCGGCTGCACGCAGACTCCTCCGTGCCCGGATATAAGCCACACTCCCCAGCAAAACTATGCTCACCAGCAGCAGAGCTGAAAAAGCCAGGAGCATGCGAGTTATCAGACTGCGCTTCCAAACCTGAACGTTCATAGTGACCTCACTCCGCTGCAATCACGGCGTAGACCTGTGTGGTCCCATCCTGTACGCGCATGATGAAGACATCCTTAAGGGGATCGTTGCGCCCGGCATACGTGATCAGGCCGCTCACGCCCCGGACCTCGCGCAGCCCTGCCATGCCGGTGCGAATGGCCGCCGGTTCTACACTCCCCTGTTCCTGCACGGCGCGGAAAATAAGCTGCATGGCATCGTAAGTAAGCGCCGCGGTTATCATGGGCGTCCGGCCATAGGCTTGCTGATATAACGCCACAAAAGCACGGGATTCAGGCGTATCTACCCCCGGATTCCAGTGATGGCTGTAACAGGCCCCGGCTAACTCCGGCAAAGTGAAATCGAGAATGCCCCAGGTATCTCCCCCCAGCAGGGTGATAGACAGGCCCAGCTCGTGGACCTGCCGGGTCTGCAGATACAGGTCCTCAGGATAGTTGGGCAAAAGTAAGACTTCAGCCTGACTCTGGCGAATCCGTTCCAGATTGGTGCGGAAATTGCGCTTGCCCGCCGTGTAGGGTTCAATGGCGACGAGGGTTCCGCCACGGGCCTCAAACGCCTGTCGAAAAGCCTCGGCAATGCCCCGGTTGTAGGGGTTGTTGACATCAAACAGCACAGCGGCGCGCCGTTTGTGCAAATGCTCCCAGGCGAAGCGCGCCAAAGCCGCTCCCTGCACATCGTCCAGGAAGCCCACGCGGAAAACCCAACGCCGTCCCTGCGTGACCAGCGGATTGGTAGCCATGGGGCTGATCAGCGGAACCTGCATCCGCTCAGCGACAGCTCCGGCAGCGATGGCATTAGCGCTGAACTGCGGCCCTACGATGACCTGCACCCCATCCTCGCGGATAAGCTTCTCCGCCGCCTCCATGGAAGCGTCAGGGTTGGTTCGATCGTCTTCCACCACCAACAGGACCTGATAGCGCTCAGAGCCTACCGGCAACCCGCCCCGGCTATTGATTTCCTGCGCCGCCAGTTGCGCCGCTTCCAGAGTAGGTTGCAACAGAACCGGACCTTTCGCATCCGTGAGCGACGCCAACACGCCCACCCGCAGCGAGGGCCCTACGGCCTGGTCCGTAGCTGAGCGCACCTCGGCCAGGGTTTGCGCCCCCAAAGCCCGGCCCAATTCGTGGACGGCGGTGCGCAAGATCTGCTCCGGGTTCATCGAAGCCCGCACCTGCGAGGCTATGCGAGAAAGCGTCTGCTGTTGCAGCACCCGTTGCCGCGATTCGTACATCAGCCGCGCATTTTCCAGGGCCTGAACCAGCTCTACCGAGGCGCGCTGCACAAATTTGACCTCTTCAGGCCGCCAGGGCTGATCAGTAGGACGTTGCAGGCGCAAAACCCCAATCATCGTCCCGGCTAACACCAGGGGCACGAACATGCGATTCTGACCATCCACAAAAGGCTCGGTGGTCAGGGCTGGCAAAGCTTCGGTGACCTCATGCAGCGGCTGCGTGCCGGAGCGGGTGTAACGGTAGCCCAGCGTCTTCACGTAGCGTTTCCGCCAGGCTGCGCGCACCTCAGCGCTGTAACTGCGGCGCGCGCGCTCCAGCGTTGCCTGGGTTTCTTCAAACAGGATGGCGTTCTCAATGGCCACAGCTAACTGATCGGCCAGGATGCGCAGCACCATGACATCTTCTTGAGTGAAAGCGCCCGGCACCGTGCTCTGAACGTCCAAAACCCCGATCACCCGTCCGCGAGCAATCAGTGGCAGGCCGACTTCGGAACGGGTTTCCGGCAAATCGGGATTGTTAAAGAAGACGGCGTCCTCCCCCACGTCCAGGGCAATGCGCGGACGTCCCGTAGCCGCCACATAGCCTACAATCCCCTGTCGCCCTACCCGCAAGCGATGGCCGCGGGCCAACATGCGTCGTCCACCTTCCGAAGAAACCGCCCGTAACACCGCCCATTCACGCGCCGGATCCAACAGGAAAATCCCGGTGTGATAGAAGCCAAAGCGTTGAGAAATGAGCTGCGCCACCTCTTCCAGGAGCGTCTCCAGATCCAGAATCGAAGCCGCGAACCGGCTGACCTCCGAAGTGGCTGAAAGATAGATCGCCCGGCGTTCGATTTCCGCGTAGGAACGCTCCAGTTCCTGAGCGCGGCGCGCCATTTCCTGTTGGATCCGCTCCAGTTCGGCCGTACGGCTCTGCGCCAACGCAATGAGATGAACCTGTGAGCGGGCAAACAGGGTCTGGGCCGAACCAGCCGCCATCAGCAACGTGCCATACACGATGGCGGCCAGCGCCCAGTCGCGCACGCTTAAGGGGTCAATCTCCAACCAGGGCTGATAAATATCCAGCGCGCGCCCTATGGCCAACACGCCCAGGCTCACCACCGTGAGACCGAACCAGAAGAAGAAATACCGCTCTTCCACCAAGATCCCGGCCATCATGGCGCCGGCAAACAGGAACAGACGACCACTGCCGACCAGGCCGGAGCCAGCTACCAGGTAAACCGAAAAAGCGAAAAACAACAGCAGGAAGGTATTGGCGCGGAACGTATAGGAGAAACGTTCCCGGCCCCACAACAGGCCTCCACTTAACAGCATCAAGAAGGCCGAAGCGCCAAGATAGGTCCAGGTCACAGAGGTAGGTGCTGTAAGGAAATCAGTAAGGGTCACCGACGCCACTATGACAGCGACGATGAATTCCACCACCAGCAACACATCCAGAATGCGGGCGCGCCAGGTACCGTATGCGTCGGTAAACTCCAGGACTTTGCGCAGACGACTCATGTCCTGCTCCTTAGCTCAACAGATTAACGCGAAGCCGTTGAACTGGTCAACCACAAACTGACCTCGCTGGCTTGCAGCAAGCGACCCAATTCCGTCACCCCTTGCTCCATGACGCCCTCCATGTCCATCGTGGACCAGACCGCCTGACCGAGATGAGAAAGCTGCTCTTCGTACAAAGCGCGCTGTTGACTTTCCAGCAAAAGTCGGGTGTTATCCAAAGCAAAAGCCAGACGTTCAGCCGCGCTCCGCACCAACATCGTGGTTTCAAGCGGCCAATCGCCCTGAGCTGCCGGCCGGGCCAGGGCTACAGTTCCCAGGTTCAAACCCCGAGCCACCAGGGGGACGAGTAAAACATACTGATCTCCCAACAGGGCGGAACGGGGTTCCTGCCGTGCCCCAACGTCCGCTTTGAGCGCCGCCAGAGCTGCGGGATCAAGGCGCCCCAGTTGGACCGGGGGCAAATCAAGTTCCCTCAACAGCTCGATCCAGGCCACCCCGGCGTAACGGGCATAAAGCATCCGCAGCTCGCTTAAGCGGGCTTCGGATTCGGCGACCAGGCGTAAACTGACCCCAAGCGCGGCGATTTGTTCGGTCAGGATTTGGAAGAGGTGAATATCGTCGTCATCGAAAGCTTCATAACGGCCGTGAATTTCCAAAACGCCCAACAATTCCCCTCGCGTGCCCAGAGGCAGGGCCACCATAGCCTTACTTTCCGGAAAGAAGGGATGCGCTTCGACCAACTGCGCCTCAGGCTGATTCAACAAGGCTGCCTGCACCAGAGGGCTATTTTCTGTGAGCCTGAGCAGATAGCCCTGCTCGGCCAGGGCTTGAGCTTCAGCACTGGCGGCTGAAGTCAGATGCAATGTTTCACCACGGGGATCCAGGGTGTACAAATTAACCTGGTACAAATCAAAAGCCTGAGCGACCAGCCGGGGAACTTCACGGAAAAAGGCCTGTTGTTCGGTGACCCGCGCCAGGATTCGCGAAAGCTCGGCCGCCTGCTCAAAGCGACGCGCCCGCTTTTGGGAGCGCTCTGCCTGCCTGGCCATCTCCGCTTGCTCCCTGGTCAAATCTTGAGCCAGCGTCCGGGCTGTTTGTTCAGCCTCAACCAGGCGGGGAAGCAGATAGTGAAGGGTGGCCACGATCAGGCCATTTAAGACCAGATAAATCAGGGTAGTCAGGACCCATTCAGCAAAATCTGCCGAGGAAGGGGGAGGGCTAAAGGGCTGTAAAATTCCGCGCGCAAACAACAAGCCCAGGCCTAGCAGCAGGGCTATGGAAAAACCTGAGGCAAAAAGGCTCTCGCGCAACCCCAGGAAGATGCCAGCCAGGACCGGCGGAACCAGGAGAAACCAGCGAGCATCACTAGCCAGGCCCTGTTGGGCTATACCCGCCGCGCCAACGCCATAGGCCAGGAAAAATACCGTGTAAGCCTGGAGACGGTAATTGATCCGCGTTTCTAGAACCACCGTCGCCAGAACCAGGAGATAGACGAGGGTGTAAAAAATAGAAAGCCCATAAAGTCCGGTGGTGAAGGCCTCATAAGCAGCTCCGGCCACCAGCGGCCAGGCCAGGAGTGCCACCAGCCGCGCGATGCGCCGCGCTGTGCTCTGCTGCAATTCTATCAAGGTTTGCGTGCTTTGGGATACTTCGGTATTCATGACGTTTTTCCTTCCTCACGCGGTTCAGAAGAGGCTATGGCCAGCTCCACCAGAATACCCTCCGCACCTGCTATCTGGCGCAGGGTTTGAGCGGCCTCGCTCATGATCTGAGAGAAATCTTGCAACCCCATCAGCCGATCGGAAAGCTCGCGCACCCAGCGTTCCTGCGCAGCCCGGCGCATGGACTCCTGCACCAGGGCAATGCGTTCCAAAGCCACCCCCGCCAGGTCGGCCATAGCGCGGTAAAGCCGTTCTTCGGCTGCCGAAAATTCATGCCGCGCGCCGTAAATGAGGAACAACTGCACCAACCGCCGTGCTTCCGTCCAGACGGGAATCAAAGCCAGGCTTTGCATATCCAGCATTTGGAGATTCCGCAACATCCGAACCTCATCCACATCCAACAGCTCAGGCGGATTGGCCAGATCATCTATGAGGAGCGGAGCCAGGGTGCGCACGCTGAAGGCCAGCAGGTCCTGCGGCAAGAGATCGCGCAAGGCGCTGCTCCCCTCCGTCGGGAAGACTGCCTGACCAGCCTGTAATTCAGCTACCAGGACGCCCTGGCCGCTGGCACGGTCAAACTCAACAATCAAGGCCCGCTGAGGGATGTAATCCCGCACCGTCTCCAAAATCAGGCGATACACTTCCTGAACTGAACGGGTGGTGGCGATACGCCGGGAAAGGCGATAGAAGGGGCTGGTAGCTTCCAGCAAGGTCGCTTCTTGACTGACGCGCCGGGCATTTTCGATGGCAACGGCGAGCTGCCCGGCTACGATCTCCAGAATCTGAATATCGTCCTGATCGAAGGCTTCCGCCTCGGTGCTCTGGACATCCAACACACCCAAGAGCTGCCCGCCTGCGAGCAAAGGCAGGGCCATTTCGGAACGGGTAGCCGGGAGGTTGGGATTGACAAAATGCACGGCGTCTTTACCCACATCCAGGGCGATGCGAGAGCGGCGATGTTCGACAACCCAACCGACCATGCCTTCACCGCGCGCCAGGCGATGGCCGGCGGCCAACATTTTACGTCCACCCTCAGAAGAAGCCGCGCGTAAAACAGCCCAATCGCCGCTTTCGTCCACCAGGAAAATCCCCGTGTGATAAAAACCAAAATTTTCTGTGATGACGCGCACGGTTTGATTGAGAAGCTGATCCACGTCGAAGATGGAGCTGATCGCCCGCGCCACTTCGGCCGAGGCCTCCAACTCCATGGCACGCCGTTGCAACACGTAGTTGACCTGTTGCAAGGCCTGAGCACGTTGCTCCAAAACGGTACGCTCCTGAGAAAGTTCCTGGACCAGCGTGTGAGTCTGTTCCAGGCTGGCCGAAAGTCGCGGCACCAGGGTGCTCAGGGTATAAACCACCAGGCCAGAAAGGACCACAAACAAAGCCGCCTCTGAGGCCAGGGTGCTTACGGGAGGTGCCGTCACATCCGGCGCCACCACCCCCAAGGCGATCAGAACGGCGGATACTGCGACCGTCAGGCTCACGGCCAGATAGCTGATCAGAGTCTCCTGCTGGCTGAGAAAAACAGCTATGAATACAGGAACCGTGATGAGCAGCAAACGGCCCCCGGCGGACCAGCCGTAAACTAACGTGTCGGAGAAGCCCAGGACATAGAGGAGAAAGGCAAAGATACCCACCTGGAGGCGATAGGAAACCCGGGGCACAAAAGCCGCCCCCAAAACCGCCACGTAGGTAAAGCCATAAAGCAAAACCAGCGCCGGTATTCCTTGCTGAAGGGCATCCCAGCCTCCCAAGGCCATCAGCGGCAGGCCCGCTACGGCAGTCACGCGCAGCAGGGCGACAATCAGCGGCGCCTGCCAATCGCGCATCACGTCCGATGTGGCTGACTGCCGACTTGAAGCTTCAAGGTTCTGCGTCACAAGCGCCTCCCCAAAGAATCCCAGGTTAAAAATCCGACAAGATCACTCCGCCGTTGTCGCCTCATCCGGCTTGTAAAACGGCAATGAGAAGGTGAAGGTGCTCCCCTTGCCTTCTTCACTTTCCACCCAGATGTGCCCACCGTGCAGGGCGATGAACTCCTTACTCAGCGCCAGGCCCAATCCAGCACCGGTATTGCGCTGTCCCGCCAGATGACCGCTTTTGGTAAAACTCTCAAAAATGCGTTCCCGATCTTCGGGGGGAATGCCGATTCCCGTGTCCCTGACGCTGACGTAAGCCTGTTCCGCATCGGCCCAGGCGCGCAGGGTGATGCCCCCCTTTTCGGTATATTTGGCAGCGTTGGTCAACAGGCGAACCAGAGTCTGACGAATACGGGTGTGATCGGCGCGCACAGGCGGGATAGACTCCGCCACGTCCATCACCAACTCGATAGCTTTCCCCCGCACCAACGCGCTTGCCGTCGGCATCACCGAAGTGATCAGTTCACCCAAATCAACCGGCTCAAATTGCAGCTCCATCAGGCCAGCTTGAAGCTGCGAAATATCCAGCAGGTCGTTAATTAACGCCAGGAGGCGCTGTCCGCTATCATAGATGCGCTGCAAATCTTCACGCTGCGTCGGCGTTAACTCGCCATCCAGCCCCTTCAACATCAAACGCGAAAAGCCCAACACCTGATTGAGCGGTTCACGCAATTCGTGCGACATATTCGCTAAAAACCGCAGCTTAAAGGCCTCTGCTTCCTCAAGTTGTTTTTTGGCCAGCAGCTCGCGGTCGTAAACACGGGCGTTATCCAGGGCCACGGCCAGTTGATTGGCGAGCAGGTCCAGCACCTGCAATTCGTCCTGTTGAATTCCCTCGCGCTCTGCGCTGGAGATGGCCAGCACGCCCAGGGTTTGATCGCTCATCCGCATAGGTACAGCCAGGCGGGTAAACGTCCGCCGGTACCACTCTACCGACTCGTTGGTGGAATGGCTCTCCATCTGAGTCGCGTTTTTGCGCAAAGCCCGCTCAATCAGGGAGCCATCGCCAGGTCGGGCGATAGCGGGCCATTCCGCATCGGCAGGACTGAGAGCCCGGCAACGAATCTCCCCCCCTCCAGGTTCCGGAATGTAGATCGCCACCGCCATGTAAGCAAAGTTAGTGCGAATCAGCTCGGCTACTCGCCTGAGCAATAGCTCCGGGTCGCGGATCGAGGTCATGGCCTGACTGACCTCTTGCGTGGCCTGCAATTGAATGGCGCGACGCTGAATCTGATAGTTCGCCTGCTGCAACATCCGCGTGCGCTCGACGACTTTGGCCTCAAGGTCATCGTAGAGCGATTTCAAATCGGCCGCCATCTCGTTGAAAACGTAAGTCAAAATCCCAATCTCATCGCGCGAAGTGACGACTACGTGTTGATCCAGATTTCCCTCGGCCATATCCAGCGCCGCCTCGGTCAGACGAATGACGGGCCGCGTGATTTGCCGAATCACAATGGCCGCAATACCC
>Ga0068707_1003760_pt1 | contig 10556 bp, 7 predicted proteins | sample YNPNPMetaG_FD_66600 | JGI IMG/M metagenome (GOLD analysis project Ga0068707, IMG submission 66600) | Anoxygenic and chlorotrophic microbial mat microbial communities from Yellowstone National Park, USA - YNP NP MetaG | ecosystem: Environmental > Aquatic > Thermal springs > Hot (42-90C) >... | reverse complement strand
GCGTTCGCCTGGCTCAGGCGCCCGGTCAGCAGGGTTGCCAGACCCCCGGCGTCGGCCTGCTGTTGGGCTTGTTGGCCCAGCCGGGCGAACAGGCCGGGGCCGCTGCCAGGGGCGGGCTGTCCCGCGCGCGGGGACATCCGCGCCGGGGGCAGGCCTAGCAGGTCGGCGAAAGCGGAAAGGTAGGGGGTCAGGTCCAACGAAGCCAGACAGCGGCGCAGGTGCTGCCACTGCGCTTCCGGCGGGGCGTCCTCCGTCATCTCGAATCGCTCCCGCACCAGACCCGCCCAGGGGAGATAGGGGGTTGCCTGGGCGAAGGGGTAGGCTGTGGCGTTGAGGACGGCGAAGCCACGCCGACGGGCGGTCTCGGCGAGGGCTGCAGCCAGACGGCTCTTGCCGTCGCCGGCCTGGCCGATGAGGGCGATGGTGGAGCCGTTGCCGGCGGCAGCCTGGTCGAGGCGCTGCTCCAGCGCGGCCATCTCCTGGCGACGACCGACCAGCGGGTAGTCGGTCAGGCGCACCCCCCTGCCGCGCCGCAGGCCGCGCAGGGCGAAGCGCGGCACCGGCGCAGGGATGCCCTTCAGCGGGATGGGCGGCAGGGGCTCGGCCTGGAACTCCGCCTGTACGGCTTCCCAGGCGATGGGGTCGAGCACGACCTGGCCGGGTTCGGCCTTGCTCATCAGGCGGGCAGCCAGGTTGACTGCCGGCCCGGCGACGACGTACTCCCGGCGGTGGCGGTAGCCGATCTCGCCGGTGAAGATGCGGTCGTAGGTCATCCCCACCCGCTGCGTCAGCGGCGGGTCGAGGGCGAACTCGCGGTTAACCCGCTCCAGGGCGTGGCCCAGTTCCAGCGCAGCGGAGGCCGCCAGCCGCGGCACGCCCTCGTGGTGAGTGGGTGCCCCGAAGGGGTTGAGCAGGGTGAAGCCCCGCGCATAGGGGTCCACCTGGCTGATGATTCCTTCCCGTTCGGCGACGATCTCCTGGGCCTGGGTGAAGTAACGTTGGAGGGCGGCGGCGGCCTGCTGTGGGCCGGCAGGGCCGAGGGCCAGTTCCTCGACGCCCAAGAGGTTGACGAACTGGACCGCCACCGGGGGGTGCTGGCGCACCTCTTCACCGCGGGCAATCTGGGTGAACAGGTCGGGGGGAATGAAGGGGGCCACCCGTTCCACCTGGGCCAGCGTCTCCTCGAGGTTTGCCAGCAGGTCGGGAATACGGCGGCTGAAGACGGCGGAGAGCCGGCGGCGACGACGGGCTGGCGGCACCGGTTCATAGTCGTCTATCTCCTCGCCGCGCAATCCCAGGATGACGTTGTCCCGCAGCAGGAACGTCTCAGGTGGCAGAAAAGGGAGCACGCCGGGGCCGGCGTAGACCTGGCCGGGTGCGGCGGCGGACTCCGCCTGCATCGCGCCCTGCACCGGCCCGCCGGAGATGAGCAGTTCCATGCGCTGGCGCGTGCCGACCGTGGCGGCGAAGGCCTGGCCACGCTCGACGCCAGCGCTCATGGTCAGGGAGAAGGTGCCGTAGGGGGTCTCCAGCGCGGCGAAGGGGGCGATGGCGCGCACCAGGCGGAGCGCTGTCCGGGCGGCCCAGCGGGCGTCCTGCCCCTCTGGCCGGGCAGGGAAGAAGGCCAACACGGCGTCGCCAGCGAAGATCAGCAGGTCGCCGCCGGAGGTGATGAGTGGCTCCAGCACGGCGGCGAAGAGCGCGCTCATCAGCCGGTTCATCTCCTCCAGGCCCGCGGAGCCGCGACGGGAGAGTTCGCCGGTGAGCGCCGTGAAGCCCGTTACGTCGGCGAAGATGAAGGTGCCCTCGATCCGTTCACCGTGGGGTTGCCCTGGCGTGGGGGAGCGATCGAGGAGGTAGCGGGGCAGGAATGTGGTCAGGGTGTGGTGAAGCGAGTCGAGGGCGGCGATGGCCTGCAGGAGCCCTTCGGCCAACGCCGGGTCCTCCTCAGGAGGAGTGGCGCTTGACGCGAGAGGACGCAGACGGTCGAGGAGCGAGGCCGGGAGAAGCAGCGCCAACCTGTGCAATAGCCCGGTCACGAGTGACGCCTTACTCCAGAATGAGCCCTTCTTCAGTGCGCAATCTTCAGTCTTGCGCTCGCCGGGAGTCCACACCCCCGGCCGGTCTCCTCGTATGAGAAGCCACAGCCACCAGTCAGGACAGATCTGAAAAGGCCGACGGCTCCGCGAGCCGGCAGTAACCCCGCGCGCATTCCTGTCCCGAATCGCGCGCAGGGTTCGTGACGGCTCAGCCAGCACTGCCCAAGGTTACCTATCGCGGCAGCAGGCTGTAGTAATCCGCCCAGACCTCGATGGGCCGAAACTCCCAGGTGGAGATCATCAGACCAAAGTAGCCCTGGCCATTGACACTGGGGCTATAGTGATGATAGACACCCACTACATGGTCACTCACGGAGACGATGAGAGCATCCCCGTCGCGCACCACACTCCAGGTGTTCCACTCCCGCCCGTCGAGAAACTCCAGGGGAACGGTGACATACCCATCGCCCGACCCGCTGAGAACGAGACCTTCCTGGCAGTGATTGGACACGCAGAACTTGACCTGGAACTTCATACCGCCATTGCTGATGTAGACGACGTTGATGCGATAATAGCCAGTGCTGAAGTTCGGGTCCGGCGAGCCAAAGACGATGGCATAGCCCGAGGACCAGGAGCGCTGGGCGAAGTAGAGGCGCGTGCGGATCTCGAAGGGCGGCTCAACGCTCTCGACCCCTGGGCTGGCGATGACGTGCTCCCAACGGTCATCGAGCCACAAGTGCATGTAGCCGTCGGCGTTCCAGACATTGTACCAGGATGTGCCAGGCGGCCCGTCGTAGCCGGTGGACTCGACGATCTGCCAGGCAGGCAGGCTGCCGTCGAAAGTGTCGGAGTAGCCGGGCAGCGGGGTGGGAGTGGGTTGGAAGATGGTGAGCGGAAGCCACTGGTAGTAAGTGACCGGCAGGCGGGCGGAGACAGCAGCGGGAAAAGCCGCGGCCGGGTATTGGCCGGCGGGCCTCTGCGCCTCTGGGGGGCGGGCAGCGGACGGCAAGGCGGCGACAAGCAACAGGCCGATCGCCATCGCCGCAGCGATCAGAAGGGTACGGCTCGCGAACATCGAGTGGGGATTTCCTGTGGATGACATTTTGTCACCTCGTCGGGCGCCGGTCGCCTCGCAGGGAACCGGCGCCTCTGTCTTTAGAGTGTGCGTTCCGGCGGGCCGCTGTACTCCTGGGCCGTGGGTGAGATGACGCGCATCGGCCTTTGGGCGGTGATCTCATCGAAGACGTGGGCGGTGAGGCCCACCGCGCGCGAGATGGCAAACAGGCCATTGCCCATCTCCGGCGGGAAGCCCAACTCGCACAGCACGGCGGCGATGGCTCCGTCCACGTTCATGGGCAGGTCCTTGCCGGTGGATTCCTTCATCGCCTCACGCAGTGCCCGTCCCATCTCCACATACTCCCCGGCGACCCCCTCTTCCTCACAGATGGCGAAGAGGCGGCGAGTGCGCGGGTCGTCGGTGTGGATGCGATGGCCGTAGCCAGGGAGTCGTTTCTTCTGCGCCTTGTACTCCTCGACGATCTGGCGGGCGGTGGTGAGGGCGTCTTCCCCCTTCTCCCGCTTGCGGGCCACGGCTGCCAGGAGCATCTTCATCGAGTCCTCGATGGCCCCGCCGTGATGGCGGTTGATGGTCATGATGCCCGCAGCGATGCCGGTGGTCAGCGGCGCGCCGCCGGAGGCCACCGTCCGCGCCGCCAGCGCTGACGGGGGCGTGCTGCCATGGTCCACGCTGGAGACCAGGATGGCGTCCATCACCCGCCCCTGCGCCGGGGTAGGCAGTTCGCCACGCAGCACCAGGTAGACGACGTGGCTGAAGGGCACGCGGCCCATCAGCTCATCAACGCGGTAGCCACGCACGGCCACCTTGTTCGGCTCGATCTTGGTGATCGGTTGGGACCAGGTTTCCTCGCTCACAGAACCTCCTAAGCAGTGAACGTGCCCCTTGGGGGCACCATAAAGCATGAAAATGGGCCGTTGTCTATTTTCATACCAGTTTCTGGTTTCAGAGTTTCAGGTTTCAGGTCGCAGGTTCTAACCTGAAACCCTGAAACCTGCAACCTGAAACTCTCTTCATGCTATGCGAGCCAACACCTCCTTGGTCGCGCGGGGCAGGTCGGCGAAGGACTCAACCACGGTGGCGCCGACGGCGCGCAGCCGCTCGACCTTGCCCTCGTAGGTGCCGCGCCCGCCCTCGATGATCGCCCCGGCGTGGGAGAAGCGGGTGCCGCTCTTGGCCGCTTTGCCGCCGATGTAGGCGATCAGCGGCTTGGTGAAAGCCCCCTGGGCGATCAGGTCGGCGACCTGCTCCTCCTGGCTGGTGCCGATCTCGCCGAACATGACCACCGCCTTGGTCTCGGGGTCCTGTTCGAACAGTCGCACCACCTCCGGGTGAGGCAGGCCCACCACCGCATCGCCACCCACGTGCACCAGCGTCGTGGCGCCAATCCCCTCGCGGGAGAGGTAGTAGGCCATCGAGGAGGTAATGCCGCCGCTGCGCGAGGTGATGCCCACCGGTCCGGGCTGGAACCAGGCGCGCGCCGAGGCTGCCGCGCCGCCCATCATCCCCAGCACCGCCTTGCCCGGACTGAGCACGCCCAGGGTATTGGGGCCGACGAAGCGCGCGCCGGCCTCCTTTGCCCGCCTGGCGATGACCAGCACGTCATAGATCGGCACGCGGTCGGGCACAATGACCAGCAGTTTCACCCCCGCGTCTATCGCCTCCAGCGCGGCGTTCTTGACTAACGGCGCGGGGATGAAAAGCACACTGACATCAATCGGTCCGGCCTTCTCCCACGCCTCCTCGACGGTGTCGAAGACCGGGATGCCCTCCACCTGCTCGCCGCCCCGTCCGGGGGTCACGCCAGCGACAACCTGAGTGCCGTAGCCGACCATCAGTTTGGTCCGTGCCATCCCCTCGCGCCCGGTGATGCCTTGCACGAGGACACGTTTGGTTTGGTCAATCAGAATGGACATGGTTTATCTCCGTGGCATTTCACGTGTGGCGTGCATCACGTTTCATCCAACCCCGGTATCGGCAAATGGACGTACCCTCCGCCAGCGCCCCTGAAGAGGCACTCCACCTCGCAGGCCAGGCACTCGCTACAGCGGCCCTTCTTCGCCTCCTCAGGGGTGATGGCGAGCACCGGCAGCCCTTCTTCGTTCAACGTGAGGATCTTCGGGACACACTCGCTCACGCAGACCTTGCTCTCACAGGTGGCGCAGACGGCGTGGTCATAGGTAACCGTGCCGCCGGTGACCGTCTCGAAGCGGTAGGGCCTCTGTGGCTCAGGACGGGGGGACGGTGGGGGCACATCCCGCAACTCGCCCGACTTGATCAGCGCGTCGAGCCGCTGGACGCAGAACTCGGGCGAGTCATCCTTCTTGTACCCCTCCACCGGCGCCGGGATGCGCCCGTTGAGCTGCTCCAGGATCTCCACTGCCTTGTCCTCGGCGTTGCCGCCCAGGCGGATGACCACCGGGACATCCAGATGGGCCTCCAGGAAGGCCTTGACGAAGCCGCGCGCGGAGTGGAACTGCTCCTGACTGGCGACACCGGAGCCGGAGCCGAAGTAGCCGTCAATCGGGCCGGTGGCCAGGACGATGCGCGCTGCGCGGTAGACCTTGCTGGCCGGCGGGTTACCGCTGGTATCCACGAAGGTGGCCAGTTTGTAGCCGTGACGCAGCAGCGCGTCCATGCTCATCATCGAGCCGCCGCCGCCCGCGCCGTGGAAGCCGATGTACCCCTCGCCCTTCTTGAAGTCGCTGGCCATCTGGATGAAATAGAAGGTGCCGCGGTAATCCTTCGCCTCCACCGCATAAGCGATCTTCTCCAGCGGCGTAGGAGGCCGGTCATACTCGCGGGCGATCTCGATGCCCAGGTCGGGGTGGCGAAAAACGGCGTAGTCATCTACCGTGACCCGGCAGTCAGCGGCGTAGAGTTTGCCGTCGGTGGTCTGCACCAGCGGGTTGATCTCCGCCGCGCGGGCTTCAGTGGTGCGCGCCAGGTCGTAGAGCGAGACCAGCAGCGCAGCCAGGTCGCTCTGGAGTTTGCCGCCGATGCCGGTGCGACGCACCAGGTTGCGCGCCTGGTACTCCTGCAACCCCGTCTCGATGTCCACGTGCGTGCGGGCCACCTTGTCGGGGTGGGCAGCGGCGATCTCCTCGATGCCGGTGCCGCCGACGCTGGAGAACATCACCAGCGGCGCCTGGGCCTGGTCATCTATGATCACCCCGGCATAGTACTCGCTGGCGATGTCCAACTGCTCCTCCACCAGCACCTGTTCTACGGTGAAGCCCTTGACCTTGAGGCCGAGCATGCCCCGCGCGGCCTCGGCGGCCTCGTCCGGCGTCGTTGCCCGCTTGATGCCACCCATCTGCGCCCGCCCGGTCACCCAGGCCTGCGCCTTGACCATCACCGGCTTGCCGATCTCCTCGGCGATCGCCCGTGCCTCTTCTGGGGAGCGGGCCACCCGTCCGCGTGGCACAGCGACCTTGAATTGTTGGAGCAGCGCTTTACCTTGATACTCGTACAGTCGGGCCATTCCGTTCCTCCTGAAAAGTTGTCCCTTGCGCCCGCTATCTCTCCCCCTCCTCTGGCGGGGCAAAGAGAGCGGCCAACCGCTCTGCCCCCTCCCGGTCAGTCACCGCCAACACCTCATCCCCCGCCTGCATCGTCGTGCCGCCGCGCGGCACCACGATCTCTCCCTGGCGGATGATGGCAGCGATGACGCACTGTTCGGGCAGGTTGAGGTCCTTGATCGGCACACCTATCGCCCGGGCGCCGGGCGGGATACGCTCTTCGACGATGGAGTACTGACCGCGGCGGATCTTGAGCAGCGGCATCAGTTCGCCCAGCGACATCTCCTCCTCGATCAGGCTGGCCAGAATCTGCGCCTGATTGAGTGCCACGTCCACGTGGAACTTCTGGTCGAACAGCCAGGCATTGCGCGGGTTGTTCACCCAGGCGATGGTGCGCGGCACTCCGTAGCGCGCGCGTGCCAGGAAGCACAGCACCAGGTTGTCGGCATCGTTGGGGGTGCAGGCGGCCAGCGCATCCGCCTCGCGGACGCCGGCCTGTTCGAGCACCTGCGGGAGAATGGCGTTGCCTTCGTAAATCGCCTCGGTAGGCAGTTCGTGATGGATACGTGAAAGGACATCCCGTCGGTGCTCGATGAGCACCACGCGATGCTCCTGTGCCAGGAGCAACGAGGCCAGCTGGGTTCCGGTCGGTTCGCCGCCGACGATCAGCACGAACATCTCAACCTTCCTCAGCCTGCGGGGTATCTTCCCGCTGTGCCCAGAGCAGCCGTTCGATCCCCTCCGGCGTGGCGCTCAGGTAGAGGAGATCACCAGCCTCGACGCGACTGTGAGCCGCAGGAAGTGACGCCTGACCTGCGTGGCTCAGCGCGACGACCCGGCAGTCCCCCTCCGGGACGACATCGCGCAGGAGACGACCCCGCCAGGCTTCCGGGGCGACGAGTTCGTAGATGCCCACCTCGCCATTTCCGACGGAGAAGATCGTCCGCATCCCCCGGCTGCAGAGCAGTTCCTCGATACGTCGCGCTCCCCAACTGGTGGGGCTGATCACCTGCAGGCCGAAGGCCTCGTAGAGCGCGCGACGCCGCCAGTTGTAGTTGCGCGCCACGACGTTCGGCACCCCGTACACCGTGCGCGCGATGTGGCCGACAGCGGCGTTGAGGGTATCCGAATCGGTCACTGCGGCCAGCCCATCCGCCTGCTCGACCCCGGCGCGCAGTAGCACTCCCTGAGCCAGCGCTTCCCCCTCAACCATGCGGCCCTGAAAATCCGACGGCAGGTTCTCGAAGGACTCCGCCTCCTGGTCAACGACCGTCACCTGATGGCCTTGCTGAGAGAGCCGGTAAGCCAGTTCTGCTCCTACCCGTCCGCAGCCGACGACGATGATGTTCACTTCGCCTCACTCAACCTGATAGGGCACATCGGTGATCATGATGCCCGGCTTGAACAGCAGCGCCATGCGCAACCATGTAGCCGCCTGGGCGTGGAGCAGGTTGTGCCACCAGCGGCGGGGTACGAACTGCGGCACGACAATGGTGATGGCCTCGTTGGGCTGGCGACAGGCCAGGATCTCCTCGATGTACTCCAGCAGCGGCTCCACCAGCAGCCGGTAAGGGGACTCCAGGATGACCAGGCGGGTGCCTTCACCCCACGTCTCCCACTTCCTCCGAATGCCCTCCGCTTCCGTGGGGTCAGTGGAAACGTGTACGGCAGTGACGTCATCGGAGAGCAAGCGGGCATAGTGCAGCGCCGCGAGCGTGCCGCGATGCACCCCGCTGATCAATAGCAACACGCGGTGGCGGGCAATGTACGGCGGCGTGCCGGAATGCTCCAGCGAAAGGGCCGCCGCCAGTCGGCGATAGTGGCGGTGGATGGCGAAGAAGGCCATCACGAGAAGCGGGATGAGAAAGACGACCACCCAGGCTCCGTCACGGAACTTGGTCACGGCGAAGACCACCGTCACCACCGCCGTGCACAGCGCGCCGAAGCCGTTGATGAGCATCTTGGGCAACCATCCGGCCTCGTGACGCAGCGTGGATCGGCGTTCATGGATTTCCTGACCAGGCTTGAGGTGGCCGATCTTCCACCAACGTAACACCAGGCCCGACTGAGAAAGGGTAAAGGCAAGGAAAACACCGACAGCCCACAGCGGCACCAGCGCGGTCACGCTGGCGCGGAAGAGCACGATCAGCAGCGCGGCGATCGTCGCCAGCGCGACGATGCCCTGCGAGTAGGCCAACCGGCTGCCGCGGAAGGCCAGCTGGCGCGGCAGGAAGCCATCTGTAGCGATGATCGCCCCCAGCCGGGGGAAGCCGGCAAACGACGTGTTGGTCGCGAGAATGAGGATGATCGTCGTCGCGGTGATGGTACCCAGGTAGAGGACGCCCCGCCCGCTGAAGGCCGTCCGCGCCAACTGCGAGATGACGGTCTCCTCTTCCGATGGAACAGCACCGATGCGGTGGAGCAGGAACGTGATGCCCAGGTAAAGTGCTGCCAGGATGGCCGACATCCAGACCATCGTGGTTGCCGCGTTGCGGCTGCGCGGCTCCCTGAAGGCGGTCACACCGGTGGCGATGCATTCCACGCCGGTCAGCGCCGTGGTACCGTTGGAGAAGGCGCGCAGGATCAGGAACAGCGTCACGGGCTGCAAGGTCCCGGTGAACTGCATCGGCGGGGGGTCGGGCAGCGTGCCCAGCGTCCCGGCCAGCGCGCGGAACAGCCCTACCCCCACGGTCAGGGACATCATCACGATGAAGAAATAGTTGGGGATGGCGAAGATCGTGCCCGATTCCCTCACCCCGCGCAGGTTGGCGAGCATGATCAGCATCAACAGGCCAACGGACAGGGCCACCCGGTATGGAAAAAGAGCAGGAAAAGCGGAGACGATCTGGGCCACGCCCGAGCAGGTCGCCACTGCCGCCAGGAGGGTGTAGTCAATCATCTCTGCCGCTCCGGCGATTTGGGCAGCCACATCGCCCAGGTTGTCGCGAGCGACCACGTAGGCGCCGCCGCCGTTCGGGTAGGCAAAGACGATCTGGCGGTAGGAGATGGTGACGATCACCACCAGCACGCTGACGGCGATGGCGATGGGCATCGCGTAGCCGAAGCCAGCCACGCCGGCCGCCGCCAGGATGACCAGCGTCTCCTGCGGAGCGTAGGCCACAGACGAAAGCGCATCGGCAGCGAAGACCGCCAGGCCCACCGCCTTGCCGATGGTCTGGTGGGGAGCGTCGGCGGTGGGCAGGGGACGGCCGATCAGCCAGGTACGCCACGAGCGAGGCGGTTGGTACTCCGCCGCGCGATGGAATACCGCCGCCTCGCTCTGCCTCTCATCACCGCTCATAGAAGCCTGCTGATCCGCCGCTGGGGTGGGAATGCAGACTGATTCTACCGCAACCGCGTGCGCTGTCAAGCCTGAGTTGCCAGCGAGTTGTCTTGTCCCCCGCACTGGGCGCGACGGTACTTGCGCAGAAGCCCATCCCGCGGCATAATGGGGGGACGGTATGCACAGAAATGTCCTCGACGGCATCGTCCGCTATGGCTTCGCCGGTCTGGAAGGAGTCGGTGTGGCCCACGGAGCCCTCACCCGCCTGGGCGGCGTGAGCCAGGGTCCCTTCGCCACGCTCAACCTGGGGCACACGGTGGGGGATGACCCCGCAGCGGTGGAGGAAAACCACCGACGGGTCCTCGCTGCTCTGCAGATACGCCGCGAGCAGATCGTCAGCCCCTATCAGGTCCACGGCACGGCGGTGCGGTGGGCGGGAAAGGCAGACGCGGGCAGCGTCCAGGAGGCCACCGACGGTCTGGTCACCGCCACGCCGGGAATTGCCCTCTTCTTCCGTTTTGCCGACTGCGTGCCGGTGCTGCTGTTCGACCCGCTGCGGCGGGTGGTGGGGCTGGCGCACGCGGGCTGGCGCGGGGCGGCGAAGGGCGTGGTCGCCGCGGCGGTTGCTGCCTTCACCC
>Ga0068707_1003751_pt1 | contig 10569 bp, 7 predicted proteins | sample YNPNPMetaG_FD_66600 | JGI IMG/M metagenome (GOLD analysis project Ga0068707, IMG submission 66600) | Anoxygenic and chlorotrophic microbial mat microbial communities from Yellowstone National Park, USA - YNP NP MetaG | ecosystem: Environmental > Aquatic > Thermal springs > Hot (42-90C) >... | reverse complement strand
GATCCCGTTTCCGGAAAGCCGCTGATCAGCCGGACCGATGGAAAACGCCACTATGAAATTTTCATGGGGCTGACCCGTGACGGGGGAGAGACCTGGTCGTGGCGGGCGGTGACTCACGACTCAGACCGGGACAATCTGCGCCCGATCGTCTTGCGTACGGACTCGGAGGTACTGGTACTGTACCTCAGCGGTGTCTTTCGCGCCTATACCGATTACGCCCAGGAGATCCGCCTGTTCCGATTTCCGGTCAGTGCCATTTCGGTAGGAATCTAAGCGCAGGCGGCACAGCGGTTAACATTCACCGGTGAGGCGTGCTGTATCATGACGTCTTTGGCGGAATCATTGTATTATTCTCCGGTTTATCATGCGGCCATGCGGCGGCGCCTGTTGACAGGATCAGTAACGTGGAGAACGGGAGTCTGGCGTGATGAGCAACACGGAACAGCACGGGAATTTTCGTGGCTGGAAGGGCTGGCCATCTGTCTGTCGATGATCGGGGTGCAGTTGTGCAGCGAAGTCATCAATCAATGGGGCCTGTATTTCTACTCACCCTCGGCGGGGGTCGGCCGGACTATCTACGTGCCGGTTTACCTCGTGGGCATCATCTTTATTATTGGCACCATCTGGGATGCTTTCAGCAGTCCGTTGGTTGGGATGATTTCCGATAAAACGCCTACCCGTCCGGGACGCTGGCGGATTCCCCGGATTCAGGGCCGTCGCCGTCCTTATATTTTCTGGGGCGGCATCCTGATGTGTTTTACACTGACGGCCTTCTGGTATCCCCCCGTGGACCGGCCCTCTATCGTCAATCTGATATACGGTTCTGTCATACTGTGCGCACACTGGACCCTGTTTTCGATGGCAGTGGTGCCGCTGACGGCTCTCGGACCGGAAATCGCGCGTTCCGAGCGGGCGCGGGTTGCCGTGGGTACCTGGACCGCTGTGGGTATGATCCTTGGACTGGCGCTGGCCAACGCGCTGCCTGGCGTCCTGATTACCTTGCTGGATCCCAGCCGGGTGGATAGCAGCATTACCCTGACAGCACGGGAACAGACCGGATCGGCCCGGCAGGCGGCTGAGGACCTGCAGGAGAAAATCCGCCTGCATTTACCGGATCCGCCCATTTTGCAGGAAGATATACAGGTAGCTGAGGACGGGAAACGGGTGGAGATTGGCGGAGAGGCTTACGGAGTTATCGTTCATGCGGCAGGACGCGCGGCCGTTGAGCGGCTGATCGAGGGCCAATTTGATCCGGAGCGTGTCCACTTCGTGAGCCGCCGCGCCTGGTTCGGCGTGACTTTCCCGCCGGAAACGGATCTCGCCGCGATACGCCGGGAGATGGCTCGGCGGTGCTGGCCTGCAGTAGCCGGAATGCTGACTACTGTACTTCAGCCGGGCGGAGCGCTGCTTGTGGAGACCCCTATGGCAGAACGTCTGGACCCCGCAGCACTGTCCGGTTCGGTCTGCGGCGCCCTGAGCGGCTGGCGGATGAAACAGGTTGAAGGGGGAATCCTCCTCGAACCTGCGGAAGGCCAGGCGGAAGGATTGAGTGACTCCGCCAGGATGAGCCTGGCTGAAGAACTGGCTGAAGCCAACCTCGTGATCATCAGCGACATACCCGGCACGCTGGCCTGTTCGCGTGTCCTGTTCGATACGTTGGCCCAGGCAGAACTGAAGCGCTGGGGAGCGGAACGGTCTACGCCTGTCGATGTGACCGTCACCACCGGGTCCTTTTCCGCCACGGGATACCGGCGGGTTGCCCTGATCTTCGCGCTGGTTTCTCTGGTTCTCTTCATGATTCCGGTACTGGTGATCCGGGAGCGGTATGATTCCGAGGCCGTGACCTGCGAGCCTATGCCCTGGGGTCAGGGGGTCGTGGATGCTTTCCGGAACGGACCGTTTCTCAGTTACGCCTTCGCGTTCTTTTTCTTTACGGTTGGGTTTCTGGCGGTACAGCGGGTGTTGCCCTACTGGGCTGAACTGGGTCTGGATGGCGATGAAAGCACCATCACCTTCCTGCTGATTCCCTTTATTCTGACGGCCATTGCATTTTACGGCATCATTCCGCTGCTGGCCCGCCGTCTGCACATGAAGTGGATGATGTTTCTCGCCCTGGCTGTGATTGCCACCGGTATGCCATTCCTGTACATCGTGGGGAAACTGGATGTTTCCTTTACCGCGCGGGTGTACATGGGCATGGCGCTGTTCGCGTATTGTGGTATCGGTCAGGCCATTATTTACGTCATGATTGTGCCCATGCTGGGGGACATCATCGACTACGATGAAACCCTGTCCGGAGAGCGCCGCGAGGCTCTGTACAACGGGCTGAGCGCCTTTATCTGGAAGGCGTCTATGGCGGGATCCGTTCTGTTGGCGTCGCAGTCGATGAGCTGGTGGGGGAACCGGATCGAAAAATTTGACGGGGTGTTGCTGGTCGGGCCTTTTGCCGCGGTGTTTGCCGTGATCGGCATGGTGATCATCAGCCTCTATCCGAAATGGCGAGAGAGAGGAAAAACAGCCGAAACACAGAATTCCTGAAAGCATTGTGAAGGGGATCAGGGCTGGTGTATGATGGCCTTTCGGGGAAGTCCGCTTCCCGAAGCGAAAGGAGCAAATGATGGGAACCAAAGGCCGTGAAATCGTGTCCATGGACGTGGATGTACTGCTGGATCTGCTGAACCGGGCCTATGCGGATGAGTGGCTGGCGCACTACCAGTATTGGCTGGGCGCAAAACTGGCCAAGGGACCAATGAAAGAAGCGGTTATGGCTGAACTGCTGCAGCACGCGGCCGATGAACTGCGCCACGCGGATATGATTTCCAACCGGATCATCCAGTTGGGCGGTACGCCGGTGCTGGATCCATCCGCGTGGAAGGAACGTTCGAACTGTTCTTATGATCCGCCGGAAGATCCCAACGTGGAGGTGCTGCTGAAACAGAATATCAGTGGGGAGCAGTGCGCTATTACGGTTTACCGCTCCCTGCTCGATGCGACTCGCGAAGGCGATCCGGTAACCTACAATCTGGTCCTGCAGATTCTCTCGGATGAAGTGGAACATGAAGAGGACCTGCAGTCATTACAGGAAGATATCAATATCATGCTTGGCCGGGGTTGAGCTCCGGCGGGATATCCGGCCTGGGCCCGCACCCGCGGGCGGGAGCGCGTCACGCGGATGTTGGAAGCAATCGCACTGGGAAAGGTCTTTCGCGGGCGGGGCGGCGGACCATTCTGGGCGGTACGGGAGGTGACACTGTCAGTCCGGAAGGGGGAGGTATACGGCCTGATCGGTCCCAACGGTGCGGGCAAGACCACCCTCCTTCGGATGATCGCGCTCATGATGCGCCCGGATGAAGGGGAGATCCGTCTGGACGGGCAGGCGGCGGCCGATCGTCCGGACGCGTTGCGGCATAAAATTGGGTTCGCCTCAGGCAATACCCGCCTGTACGGACGGCTGACCCCCCGGGAAATCCTGCTCTTCTTCGGGCGGTTGTATGGCATGTCCCGGGCACAGATCGAACGAAGAACCGCCGAACTGGGCGAAACCTTCGGGCTTCTGGAATTTCTGGATGCGCGGTGCGATACCCTATCGACCGGTCAGCTTCAGCGGGTGTCCATTGCCCGGGTGGCTCTGCATGATCCGCCGCTGCTGGTACTGGATGAGCCCGCCAACGGACTGGACGTGCTGACCAGTGAAGCCCTGTTCCAGTTCATCCGCCAGGCGGCAGAACGCGGGGTGGCCGTCGTGCTGTCTATGCATCAGGTCAGCGCGGTTGAGTCGCTCTGCGCCCGGGTGGGGCTGATACACCGGGGCCGCCTGGTGGCTCAGGGAAGGCCGGAGGAGATCTGCCGGGATGCCAGTGCGCCGGATCTGCGTACCGCGTTCATCCGTCTGGTGTCAGATACGGCTGACGCGGCCGGAGGACGGTTTACGTGAACTGGCGTGTGCTCATCACCCTGCTGGGAAAGGAACTTCTTGAGACCGTACGGGACCGACGAACCCTGTTTATGATGATCGGGCTTCCCGTGCTGTTGTATCCCTCGGTACTGCTGGTCGGTACCCAGGTGGCAGTGCTGCGCCAGGAGCGCGTTGAAAAAGGGGTATCCCGGGTTCACCTTGAAACAGCCAGTCTGCTGGATTTGCCGCTGATCCGGCCATGGCTGGAAGCGACGGGCAAAATAGTGGTGGTGTATTCGGCCGATCCCCAGCGGGACTTGCGAGAAGGGAAGATCGACCTGATTGCCACGGTCAAAGCGCCCGTGTCCGAAACTTTTTTCGCGGGCAACCCCCTGCCCGTGGAACTGTTGTATGACGTCACGGAACAGCGGTCTCTGGAAGCCCTGGACCGGATGGACAAACTGCTCAAGGATGTTGCGGAACGGGAACAGCGGAGGCGTCTCGAAGAAAGGGGGATTGATCCCGCGGAGGTGATGCCCCTGATGATCAGCCGGGTGGATCTGGCGGGAAATGTAAAGGTGGCGGGAGCGATTCTTGGTGCCCTGCTGCCAGCCCTCCTGATTATCATCACGGCGCTGGGGGCGTTTTATCCCGCCGTGGACCTGACTGCCGGCGAAAAGGAACGGGGTACCCTGGAGACGCTGTTGTCCACGCCGGTAACCCGATCCGAACTGGTTACCGGTAAGTTTCTGGCGGTGTTCTGTCTGGCCCTGGTGACGGCCCTGGTGAACCTGCTGGCCCAGTTGGGAACGATGTATGTCTTTTTCGGCCAGATTTCTGATACCCTCCCCGGAGCGTTTACCGCCCTGTTGCGGAATCCTTTTCCCCTTCTGCTGGTCATCGGGATCATCATGATCCCCATGGCACTGTTGTTATCATCCCTGATGATGGCGGTATGCATGTTTGCCCGGGGGTTTCGGGAGGCCCAAACCTACCTGACTCCTGTGATGCTGCTGATTGCCGCACCCGCCCTGATCGCAGGCATGCCCGGGATACGCCTGACCCCGTTCTGGACGTTCGTGCCTGTGGTCAATGCCGTGCTGGCCTTCAAAGAAGCGATGCTGGGCGGGGTTTCCGCCCAGGCGTTGTTTTCGGTGTTTGTCAGCACGCTGGCTTCGGCGCTGTTTACGATTGCCTGTGCCGTGTGGCTGTTCCATCGCGAGGAGGTAACGCTGGCTGATGAGCCCATGTTGCCCCTTTCCCTGCGCAGAAAGGATTATCCGCCCAGGGATTTTCTCACCCCGTCTCACGCCCTGGGGATTTTCGGTCTGATCATGGCCCTGATCTTCTACGCGGGCTCACTGCTGCAGGCAAGGTGGCCGCTTCCGGGACTTTTTGTAACGGAATGGCTGCTGGTGCTGATGCCATCGTTGTTGATTCTGTGGCTGGTTCGGGCGGATTTCCGTTCCGTGCTGGGGCTGCGGAGGTGTCCGCCGTCCGGATTTGCCGCCGGTGCACTGTTGGGAGCCGGGACTTTTCTGATCACAGCCGCTTTTGGCCCGATTCAGGAGCGGTTTCTTCCCATACCGGAGGCCCTTCAGGAGGCTTTCAACCGTTTTTTTGAAACGGACAACACGACGGCCGCCCGATTATGGCTGTTTCTGGTGGCGGCACTGAGTCCGGCGATATGCGAAGAGGTTCTGTTCCGGGGGATTTTGCTGCGGGGGTTCGTGCGGCGGCTTCATCCTGGGGTTGCCGTGCTGGCCGTTTCCGTGCTGTTCGGTTTGTTTCATCTGAGTATTTTCCGGTTTATGCCCACGGCGGTTCTGGGTATTCCGCTGGCCTATATGTGCTTGCGGACGGGATCCCTGTTTCCCTCGGTGCTGGCCCATGCTTTGGTGAACAGTATCGCGTTGTCGTTGTCCATGGGCCTGGTGCCGGATATGATCACGTACTGGCTGTTTCCGGCGGGACCTGATGTGGCCCGGGTTTCGGCGGGAGCGCTGGCTTTGGGGGTGGGGTTACTGCTGCCCGGCATCGCCATCCTGGAGCGCCGTTTTGGTGGCGCTGGACACTGATTTTTCTCTCTCGGCCCGGGTATTATTTCATTTGTTGATAACATCGCGCCAAGGCTCGGTGTGCTATAATAAATCTGAGAGGGGCAGGGAGATGTTTTCGTGAATTCCGGTGAGTTGCATCTTCAGTATCGCTACGCGATCCAGTTAATCAAGGGGCAGCGCTACGCGGAAGCGTATGACGTGCTGAAAATGATCGATCAGGAACGGCCGAATACGAAGAATGTGCTGTATGCCCTGGCAGTTGCGGCCGACGCGATCGGCGTGACCGATGAGGCTTTAGAACTCTGTGACCGGCTGATCATGGAGTTTGATCACGATAAAGCGAAGGTCATCCGGGATCGGATTCTCCGCGGTCAGTCGATCCGGCTGAAGGCGTTGGGTGAAGACACAGAGTCTCTGGGCGTCCCTTCCTCCCTGACGGGACTTTCCACGGGAATGAATGCCGTTTCATCTCAGGAACCGCGCACGGAAACCCTGTGGAAGAGTCTCGAGGAAGGTAAAAAAGCGATTGCGCCCGACGCGGCCGGGGAAATTTCCGAATGAAGCGAAGCAGATGCGGTTCCACCCGCGCCTGCCGCCTCCGAAGAGGAGGCGCAGGATAATACGGCTCCCCCGTCCCGAAAAAAGTGGAATTTTTTCTCCTGGGGCGACAAGTGACCCTTTGATCACATGGGAAGAGATGATTTGGGGAAGGGGGCACTAGGCAGGATATCAGGTCCGAGAACCCCCACCGACAGCAATAGGCGGAGGGTATCTTCCGCTGTGAGCAGGCAACGCACAAGATTTTCGGGGCGGATTATCAATAAAATACCCACGGAAATATTAGGTGTGGTGGGGTAGAAGACCCGGACCAGCGGGCCATGCTCATCCCGTGACACACCGGTTACGAATCCAATGCCTTTCACCCCGGGACTCGGGAAATCGATCAGTACCGGCATCTTCCGGACCGTATCCGTTTTCGTGTCGTCGGCGAGGGCTTCTACGACCTGCTTGGACACCTTGTACACTTCCGCCACAAGAGGTATCCGCTGAATAGCCGACTCAAATCCCTGCAACAGTTTTTCGAAAACAAATATGGATACAGCGATTCCGACAACCCACAGCATGGCCAGCAGTAATACAGCGGCTACAATAGCATGAGCCCAATCCGGCACGGGTATGGGCAGCAAGGCAATCAGTGGCTTGACTTTACCCACGGTTAGGTTAAACAGAAATTCCAGGACCATCACAGTAATGACAAACGGTACAATCAGCAGCAGACCGGAGATGAAACGGGTTTTGAAAAATCCTCCGCGTTTTTTCCGGCCTTTCTCGGGCTCTCCAGGTTCCGATATGGCTGATCTGGTTTCGGAATTTTCTTCTGGAGGACTGGAAATCCTGGAGGAGGTAACCAGTTCCTCGGGAAACAAAACACCGCCAGAAGTGACTGATTCGACGACTTCATCCACGGACATCTGAAGCGGCCTTACCTGGTCAGGGGGGTAAAAACACAGGTATCCGCTGGTGGGATTCGGCGTGGTAACGACAAACACCTTATAAAATTCAGCGCCGTCATTTCCCAGACGGATGGATCCTGTGACCAGACCAATGGCGTAAGTTCGCGCTTCCGGAAAGGGGACCAGTACGGCCGACTGGTATTTGGGCGCGCTGCTGTCGGACGGGGCAATAATCTCCATCAACTGACGGGTCGCGCCGTAGATACTTTTTATGACAGGGATTTTCCGGAGCACCCACTCGAACAGTTCGATAATCCGCCTGCCCACGGCGACAGTGGCCAGCGATCCCAGCAGGAACACGCCCGCCAGAAACAGGGCCATGGCCAGTATCGGTACCAGCCACTCGGGCACGTCAACCAGAAACCGCCGCAGAAACGGCGCCAGATGGGCCGCCGTGATCCGGTAGCAGAACATGACCGCATAAACCGTGATCCCCGCCGGCACCACCACCGCAATACCCCGGATAACATACCGCTGAACGCTGGTTCTGATCCGGTGTGTCAGCGTGGTTTTTGGCGTGGCAGTGGACATGTGAGCAACTCCGTTTCGTGTGCGCATCAGGGTCAGAATTTCGGGGGATAGTGATACTGTTCCGCCCAGCGAGGGTTCAACCGGGCCTGGATTTCCAGCGCGTCGAGCAGCACCAGAGCGGCCATGTGTTCAATGACTGGCACCGCCCGGGGTACGATGCACGGATCGTGGCGTCCGAGCACTTCCACTTCCACGCTGTTGCCCTGCAGGTCGATGGTCCGCTGTTTCTGGGCAATGGATGCGGTAGGTTTGACCGCGGCCCGGAGAATCACCGGCGCGCCGCTGGATATACCTCCGAGAATTCCCCCGTGGTGGTTGCTGAGGAACCTTCCATTTTCCATGGGGTCATTGGCTTCACTGCCCCGCATGCGGCTGATGGCAAAACCGTCCCCGATTTCCACTGCTTTGATTGCGCCGATGGTCATGATGGCTGACGTCAGCCGGGCGTCCAGTTTGGCGAAAACCGGATCGCCCAGTCCGGGAGGCAGTCCGTCAATTTCCAGTTGAATGATGCCTCCAACGGAATCCCGATTACTTCGGGCGTCCAAAATGGCCTGTTCCATCAAGGGCGCGACGTCCGGGTCGGCACACCGGACAGGGTTTTGTTCGATAAACTCCCGAACGAAGCGTTTCGCGCGGATTCCCGCCACTTCGATGGCATGACCGACGATCGATATGCCCATCGCATGGAGAATTTTCATGGCAACGGCTCCGGCGGCAACCCGGCAGGCAGTCTCCCGTCCTGACTGACGTCCGCCACCCCGGTGATCCCGGTGGCCATATTTAGCGTAAAACGTGAAATCCCCATGTCCGGGCCGGAATAGATCCTTCAGATTGTCGTAATTACGGGAACGCTGGTCTTCATTGAAGATGACTATCGCGATGGGAGCGCCGGTCGTTTTGCCCTCGAAGATTCCGGAGAGGATCCGGACGGTATCAGACTCGCGACGCTGAGTTACCACCTTGCTCTGTCCCGGACGCCGCCGGTCCAGTTCCCGCTGGATGTCTTCTTCGCTGATCGGAACACCGGGGCGTATGCCGTCAAGCACCGCTCCGATGGCCGTGCCGTGGCTCTCACCGAAGGTCGTTACCCGGATAATCTCTCCCCAGGTATTGGGCGCGTGCTGCCGGATGGACAGTTCCCGGGATACCAGTTCTTCCAGGTCCGCCGCCAGCGTGTTGGGATCCCGTTCGTCCGCGCGGAGCACGATGTCCGCAAACGGTACCAGGACTTCCCGCCGGTGAGCGCACTGGGCGGCGAATCGGGCCGCGCCGTCAGGGCCTTCCAGCCATGGTGGTATCCCGCTACGGGTCAGCCGCCCCCATAGCACTGCGTCATCGGCGTCTATCCAGACCAGCAGCGACCTGCCGCGCAACCGGTTGCGGGATTCGGGGTCCATCATAAGCCCCCCGCCTGTGATGATAACCGTGTAATCGGCTTCAGCGGCTCGGACCGCGGCTTCCTTCTCGAGGTTACGGAAGGCCTGCTCACCTTCCGCCCGGAAGATATCCCGGCAGGATCGGCGGTTACCGCCGTGACGGCTGGCATCCAGATCTTCGATGATCCGGTCGGTTTCCAGCCACGGCAGGCCGATCCGTTCCGCGAAATGCTGGCCTATTGTGGATTTACCGGCCCCTTTGGGCCCCATGATGACAATGTTCATGCTGTAGTTCCGGACTTGTTGTTTTTGTAAGCACTTTCTATTTTGATTTCAACAATAACACAAATGGAAAGGATGCATGTCCCCCGGAAATCGCGGGCGGCATTATGCCTCTACCGTTTCCACCCGGCCTCCTATGCTGGCCAGGTGATGCACGAATTCAGGGTAGGTCACCGCAGTGGCCTCCATCCCGTCGACAGTTACCGGACCTTCGGCTGCGGTGGCCACGATGGCCAACGCCATGGCGACCCGATGGTCACCATGGCTGAACACTGTCCCGCCGCGCAGGCGAGATTCCCGGATGATCAGACCGTCCTCCTGTTCTGTAATATGCGCGCCCAGCCGGCTCAGTTCCTCACGCATGACCCGGATCCGGTCGGTTTCTTTCAGACGGGCCTGAGCCACATTAACCAGTCGGGTTTCGCCGCGGGCGAAACATGCCAGTGCCGCCATCATGGGCAGGGCGTCAGGGGTGGCGTTCAGATCAAATTCCCCACCCTCCAGTTGTTTGCTCTCCACGGTGATGGAATCGTTTTGCACCGTGATCCCCGCGCCCATCGCCCGAAGGTATTCCACAACCGCCTTGTCTCCCTGTGTGTCGGCCATATCCAGCCCGATGCAGGTTACCCGGTTACCCGGCAAAGCGCCCGCCGCCAGAAAGAATGTGGCCGTGGAGAAATCTCCCGGGATGGCCCGATCAAACGGTTGGTACTGCTGCCCGCCCGGAATCTGGAAAGACGACAGGGATTCATCGTGCTGCACCCGTATCCCCTGTTTTTCCAGCCAGTTGAGGGTCATGCGCACATAGGGCTTCTCAAATAGCACCGGTACCCGAAGTTCCGTGTCCTCATCTGCCAGGGGCGCGTGAATGAGGAGTGATGAAACATACTGGCTGTTTTTGGCCTCGA
>Ga0068707_1003747_pt1 | contig 10573 bp, 7 predicted proteins | sample YNPNPMetaG_FD_66600 | JGI IMG/M metagenome (GOLD analysis project Ga0068707, IMG submission 66600) | Anoxygenic and chlorotrophic microbial mat microbial communities from Yellowstone National Park, USA - YNP NP MetaG | ecosystem: Environmental > Aquatic > Thermal springs > Hot (42-90C) >... | reverse complement strand
CAGGGTGACCGGGCCGCGCTGGCGGTAGCACTCGTACAGGCGCACGATCAGGCCATCGCCGTCCTCCGCCTGCTTGACGGTCTCCAGGATGACGTTGGGCGCATCCAGCGTGAACAGCCCCTCGGCCAGCGGACGATCGCCCCCCTGCCCCGTGAACGGGTGGACGATCAACGGATCGTTCAGCTCATAGGCGGCGCGCACGGTGCCCTGGCGCCAATCGCCGGCGTGGGGATAGAGGGCATAGGTGAAGGTGTGATGTCCCTCGTCGGCGTGCGGATCGGGGAAGGTCGGCGCGCGCAACAGCGAGAGGCGCAGCACGTTGTCGCGCACGTCGTTGCCGTACTTGCAGTCGTTGAGCAGCGATACGCCGTAGTCGCCTTCGGAGAGGTCGGACCACTTGTGCACGGCGGTCTCGAAGCGTGCCCAATCCCACGAGGTGTTGCGATGCGTCGGCCGCTCGACGTTGCCGAACTGGATGTCGAAGGTCGCGCGCGGCGAGAGGACGTCGACGGGGAAGGCGACTTTGAGCAGGATATCCTTCTCGCGCCACTCGACCTCGGTGTGGAAGTCGAGCCGTCGGCTATCGGCATCGAGCGAGATGAGTTGCTCGATGTCGCTGTTGAGCAGGCGAGCGCGCACGCGCACCGTCTGGCGCAGCGGGCCGGCCGTCACCCATTCCATCTGCGCCGGCCCCTCCAGCGTCCACATCCTGTCATCGAAGTAGATGTCGACGTCCCAGGCGGGCCAGTTCATGGGCTTGTCCTGGAAGGCCTGGAACTGGTTGGCGACAGCGCCCGGAGGCAGGACCTCGCGGTTGGCGTCTTTATCGAACAGGCGGACCAGCTCGCCGCGCTCGTTCAGCTCGGCGCGCAGGTGGGTGTTCTCGAGGACGAAAGCGTCGGGCGTCGCGGCCGGCGCCGCCTGGATAGGCGCCGCCTGTCCAGGCGCCTCGACGATTTTGTACACGCGGTAGCCCGTGGCGGGCGTCTGCGCCTGGAAGATCACGCGGTCGCCGACGCGCTGCAATGGGGCGAGGGCGTCCGTCTCGGCGTCGGCCAGGGCCTTGCCCGCGGGCACGACGTCGGCCGCGACCTCGACCATGTGGCGGCGTTCCCAGCCCAGCGCGTTATAGACGAGCACGCCCGGCGTTCCGGCCGGCAGCGTCGTCGCCTGAGCCAGGGCGTCGAGGGCGCGCGCCCGCGCGGATTCCCCCAGCTCGCGCACGCGCTGATACTCGCGGGCGCTCTCCTCGTACACCTCATGGATCGAGGAGCCGGGGATGATGTCGTGGAACTGGTTGCGGCAGACGATCGTCCAGGCCTCGGTGAAGTCGGCGGCCGGGTAGGGCGCGCCCAGCAGCGCGGCGGCCGCGGCGGCCAGCTCGGCCTGGTGCAGCAGCACTTCCGACTTGCGGTTGTTGCGCTTGTTGCGCGCCTGCGAAGTCAGCGTGCCGCGGTGATATTCCAGATATAGCTCGCCGTTCCAGACGGGCAGATCGCGGGCGGCGGCTTGCAGGCGGCGGAAGAACTCGTCGACGCGGCCCATGCGCACCTGGGGGACGCCGGGGATGGCGGCGAGGGCACGAGCGCGTTCGACCATCTCCAACGTGGGGCCGCCGCCGCCGTCGCCGAAGCCGTAGGCCGTCAACAGCTCGTTGTGATGCTCCTTCTGTTGATAGTTGTTCCACGTGCCCACCGCTTCCTTGCCCGTGAGCATGGCGTTGTAGGTGGAGGCGTAGGCGCCGGGATCGGGGGTCGTGATGAAATGGGTGAGCACGCGCGTGCCGTCCAGCCCCTGCCACCAGAACGAGTCGTAGGGCAGGCGGTTGTACTGGCTCCAGCCGATCTTGATCGTCATGAAGTAATCGAGGCCGGCGCGCTTGATCAACTGCGGCAGCGCCCAGGCGTAGCCGAAGACGTCAGGCAGCCAGAGGACGGGGCTTTCGGCGCGGCCGAACTCGCGTTGGAAAAAGCGGCGGCCGAGCAGGAATTGTCGCGCCAGCGACTCGCCGCCGGAGATGTTGCAATCGGCCTCGACCCACATGCCGCCGATGGTCTCCCAGCGTCCCTCGGCCACGCGCTGGCGGATCTGCTCATAGAGATGCGGGTAGTCCTCCTTGACATACTGGTAGAGCTGCGGCTGCGACTGGGTGAAATAGAAGTCGGGGCACTGCTCCATCAGGCGCAGCATCGTGGCGAAAGTGTGGGCAGCCTTCTCGCGCACACGGGGCAACGTCCACAGCCAGGCCACATCGATGTGGGCATGGCCGGCGGCGACGATCGAGACCGGCGCGGGGGCGTGCGCGGCCAGGCCCGCTTCGAGCGCGGCCAGGGCAGCGGGCACGGAGGCGTAGAAGTCGCCGCCCAGGCGCAGATCGAGGAGCTGGAAGGCGTCGTCGAGGGCGTTGAGGATGGCGCCGCGCGCCCAGGAGTTGGCGTCGAGGGCGCGCGCGGCGTCGAGCGCCGCCTCGGCGAGATGGCACAGGCGACGCGTCGGCGGGTCGATCGTGACCAGCTCGACGCCGGAGAAGAACTGTGTGAATGGCCAGTTCGGATTCCAGGCGTGCATCGTGCACCAGGCGTGCAGCGCCAGGTCGTAGCGCTCGCCGCCGCGCGCCGGATCAGCCAGCAGCAGCTCCGTGTGGTTGCGGTCGATGCCCTGGACGGCGACGCCGTTGAGGTAAGCCAGGGCCTCGGGGTAGATGGGCGCCTGCGGATGGCCCAGGCGAGCGACCACAGCGACCCGCTGGCCGGCCCAGGCCTCAGGAACACGCAACTCAGCGCGGAACCAGCGCCACTGATCGAACCCACCCCAGATGTCGCCGGGCGCGACCGGCGGCCAGCTCGTCGCATCGGCGACGTGGCCGTCGGGCAGATCGTTTGCGCTCAGGCGCACGGCCACCGGCAATCGCTCGCGGTAGATGCGGGCGCGCACTTCCTGCAACAGGCGCTCCAGCTTCTCGGCGGTGAAACGAATTTTGTGTTGACCCATGAGTGGTTCCTCCGTGATGTCGTCAGTCGGCAGCGTAAGCCTGAGGTTCAGGCCCTCACTATCCCCCCCATCCCCCCTTCCTCTCCCAAGTCTGGGAGAGGAAGGGGGGAAGGTGAGGGCAGGACCTATGGCAAGCTCTCCGTGAAGAAGAGCGCCGTGAACGACTGGGCGATCTGGATCGTCTCCTCCAGCGATCCCTCCAGCGGCGCGGTGACCCGGAAGAGGACGAGGCCGTCCGCCGGATCGCGCCGGGCGTCGGCCCAGATATAGAAGTAAAGGGCGACCTGCGTCAACCCCAGCTCCGGCCTGGCGGCGATCATCTGCAGAGCGTAGAGGTCGCCGCGCGGCAGGGGGATCGCCGTCGAGCTGACGCGCGTCGTCCAACCCTCGGCGTCGTAGCAGATCTGCGGCGAGTGGAAGCTCTTCGACTGACGGCTGCCGATCAGGCTCAGCCAGAGCTGACGGCCGTCGGCGCGGGTGTAGAGGCGTTGGATGAACTGCTCCGGCTCGAGCAGGATGAGAGCTTCCAGATTGGTTTGCGGCACGTCCTCGCCGCGCCAGCCGCCGATCTGCATGGGCAGCGCCGTCAGATCGTCCGCCAGGCGGAAGCCGAACGGCGAGCGGACCGTACGCTCACGCGCGGTGCGGCGCCAGGTGTCGATGTCGACGACGTAGCTGGCGGTCGTTGTTGGCGCTCTGGTCGCGATCGTCGGCGCGCGGTCGATGAGCGCGACCCCCATCGCGGCCAGCCCCAACAGGAGGAAGGTCACCAGAGATCGGCGCGCAGCGTGTGGCATCGCAGCATTCGGCTGAGGAGGAGCAGCCCGAGAAGGGCCACGAGGAAAAAGGCGATCCCCGAAAGCTCGTGATAATAGGCGAAACCGGCCTCGACGCCCCAGGCGGCGGCCACCCCCAACAGGGAAGCGACGCGCACGATGTTGCCCAGCAGGGCAAGCGGGATGGTGGCCAGGGCCAGCAAGGCTTTCCTCCAGAGGGGCGCCTGCAACAAATAAAGGGCGACGGCGACGAGGGTCAGGAGCGAGATCAGCGAGCGCACCCCGCTGCACGGCGCGCCGATGGCCAGCGCGCCATTGGGCAGGGCGATCTGCGAGCCGCCGATGACGGCCTCCACGCCGAACAGGCGCATCAGCCCACTGGCGCAGACGCCGGTGAAGCGAGCCAGGGGGACGGTAGAAGCTTCGATAAAGGGAAGAGGCGTCATGAAGAGCAGAAAGGCCAGGGGGAATGCCATGCGGCGCAGGGCCTGCGTCCCCCACAAGAACCAGACCAGGCCCGCCAGGATGACGATGAGGGCAAGGCTGGCGACGAAGAACGCGCGGCTGGCCAGCGCGGCCAGATAGACCGCCAGGCCGACGATGAGGACAGAGATGCCGGCGTTGGCCGGGCGTGGCCGTATTGTGGGCCACAATCGCCAGGCGAGGAAAGCCGAGACCAGGGGCACGAGCGGGCCGTGGGAGTAGTAGTCGTTGGTCCACCACTCGTGCGCGAGCCAGCGCAAGGTGGGCCAGGCGACGAATGCCCCCACGATGCCGAGGGCGAGCAGCGGCCAGCAGCCCTGAGGCCCGCTATGCGGTTGGCGGGGCGATCCGGTAGCGATCTGATCCATCGCAAATGCCTATAGCGACTTTACGAGTCCTCTGCGACGAAAACGTGTGCTGTCGAAGGGCCGGCTGCGTGATTCCTGTGAACAGGTTCTGGCGGATTATAACACGAGTGCCTGCCAGTGAGCGTAATCGCTCCTGGCTTTACCAAATGAAAGGCATGAGGCGATCACGCACCTTCTGGCAATCCTCCGCGTAGCCGCGCAAATTCGCTTGCAGGAACCGCTTTTTATCGAGCGACCGGACGGCGATGACCAGGAGCAGCGAACGGCTTCAGTCCGGCAGCATGATCTGGGGGACCGGCGTGCAGGGGAAGACGGCGCCGCTGTGGGGATCGAGGATCGCCAGCTCGCGCTCCAGCTCGGCGCTGAAGCGGAGCAACGCAGCAACATCGATGCCCTGGCAGACCGCTGGCAGGTGGGCGAGGTGGGCATGAACGCGGCGCAACATCTTGCGGGCGCCCGCGAAGTTGCGCCGTTCGCCATGATAGAGGGCGATCGCCAACTGGAGGATGCCCTGGTAGAGGGCGCGGCACGGCCGCCGCTCGGCGCGCCAGGCGATCTCCAGGATCTCATGGCAGTCGAAGTACTCGCCGCGATTGAAGGCTTCGACGCCGCGGCGCACGTCTGCGTTGGGCAGCTCGGCACACCCCTGGACGTCGGGATTGGGGTGCAAATAGTCGGCGACGAGGGTCGGCAGCTCCTGAGCGAAGCGGCTTTTGGCCCACACGTGATGGGCGCCGGCTGCGCGCGCCGCGCGTCGGGCCTCGGCGTCGCGGTGCGAGCCGAAGGCGACCACCGCCGCCGCCGGCGCCGCCCGCCGCGCGCGACGGATGGCGTCCTGCCATTCGGATTCGTCCAGAGCGCCCATTTCGACAAGGACCAGGGCGGGCTGATCCTGCAACGCCGCATCGAACGCGGCGCCGGTCGTCGCCGTGATCACACGTCCCCCCTCTCCCTCGACCACGTCCTGGATGCGGACGCCGAAGAAGAGATCGCGGACGTAGGCGACCACTGCAGACGACTGATCATTGACGGGCACAGGCGCAGAGTTCATGGACGTATCGTAGCCAATGAAGGCGCGCAGAGGCGTGGAAAAGACTACAAACTGCCTACCGCTCCGGCCAGTTATCGAGGCCGATGTCGAGGGCGCGCGCGGAGTGGGTCAGCGCGCCGACGGAGATGAAGTCGACGCCGGTCTCGGCGACGGCCCGCACCGTCTCCAGGGTGATCCCTCCCGACGCCTCGCTGCGCGCCCGCCCATCGATGGCCGCCACCGCCTGGCGCAGGGTCGCGAGGTCCATGTTGTCGAGCATGACGATGTCGGCGCCAGCCTCAGCAGCGCGGCGCGCGTCTTCGACGCTCTCGACCTCGACCTCGACGCGTACCGTCGGCCCCACGGCCAGGCGCGCGCGACGCACCGCGGTCGCCAGATCGATCCCCTGCGTGGCCAGGACCGCCAGATGGTTGTCCTTGATGAGCACAGCATCGGCCAGGCAGAAACGATGATTGACGCCGCCGCCCATGCGCACGGCGTATTTCTCCAGCGCGCGCAGCCCCGGCGTCGTCTTGCGCGTATCGAGGATGCGCGTGGGCAGCCCCGCCAGCGCGGCCACATAGCGCGCGGTCAACGTGGCGATGCCGCTCAGCCGCTGCAACAGGTTGAGCGCCACGCGCTCGCCGGCCAGGATGGCGTGGGCGTCGCCGACCACCTCGGCCAGGATTTGTCCCGCGGCGATGGGCGCGCCGTCTTCCACCTTCAGCGTCACCGCGACGGCGGGCGAGAGCTGGCGAAACACCTCCGCAAAGAGCGGCAGGCCGGCCACAACCCCCGCCTCACGCGTGCGCGCCTGGGCGCGCAAAACGACGCCCGGTGGGATCAACGACTGCGTTGTAATATCGCCCCAGCCCAGGTCCTCGGCCAGGGCCTGCGCTACGATCTGTTGCCAGGCCAGGGGGATGTTCATGAAGGCTCCTGATGCGACGGTGGGCTAAGGCCGCGCGCAGGCGGGATCGAGCTTGCCAGCGGACAGGGGCAGCGCGGCGGCCGGCAGGAGACGGTGCAGCGGATACGCCAGAGCGACGCCAGTCCGCCGTGACCATAGCAGATGGGCCTGCCAGGCGTCATCGGCCTGCGGATAGTCGGCGCGATAGTGAGCGCCGCGGCTCTCCTGGCGCAACCACGCCGCGCGCGCCATCAGCCCGGCGACGAGCGTCACGTGCTCGCGTTGCACGGATTCGGGGACAGCGCGCGTCACCGGCGCGGACGCCTGCAAAGAATCGAGCCACGCGATCGTGGCCGACAGGCCCTCCGCGGAACGCACCAGCCCCACCGCGGCCGTCAATCGCTGCTGGAGCGCAGCCAGGCCTGCGGGTGGCCAGGCGGTCATGCGCTCTTGCCTCGCGCGCGGCGGCTCCGGCGCGGGCAGGCCGACCTCTGCGCTGTATTCGACGGCGGCGGTGGCCGCGCGCGCGCCGTAGACCAGGCATTCGAGCAACGAGTTGCTGGCCAGCCGGTTGGCGCCGTGGACGCCTGTGCAGGCGCATTCCCCTGCCGCGTAGAGGCCGGGCACGTCGGTCGCCCCCCACAGGTCGGTGCGCACGCCGCCCATCATGTAGTGAGCGGCTGGCGCGACCGGGATCAGGTCCTCGGCCGGGTCGATCCCTTCCTGGCGGCAGCGCTGATAGATCGTCGGGAAGCGGGCGGCCAGGAAGGCGCCGCCCAGGTGGCGCACATCGAGCCAGAGATTCGGCTCGCCCGTGCGCGTCATCTCCCAATGGATCGCGCGCGCCACGACGTCACGCGGGGCCAGCTCCGCGCGGGGATCGTAGTCGGGCATGAAGCGCCCGCGTCGGCTGAGCAGCCGTCCGCCTTCGCCGCGCACCGCCTCGCTGATCAAGAAGGCGCCATCGCGCGTGGGCATGACGGTGGGGTGGAATTGCACGAACTCGACGTCGGCCACGGTCGCGCCCGCGCGGTACGCCAGGGCGATCCCCTCCCCCAGCGCGCCCTTCGGGTTGCTGGTGCGCGCGAAGAGGGCGCCCGCGCCGCCGGTGGCCAGGATGGTCGCGCGGGCATGGAAGAGGTGCAGTGTCCCCGCCTGATCCAGCGCCCATGCGCCGACGCACGCACCGTCGGCCAGCGCCAGCGCTGCCGCGTAAAAGCCCGTGTACCAGGCGACGTTGGGGAGCGCGGCCACGGCGCGCGCCAGGGTCTCGGAGAGGGCGCGGCCGGTGAGGTCGCCGACGTGCAAAATGCGGCGTCGGCTGTGGCCCGCCTCCAGGCCGAGCGCCAGCTCGCCGTCAGCGCGGTCGAAGGGCATGCCCAGCGCCAGCAGCTCCCGCAGGCGCGCTGGCCCCTCCGCGGTGAGGACGCGCACCGCCTCCGCGTCGGCGATGCCGCCCGTCACCTGCAAGGTGTCGGCGGCCTGCAGTTCCGGCGCGTCGTCAGCGCCGACGGCGATGGCGATGCCGCCCTGAGCATGGGCAGTATTGCTGTCCGAGGGGGGCGCTTTGGCCAACAGCGCCACGCGCACGCCAGGGGCGCAGGAGGCGTGCAGGGCAGCCATCAGGCCCGCCGCCCCGCCGCCGATGATCAACACATCCGCACGGTGGACCTGCTCGGGGCGATCGGGCAAGCCAGGGACATACGCATCGGCTTGCAGGTGGGTCATCTCTTTCATGACATCCCTCATGTGATGGCGAGCATACGCTCGATGGGCAAGCGCGCGCGCGCGCCGATCTCCGCGGGCACCGTGATCGGATACTGCATGAAGCGCAGGCTGTCCAGGACCTTCGGCAGCGTGATCTTCTTCATATAGCGGCACACGGTCTCTTCGCTCGTGGGGTAGAAAGTTTTGTCGGGCGCCAGCTTGTGCATGCGGTGCAAGACGCCGACCTCGGTGGCGACCACGAACTCCGGCGCGGGCGACTGACCGACGTGGCGGATCATCGCCTCCGTCGAGAAGATGTGCGTGCCGTCGCGGGGGAGATCGCCGTGGGCCAGGGCGTCGAGGGTCGGCGAGACGCAGCCGCATTCGGGATGAATCAGGAACTCGGCGCCCGGATGGGCGGCACGCAACTGGATGATGTCGTCGGCGTGGATGGCCGCATGGACGTGGCACTCCCCCATCCAGATGTGCAGGCGTCGGCCGGTGACCTGTTCCAGATAGCTGCCCAGGAAGAGATCAGGCAAGAAGAGGATCTCGCGGTCAGGCGGGATGGCCTCGATGACGCGACGCGCGTTGCCTGAGGTGCAGCAGTAATCGCTCTCGGCCTTGACGGCGGCGGTCGTGTTGACGTAGGCGACGACCACGGCGCCTGGATGCCGCGCCTTCCAGGCGCGCAACTGCTCGACCGTGATGCTATCCGCCAGCGAGCAGCCGGCCTCCAGGTCGGGAAGGAGCACGGTTTTGTCGGGGCAGAGGATGGCGGCCGTCTCCGCCATAAAGTGGACGCCGCAGAAGACGATCACATCGGCGTTGGTGCGGCTGGCGGCCTGCGACAGTCCCAGCGAATCCCCGACGTAGTCGGCGATATCTTGAACCTCCGGGCGCTGGTAATTGTGTGCCAGGAGGACGGCGTTGCGTTCGCGCTTGAGGGTTTGGATCTCCTCGATCAGTTGCGCCTGGGTAGCCACGCTGACATCCATCGAAATGCGCTCCTTGTGCGTTCTGCAACTCACTTCATCACGGTGCCACGGAGCACGAAGCGTCGGCAGTTCGCGACCGTGAGATGGTCATTCCATGAGATAGCCCGCCTGGCGCAGCGCTGCGCGAGCAGCCACCAGGCGCGCTGGCTCCTCTGCCTCCAGCGTGTGCAAATGCACGCCGTCGGTCAGCTCGCTGAGGAGGCGGGCCTTCGTCGCGCGCAGCCTGTCCATGAAGGCGTACACGTCGGCGCGACTGCGGTGCATGAGCTGGCCGGTCACCTCGCCGTAGATGGGATGCTCGACGATGACGTTGACGACGGTGACGCCGGCGTCGACGAGGCGCAGCAACTCGTCCTCCGTCTGTTCCGGCGTATGGCGCACGGCGACGATCGCCTGCGCGCGCGGCGTGCTCGTCGGCGCGAGCCACAGATATCCCTGGGCCGTCGCCAGGATCGGGTGTCCGGCCGCGCGCAGGACGCTCATGTCCTGGACGATCACCTGGCGGCTGACGCCGAACTGCTGGGCCAGCGCGCTGCCAGCGACCGGCTGTTGAGCGGCCCGCAGATATTGGACGATCGCGCGTCGTCGTTCCTGGGTATCCATCTCCCGCCTCTCGTCTCGAATTCAGGGGCGAGTATAGTGCTCTTCACCTGTCTTGTCAAGTGTAAAGACCTATCTCGTGGACGACTTCGTCCACGGCGGTTTTCAGGAAACGACCGGAAGACATTTTGCGGATCGGAGTGCGCTATGCTTCGCCAGCGATGGGTCTCCCCATACGTTGCGCAAGACGGGCAGCGAATGAATTCGCCGCCTGCCATGCCAGGTCCGCTCAAGCGGGCTGCGCAGCCGCAACCGGCTTCAGCCGGTTTCGAATATGCCAGGCCGTGAATTCATTCATGGCCGCCATTCATGGCCGGGTCAGGTCTCGGCGGTGCGAGCGTACGCATGTGTACCGTCCGAACGGGCGCGCAACAGGCAGCGAATGAATTCGCCGCCTGCTATGCCAAGCCCGCTCAAGCGGGCTACGCAGCCCCAACCGGCTTCAGCCGGTTTTTGGACGTGCCAGGCCGTGAATTCATTCATGGCCGCCATTCACGGCCAGGCCCGGTCTCGGCGGCGCGCCCGCGCGCATGCACGCCTCCGCGCGGGCGCGCGACAGGCAGCGAATGAATTCGCCGCCTGTCATGCCAAGCCCGCTCAAGCGGGCTACGCGGTCGCAACCGGCTTCAGCCGGTTTCGAATATGCCAGGCCGTGAATTCATTCATGGCCGGCATTCATGGCCGGGCCCGGTCTCGGCGGCGCGAGCGCG